>Ga0208919_1001281_pt1 | contig 14819 bp, 12 predicted proteins | sample 4_EtaG_FD_184076 | JGI IMG/M metagenome (GOLD analysis project Ga0208919, IMG submission 184076) | Marine viral communities from the Subarctic Pacific Ocean - 4_ETSP_OMZ_AT15127 metaG (SPAdes) (version 3) | ecosystem: Environmental > Aquatic > Marine > Oceanic | place: Pacific Ocean | collected...
ATTTCAAGGTCTTCATCTTCCTTGGTAATAAAGTAAGCCTTGGCAAAAGCTTGTTCCTCAGCTTCATCTACCAGCTCAAGAAACTCCTTAAGGTTTAGCGTTTCATCGTCACCCATGCTATCAAGCTTTGCTCGAACTGCTGGGTTTTGAGTGTGGCCTCTAAAAAGATTCTTAAGTACGCCCTTAGTTCTACCACCTACCATTCGATCTGTACCGTCTGATCTAATACTATCCATCTCTCGACCAATAGCATCGCCCTTAATAGCACGCATCCTATCTATTCTCCACGTAGGATTAGCCTCAGCAATTTCCTTACCAAGTTCTTCTCGACGAGCTAAGATTTCCTTATACTCTTCTTCAGCCTTTTCAATAGCTTTAACATCCTTAGGTTCTTGCTTTCTAAGATTGGCTAACTCCTCTGACTTTACCTGTGCCTCTCTACTATACCCATTAAAAGTTTCTGTTGGTGTAGGTGTAGCTTCTTCACCCTCTGGTGGATCCACTCTATTTTTCTTTTCATTAGCAGCACTATCTATATTATTCTGTACTACCTCTGCTCTTCCGCTAACAGTAGAACTATCTATATTTGGATTTGATTCACCAGCAATGTCTTGATTTGTTAGATCAACTCTATCCCCTTGAACTAAAGCTTGCGCTTCTCGCTCTGACATACTTTCTAAAGCTTTAGAATATCTAGCGGCTTCACTGTTGTCATATCTTTTAATGTCTCGTCTAACCTCACTTCTTACCTGTTCAATAGAAAGCTTTCCTCTAGACTTAACAATCTTTCCATCCATTTCACGTAATCGTGTAGCAGGATCCCAGCCTCTACTTTTTGCGTCGTTTAAGACCCGCATAAAATCTGGGTCTTCAACCAGAGATCCTCTATCAAACTTTCCAGTCCACTGCATTAAGTACCAATCCGTAAGCATCTCACTCCGTTGTTGTTTAAGTTGAGACACCCAGCCTGTCCCCTTATTAGCAGCAAGTCTTCCTGCGGCATTAAAGAAATCTACCTTAGCTACTCCAGCAGCCGCCCCTCTAATTCCTGCACCTAAGGCTCCAGAGAAAACCGCACCCATTCCCATAGACAGTAAGAGATCATTGAATCTAAAATCAACAAGGTGGTTACCTTCTCCATACACCTCATCGTTTAGTTCCTTAAGCTCTGCGAGGTTAACGAAGTATGCACCAAACTCAGATACACCACCTTCAATCCCTGCGCCCATTAAGAACTGAGTCCAAGAAACTGGATCAGGGTTCTTTGTAGCTGTGGCTAAGGCTGTCCTAAACTTAGCTCCACCCCTTACTCCCTTTACAACAGGGAAGACAATCTCACTGACTACCTGAGTAGGGAGAAACTTAGGAAGAGCACGGGTAACATTAGAAGCCTTGTTAATAAAGGAAAGGGATTTGCGAACCTTATCGATTGCAATGGTTGCCTTGTATCCCTTCTGTCCTACCTTACCTAGAAGAGCAGCGGTTCCTACCCAAGTAGTACCCCCCGTTACAAATCCAAGGGCAAACATACCAGCAGCAGCTCCTACCTCTACGGCAGTATCAGGATCGTTGATAAAGTTATCCACAACAAACCTCTTGCTCCAAGTAGCAAACGTATTAAAGTCTTTTGTCAAAGGCATCTCTTTAATTACGTTCTGAGTAACGATGGCATTTCTACGGCTGTTAATTTGAAACCTAAGGGATAATCCACTAACAGAGTTCATCACATCTTCTTCAGTAATCCCTACCTTCTCCATAAGAGCCCCATACCTTGGACTGTTATTAAGAGTAACCCACGCATTCTTTCGTGCTTCTTCAGTCCAATCAGGATCGGGAGTTCGAATAAGATCTAACGCAGGGTTGTCATACCTAAACGCAACCTTGCGGCTATGATTAGGACTGATAGCTCTAAAAATATCAAGGAAAGCTTCAACAGGAGCCATACCTAAGCTACCATATTCTTCGATTAAAGAACTTACCTCAGGAGTAATAGGGAACACAGTGTCCGCTACCTCATCATCTAAAGACAAAGAAATGTTTTGGATGTCTCTTTGGACAGCATGAATAGTAGACCCCAGCATAGTTTGACGGCTTTCGTTTTGAAAGCTATACCCAATAGATTCTTCAAGGTTATCCCGCAAACGAATCCAGTTACCACTCTGGTCTTGCATTAAAGAGTTTTCAATCCCCATATCCGATAGACCGGATCCTTTAGTAACCTGACTAAATCGACCCGTAGGGTCCTCACGTTCTGCAAGAATATCCTCTTCTAACTCTAACTGAGCCAGTCGTTCATCCTTAGCCATATACTCAAATCGACTAAAGCCGTTATCATAAGTGTTTTGGAACTGCTCATAGTTTGCTAAGTTCTGCATATAATTAGGCAGAACTCTTCCAACCTCAAACTCAAACTGGTTACTTATGTCAGGATCAGGAGCATTGTTATACTGATCTGCCATTGAATTCCAAAAACTAGATAACTGTGTCATATTTTAATCTCCTTAAAGAGAACTCTCGTTCTGTTTATAAAGTTACTTACTTTGTTGATCTTTAATCTTTTTCCATTGGAAGAATCTATCTAAAGCTTCATTCCAATCCCAATCCTTTGCTTTCAGCCCACCTCGGGCTTCTCTTCTAAAGTCTGCCCACTCACCTACAAACTGATTATATCTTGGATCTGTTCTATTCCATGAGGCAACCGTACCATGATACCCATTATTGTTTAATGCATATTCCCAGAAACGACGAGCATTGCCTCCGTGTCCTGAAACAAAGGAGTATTGTAGAAGAACATTTTGAACCTCCTTAGGAGCGTTTCTAATTTCTTTTTGTAACTCAAGACCTGTTACAGATCTACGCCTTTCTTTAAATTCCTCTCGCCTTCTCCTTGCTTCAGAGCTAGGAGAAGCAACACTTACTCCACTAGGATATGTTAGTAAATCTCCGTTCACTATTGCTCGTTGTGGCGCATAAGCACTTTTACGAGTTATTGCCCTACTTACATTAGAACCTAAAGTAGAATTCTTATCAAATAAATCAGCATACAACATAGCAGAAACAAAAGATTTACGATCAGAAATACCCACCCTTTCATTTAAAACTTTCTCTTTTTCATTATCAGTAAGAGTATCATAGACATGGCTAAAGTAATGATACTTAAGTTCCTGCGTAGGTTCATCAATTTCCATAGCCTCTCTCATAACGCCTAAGGGAATCGTCTTATCTGTTACTGACCACCATGTTTTAAACTGTCGGTATTCTTTACGCTCTTCTTGAGTCATAGCATCAACATCAAGTGGAGCTAAGCTACCGCTTGACATCCTTAAGGCGTGTTGAAGTTGAATATTAAGGGGACCATCTTCTCTAAGCCCGGCAATAACAGCCTCTTTACTATAGTCTCCACTTTCTTTTATACCCAAGGATACAAGGCTATACCCCATACCCCTTAATCTCCTGTTATTACTTTCTCTTTCATGGGCTTCTTGTATTTGTGGAACGGTATGGTGTTCTCTTGCAACCTTATTTTTAGCGTGGGCAGCAAGAGCTCCTTCCGTAGCTTTAATAATTTCTCGATTTCTAGTATTAGGATTGGGATTAAAATCTAGTTTAGATTGTGCATAAATATAATTGAGATGGTGTATAGCCTTAGGGTTTTCTCTAATCTTTTGCCTAAAGTTTTCACGAACTTGACGGACTCCAAGCATTACACGAAGATATTGATCTACAGCTTCAGGATCTCCAGTTAAAACAAAATCACTAATTAAGTGTCGGTTAGCCAATACACTAGTATTAGACAACATTTCCCCCGGACTTAAAGGACTAGAATTAAACGATCCTTTGTAGTTATCAGTCCACAAGTAAGCAGGAATTGAATAAATACCTTCAGGTATATTTCCTGTCCCCATAGTACTTGATCCCCCCTCTAAGTCCCTCATTTTAAAATCCACATTTACCCCAACAAACCCTCTTTCTTGAGCAGGTATATTTGTATTTGCGTTTCTTGACAAACGAAGACCGTACCACCTTGGACCTTTTTGAAGCGTGATGTCATCATCAAATCTTTCATTAGTTCTCCAATAAGATATAATAGATTGTCTGCTTCCAGTATCTATTGAATATCCATCTGCGTATTCATAATTTCCAGAAGACATTTCCTCTCTAAGGACATCTGTAAAACCTTGTTCAGATTGAGATTCAAACCTGTTCCACTTTAAGTAGGTTTGAAGTCTTGCCCACATAACATCCCCTATCATTACCTCATATCCATTTGATCTAATCATTTCCATTTGACTATCAATATGTTGATTGATCACTTCAATAGTGCTAGGGTCTGTAATACCTTGCCTTAACATCCCTCTATTAAACTCATTTGCTAAATGAGTAGAATCCTCAAGAGGAAATTCACCATAAGAAGATCTTAAGAATCTTTCATAGGCTTTTGTTTCTGGAGTTAATTGAGTTACCCCCGAAAAATCTTGAGATTTACCTGTCGAAGATGTCACTGATTTAAGGAGGGGATTATTCCCGAAGCCCGTGCGAGACACCTCGGCTACCGGGGTGTAAGTAAATTCATCCCCCACATCCTTATTCCAATCCGGAGTTGAAGAAAGACTACTATTAGGATTTCCTATGTTACTATAGCCAACCTTAAATACAGGATTCCCCTTATCCTCATCGAGATATACATCATCAAAAACATAATTAATAAAGTTCTCAGCCCATGCTGCTGTTACAGTTTCATCAAGGCTAGTTATATCTCTAGCAGTAGCCGCTAAGAAAACAGAAAAATGGTCTCTAAGTCCTCCATCTGTATCTACATTATAAGCTATAGTTCTTAAGATACTCTTATACAAAGGATCATCTTCATCAATTTGAAACCGATTCCTTATTTTTTGTTGCAAGCTTTGACTCAATACTTGAAACTGATCTGCATCAACCACAACCCCAGCAATCTTAATAGGACCCTCAATTAATTCCCCCGACACATCATCGAATAACCTGCCTACATTTCTATTACTAGGATCATCCCTAACCCCAGTGTCACCACTATCTTGGATTTCCTGTTCTGCAAAGCTGACGAATACATTCTTAGTAAAAGCACTAGGATCTGTAATATCTTGTATTTGAACTAGCATCCGCCGAAACTTTTCTGGGTCGCTCCAAATACTAATATTACTTACATCAAACAACGGATTACCGTTCTTGTCTTTAATTTTCTCTAGATCATTAAGGATATTAAAGGTTTTTTTAGTTGCTTCATCGCCCTGAAGAAACTGCCTTCGTTGGCTCAAAGGCATATCCCGTAGAAAAAGATAAGCAGACTGAGCGTCCTTAGTCACACGTTCCCAGTCAACGCCTTCTTCGTTAGGACTTCCATCTCTCCATAAGTCAAACGGTGCTCTAACTAAGTTATCTAACATCTGAGTAGGAATTTGCGCATGGGCTGCCCTATTGTGATAGACCATAGATTGGTAGAATGCTAATTGAATTGTTCTTCCTTTTTCCGTAAGCTTGCCAGTTAAAGGATCTGTGTTTTCATCAAGTAGAATCTTAACCTGATTCATAACCTCCTCATCACTCATTTCACTTATAGAACCTAATTCAGAACTAAGTTCTTGCATAACATTATCATCTGTATAATCATAGTCTGATACCCTAGTAACAGCAAGAAATCCCCTATAGACTCCCATAGGTAAATTCTGAGTATCTATTCGATCACTATAGGACATGTTATTTAAATATTTGCTCTGTCCAGTTACCGTTGAATCAAACAAAGAATCCACAACGTCTGTCCACTCCGTAAGCCTCTCACCATTAGGATCCTTATCATCACCTGTTCCACCACCCCCGCCGCCCTTCTTAGAGATGTTTTGCTGACTTAATTCAAATGCCGTTCCATGAGCTAAAGAAATTGAGGTAAGTAAAGAATCTTGTCTTTCTTCATAAGACGTTCCAATTGGAAGAGTTTCATAATACATCTCTCTAAGTTTTTCATATTGCCCATTACCATACAAATCATTTAATGTTTTAGCAAAACTGTCTGGGCTTGTTTGAAGGAGTTCCTCAGCCAGTCCTCCACTATCATAAGCACCAGCACCAGCAACAGACTTAGGATCTATATCAAACAAAGACATCTTATCTGCCTTTACCACCATCCAAAACCTACTAATACTTTCTGGAGACCCAAACTTCAGGTTATCCAATGGGCCTAACTGAGATTCATGAAAGTCAATATAAGCCCCTAACATAAGTATATTAGATCGGACAGCTACTGTATTTCCTTGGGTTCTTGCTAAGTGGTTTAATCTATTTTGAGTATACCTTAGAATATTATCTCTTTTTTCTGGAGGCTCAGCGGTAGTGCTCAATGCCCCTAGGGTATCAAGATCACCGTCATCCCCTCCTACCATGTCTACTCTTTGTAGTAACATCTTTGAACTGTGCGTATTATATTCCTTCTGCCGATCTTCTGCAACATCAGTAATAGTATTTATAATCTTTCCTATCTGTTTGTTTAAAGCTATAGTTCTGGGATCCTTTGGATTTTCCATAAGAATATTAAATCCGGATTCACCATTAGCATTCGGAGCAATAGAGACGCTATCATCCCCTTCAATACCTGCCCTATAAAGATCAGTAATCATTTCCCTAGCTACGTTTGGATCTAAAATGCCATTAGGAAACAATGTCCTAAACGTTTCTGGATTTTGTATCTCCTCCATAATAAAAGGAGTTAGCTCATCAACAGCAGATATAAAAGCATTGTTTTGACTTGTGATAATAGCAGCCTGATACCTAACAACCGTATTCTCTTTCCACTTCTCTAAAGCTTGGTGAACATAGGGATCATCAATCTCAGCAAACCACTTATCAAACTCATCAGCAATCTCTGTTGCATTGTAGCCTGCACCTGTCAGACGAACAAATTCTTTATCCCATAACGTTTCCAGATTCTGCCCCTGCTTCAGAGCATTCTCTGTACGGTTACGCAACCCTATAGTACGAATATTAAGATTACCCTTAATTGTAAACATGGATTCATACTTAGTATTTAAGGCTTCAATCTGAGTAGCAACTTCATCCCAGTTAGGTTCAGCTACCCCCTCTTCATTGATACGATGTAAGGACGTAGGCACAGAGGTATCTAAAGCTTGCTTCTTAAGTTCATCAATCTCAATACCATACTTATCTAAAGCATTCTGATCCGCCTGCTCGAGAGCTCCTACCGTGGTACGTACTAACTGGCTGGCTGGGGTAAGTAGGTTATCCATAGCCTTAGGCACTGGACGATAGAAAGCCGAACGAGCGTCTGCTCCAAAGTTCAGCTGCCCCGGTTGTCCCATACCTGCTGACATAAACTCAGCTCCCGAAGGAGGACCAGCCAAGGAGTTAGGATCAACATTAGATACGGTGTCCTGAGTAGGACCAAAGTCTAATGAGGATACCTTCTTCCCAGAAGGGTTTGGATTGTTATACTGCTTAGCCATTTAAAACTCCTTAAGTTGTATCAATAACCCGGATAAAGTGTGTTGAGTATATTAGCTTGGAGAGTAGAACCTTGGCCCATCCCCTCAAAATGCCCAGCGGCTTGGCCCTGAAACTGTGTAATGCTATTTGGCTGTAGTTGCCCTGATGGTAGGCCACCACCTAACTTATCTAATGCACTGCCCATTTGAATACCTTGAGCTGCACCAGACATAATAGAACCAAGCATAGAGACCCCAGAACCTGCGTACTGACTAACCGGACCAGCGCCCGGAATAAAGACAGCGGCATCGTCTCTAGTAAAGTCTCTTTGTGAAAGTGCCTGCTGCTGCTGGTTGATGATCGCCTTCTCCTGCTGCCTAGCATTCTCAGCAAGAGCTACAATCTCACCGGCATTTCTGCCCCGCATCATGTTCTTGATTGCCTTAGCAGTACCGCCTCTACTAAACCCTTTACCAGAAAGGTTAGAGTTAATCCCAGCCATAGTATGTTTATATGTATTGGCAATATTACCAAACTGAGTATTAGTTGTCTTCTTCAATGCCATCTCTGCGTAAGCTCTCTGGCTATTAGCGTTCTGCTCAATAAGCCTATTGCGATATAAACGCATAGCATTCTTCTGGGCAATCGCCCGGTTCTGCTGGTATGTAGACATAACCCCCCGGAAGTTAGCATTGTTTTGCTGTCGCTGTTCTGCATAGAACTGTGCGTCTGCCTGTGCCTGAGCCTGCTCTTCAGCTGCTTGAGCCTGCATAATCCCAGAGACTATTCCAATCCCTGCTCCAGCTATTGCTCCGTAAACCATGGTGTTACCCCTCTCTGCCAAACCGGCGGTTTAAACGATTAGTAATTCGTAAAGCTCCAGATGATCTTCCTTGGAGAATACTACGAGCTCTACGCTTGTCATCCATCCAATCCTTAATAACATCCATCTGCTCTTTCTCTTTGTTCTTGGCAATTACATTATCTATATTAACCCCAAGATTATCTTCCCAGTAGGAGACAGCAGCACTAAGAACATCCACACGGTCATCGTGCTTTAAGGATCCTCTTCCATCGTGCAGTCTTGTAAGCTGTCTCTGAGTCTCCTCTTGTTTAATAGCTTTTGTATTAAAGCATAAACGGTGAGAAGCCATGATAGGTTCAAGAACAGAAATCATACGTGACTCCTTAGCTCCTGACACCCTGTATTCCTCAATAGCTACCTGACCACATATCTCTGCTACAACCGGACGTAGCAACTGGCAGAACATAGCGTCACCCCAGTTACTCTCCACCCTAATAAGATTGAGATTGTACTCATAAGCTATCTTAGCAATTTTCATTAAGACTGCCTTATCGTAACCCCCCTCAAAGCCAGTGAGTTCATGTACAAAGATGTACCCACCTGCGAAGGATGCCACACAGACAGCCGTCTCATCGGTTCCTCGTCCAGACGGATCCACAAACATAGCCGTCTGAGTATAGGGAACAAAGTTCTCTGACACCCACATGGGTTCGTAGATCACATCCCCCGCCATACCAAAGGAGGGGACCCTGCGCATAGGGACGCTGTTAGCCCACACCACCTTCTCGGGACAGACCTCTGGACTGAGGTCAAGGACCACCAGATCAGCCAGCCTGAGGGGGTACTTCTCAGCGTCCGCTAGAGAGGTGTCTAGCTTGTAGTGGAGGGCGAATAGACGCGGACCTATCTTGGCCTGTCTTTCGTACAAAACCTCCTCAGGGAACCTCTCAGGCTGCGTAGGCATGCCTGTATCAAGACCTGTCTCCCACACCCACGGATTGATGTCTTCACACTCTGTTGGGTTGTTCTTATCAGGGATTACAGCAGGGAACTTGGTGACAGGATAGCCTTCCTTCAGCTGGTTGTAGATCGAGTCTCGGATCTGAGGAGTACCAAGGAAGATCACCCGTCCCCCCACGTTACGGATCTGCTCAAACTCACTGACCTTATTGAGGAGCTTAGACCTAGCGTTGGCTGTCTCACAGTTACCCTCGATCTCGATATCATCCCCCACCACATACTCAGCATGAGATCCTGTGATCTGAGAGTTGATGCCTCGGGCATAGCAGGACTTATCCTGACCCACCTTATCCCGACAGCCTACATTAAAAGCAAAGGCATTGTCTGAGTCTGAGTCCTTGGGCCTGAGGTGGCTGCAATAGGGAACCAGATCAAGAATCCTTCTAGTCATGGAGATGAATTCAGTTGCCTTGTTGGCGGTCGCACTGACTACCAGTACGGTAGAGTTATGATCCCTTAAAAGAAACCAAGAGACCAGACATGCAGTAATGACAGACTTGCCAAAGCCACGGCCTGCTTGAAGCTGCATATCCTTAGGGCCATTCTGTAGAGCATCTGCCATGGCATACTGAGCACCCGTAGGCTCTCCAATACCAAGATACTTAAAGCAGGACCACAGATGGTTTCTAAAATCATCTAACATTTCAGAAGGTATATTCATTAACACTTCCACTTTCTACGAGCTTTTCGTAAACGACTATTAGGATCCTTAGCAGCCTTAGGGAACTTCTTCATCTGTCCAGCAGATCTAGCACAATAGCTCTTCTTTCTAGATCCTCCACCGGGCTGAGGGGGCTTAAGATTAGAGCCGGTCTTTCTATTAATCATCCGTCTGCCTTTAGCAGTAAGACCTCCACTTTTACTTTTACATTTATTCTTGATGCCACAACCTTTCATAGCACCCTTACTCTTGCTCTTGCCTTTCTTCTTAGCCATATTATACCCCCTTCCGAGAGAATTACCTAATCTTTTTTCTAGGTTTAGGAGATTTCTTTAAGGACTTCTCCATAAGTTTCTGGGCATCTTTACCAGTCTTGCTGACAGTAGTACCACACGCACACTTAAATTTTCTTGTAGCCATTACTTCTTCCCCCCTTTCTTCTTCTTCCAGCTGATACGCCCCGGCCCCTTCTTTCTCTTAGAAGCAGAAGTGCATTGAGATTTTGTTGGACGGCAGGCAGGGTAGGGGCGTTTACTCTTGCCCTTTGCAGACTTCCTGCCACAGGGCTTGCCTGTCTTACAGTCAACCCACCCCTTACCCTTGTTCCTGCCGAACCACTTCTTTAATCCTTCTTTTTTCTTAGCCATTACTTCTTCTTCTTTTTAGATTTGTTGCCCCAGTTTTTAGCCCCAACCTTACGGCATTTAACTAGAGCACCGGAAGCATAGGCAGAAGGCCATTTAGTATACCTACTCTTTACTTTCTTAGTACAAGCATCATTGGCTTTCTTCTTTTTCTTCTTAGCCATTAATATCTCATCCTTGTTTTCTTCTTTTGCTTAACTCCGAGTGTGCTTCGCTTCTTCTTAATCTTCGTAGCAGGACCTTTTTTTAAAGCCCTTGCTTTATTTAATTTACTTCTAGCCATGACTACTTCCCCTTAGGTTTACTATGCCCCCATCCCTTCTTCTTAAGTTTAAGATGTTCAGCATATGTTTTAGCTACTTGGCTCTTACCAGATTTAGAATACATGGTGTGTTTCTTAAAGGCTTTCTTCTTCTTAGCCATTAATATCCACCCATCTTTCTTCTTGCCCCTGCCTTAGGCTTAGGGTTCTTCTTAGGATTCTTAGACAAAGCCTTTACCTTCTTTACAGCCTTACGATTAGTCTTCTTTGCTCTCATAATCTCATCCTCCAAATTTAAAGGGAGCTTTTTCGCTCAACTCAGTAAGTTCCTTAAGGACTTCCTTAGGGATAGAATCTAAATCATCTCTGTTGTCATTAATAATACCTCGGATTACTTGATATAATCCGGGGGTACACTTAAGGGGATCTTGAAGATCCTCCATTAAACGATCCAATAATACATCATTAAGCTTATTAACCTTCATATATATATCTCCTTTTACACCCAACTTAAACAGTGGAGTAACTAAAAGCAATGGTATTAATTAAACCATTTGCTGCTCCCATTAGATTAGCAGCTTGATCCACATTAATACCGATTCTATAATAAGGAGCTGAAGGCATATCAGCAGCAGTAATAGTACCAACTCTTGTTCCAGTAGCCCCCGTATCTGTATCTGCAATAAGAACAACGCTATCATCCTCGGAAGAAAAGTTCACACCATCAGAAGAAACCTGTAACACAGTCTTAACTGGGATACGATCTACTCCACCAGAAAACTTAGTGGACAGGTCTACGCTTGTATAAGCTGGCATGTTTCCAGCCATTGTAGTAGTGGTATTCCCAGCTACTCCTGCTACCTTCTGGGTTAAAAGAACTACACCAGATCCACTGTGTGCTCCAGTAATACCTTCAGAATCCCCGTGACCCTTACTAGAATTATTAACCAACCCAACAAAGTTAGCAGCAGCGTCTTCTCTAGCTCCACCTAAGTTAAACTGATTAAGAAAAGCACTAGCCCCAGAAACTACCGGGGTGTAAGTAACCTCATCCCCAACACCATCAATTAACTTAATCGATGCACTGCTGGTAGCAGTTGTGGCTCCCCCGGTAAAGTCAGTCTTAGTAGCATTACTAAGGTTTTCTGTAATAGCCTTATTGCCTACAGACGGAGCAACTCCAGTAGATGCCGCTTGAGTTAAAGTTAAAACCCCATCAGCTCTAACAACCGTAATCTTACCATTATGTCCTGAAGAGTGCTCAATACAGAGCTTTAAGTTTTCAGCTTGGGTTGCTGGGGTAGCGTTTACTTGGAACTGATTAGCAGAAGCATCTTGAGCTGCCTTTGCTGTGTATGCTTTACTAGTCCCATCTGCGGAAACGATTGTAATAACCTCATCCGCAGTGGCAATTCCTGTCATTGTAACCGTAGCAGTAGCTTGGGTGTATACATCATTATGAAACGTAAATGTATTAGTAGCGGCTACCGCCGACGTACCCTTATCCCCTGCTCCAGTAACACCCACAGTAACTGTGAGAGACTTGCCAGCAAGATCCGTAGTTTCTGTAGGTGTGACAATAGCATCTGACCTAGTAACAGCTAATGCTGATGCGTTGAAAGATGGTGTTGTCTTTATCTTGTATGCCCCTTGCGTTGACTCTGCAAAGGATCCTGTAGTTTTAATAGCCATTTATTATCTCCTTTACGATAAGTCTTAGGCCCAAGAAGTAATGTTAGTTTTAATAATATCGTTAGTGGCAACCCCCGTCATAATTAAGTTACCACCCGGTTGTGCTTCTTCATCCCCAGAATCATTTCCTTCAACTCTTCCGAAGTGGAAAGTTTCTCTAAGTAGAATGCCCGTACCACCTGTATTGAACCTCCGAATATTCTTAAGTTCAGCTAAAGGAACCTGTCCTGTAGGTGCGGTATATGTATCTGCTTCTCCAGACACTGCTTCAGTCTGACGGTTATTGCCTACGTTTCCTTCAAGAGAAGAATACACAATAGTATTAGTAGACCCAATAGTACTGTTGCCATTAACGTCATTGTTATCCCCACCTGTAGGAGATCGATAGGTTTCCCATGCAACGATCATAGCTCCCCCATAGTGGAACTTGTTCTGGTTAATGGAAATGTGGCGTACCTGTGAAGCAACCTTAGTATCGAAGAAGAGACTAATGTGCGAAGGTCCACCCGCCGCAAAACTTCCGCCATCTGCATCTGCCCAGTTAGAATCGGTAACAGAATCTTGAAGCTTTTGAGATCTATAGAAAACGTTCCTAGAGATATCCACATCCTCATACCTAGCTTCTGCATCTACAGAACTATAGGTATCATGGTTGTCAATCATTAGACAAACACCAGAAGCCTTAGCAATACCGTCCATATGACTAGGCTGAGTGTAAGCAGTCCCATCAGTTTGAAGATGTTTGTCATTATAGAAGCCATCTATACCGGGGTTATACCCATAGGCATTACCTGAACCCCCTGTGGCAAGATTTAAATGGGTAGTAGCATCTAAAAGATTGTTAATTATATGGACACCCTTAAAGCGACCATGCTTTACATTCATTCGAATGTTAGCCAACTGACCTGATATATGATTGTTACTCACATTAACCTTAGTGGCAAACGCGGTTGGGGATCCTCCCCTACCCGCAGTTTCATTCTCAATATAAACACCATATCTGCTTATTAAATTTAATGCATTAAAACCACTTACGTATACTGACGTTGATCTACCAGCAACGTCAATTTTATTGTCTATAATATTAATATAAAACCTATGCACTTCATTACCGATATCTCTATTACCATATACTGTACCATCCCCTGATGTATCTGGATCAACCTTTGCTTGAAGAGTAAACAAATTGTTGCCCACCTCAGTATCGCCAATATCCTTAGATCCTCCACTTAATGCTACGTTATGGTATGCTGCCTTATGACATTGCCGGTGGTATACACCTGATTCCATTATACCCTTCATTTGGTTACGAAGAACATTAACACCAATTCCACTAGAGTTTACTCCTCTAGTTAACAAACGATTTGATTGACTAGTGCCCAATCGTTCTCCCTCAAAGGTAGCTAACAGATCAAAGTTATTATCCACAACGTCTGTATTAACAGCGTTCTCTCTAATAGTTATACCAGATTCTTTTACTCTAAAGGTATTGTTCTTTACAACACCTTCAGTAACTGCTCCAAGATAACTAAAGCCATGCTTGCCAGAATCAGAACCTGAATTAGTCTTAAGGTCTACGTGATCAGCAAGAACCTTTAATCGAGTAGTTCCTAAACTCAGACCATTGTACCCAGTAAACTTACAGTCATGAATAAAAGGTTTGTAACAACCATTACCAATAACAAGCCCACCACTTCCTTCAGGTCTAGAGCCCTCAAAGTGACAATTAGAAAACTCAGGTTCCCAACACTTCATCGTAACTACACCCGCTTCTCCAAACCCAGTTACACTACAGTTAATCATCTTTAGATTAGCAACATGTTCTGCGCTCATTGCAATCTCACTACGGATATACATAGTAGGTGTAGCAGCAGCAGCGGTATCACCAGCAGCGTCTACTGTATTGTACACAGGAGTATCAGAAGTACTTCCATCTTCAGCAGTCCTTGCGCTTAATGCAGCAGACTCAATGACAGAAGCTGAGGAAGGGTCTGAGGTAATCTTAAAGACTCCCTGATCTAAGTACTGACCCCCCGCAGGAAGATCTCCTGTATCTACCGTAAAGTATTCGTTTTGCGTAAGCCCGTGATCTGTAGATCCCCAGTCAAACTTACGTACTCCAGAAACAATAGTAATAGCACTGGTGGTTAATTGCTTCCGAACAATACCCGGACCTTGGAAATCTACATTTTCAAAAAGAATATCGTCAAGCATAGTTAACGATCTAAATCTTACAGGTGTTAAGGTGCTGTTATATAAAAAACTTAA
>Ga0208919_1001282_pt1 | contig 14816 bp, 17 predicted proteins | sample 4_EtaG_FD_184076 | JGI IMG/M metagenome (GOLD analysis project Ga0208919, IMG submission 184076) | Marine viral communities from the Subarctic Pacific Ocean - 4_ETSP_OMZ_AT15127 metaG (SPAdes) (version 3) | ecosystem: Environmental > Aquatic > Marine > Oceanic | place: Pacific Ocean | collected...
AATAATGTGGCTGATGGCTGATGACTCTCCAGATTTAGCCTCAAAACCACTCTCTGTCCACAAAGCACACAACGCAGAGATGGTCAGAAGGTTTGATGACAAGGTTGATGCCTATGTCATTGGGCTGGAAGTGGATGAATACTGGTCGGCGGCGCAAGTCCAACAAATGGTGGCTGATCTGAAAACCAGAACAGGCAAACCTGTTGGCGTTCATCTCACTCCGGGGGTGAAACCGGCCTATTACCAAGGGGCCGACGTAATTTTTTTGCAGACTGGCTTTGACCTCAATGAAGCCCATTTTAGGGCGAGGGTGCAAGAGGCTCTTGTTCTCGGTAAGCCAGTGGTCGTTTCTGAGTACCACATGGACTCTTCTTCAACCCTTGCGAAAAGATTCGGAGATATTGCTTGCGAAATGGGAGCCGTGGGTACAGGAAACGGGCGGAACGTCACCCCTTGTGGGCAAGTCTCCCCGAAGAAGCAGAAGTGGTACAAGAAATACGAACAGGAGATGGTCGTTGCCGGGGTCGCAATGGCCACCCTCTACGCGGTTACAAGATACGACCTTCCGCTCACGCTGAAAGCGACGGAGGACGACTTCGAGATCGGCACGAAGAAGCAGATCGGGAATCATTCGGTTGGCGCTAGTTACAGCGAGAACCGGGTAATGGCTACTTACGAATTTAGATTTTAACTATGGCAGGACTCATCAGGGCCAGAAAGCCCAGCGAATATAAAAGTGGAGGCGGTAAACCCCGCAACTACAAGCAGGAATACAAAAAATTTCATTCTTCTGCTAAAGCCATTGCTGAGAGAAGTTCAAGGAATAAGGCGCGTAGGACTATGGCTAAGGCAGGACTCGTCAAGAAGGGCGACAGAAAAGATATTCACCACGCTAACGGACGACCGACTGATAACAGAAGAGGAAACCTGAAAGTTATGGCGCGTTCAAGAAACCGGGCAATCAAATGAAGATTAACGTTTCACCAAAAGGCAGAAATGTGGGATACATCCCAAAGAAGAAAAAGGGCTCCGACAAACTTATGCCAATTACCGAGGCTGCAATTGAAATGTCTCGTATTGGTAGCCAGATGGAAGATGCCACCGAGAAAGCGATTACTCGCATCGATACAGCAAGGCAGCAAACCCTTAAAAAAGCGGAAATGTAATGTACTCAGTAGCGTTTTTAAAAAGATTGCGCCGTCTTCAGAGACAACAAGTTCAGGCTTCAATGCCTGCCGTTCTCCCTAGCGCAGCAGAAGCCGATTCCGACGAGACAACAATGTACTCAACGGGGTCGGCACTTCCAACTTTAGCGGCCCAGCAGTCAGCAGATGTTGAGGTAATCGTGTACGACCCCAGTACGGGAAAGGCGTATCCAAACCCGTCTGCCGCAAGGGCTGCTGGCGTTAACAACTTTATGTACAACGCACCTTCAGGAATCAATGTAGATTGGTCCTACTGGGATCAGTTTGCGCAGCCGGAACCTGCGCCTGTAGAAGTTGCGGAGATCGAGGTTGAGTCTCAGGAATTACCCTTTGAGCCGACAACCTATACGCCTACCCCAGCCCCAACACCAGAGCCAAGTCCTGAGCCAGCAGCGGCCCCTGCTGCTGCCGCTCCGCCTCCGCCTCCGCCTCCGCCTAAACGGCCATCGGTATCGCGCTCAAGAAGCGAATCTAAACCCAAACCTCAGCCAGTCAGAATAGCAAGTCGGGAGGAGTGGGAAAAACAAGGAACCTATATGCACGGAGCGGGGCATTCTGGGCGTAATGCCGGAAAATCCCTGCGTGGTGATCGCAATAACGATGCCTACTACGCAAATTATGTCCGCGTAATGAATGAGGCTAACAAGTCAGGCAATTACTCGCATGCCAAGGAAGTTAACCGGGCACATAGCCTTCCGAGATGAACCTAGATGAGTTTGTAACAAAAGCCAAGGAATATCTCCCTACCGCTACTTTGGAAGAGAGTGGCAAGTTTTACCAAAACCTTCTTCAAAAAAACTACGACAAAGCCGTAGTTGCCGAACTAGCAAAAATTGACCGCTGGTTTCTTCTCATAGTACTTCTGAATCGGAAGGATGCCGTTCATCCATGGTTATATAACCGTTGTAGAGAGATTGAGAAGAATCCAGACGGCCATCTCGACTTGTGGGCCCGTGGCCATTACAAGTCAACACTCATTACCTATGCTGGCGCAGTTCAGGAAATCCTGAAGGACCCAAACATAACGATAGGCATCTTTTCTCATACAAGACCTATCGCGAAGGGGTTCCTTAAACAGATTAAGCGCGAGTTTGAGGTTAATGATTTTCTTCGGGACCTGTTTCCAGACATTTGTTACCCAAATCCACGTCAAGATTCACCGCAATGGGGTGAAGACGCCGGGATCATTGTTAAACGGAAGTCAAACCCTAAAGAAGCAACAGTAGAGGCGTGGGGGTTGGTAGATGGTCAACCAATCTCCCGCCACTACGACCTTCGTATTTACGATGACGTTGTAACCCGTGACTCGGTTAACACGCCAGAGCAGATTTCAAAGACAACAGAGGCTCTTGACCTGTCGCAAAACTTGTCAGGGGGTTCAAACCGGGAGTGGTACATCGGCACTCGTTACCACTATGCCGATACTTACCGAGACCTGATCGAGCGTGGAACTCCCATGCGGGTGTATCCAGCAACTAAATCAGGTACTCCTGATGGTGAGCCTGTTCTTCTTAATCAGGAAGAGTGGGATAAAAAGAAGTTATCCATGGGTCAGTACGTTCTAGCCTGTCAGATGTTGCAGAACCCGATTGCAGGCTCCGAGCAGGTCTTCGATCCCGAGTGGATCAGAAGGGCAGAGGTAAGACCTCGCGTTCTTAACATTTACATTCTCTGCGACCCTGCGCACTCAAAAAAATCAACCTCAGACAGAACCGCTATTGCGGTCATTGGAGTTGATCATGCGTACAACAAATTTTTACTCGATGGGCTTTGTCATCGCCTCAACTTAAAAGAGCGCTGGCAATCATTGTCAAAGTTCAGAACCAAGTGGCTTCGGCAGACTGGAATTCAAATAGTGAAGGTCGGATACGAGCGATACGGGAAAGATTCCGATATCGAGCATTTCAAGGAAATGATGAAGATCGAAAACAACTACTTCCCCATCGAGGAACTGGCATGGCCAAGAGAAGGGCCCGGTTCTAAACGGGATCGAGTACAGAGACTTCAGCCTGATTTTGAGAACTGGCGCTTCTTCTTGGCCCCCAGTGGCGATCACGTCACCTCTAGGCAAAGAAAAGCCTTCGAGAGCGGTGACGCATCACTAATCATCCGCCCCATCAAGCAAAAAGATGAAACAAACCGAGTGTACGACCTGACTGAGCGCATGATTGAAAACGAATACAACCTTTTCCCGGCTGTACACGTTGACATGCTTGATGCGATGTCACGCATCTATGACATTGAAGCATCTCCACCACGAACAGTGTTCCAAGACGATCTGGAACCGGAGGCTCTACCAGCATTTTGAGTACACCAGAACAAATCGCGGCTGCCTTCATGGCTCACTTCGTTGATGCTCCTGTAGATGAAATAGAGGAGTTGGAAATTACCAGAGCGCTTGGTCTGCTAATTAGACAAGTCGCCATAGAAACCGTAGACATCTTAGAAGACGATCACAGAGTACTGCACTAATGCCAATTCAAGGAAAAGTTAAAACACGAAATTACTCTTGGAGAGAACTTGTAGATAAAAGCGCAGGCCCAGAGCCGCCAGTCCCAGTTTACAAATTTCCCGGGAGAACTTTGTCTGAAAACCCGAGACGCCCATATGGGCCAAAGAGGTAATCATGGAAAAAATTAAAGAGTGGTGCAAAAACAATCCACGGGGTGCTGCTGTTGCAGGCATCGTAATCATAGTAGTCATTATCTTGGCGGCCAGCGAATGAAAGTTTTGGTTGACTCCCATAAGAGGGGGATGATGCAGGAGGCGGCAATCACTTCACTGGTTAAGAACGTGGGTGATATGTTGTATAAGCACTACCCTGATCACCTATGGGCGGTCGGCCCCAGCAATGATTACTCCATGTTAGCCATTTGGAACGAAGACCTTTCGTCGCGGTATGGAATGTGGATCGATGTCGCCAAAATTGACCCTGATTACAAGAACATTGTGACGTGGGCTGGAGAACTGTTGGAGCGCGCCAGCGTTACTAGGGGCCGCGCGAACCTAGACGAACTTGCTTCTCTGGAGCGCAACGTACTTGGGGAAGCAAAATTCGATGAGTGAAGTCCCATTAAATGATCAGTTAGAGAGGAAAGACCCTTGGCTAACGCTTGCAAGAGAAGCGTATCAGTCCTCTACTTCCTATTTGGATGCCAACTATCGACGTCAGTGGGAAAGAAATATTTCCCTATTTCAGTCGGAACACCCAACCGGCTCCAAGTACCATTCAGGTCAGTACCAGCATAGATCAAGGCTATTCAGGCCAAAAACTAGGTCCTCAATACGGACTAACGAGGCTGCGGTAACCGCAGCCTTTTTTGCAACTGAGGACGTTGTTTCGGTTTATCCGCAGAATGACTCTGATCCCGAGCAAAGAGCCTCGGCAATCATCTTAAAACATCTGCTTCAGTATCGACTTACCAAGACGATTCCTTGGTTCCAAACCTTAGTCGCCGCTTATCAGGAAGCACTTGTGTTTGGCTCTGTCATATCTCATCAGTATTGGGATTACAAAGAGATCAAGTCAAAGCGCAAGGTCCCGCTTCTGGACGAGCAGGGGGCTCCTGTTCTTAATGAAGACGGCACCGTAGCCGAGGACACCGAAGAAGACGTTGAGGTCATAAAAGATTGTCCTTCAATTCGTTTGGTCGCTTCTGAAAACTTCAGGATCGACCCAGCAGCGGAGTGGATTGATCCGATTGGCACTTCCCCGTTTGTTATCGAAGTCATTCCAATGTATCTGCAAGATGTTCTGGAGAGGATGGAAGAGATCGATCCTAAAACCAATGAGCCAAAATGGCGTCGTCTTGATATAGGGAAACTTCTCAACGCTTCTAAGTCATCAGAATTTGATTCGACTCGGCAGACACGCCAAGGCAAGCGTCAGGACCCAATATCTGAGAGGAGAGAGGATACCTCCGAATACACCACAATCTTTATTCACAAAAATATTGTTCGCAAGGGGAGCAAAGACTGGATTTTTTATACGGCTGGCACTGAATACCTGCTGACCGACCCCAAGCCCCTTAAAGAAGTGTATCCACATCTTCGTGATGGCGAACGCCCGTATGTTATGGGTAACTCTGTCATTGAGGCGCATAAGGTTTATCCAGCGTCTATGGTGGAACTGACACAGGACCTTCAAACCGCTGCAAACGATATCGCAAACCAACGTGCAGATAACGTGCAACTGGTTCTCAACAAGAGATACCACATCAGACGAAGCGCGAATATCGATATTCACGCATTGAAGCGGAGCGTCCCGGGTGGCTCAGTAATGATGGATGACCCACATACTGATGTGGCAATGATCCCTACTCCAGACGTTACCAGTTCTGCTTACGAGGAGCAGGACCGACTGAACATTGATTTCGATGATATTGCTGGCAACTTCTCTCAGGGAAGTGTCCAGAGCAATCGAATGCTCAATGAAACGGTTGGTGGAATGGAGATGCTGTCTTCAAACGCAAACAGCATCATGGAATACATGATTCGGACCTTTGCGGACACATGGCTAGAGCCTGTTCTGATGCAAATCGTTCGATTAGAGCAGTACTACGAAACTGACGAAGTTGTCCTGACCGTGGCCGCGAACAGGGCGGAACAGGATGAAAATGTAGAGCCCGGTTTCTATCAACGTTTCACGGATCAGGATATGGATGACATGTTGCGCCACGAGATGACTATTGGCGTGAACGTGGGAACTGGAGCAACAGACCCAGTTAGAAAAATCGAGCGTCTTTTGCTTGGTATTAGGACCATGGGAGAGATCAACCCAGACATTATCTCTTACCTGAATCAAGCAGAGGTGACCAAAGAAGTCTTTGGCGCTCTTGGTTACAAAGATGGAAAACGGTTTATTGCCGAGGAAGAGCAGTCCCGACTCATGGAGATGCAGGGTCAGATAGAAGAATTAACTCAAGTGGTTCAGCAACTCACGGATCAGGGTACTGGGAAGCAGATCGATGCACAGGCAAGAATTCTTGCGGCACAGATCAAAGGTCAGTCCGACATTCTCGCAGCAAAAGAAAAAGCAACGGGCGATATTACATCTACCCAGATTGCTTCAGAGACGCGAGAACGCATGGATCACCTCAAGCACCAGATATCTCTTATCGAAACTCGGCTTAAAGCAGAAAAGAATGACATCACAAGGGGAGAACTTCTTCTTCAGAAAGAAGCCCTCGTACACAAGATGCTTATGGAAGAGCCCAACATCGGTATATCCCCGGGCAATGACGAAGGTAAGCAAATGTCTGATGTTTTAATGAATGACAGGTACGGGAAGATACCCGCCGCAGAGGGTTAATGGATCAAACCGAATTATTGATTGCGGAGGCAAGACTTGGCCTCCAAACCAAGGAGTTTTTGAACTCCCCACTAGGTAAATACATCGTAGGTCGCGCTGCAAAGTCCCGAGAGGAGGCTTTTGAAGCGTGGATTAAAACCGAGGCCCACGATGAGGACACTATCAGGGAGTTGCAATTCCGCGCTAGGTTGCCTCAGATCGTCATGGCATGGCTGGACGAGGCTATTAACCAAGCAAAACATGCAGAGGAGACTCTGACCGAAATAACGGAGTAAAAAATGGACGCTATCCAAGAACAGGACGTTTCCGAACAAGAAGAAATCGTTGAGGAAGAGGCTCAATTGCTTCCCCACGAAGCAGAACTCGAAAGAATTGCTGCAATGGTGGAGGAAAAACCAGTTGAAGAGGAATTAGAGGTAGTAGAGGAAGAGGAGGTTCTGACCCCCGCTTACCAGAAAGATGACAAGTGGTATGTCACCGCGAAGGTAGACGGGGAAGTTGTCGAGGTTCCTTATGATGATTTGCTTTCGCAATATCAAAAAAACACTACTGCTGATAAAAGACTTCAGGAGGCCGCAGAACGCCAAAGAGAATTGGCGGAATATGAAGGCCAACTGAATTCGTATCGGGCTCAACTTGAAGCCCAAAATCGACCATCGAAAGACGTCGAAAAACAACAATCGCCATCTTCGGACGCGAATACTGATGCTCTCTATGAGCAATACCACGATGCCCTTTTCCAAGCGGATGAAGCGAGAGCAAGTCAATTGCTTAAACAAATCCGCGCTGCTGAACAGCCGAGGGAGCCCGATATTGATGTCAATTCAATTATTGAGCGAACCAAGGCGGAGATGCGGGAAGAGGAGAAACAGGCCCGTGAACGCGGCTATGAAGTACGCCGACAGCAAGCAGTCGAATTATTTAAGGATGAATTTTCCGACATTGCTGACGACTCATCATTGCTGGCTGTAGCGGACCGTCGTTCTGCTGAACTTTATCAGGAAGACCCTACCCGGGACCCGTGGGAAATCATGCAGGAGTCGGGCAAATATGCTCGTGAATGGGTGATGCGATACGTTGAAGAACTGGGCGGGAAACCAAAAGATAAACAACGCCAAGAGCGTAAGCAGAGCATGGATGAGGTTACTCCAAAAAACGTTCGAGCCAATATTGGTGAGGACCTTGAGGAGCCAACTTATTCCGATGTCATCGCGGAGATGAAAAAAGAGCGAGGGCAACCCGCTTAATCTCCTAGTAATTTCACAATCATTTTGAGGTAACACAACCATGGCAGGACAAGTATGGGGTACCAGTAGCCTTGGCGGCTATATGTACTCGCTTAACCTATCCAAGGAATTGCGTATCGCCTTACGTCCGATTGTGAAGTTTCGTCAGTTCGCGGATGTCAAGGACGCCGCGCACCAAGGTCTCAACAAGGGCGACACTTTCCATTGGAACGTGTACAGCACTGTTGCTACCGGAGGTGCGGCTCTCACCGAAGGCACTGCGATTGCTGAAACGAACTTCACGATCACGCAGGGTACGATGACCATCACTGAGATGGGGAACTCGATTCCATTCACTTCCAAACTAGACGATTTGTCTGAGCACCCGATTAAGGAGATTATCCATAAGGTGTTAAAGGTAGATTGCGCTCAGGTGGTTGATGATTTGGTCGCAGACCAGATTGATACAACTCCTTTGCGTGTTGTTCCTACCGCTGGCACGGCTACCGATGCGGTCACTTTGACCACTAACGGTACTGCTACGCTGACAAACAACGTCGCATTGGGCAAGGACCACGTCAAAGCAATCGTAGACGTGCTTAAAGAAAGAAATATCCCGGCTTTCAGCGGGGACGACTATTTCTGTCTAGCATGGCCTACGACTTTCCGTGAACTCAAAAACGATCTGGAGTCGATCAATCAGTACGTCGAATCCGGTTTCCAGATGATCCGTAATGGTGAGACTGGTCGTTATGAGGGTGTACGCTTTGTCGAGCAGACGTATCGTGCCAAAGGCGGAGCCGCCTCTGGTATGGGTACTGCTGCCGGTGCTTGGACCAACTCCAAGTCCGACTGGGCGATTTTCATGGGTGCTGACACTGTAGCCGAGGCGGTTGCTATCCCCGAAGAAATTCGAGGAAAGATTCCGACCGACTATGGTCGTTCCCGTGGTATTGCGTGGTACTACCTAGGGGGCGCTGGCCTCGTTCACTCTGCTGCTGCACAGGCCCGCGTCGTAATGTGGGACTCTGCTGCTTAAAGGAGAAACTTATGGCACAGTCAACTCAGGGTGTGGGCGTAAAAAGTGGTCTTTCTGATCAACAGAAGATTACTTCGTCCATGAAAGACTTAGGTCTTGCTTCCAAAGGTCCCGGGCAGAAGCCTGAAGGCGTTGGTTCGTCTTCAAGCGGCCCTCATGGGACTCGTGTGGATGGCGGTCCTAAGTAAACACCACTCCAACAAGAGAGGAAGGGGGGTTCGCCCCCCTTTTTCTTTGGAATATTTAAATGGCAAATAAAAATTTACAGCAGTCACCTCTGCCTAAGTTGAAGAAAAAGGTTTCTTGGAAAACTGTTGCTGATATTGATAAGTCAACAGTAGCGTTTCGAGACGGCGATGGTGGTTCAGATTTCGATGAATATCAATCAGTAAGCAGGCCAATGAAGGCGCATCACGTTTCCGGGGAAGAGTGGGAGACAGGTGTTGTAGGTGCGCAAGATATCCACTCGGATAGGCTCGGAATGACTTGGCCTACCCGTGTAAGACCCATCAGATTCGGAAGTTAAGTCATGCCAGCAGATGCGGATGTACAAGGGGGGTATGGGGCTGGCGGAGTTGGCGCTGGCATGGGATCGGGAGTTGGAAACGCTGATCCAGACGGCCCAGCATTTGATCCATCTGCGGCCCCAGTCGGCGTAAACACTGACACTGGTGTAAACATTGACTACGGTTCCAGTTTGTCTACTGGCCAACTAAATCACAGTGTTTTCGATCCCGGTGTTGTCCGCTCTCACCCAGATACAAACCCTGCGAACAATCCCGGTATTGGCTATGGCATTCAGGACGTAGATATTGATGTCGATTACGGGTACTACGATGGCTTTGGTGCAGTTGAAGATGCAATGCGATCCCCGGCATTTTCGCCAAACTTTAATGCTGTAGAAAATGCAATGCGGTCACCCTCCATTGCGCCGAGTTTCGACACTGTCGAAAACGCAATGCGGTCACCGGCGATATCGCCAAGTTTTGATGTCGTCGAAAACGCAATGCGATCCCCGGCAATTTCTCCGAACTTCAATGCTGTAGAAAACGCAATGCGATCTCCGGCAATTTCTCCTAATTTTGACGCAGTTGAAAATGCAATGCGATCCCCTGCAATCTCTCCGAATTTCGACGCGGTTGAAGATGCAATGCGATCTCCCAGTTTGCTTGGGACAAACTTCGACGCAGTTGAAAATGCAATGCGTTCTCCAACTCCGGGCACCGCCGTAGAGACAGAAAGCACCGCACCCCCAACATCTGTAACAGGAACTGCCCCGGTTCGAGATTACAGAGGAACACCATCAATTACGACAGGTCCGACAGTGAGTCCAACTGTAGACCCCGTTCAAGAGGCTAGAACTAAGCAGATGCGGGCCATCTCTGTAGTGCAGGGCTGGCGGGACCTTTTTGATAAATCCAAGAAAGCATGGGGCCCGTTCAAAAACTTTGCCCCGGCATACAACCAAAGAACAAAAACAGCAATTGTCAAAGACCTGTACGACAAATATGGGCCTGCATTGCAAGAAGCGACGAAGGAATACAGTAAGCAGGTTAATGCGCAGATTGAAGACGAGGGACTGGGGTGGAGAGGTTTGCGTCCCGGGTACGGTGTAATCCGAGGTCTTATGGGTTTAATAGGGTTAGAGGAAGAGCATACCCATCCGGCTCATCAAGCACTGCTGGACATGATGGAAGACGCTGGCCTGATTGATAAAGATTATGGTGAGGGGCAAACCGAAACTGAAAAACGGATGGCTTGCGAGTCAAAAGGTTACAAGTGGGACTCTGATCTACAAGCCTGCATTAAATCTGGTAGTGACATTTGATTCGAGTAAGCCGAGTACCTGAAAAAAACTGGAAACAACTTTCTGACAACGATCTTGGGGGCAAGCGCAAGAACACCGTTTGCCTAGTGCGATATGGTGGTTTTGGCGACTTAGTTCAAATCACCTCGCTCTTCCCTCTTATTAAAGCGCAAGGAAAAAAACTTTGCGTAAATGTCACTGAAAACGGCGTTGATCTCCTCCATAGCGATCCACACATAGACGAATTGCTAATCCAAAATACTGATCAAGTTCCCAACGCTGAACTTGGCCCGTACTGGAAACGTCTTGGAGAACTGTTTGGTGAGTTTTACAACCTCGGCGGCGTAATTGAGCAGAACCTACTTTGCTTGCCTAATCAGGACATATACAAATGGCCGCATGAGAAGCGCCACAAGAAACTAAACAAGAACTATTCCGAAGCCATACATGACGTGGCAAACGTGGAACATATATTCAAGTTTAAGTTTCACTCGACAAGTTCTGAGAGAAAGTGGATTAAGAAGCAGCGCAAGAAGATGAGGCTCGATGGTAGTTACACGATCCTCGTAACACTCTCAGGCTCCTCTGTACACAAGGCTTATCCCTTCATGGATAACGTTATTGCTCGAATGCTCCTCACCAATCCCCGAGTGAAGTTTGTCATGGTCGGGGACGAAGCATGCAAGTTACTGGAAAGTGGTTGGGAGAATGAAAAACGTGTATTTCTGAGAAGCGGTAAATGGAGTATCAGGGAAACGCTGGCGTTTGCGCAGGAGTGCGACATGGTGGTTGGCCCTGAGACCGGGGTCCTCAACGCAGTAAGCACAGAAGACCTCGCAAAAGTTGTTCTTCTATCGCACTCATCTAAAGAAAACCTAACGAAGCACTGGATTAATACCACCGCGATTGAGCCAGTAGATGTCGATTGCTACCCGTGTCATCAAATGCACTACGGTTTCAAACATTGCAATCGGGACTTACGCACAGGCGGCGCAATGTGTGCTGCGAACATAACTCCAGATGACGTTGTTAACGCCATCGAGGGCCACATAAAACTGAAATATGAATTTCCTAGAATTAGCGCAAACGGTTAGGCAAGAAGTCGGCATCTCTGGCACAGGTCCATCAACTGTGGTCGGTCAGGAAGGTCAGTTAAAGGTCATTGTCGATTTTGTTGCTGAGTCCGACTACCAGATTCAGTCTCTTTGGCATGACTGGGATTTTTTGTGGTCTCAATACAGTTCCACACTGTCCACAGGGACAAGAGAGCCAGCAGTTGGGAAACCTACTGACTTTAGTAATTGGGATATGCGTTCTTTTTATCTTGATTACACATCAGATGACTCCACAAACCTCGCTCCTTTAAGTTATGTGGACTGGAGGGCGGACTATAGGCAGGGTACGGCGACCAACTCTACGCCTACATATGTAGTTATCCAGCCGGATAACAATGCAATAGTTGATCCCCCGCCAGATAAGGCTTACACGATCACAGCCGACTATTGGAAGACGCCCACCCGAATGACGGCCAACACAGATGAGTCGGCTATTCCTACGCAGTACCACAGAATCATTGTAGCAAGAGCAAAATCGTTCTGGGCAGAAAGAGAGGAAGCCCCGGAAATTTTAGTTGCCTCCTCTGCGGAATATCAGGACCTTCTCGACAAACTTGAGTCACAGTCACTTCCGGGTCAGAGAGCGCGAAGATTTGGTAATGACGACTTCGATCAGGTTGTCCGTCCCGTATGACTAATATCTATTCCGATTTAGTTCAACGGTCCCGAATACCGGGATCGTCTATGCGGATCAAGTACTTCCCCTTCAAGGGAGGGGAGGTCCTAACTGATCCTGCGTTGTCGCAGCAGCCGGGTAGCCTATTGTTCGGGAAGAATTATGAGGTTTACCCAGAAGGTGGCTACAGGCGAATTGATGGGTTTGAAAGGTTTGACGGAAGAACGAAACCATCCGAAAGCCTTTACTGGATTTTGGAGTTTGAAACTGGCTCAACTGCTGCCGTAGATACCGACACTATCACTGGCGCTACGTCAGGAGCCACAGCAGAACTTATCGCAGATGCGGTAGTAGAAAGCGGCTCATACGCGGGTGGAGATGCTGTTGGCTACATGGCTGTCGCGCTACTGACAGGTGCTTTCACTGTAGGCGAGAACATTCAAGTTAGCGCGTCTACTGTGGCTGTAGTGAAGACTGCCGAAAATGTTCTCGGCGCAACTACAGATGCCTTGGACGCTACTTATTCTCAAGCCTCAATCGAAAGAGCGAGAACAAAAATCGGCACTGTTCCGGGGTCGGGTGCAATGCGCGGGGTCTGGGTTTATAACGGATCGACCTATGCGTTTCGTGACAACGCGGGGGCAACTGAAACCAAGATGTACAAGTCGTCCACATCAGGATGGACGGCTGTCGATCTAGGTCAATACATCAGATACAACACTGGCTCCGTTGCTGTTTCGGAAGGAGACACAATCACTGGAGCGGTATCTGGCGCTACCGGAGTTGTTCGACGTGTAACAATTACCACAGGAACCGTTGGAACCAGTGACGCTATTGGGGTCTTCGTGCTTACAGGAGTCACCGGGACATTTCAGTCTGCGGAAAACCTCGAAGTCAGTTCTTCTACTGTCGCAGTTTCAACAAGCGCCTTAGTCACGATCTCTCTCGTTCCCGGTGGTCGGTATGAATTCGTCAACTATAACTTTGGCGGTTCTACCTCAACCAACCGCATGTATTGGGTTGATGGATTTAACACGGCGTTTGAGTGGGACGGCACTTACGCAGTGCCGCTGTTTACCGGGATGTCAGTTGATACCCCTAAACACCTTGCTGCGCATAAGAACCATCTGTTTCTAGCCTTCCATAAAGGCTCTTTACAGCATTCTTCTATATCTGATCCATATGGGTATAGCGTTGTAACTGGCGCTTCCGAGATTGGTACTGGCGATGAAATTACTGGGCTTCAGGTGATGCCCGGGGATGCAATGGCTGTTTTCAACCGTAATCGTATTTACATCCTTTACGGAGCCAGTTCGTCCGACTGGAACTTAAAAACCTTCTCTGACAATTCAGGTGCTGCTGAGTGGACGATTCAAAACCTCACTGAAACCATGTTTCTGGACGACAGGGGAATTACAACCTTCTCAGCGGTGAATGCTTACGGCGACTTTTCAATGAACGCTATAAGCAAAAAAATAAAACCGTTAATTGATCAGAAAAAAGGATTATCCATATCGTCAATCAGGGTAAGAAGTAAAGGCCAGTACCGAATATTTTTTAACGATGGAACGGCAATCTACGCGACGTTTTCTGGAAACAAACTGGCGGGTTTTATTAGGATCGATCTAGGAAAGGTCGTATATACCGTTTGCTCTGCTGAAGACGCTTCAGGAAATGAAATCTTGTTCTTCGGCTCTGCTGATGGGTACATCTACCAAATGGACTCTGGAACCTCTTTTGATGGGTCAGCAATTGAGGCGTTGTTGCGGTTTTCGTATTACCACTTCGACTCACCCACTCGTGACAAGCGCTTCAGAAAGATTCAGTTTGAGATGTCTGGCGATTCCAGCATTTCACTTCAGTTCCAACCCGACTATTCCTACTCAGACCCAGATGTTCCGGCGGCAAGAACAAGAAGCCTAAACATCGATGGAAGTGGTGGCTATTGGAACATCGATAACTGGGATGACTTTAACTGGACGGGACAGATTGTTTCCACCTCAGAAGAAAACCTTGACGGGATCGGAACCAACATGGGGATGCTGATCTTGTCTGAAGCAACATATGAACAGCCTCACATCCTACAGGGTGTGACGGTGCATTACAGTCCACGGAGGATACGCCGTTAATGGCTAACGATTACTACACCAGACAAGGCTCCTATACGAAAGGAACACTCGCAAGAGGCGACGTTGTTAAGTCCGATTACGATGCTTTGGTTACCGCATGGGACTTGGGCCAAACGAACATCAAACGTGCGCTCAAACTTCCCGAAGAAGGCTCACCCCAGACAGACTGGAAGATTACCGAAAACGCCACTAACAGGTCGGGGAAGGTAATCGGGTTCGATTCTTCTGGTGATTTAGAACTCCAGACCGGGGTAGGTAACTGGGAAGGTACTTGGGCCACAGCGACTGCCTACTCCCTGCGCGATGTCGTTGTAGACGGCGCGGCAGGAGCGAGTACCGACAACCTCTATATATGTATCGTTGCCCAT
>Ga0208919_1001284_pt1 | contig 14802 bp, 15 predicted proteins | sample 4_EtaG_FD_184076 | JGI IMG/M metagenome (GOLD analysis project Ga0208919, IMG submission 184076) | Marine viral communities from the Subarctic Pacific Ocean - 4_ETSP_OMZ_AT15127 metaG (SPAdes) (version 3) | ecosystem: Environmental > Aquatic > Marine > Oceanic | place: Pacific Ocean | collected...
GGTGGTGACAACTCCCCTAGATGCATGGCTTGCAGGGATTGGTGATAGTATGGAACTCTGGTTTGAAGACTTGAAGAAGAAGAAAGACGCTTGCTATCGCAAGGTCAGAAGCCGATACACAAAGTGGCCTTCTGCGTATGCGTCAGGTGCTTTGGTGCAGTGTCGTAAAGTCGGTGCGGCTAATTGGGGCAACTCAAAAAAAAAAGCATTGACCAAAGCAGAGTCAAAGTGGGTCGATAGGCTACCTGATGACAAGCAGAAACTTCTGGGAAAGACTCCGAGTTTCGATGTTACATTTCCTGAGTATTCACATCCATCCAACGAGGAGGAACTACCCAAGGTCATCGAGATGATGAAGGGTGAGAAAATCGATGAGAGTGAGATAGAAGACCTAGACATGAACAACCATGAGATGATGTTGAAGATAGTCGGGGAGGAGATGGGTGACAGGAAGAAACTAATCGAGGATATCGATATTCACATAATCAAACTCAAGATGAAGTACGGAAGACCTAGACCGTATGAGATATCAGATGAGATAGAATCCATGACTAGTACGGATGACACACCGTCATTCCCAAGTGGACATGCAACAGAATCGTATGCCCTTGCGAAGATACTAGGGAAGGAGCATCCTGACAAGCAGGAGGAACTCAATGAGATGGCAGAGAAGATATCCATGTCAAGGATACAGATGGGAAACCATTTCCCAAGTGATGTCGAGACTGGAAAGAAAGTCGGTGCATTGATTGCTGATGCGTATCTTGATTCGGATAAAGTCAGTAAGAGTTGGCAGGAAGTAATATCCAAGGATTGGGTTAGTTGTTCGTCTTGCACAGATGACAAACCCGGAACAGAGCCTTGTGGTAGGAAGGATGCATCAAAGGGACAAAAGAGAAGATGCAGACCAACTTGCTCTACTTGCAGGGACTACAAAAGAAGAGGTGGAAAGCCGAAGAAGAGGAAGGCAGGTACATTCAGCAGAGAGAAGGACGAGGGACTTCACGGTTGGTTCAAGAGGAGGGGTTGAATGAGTTGGTTCGACATCCTAAAAATAGGTGGAGAGGATTTTGGAACTGACAAGGTAAGCGATGATTTGTATGGCGAGAGAAATAAAATAAAAACGGACTATTTCTACCACAAACCAAGCATTAGAGGATTTACTAGACCTCATTTTGAAGCCCAAGTTCTAGGAGAGAAAGGTCAGGGAGCAGTAGGCAACCTGCAAGAAATAAGAAGTAAAATAAGAGTACAAAATGCGAAAAAGGATACTCTTTTCTATGGGTTTACCGACCCTGAAAATAATTCTCATGTGGTTTCTTTCAGGTTGCTTAAACCAACGGAGTCACTGACTGGTAGTTCACCATTAGAAAGGTATCGTGGTCAACAACCAACTCCTGCGGGGTTCGGACATAAAAATGGAACAATCTTGTTTGATAGTATATACCCGACTAAGGGAATGGACAGAATAGATTCATTGAAAAACGCAAGATTCTATCCCATTTGGGGAATGGGCGATGGTAAAAGACTCAAACAGATAAGGGAAGAAAATGAGGGTAAAGACAAAAGCATTGGAAGAACTGATGTAGTGAGAGAAATCAAACAGCCCACAAGTGGACTGACTCCATCGGAATCGCGGGAACTAGCAGAACTAATGAAAAAACAACGGAATGCTAGTAGAAAGCGAATATTTGACAAGGCTTACGATGAAAGAGAAGCACGAATTAGGGAATTGAAGAAAAAGAGGGATGGGTTAGATGACAACTGAACTAGACGACATGGACTTCGTATCCGCTATGGACATGGAGTTGTCGAAGACATCGTTCCCATACTTCTTCCAGAACGTGCTTGGCATGATGTTCCCACCGTACATGGAAGAGTGGTTGGAGTCCATGCAAAACACGGATAGGACTGTCATCATCTGTAGTCGTGACCACGGCAAGTCCGTCTTCATGCACTGTTGGGTGGTATGGAATCTGGTTTTCCAAGAGCCGCCATATCAGATGCTATACATCTCATCGAACCAAAAGCAGACTCTAGTTCACATGAGGGAGATTGACAGGTACTTCAACCACCCAGCACTCAAGAAGTTCCGACCCTCACGCAACTGGGCCATCGGCAACATACAACTCACGAATGGCAATGCGATACTTGAGAGGTCAGTTGGCTCTCAGATTCGTGGTCTTCACCCACAGGAGATTATCATTGACGACCCCTTGAAGGAGTTCAGCCTATCAGCAATACAGAGAGTCACGGACTGGTTCTTCGGTGACATGATACCGACGCTTCACCATACATCCAACCTTCGTATGATTGGTACGCCATTCACATACACTGACATCTTTGCACAATTGGAGGAGAATCAAGCATATACGGTTACTAAGTATCCATGTTTCAATGCATTGAACGAACCGCTTTGGCCTGACCGTTGGGACCACGATGCACTGTTGCAGAGGAAGGCTGAGATAGGTTCTCTCAAGTTCACAAGGGAATACTTGTGCGTACCGATATCAACAGGTACTTCTTTGTTCAACCCTGAGTTCATCGAGAATTGCAAGAACAAGAAGTATGTCTTGAAACTAGGTAATAGGAGAGATAAGGGATTCAAGTATTATGTCGGAGTTGACCCTGCTATTTCCACTGATGGTGACTACAATGTAATCACGGTGCTTGAGGTTGATGATGAGGCGAACAAGACAATAGTGCATGTTGACCGAGCCAAGAACGTTGAGTTTAGGGAGAACATAGAGAAGATTAGGTTGATAGGAAAGATATTCCAACCAGAGGTGGTGTTGTATGAGACTAACACATTCGCCAAGGCATTCACACAAGAACTGAGAAGCATCTCTGATTTGAATATCAAGGACTTCGACACGACAAGGAAGAAGAAGCAGGAGATAATTCTGAACTTGCAGATGAACATAGAAAATAAGAAATTCAACTTTCCCTATGGCGATAATGCCAGCAGAAGGTTGACTAACCTCTTGATTGAGGAACTTTCTATGTTTAGCATCACGGACTCCGGTAGGTTTGAGGGAGTTGGTGCGCATGACGACTTGGTTATGAGCCTCGCTTTGGCTAATGCCGCTACCCAATCACCGGGGGAGAACTTTATTCTGCTAGACGACATGGACTTGTTTGATACGGCTCCGACATCGCCGGTAGGTAGTGGGATACCACCGGGTATTTTGGGATTGAATCTATAGGTGAATACAATGGGAGAGAAGGGAGATAAACTCAGGGAGATGGCCTCTCTTGCTGATGAGGAAGAAACATTGGTCGAAGACCAAAAGAGGTTATCTGATGAACTCAAGAGGTCTTGGTTGTCGGAGCAAAACACTACTAACCACTTCGATATTGAGAAGAAGTTCGCAGTAGAACACAGCATCTCACTCTCTGACGCTAAGAAGCAACTTAATGACGATTTCAAGAAGTACGAGGTAGAAGGAAAGGACATACCATCTCTCATCAAGGAACTCAAGGACTATCGGAGAACCTTGAAAGGAGAGCAGAAGATAGCAATCACGAAATCGATTGATAATCTAATCAAGGGATACGCATCTCATCTGGATAACACAATAGACAGGATATACTGGCTTGCCAAGTACAAGCCTGTGGTGAAAGAGATGACTTGCTCGGAGGAGCAACTAATCAAACTCTCGTACATACATGATGAGAACACTAGGAGAGAGACAATTGATTCCTTGTGCAAGTATTGGGAGGCCAAATTAGACAGAGCAGATATTCCATACAACTCAGAATATTCCTCTCTGACGAAGCAGATGACAAATGGCAAGAGGGAGTTCAAGAAAATAATCAAGGAACACATGCCTAGCATCAGCCCGAAGGATGTAATCAAGCAGGAAATACTTCACGCTGTTTGTGAAGAACCGGGAATATCGGCTAGACAGATACATGAGAGGCTTCCGAAGAATCTCTTCAAGAAGACATCACCCAGTATAATCTCAAAGATGGCTAGGACTCAGAACATCACCACAATCGATGGTGCTTTCTACAAATTCAGTGATGACATCAAGAAGGACATCTATGCTTATACTGCCGCTTTCATAGACTCTGATGGATACATTACAATGGATAAAAACTTTAATCCAAGGGTCGGCCTAGTCGCAACAGGGGACAGAGGTAAGGCTTTCATGTTGGAGATGCACAAGTCCCTTGGGTGTGGTAGATTGCATCTAGACCAGAAATCCCCGCAGGATACCAAACCCGTCAACAGACTGAACTTTTACTCAGCGGCGGATGTGAATGAGATTCTTACAAAATGCAAGCCCTTCTTGAAGATGAAAGGAGCAAATGCAGACATACTATTGGAACTGCTTAGAATGAAGAAGTCTCACAAGAAGGCAGAGTGGTACAAACCACGAAGGCAGGAATTATTTCAATTGATGAAGTACGAGAACCACAAGGACAATGCCAACTACGATTTCATCAAGTACGGTATAGACAGAGAGACAGTGGCTAAGTTCCATGAAAACTCTAAGATGACAGAGATGGATGTCATTGAAGGGGTCATAAAGACGGAGGTATAGTATGGCAGACGAAAAAAGAAGATTCAGAATAGGAAACCTATTTCGTAGGACAACTCCAAAACCAGCAGATAGAACAATATACAATCCGGGGATTCAGGAGAAGGACACATCGTATCTACTCACATCTCCTGTAATATACCACATAGCACAGCAATCAGTCATTGTTAGGACTTGCACTACCCAACTCAAGCAGGAGATATTCAGAAGAGGATACCTGTGGGAAGAGAAATTCGTGAAGAGATGCACAGACTGTGGCAAGGAACATCAGTCACCAGTTGAGCAATGTGTAGAGTGTGGCTCAATGAATCTAGAGAAGCCAAATCCAGAACAACTGAAATACGCTCAGAAATTCCTAGATGGCTACGTCAACAAATCAGAGCAGATGTTCATAGACGTATTGAAGGAACTAGAGGATGACTTGAACATCATGGATGATGCATATCTTGTTATGGTGAAGGAATACTTCATAGATAACAACAACGAAATTCGTATGCATCGAATCAAGGAGGTCTATCGTGGTGACCCCGTTACAATGCACATCTATTCCAATGACACTGGTGAGAGAGGCAAAGGAGGATACATCTGTGTCAAACACAGGGACAGGATAGAAACAAGCCCCACTGGTCTTTGTGAAGAATGCAATTCCGAACTGCATCCTGTTCATTACGTGAACAGAGTCAAGGGAGAGGAACAGTATTTCACGAAGGGTGAAGTGTTGCATTTCAGCAAATACTCACCCGGTAGGATGTACGGACTATCACCAATCATAACCCTATGGAATCATGTTACGACTCTAATAGCAATGGAGAACTACGTCAATTCATCATATACCAAGGCTAGAATGCCCAAGGGCCTACTAGCAGTGCAGACTAGGAACATCGATTCGATGAGGTCGTTTTGGCGAAGCGTCAAGGAGAAGATGGAGAAAGACCCACACTTCATTCCTGTGATGGGAATCGAAGCAGAAGGCGGTAAGGGTTCTGTCGAGTGGGTGAAGTTCATGGATAGCCTGAAAGAGATGGATTACATGTCTGTCAAGGATGACCTGAGAGATAGAATATCAGGGTTCTATGGAGTGAGCAAGGTATTCATGGCGGATAACTCTGCTAGTGGTGGGTTAAACAACGAGGGTATGCAGATACTCGTAACCAACCGAGCAGTCGAGATGGCTCAGACAGTTTGGAACAACTATGTGTTCCCATTCATGACATCAGAGTTCGGTATAAGCGATTGGGAATTGAAACTGCCACCATCAGAGGAAGAGGATGAGATTGCCAAACTGAGGAAGAGGGAGATTGAGGTCAACGTAGCGGCGGCTATCAAGAATCTAGGGTTTGAGGTCAACATGGATGACGAAGGCAGATTCACCTACGTCAAGCCACCACAACCAGAAGACCAGCAACAAGAAGAGGAATTAGAATTAGACCCATACGCTGGAACTAATATTGACCAATCGCAACTAGGTCAGATGATGGAAGCAGGAACAAGGCCAACTGGCGAAGAAGCAGGTCAACCCGCGACCGTGAAAGGTAGAAACAAACCAAGTATGAGTGTCGGTCCTGACAAGAGATTCAGTGGTTTGCCAAGGGAAGCAGGGAATGAAAATGTCGATAGGCGTAGTGAGAGGCGAGTAGGTTGAGCCAACTGCTTGAAATAGTAAGAAGATGGAAAGAAGGGATTGACAAAATGAATGCGGAGACAGACGAGAGAATCAGATTATTTACGGAGGAAGGAATATGGAATGGCAAGAAATATTGAAAAAAAATGCAAAGCCCGATTTTATTGACATCGATGGAGATGGCGATAAGGAAGAGCCAATGCAGGATGCAGTAAAAGACAAGAAAGGTGAAACAAATGAGTGAAAAGAAAGGCGTAAGACAATTGGAAAGAGAATTGAAAGCAGCAAGGAATGAAGAAAGAAGGGACCATGAGAACAGAATCACGAAGAACCGTGATTTCTCAATAGGAGGCATTGACCCAAATACAAAGTCAAAGCCACTACCCAACTCCACTGATATCCCTGATGCTATTCTCCTGCCTAAGAAGAAGAAGTTGAAGAAAGAAAACATTCCGTGGTGATTGGATGTCATTCATGGATATCCTCAGAAAGCAGGGTGAGGAAGTCCATTCTGACATATATGACTTGAAGGGTAATCTGACCCCCAAGCAATTGAGAGATGCGGCAGAGACATGGGAAAAGTATGGGGAAAACTTTGGTCCGAATCTGCTGACTCAACCAGCACCATTGGAAGACAAGAGAGCGAGGAAAGAAGGAGACTTGAAGAATAATCCGGGGTTCATGGCTGATGCGACAAAGGCACTACAGATGATTGAGTCACTACCATCGGCTTCCACAGAAGAGGAGTTGATGTCTCCTGAATATCAAGCAAGGGGAGAGATAGAGGAAGTGCTAGAAGAACTACAAGCGAACTTCATCAAGGAGATAGAGAGGAGAGCAAGACAGAAAAAAACCTTTGCTAGTAGAGAGATGAACGCTGACAGCCTAGAGGAAATACTACGAATGGTTTCAAAGTTCAACAGCCCGGCAGAAATGGAAGAAAAGTTTCCGAACAAGAAGAAGTTCGCAAAAGAATGGTCTACACAGTTTGCAACATTCAAGGATAAGATAAACGAGTTCCTCTATTTAGGTGAGAGAATAGCACAGCCCGTTCGTGAGGTGTATCTAGAGAATCCAATCAGACTCGCTAGGTTCGATAACGAAACAAAGGAATGGATGCAAGAGGATGAACTAGGATACAAGATGTACAATGGCAAGACATCCAAGGAAGTGTGGGAGGACTTGCTGAACTTCTTAGGCATGGAAGCCATGACACCATATGACAAGAAAGAATCAAGAGGCCGATTAGAGAGATACGTCAGATTCGATGAGAATAACCTAGACCAACTATTCAATCTCATTAAAGAAGACAACTTGATGGAGGCATTTCCTGCTCTGTTTGAAGAGTCATCATTCGATGACTTGGAGAGCGCACTATACATACTCATAGAAGACGTAATGGAAATGCATGACGACTACTTGGATGCAGACGGAGAGGATGAAAAGATAGAGGAGAACATCGAGAAGTACCTCACAGCAATAGAGTTCCTGATGCATGTGTTTGAGATAACGAGAAGGGATGATTACATCAATGACGGAGTGGTAAACGAACTCAAGGAGATAGAGGAACCAAGGCCATTCCAGTTTCACAGGGAATTCAGAAACATAATAGAGGCCCATGATTTGTATGACGAAGAGGAGGAAGACGAGTGAGTTGGCAAACTATCCTGAAAGCAAATGGTCTAGTGGAGAAACTAGACCCAAAGGAGAAGAAGAAGATAAAGAAACTCCTACAGTCTGCTCAACCGTCTGAGTTCATGGGTCAGGAGATAACGCAGTTGTCCGATTTGCTGACTGCGATGAAGGATATTGACTTGGTGAAGAACGACAAGAACATGCAGAAGAAGTTTGAGAAGTTCGATGAAAACAACTTAGACCTAGTTGCCACAGCATCCGAATTACGGAAGGACTATGAGACACTTTACAACCAGTTGAGAGCAGAGATTTATCCAAAGAAGAAGGGGAAGTTAGAATGAGTTGGCAAGATATTATCAAAAATGATATGGAAGAATATGAGAGAGACATGTTGAGCGAAGAACAAAGAGGCTCAAATCAAAAAGTCCCAAAGGAGGAAATGGATGATTTGAAACAGGCCCTTGAATCGATTAATGAAGTTTTAAGCAATAAAACCATAATGGAACGAGATGATACTGGTAACCTAAAAGATTCACTTCAAAGAACAAGAGCATCTCTAGGAAGCATAATACAAAACTACAGAGAAAGTCCTTACTTAGATATCGAGGAGTGATTGAAATGAGTTGGCAAGATATCATCAAGAATGAAAGAGGATTCTACATTGATAGAGAGAATGCCAAGAGGAAAGTAAAGAGTCTACCAAAGATGAAGTCCATGTTGGATAAAGCATTCACGGAAATGAAAATGTTTGTAGAGGAAATAGGTGGTGAGTCAATGGATAAGATGTTCGATGGCCCTGATGGTCAAGTGTCAGGAAACACTACTCAATTGATGGAAGACTTCAATGAGTTCAAGAAAAAGGTCGAAGATGCATATGAGGATGCTTTGACATACAATACTCAAATCACAGAAATGTCGTATGGTCGAGCAAAGTATGGTGGGTGATTGAAATGAACATGAAAGGAACACTAAAAAGAAATCTTAAGCAAAAACTAAATGAGTTCAGGAAGGAGGAAGACGCATGAGTGTTGAGAAGAACGAGATGCTACTGCTCCTGAAAGAACTGGTTGGCAAGGTCAAATCCTTGGAAGAGGTAGTCTATCAGAAAGATAATCTACTGATGAAGAGCGGTCTTGTTGTAGTCGATAGTCCACGGCCAGCAATAAGCAACGAACAATCAGGAATGTCAGGAGACACAATAGCGAAGATGGACTGGTCGGAAATCAATCAAATCATAGAGACAATAGAGGGATAGAATGGGAGAAGAGGAAATCATACAGGAAGCCATTGCGAAGGCAAAGGAGATTATACAGGAAGCAGGACATCTAGGAATCCTTGAGAACAAGGATGACCTGATGGGAGAGGAAGTCAAGGTGAAGAAGCCGAAGAAGAACCCGTCAGAAGAGCCAATCCCGAAGACGAGCAACATCGAAGGGAAGGAAGATAAGACAAACGATGGCACTCTGAAAAAGTCGTCTTGGTTCAACACTGGTGAAGCGAGACAGGTGTGAGGATGAATGCCTCGGTCTGGTCTAGCATTTGAGAAGGAAGAAGACGGACTCACTAAGAGAGTGCTTGATTTCTTTGAGCGTACTAGATTTGCATACCTCTCAGCAAAGGAAGACCCATCGGAGTATGGGAAGAAGTGGAAGAACATCGTAAAGAAGATTCGTGAGGACTTCGACCAGATGAGTAACTTCGCTCAGGAGTTGAAGGAATACGTCACAGAGAAGATTCTGTTCGATGATGATGTCTATGATGCAAAGTCGGGAACTGCCGAGACTCTGTTCAAGGAGATAAAGGAGATGAGATTCAAGTCGGAGAAGATAAGCGACCCCTTCTCCAAGTTGCTAGGTGATGATGTAATTGACACATTCATGGAGAAACCAGATGTCTTCATATCATTCATCCACTATGCGATGCGCTCCCATTCCAACAAGATGCCTGACAAGATATACGAGTCACAGAAACTCAAGCCCGACCAGATAACCCAAGGAACGATGGGCCTCGACTTGAAGGTAGAAGACATCCCACTTTACATCATAGAGCATTACGGAGCAGAGGGGAAGGACACTCGTAGGGTGAAGAGCAAGTTCAAGTCATCATTCTCTAGATTGAAGGAGATGTACAACGAGACTTACCCGGAAGACAAGTGGGATGCTCTTGTTGACTTGGATGTCGTGAAGGCAGAGAAGAGCGAGGAGGAGAAGCAGGAAGTTGACTTCATCATACCCAACAAGCCGATGTATCGAATCTTTGAGACTGATGATTTGAAGCAACTCAAGGGATTCAGTGGTGAGTGGTTAGTTCAAGAGAAGTACGATGGGATGCGAATACAGATTCACAAGGATGGAGACAGCATCAAGATATATTCCTTCAACAAGAAGGATATCACGGATAAGTGTCCATTGCAAGTCAAGGAGATGGAGAAGAAGAACTTCGGTGACTGCATACTCGATGCTGAACTCACTCTCTTCCTAGATGATGAGCCATTGCATCGTGCTGATACTGTAGCACATGTGTTCAAGAAGGAAACGAAGGGAAGACTATCTGCTCACGTTTTCGACATTATGAAGCACGAAGGAAAGATGATTGCAGATGAGCCATTGAGGGAGAGGGTCAACATTCTCTTCTACCAGTACAGTTCCCATTCAACAGAGAACCTAGCATTCCCATCCAAGAAGGACACTAGGATAGCAGACTCAATCAAGGAGGTCGAGGACTACTCTAAGGTGATAATGGAACTACCATCATCAGAGGGAGTCGTAATCAAGGACATAGAATCCACATACATCATAGGAAAGCAGAAGAATCCAAAGTGGATAAAGTGGAAGAAGTTCGTTGACTTGGATGTCGTAGTATTGGGTTCCAAGAAGACTGCAAGTGGACTGTACTCTTACACTATGGGAATAGGGCCAGTAAATGCTGAGACAGCAAGAACCTACAAGACCACTGAACTAGGGGATAAAGCATATCTTTCAGTTGGGAAGGCATTGAACACTAAGGAAAAGGTGGATGTCGGTGATATAGTCAGAGTCAAGGTAGACGAAGTGAAGAAGGGCAAGGATGGTTTCAGTCTCTATTCGGCCAAGGTTATCGAGATACCAGAGGTAACGGAGTCTGACAAGGTAGAAACTCTAGAGCAACTATCAACTAAGACCAAGAAATCTCTTGACTCGGCTATAGAGTTCATTGCTGGTAAAGCAGTTGGTGATAGATTCAAGGTGATGAGTGGGGTTCAAAATGCTGCTAAGGCAAAGACTGCTGCTGATGTCGCTAGAGATAAGAAGAAGAAGGTCAAGAAAGGGTATTACATCACGGATGATATACACGGTACTGCTGAGATAATACTCAAGTCAGACCTAGATGGGTTTACCATCTACGGTTTCAGCGGTGATGACCTGATGCAGAAGAATGCTCTGTACAACATAGACATCTGGAAGGAGCAAGTAACTCAGATACTCAAAACAAAGAGGTCGGAACTGAGGGTTGGAATAAGGAACGATATCATTGAGCATGGTGATGACCCCAAGCCATTCGACAAGATACTGGATTTCGTAGAAGAACACTACAAGGACACCTACGAAGAACTGTTTGAGATGAAGCCTGACAAACTCATGTCATGGTTGAAGAGACAGGAGGACATACAGTACGTTCACCCGAACAAGTTCCAAGCAAGAGATGACGTTCTTGAGAAAGACATTGAAGAGTTGAAAAAAAAAGACACTCCTAACCAAGGTAAATTCAAGTTGTTTCAACGTGAAGACGGAAACATAGACTTCGTAATCAGAGCAGGTGGGGAGAAGATGGCTTGGACAATAGACATAGAAGACACAGAGGATGTGTTCAATCTATTCGGGAAGTCTGGTAAGTTCCCTGCAATTGTGGCAACTACTGTAAATGAAGAGAAACTACTAGATGCAGGTGACTTGGAACTAGGGGTTCAGAAGGATGGATATCATGAGTATAGGTTGGATGGTGACAAGTTCCAGACCAGAATGCACGTGCGAGTTGTTCCATTAGATGAACAAAAAACATGGTTGGCTTGGACGGGAAAGAAACAAGAGATGTTAGACAAGACAGATGATGACGGAGTATGGATGATATCAGAAGATAAGTATGCTGATTTGCCATTTCCCAAGAAAAATAGCGAGTAGGTTAAATAGTAAAAGAAACAGGTGTTTTGAGTGTCAGGAAAGACAGGAGTATTATTGAAGGCAGAAACTAGTGCTGAATTTGACATATTAAAATCAGATAATCTAGTAATTGGAGGGTATGCATCTATAGAAATTGTAGACAAGCAAAATGACCTGATTACATTAGAAGCATTGGAAGAAGCAGTCAAGAAATACATGGGAGAAGAGAAATACAGAAATGTAATGTCAAACCATTCAAATGTTCAAGTCGGGGAGGTCGTAGAAAAATATCGAGATTCAAACGGTGTCTTACACAAAACAGGTGTAGATGACGTTGGATTCTATGTAGTAATCAAGATGCGCGATGACATCGAGAAGGCTAAGGAAATCTCAAGAGGTATTAGAAAAGGAACTCTACGGTCATTTAGTATAGGTGGACAAGCGATATCAAAGAGACAGAGAAAATCTGAGGAGTTTGGGGAATACAACGAGATAGAAAAACTTGAGTTGCATGAAGTTACTGTCTGTGAAAAAGGAATAAACCCGGAAGCGAAATTCGACATTTTAAAAATGGAGGAAAAAAATATGAGTGAAAAACTGGAAAAAGCCCTAGAGGAGTTGAATAGCCTGATGAAGCAGGTCAATTCGCTCCGAAAGGAAGAAGAAGAAGAAGAAATGGAGAAAGGTGACATGTCAGAGATGATGGACACTGAAGAAATGATGATGACCGAGGATGAGAAGATGGGCGGCGAGATGAAAGCCGATGACGATGAAGACATGGAGGAGAAGGCTCTTGATGAAGATTCAACAAGAGACTTTGAGGCCGGTGAGGAAGTCGTTAGCGGTGGCAACCCCGTTGCAACACCTGCTCCTCTAAAGGTATCAAAGGGATTGGAGAACGCTGATTTCTCTACTCTTGACCTAAGTGTGGAGAATGTCGAGAAGGCATATGAAGCATTCAAGGCCGAGAAGTTAGAGGCAATGGCGTATGATTCCCTTAACAAAGAATTCAGTACCCGTCTAGAGGCAGAACTATCCGTCAAGAAGTCAGACGCAGAGAGAGCAGAGTACGATGCTCGCAACGATGTGGCTGCTCTTAAGGAAGAGTTCGCTGAACTACGCAAGTCTCTTTCGGCAGAAAGCAATGAGATAAAGAAGGCAAGGGAAGTTGCATTTGAGATACCAGAAGGCATCCCAAGCAACCTACAAGAGGCTTCTGAGATTTCATGGAGTGACATTCACAATATTGTGGAGAGGTATCAGTGAGGTGATTAAGTATGAGCAATGGACATATTAGAACAATAACAGACCTAGAAGCCAGCACCTATGGCATGGTCGGAGGAACAGGGAACGCCCTGCTGAAGTCAGCAGGAGTAGTTGGAGGATTTGGAACCCCGCACGACAATTCGGGCAACAACTTCAGCGGTGCAAGTGGGCTTGGTGACCTATACAACTTGCTATACGGACAGAAAGTCTGGTCAATGCTAAATCAGGAAGTCAACGCACTGTCGATGATTTCCAAGAGGCCATACACTTCCAGTGGTTGGAGGGTTCTCAAGAGCCGACCTGCTGGTGGTAGTGGAAACGCATTCACGGTTGGTACACAAGACCCCGGTACAACTACGGCTGACCTATCTGGAATATCCGCAGACAAGATTGGTGGCGTTGGAGAGAACGCTGAACTCGGAGGAAGTGCTTCATTCAGAGCATTGTCTCCTGAGTACACGAAACTCTACGTCAGTCCAAAGACTGTAGCACACCTCTTTGAGTTCTCTGAACTCGGAATGGAGATGGCTGCAATCGATGACGGTGTTGGTGACATACGCTCCATAGTCCGTGAAGACATGGGTAAGCACCACGCAGAGGTTCAGAACAAGATGCTTCTGATGCCACTAGAGCATTATGACCACGCAGAGTATGACGAGATTGAGGAGAACTACACTTCTCTATTGAAGATAGTCTCGTCTGCCGGTGAACTTGCTGCAATGGGTGACGCAGATATGGGTGAGACGAGTGCTGCCGGGAACACACTGGCAGTCACACAGACCAAGATTTTCGGTGCAACCAGAACTGTCGCTAACAGCAGTGGTGACTACACTGGTACTGAGGACTTCCTCTCAGCAGAGGTTGACTTCGGCGCAGGATACGCCGCTGGTAACGCAAGGGTTCTAACCCTGACCCTCCTAAACGACATGATTAGGAGAATCAGGCAGAACGGAGGTAACCCCAAGGTCATGATTACTGGATACGATACTATCCAGCACATCTCTGACCTACTACAGAGCCAAGAGAGGTTCATGGACAGGAAGGAAATCGTACCTACCCACAACGGAGTTCGTGGAGTAAAGGGTGCAGAGGTCGGATTCAGAGTTGCAACATACTACGACATCCCACTGATTCCAGCCAAGGACATGACACAGACTGGTAATGCGACTGCAAACAAGTTGAGTGACATACTCATCCTAGACACTGACCACCTGTGGCTATCTGTAATGAAGCCGACTCAGTATTTCGAGAACGGTATCACCAACGGTGACCCATTCGGGGTCGGAAAACTTGGGAACCAAGGCATGTACCGCACAATGGGCGAGACAGGCTGTTCGTTCTTCAAGGGTCAAGGGAAGATTACCAACATAACGAGTGCGTGAGGTGTTTAAGTGGCAGTTACAGTTACTTTAATCGCTGACCATAAGGGCTTTACTGGCCCTAAAGTCGTGGGCGATGAGTATTATGTTGACGCGCTTTGCAACGTCACTGCATACACGACTGGCGGAGAAGTGGTAACGGCAGCATCCTTGGGCCTATCTAGCATCAATCAAGTATTGATTACTGGTAGGGAAGAGTCTGCTTCCAACGTTATCGT
>Ga0208919_1001286_pt1 | contig 14790 bp, 15 predicted proteins | sample 4_EtaG_FD_184076 | JGI IMG/M metagenome (GOLD analysis project Ga0208919, IMG submission 184076) | Marine viral communities from the Subarctic Pacific Ocean - 4_ETSP_OMZ_AT15127 metaG (SPAdes) (version 3) | ecosystem: Environmental > Aquatic > Marine > Oceanic | place: Pacific Ocean | collected...
GCTGAATAATCGCCCCAGAAAACGCTTGGGGTATCGGACACCGGCACAAGTGTTCCTGGGAGAGTATTCAGGAGCGCTGGAAACCGCGGGTGCTGCGCTTAATGTTTGAATTCAGGATGTCTTCTCTTCGAGAGGAGTTGGCCAAAGAGGCAATGCGCTTAGGTATTCATCTATTAGATAACCAAAGTCTTACTCTTGGAGGTGTTCGTTTCTACGGTACTACACTGTGGACAGACTTTGCTCTTTATTCGAATCATCAGGATCATGACCCAGCGCTTATCGAAGAGAAAGCACAAAGGTTTATGCCAGACTTCAGTGTTATAAAGGCAGATGAAAGTAATGCTTTTACAATAGCTGAGAGTCAGCGGCTACACGCAGATGCGCTTGCCTGGCTAGATTCAGAGCTATCTCTCCCATTTAATGGGCCACGAGTAGTGATTAGCCACCATGCACCTCTTGCAGAGTGCATACCAAATAAATACCAGGGCGACGACCTTTCGCCCGCTTTTGCCTCGCATCTTCCTCATTTCATGGGTCGCATGAACCTATGGATACATGGTCATGTCCATGAACCAGTGGATCGAGTCGTGGAAGGTACACATGTCTTCGCAAATCCCAGAGGCTATCCGGGTGAATTTGCACCGCCACTATTCGCTCCCGCATGTATCCTTGAAGTATGAGGCACCGGCTACGATCTTTTCTATGAGCCCTTAGTAGCCGTTATGTGATGTATTGATGCAGCATCAGCAAGTGATCGTCGAGGGTGTCACCCCACGGACTACGGTTACTAGGCTCAGGACTGATGCCTAAGCAATGGGCAATGAGTGGGTAAAGAACTCCCTTACCAGGGCGTTGATGGGCTTCTGACGTTTTGCTCTGCCAGCCTGGCGCCCCCTCCTGGCCTGGGTTCGTCGTGTTAACCCGCCGCCGCCCCTCGCGGCCGAAAGGTGCCGCAAGCATATTCCAGCCTGCCCTTCAGGAAGGATAATCAGCAGAATGTAGTCGTGACGCTGGCCTGCTCCCGGGCTTTCAGGCCATCAATTTCAAAGGGCTGAGCCCGAGCGCCCAGGTCGATGACGTTGATGCGCTCTCTGTGAAATGGTGTGCCGAAACGGTCTTCGCATGCGGCGGTCTAGCTTGTTCTCTTTGGAAAGTAGTGGGCGATGATCACCCAGATGGTTGGGGCATTATATATACAGCTCATACATGAGTTTCTTCCCAGTCGAGGTAGTATGGCATTGGAGAATGGCAGCCACCAAACCACGGCCCAGGGCCTGAATTCCCGAATTATCCCGCTTGGCGAGTTTCAGGCCAAAGTCATCCATCCTGACCAACAGCGCCACTACCCCATACACCAGAATGGTGATGACAAAAGCGACCACCACCAGACTCGCCAGCTGTGACCAGAATCCTTGATGGGAGATCGTGGCAAGCGCAATCACCATGATTTCAGCGGATAGAATGAGGTCGGTTCGAATGGCACCACTCACGATCTTTTTCTCGGCTTCCGGCCCCTGCTCTACCGCTGGCTTGTCGTCCTCATGCTTGCCGGAGAGCTTGTGCCACACTTTCTCCGCGCCCTCAAAGGCTAGGTAGGTGCCACCCACCATCAGGATGATCGGCAATAGCGTGGGCAAAAAGTGATTCAGCAGCAGCGCCACCGGCAGGATAAAAATTAGCTTGTTGCGGATCGACCCCAGCGCGATCCTCTTCACGCTCACGCTCCGCTGTCACTCTCTGCAAATATTGCGGCGTCACCGCCGTATCATCCACCACCACCCCGGCCGCCTTCGCCGTCGCGCGCCCAGCGGCAGCACTCACATCGTCCAGTGATGCTGCGGTCAACTTCGCCAATGCGGCAATGTCATCCAGCAATCCTATCAAGCCGCCTATGGCCATGGATGCTTCCTCCGTGAATAACAATTGCAGAAAGTAAAGCATACCGCTGCTTGGGCGGGATGACTCCTTTGTCTTAAGGGCAGTACTGTTTCATTCTCTCAATTACCTGCCACCTGTTGTGTATGTTTAAAGAACGGCAACAGGCGAAATATCTCGTTGAGCGAGTGATACTAATCTAGGGGAAAGATCAAGATCCTTAAAGTCGTGTTAGCACACCACCATACGTTTATTTTTAAAGCCATCGCAGGCACAAAGCTAACACCTACAATGCCTGCAATTACCAATAAAAGTACATATAAATCAACTGCTTAAAAATCCACCCAGAAGATACATAACAGTTCATTCATAAGAGCTTATATTCAAATAATTCAGCTTTTTCACAGCTACTAAATTTCATTTAAAATTGCATTTTGGATACGATTCTCCATCTCTACGACTGTTTCATTAGCATTAGGTTTAACAATATAAGGTGATATTTCAAAAAAAGCTCTGTGAATTTCTCGACGGGCCCAATGATGTGACCCGACTTTTACTGCATAAACAGCCATCTCAGCACTCGCATAGCCCTTCCGTACGGAGCGGCTGGAGTAGACGAGTACTGGGCTAGCTTCACGTGGATCGCTTTTTTCAAGGTTTATATATCGTAGAAGTATTTGAAGAGGTGTGCCTATCAAATGCGCTAAGTCGGGCACAACTCGGATAACAAATTTCCTTGCACTTGTACTATGCTTAACATCTCTTGTCTTAGTAGACAATTCAGTTTGAACATCTATAAGAGGAGCACCATTCATCCATTTATTAAGAGCTGAATGTAATTTTGGAAGAGCGAAAAAAGCTCGTTCCTCGTCGTTTAATTTTTTGAAGTCTTCGCCAAATAAGGACTCAATATTTTGAGGTTTTATCAAGCGAGATAAGTTCGTCGGATTTTTAAGTAGCCAGCTGAACATCCAGTCGCATAAATCGACAACACTGGTAAAATTTTCAACTCCCCTTTCCTCGAGTGCACTGGAAAGGTCTACTAAAACATCCTCTGGTATACCCAAAATTGAGGCCAAATCACGTAAAGGCCAAGATTCAGTATCTACATTTTCAGTATCGCTATTAAGCAACACGAGAGCTGCTGCTGTTCGGCTGACTACCCAATCTTCTTCACCTCCCTGTTTTTTTCTAAATGCTGCAAAGCTGCGGCCCAGCCCAAGTCGAACGTGGCGCTGTTCACTCTCGCTGTGATCGACTTCAGCTAATCGAGCAACGATATATTTTTCCAAATCTCCTACTTCGTCTGCATTATTATGTATTCGATCCATTAATGCCGTAAGAGGGTCATCCAGAATAAGGCACTGATCAGAAAGACCAAAAATATTGCGCAGACGAGACCAGCGGTTGCCGATCTTGTTTTCGGCATCATTAAGGCCGACAACCTTACCAGGAATTACAATAACGATACCCGTTGCACTTTCACCCGCACGACCTGCCCTACCCGCAGCATTCAACAGTTCTTCAGGTTTAAGAATATCTCGACGTCCAGAGTCGGCGTTATATTGACTATCCTCAGCAATAATGACTATGTCTGCGGGTAAGTTCATTCCTTGACCAAGAGTTGGAGTCGCAGCCAGAACCGATATAGCTCCATTACGTGAGTATAGGGACTCGGCAAGATGTCTCTCGACGGGAAGCAGTTGACCATGATGACATCCAGCACGGGCCGTCAATTTGCCATCAGTAAGATTTATATAGAGCTGTTCAGACGACCCTAACTCATCAACTGCTGTGTCATAAAATCTGCGCTCTGATTCGGTCAGTTCAACTTCGCAGGCATCAAGGACTTTAGAGGTTTTTTTCAGCAATAGATACTGCATTTGGAATCGACTGAGAGAAGACTAGTGTTCTTAGACCTTCTTTAGCAGCAGCAGCGGCAATAGAGGACGCTACGACACCAGAGTTTGGGGTTAAGCCCCAAGCAGTATTTGTCGAAAGCTGCAACGATTCAGTCGCAAAGGGCACCAACGCATAGTCACGTCGAACTTGAGAAGCCCAAGTTTGTTTTACACTAAAAAAAGCTAAGGGACGCACTGTCAACTCTCTTTTTATAGCTGCAGGCACACTTCCCTTTGGCTTTCGGATACGCTCTTGCTGAAGTATTTTTTCGAGGGTCTCGAGACGATCAGAATCGTATACAATGCATCCTCTTAATTGGCGGGTCGGCTTCCAGGCATTATCCAATGCAAGTGCTTTTCGCCCAGTCAAATCGGAAAGCCAACTGCTTAATTCTTTCGTGTTTTTCATCATTGCAGACAAGAGAACAAGATCGGCTTTAGGTGCCACACGTACAAACCCCAGAATACATAGCATCGCGTCAACCGCGCGGCGATCACCATCAGTCTTAGGATGTATCAAATGACATTCATCAAAGATTAAAAGCCCTACGTCATCAAATCGCTCTGGTTCCATATGGGTCAAGAGTAAACAGGCTTCAGGCGTCATTATCATGACATCGGGAAGGTCTTCACCTCCATTCAAAAAACCAAACTCGTCAGCACGCTCGCCTTGAACACTTGCCCGCGGAAAATATTCACGCAAATCGCGAGTGGTCTGATCTACAAGAGCATGTGTTGGAGCCAAAAAAACAGCCTTGTGTCCTGACAGCAAATTGGCTTGAATTTTGAGTTGCGCTATCGTTGATTTTCCAGCACCCGTGGGGAATCCAATTGCGGAAGATGTTCCTTGCTCAAGATATCCCTGGCCCACAGCCTCTTTGTGATTTCGCCAGAGATAAGGTCTCGTCTTTGCAACAAACTTCATTGCACTTTGCCACTTGTCTTCCTCAACACCACTGGGTGGTGGAAGTTTAATAACAGCTCCGTCTAGCAAAGAGTTGCCAGCAGCCACAAGCAGGCTGGCAAGGTGAAATGGCCCTGGAAACACAGCAATCGCATCGTTTGATGAAGCAGCCGGCATTTCACCCGAAGTAGGTGCAGATAAAGTTTTTACCTTATAGAAAACCTCAATTGGATTCGCTATATCAGATAAGGTGCGCCCTTGTAAAAAGAACGCAAGCGCACGCACTCCCCGCAAAATCTGATAATACAAAGCCGCGTTAGCACGCTCTGCTCCTTCACCCTGCACCAATTTCTTTTGTGAAGATAGCTTACGATCAACAATGCTTCCGATCTGGCCTTTTGCCAGCATTATTAAGTGTGAAATTAATTCAAATTGAAGGGGATCTTCGGTTGGAATCTGAATCGAACGTGCAACCTCTAAAGCATCCGCTGACGCCTCAGCCACTAAAAAAAGGAGCATTGCCGATATATCAGAGCTTATAGCGGTTGATGTTATAAACGCCGCAGGGTGTTTTGGCTCACGTAAAGCTGTTGCTTGGTAAACAAGCTGATATGCCGTAGCAGCAACAAAACCAGCTGCAGCTCTGTTCGATCGCTCGGGCTCAATTGCAATTAAAGCTTCATTTGTTCTAGCAAGCCGTAAAGCGTAACGAATTGTTTCTGAGATTTGAACCCTGTCTTCAGCGACATCTCGTGCTATTACCCGAGAAGAAACAATCTCTGCAAAAGCACGGGAAAGGTCATCCGGCAGCGCTTCTCGATCTAAACCTGGTAGTTCCGGTGTTGACTGAATGAGTGCAGAAGTTACGGGATCATACATGGCTATTTGCCTCCTCTGCGTCTATAACTGCAATTGCTTTTGCAGAAATGCTAGCAATCCAACCCCGTACATCTGCGAGATAAAGAGTCTCAGCGCGACGCTTTGTAATATCACCAACAACCTTTTTCTCATAGCCCTTAAATAATTTTTCACGCCCCTTATCATTTGCGTGTTTTTTCCCAACGGTAACCGCAACTCTATAAGCGCGCAGATCTTGCCATAATATATTGGCGACTGTGCTATCAGGATCCGGATCAGTTGATCTATCTAATATTGATGTTACTGATGCGATAAGTTCATTGTCACGTGCTCCAGTCTCAAAATCTTCAAACTCTGGCCAAACGGCAGACTGAACCTTTTGACGAGGATTTTCTGTAGCCTTTTCTTCACATATTACTACTCGTGCAATATGGTCTTCATCAAATTCAATAATCAAACCATCCAAGCCCTTATCCGCTTTTATCATCTGTGGTGCTCTGATCAGGGCATCCTCATATGACTCATGTGCCGCTATCCAAGAGATAACCTGAAACACCCATCCATCACGGTGGTAAGGATCCTTGCTCGGATTTTCTGAAAGCAACTCTCTAGCGCCATCAAAACCACTCTTAGGAAAAACATTGCTTAGTGCGTCTGTCTCGCGCAGAACTCGCTCTACAACGCGTGACTGTCCAATCGCAACTCGAGCTATCATCTCAGCTAGTTTATCTTCGTCATCAATAGTCCAAGCTGTTCCAGACCAACAATCTTTTACAGAAATGGCTGTGAATGAAATTGGCATAGTTTATTCATCGGCTAATAGTGCATTTATTATTCAATTTATTAGTATTTTCGACAGCATTCTTATCATGCACAAACTGAGGGACGTTCATACCAAAATCAGCTGTTATATATAAACTTGAATATTCGACATCTTGACTAGATATAAAAAAGCCCATCGTAAGATGAGCTTTTGAAAAACCAATATCTAATAATCACTCCCACTCAATAGTAGCAGGCGGCTTACTGGAGACATCATAAGTCACCCGCGAAACCCCTTCCAACTCATTGATAATCCGGTTGGAGACTTTTTCCAGCAGCTCATAGGGAAGGTGGGCCCAGCGGGCGGTCATGAAGTCGATGGTTTCTACCGCGCGTAGTGCGATGACCCATTCGTAGCGGCGGCCGTCGCCTACTACGCCTACGGATTTCACCGGTAGGAACACGGCAAACGCCTGGCTGGTTTTTTCGTACCAGCCAGAGGCGCGCAGCTCTTCGATGAAGATGGCGTCGGCATCGCGGAGGATATCGGCGTACTCTTTCTTCACTTCGCCGAGGATGCGCACGCCCAGGCCGGGGCCAGGGAACGGGTGGCGGTAGACCATATCGTAGGGCAAGCCGAGTTCCAGGCCGAGTTTGCGCACTTCGTCTTTGAACAGTTCGCGCAGCGGCTCAACCAGCTTGAGCTTCATGGTTTCCGGCAGGCCACCTACGTTGTGGTGGGATTTGATCACGTGTGCTTTGCCGGTTTTAGAGGCGGCGGATTCAATCACGTCCGGATAGATGGTGCCCTGGGCCAGGAACTCAACGCCTTCGATCTTGCTGGCTTCTTCATCGAACACGTCGATAAAGGTGTTGCCGATGATTTTGCGCTTGGCTTCCGGGTCTTTCTCGCCTTTCAGCTTGCCGAGGAATAGGTCTTCGGCGTCTACGCGGATCACCTTAACGCCCATGTGCTTGGCGAAGGTTTCCATTACCTGGTCGCCTTCCGCTTTACGCAGCAGGCCGTTGTCGACGAATACGCAGGTCAGCTGGGTGCCAATCGCTTTGTGCAGCAACGCAGCAACTACAGAGGAATCCACACCGCCGGAAAGGCCGAGCAGTACGTGGCGGTCGCCCACTTGCTCGCGCACACGCTGAACCTGGTCTTCGATGATTTGCGCGGGCGTCCATAGCTTTTCGGCTTTACAGATATCCAGCACGAAGTGCTCAAGAATGCGCTGGCCCTGCAGGGTGTGGGTCACTTCCGGGTGGAACTGTACGCCGTAAAACTGTTTCTCTTCCCAGGCCATGGCGGCAATCGGGCAGCTCGGCGTGGAAGCGGTCACGGTGAACTCGGTGGGCGCTTGGGCCACCTTGTCGCCGTGGCTCATCCATACGTCCAGCAGGGCTTTGCCGCTTTTAGCGTCCACATGGTCTTTGATGTCTTTAAACAGCGCGTTATTTTCGTCGATTTGAATCTGCGCGTAGCCGAATTCACGCTGATTGGAGCCTTCAACCTTACCGCCCAGCTGCTCGGCCATGGTCTGCATGCCGTAGCAGATACCAAACACCGGCAGGCCCATCTCAAACACGCACTGGGGCGCACGCGGGGAGTCCAGTTCCGTCACGGATTCCGGGCCACCGGCCATGATAATGCCGTTGGGGTTGTACTCGCGGATCTCTTCTTCGGTGATATCAAACGCGCGGACTTCGGAATAGACGCCGATCTCGCGAACTCGGCGGGCGATCAGTTGGGTGTACTGCGAGCCGAAGTCGAGAATCAAAATCTTATGGGCGTGAATGTCACTCATGGCGGGGTCTCGGTTAAGCGGTGTGGGTGCCGCTGGTAAGGCCAAAAAGCAAGCGGCGGGGCAATGCCCGCCGCGCCATATAACTAATCTTGCTGGTTAGCTCACCCGGTAGTTGGGAGCTTCTTTGGTGATCTGCACGTTGTGGACGTGGGATTCGTTAAATCCAGCGCCGGTAATTTGTACGAACTCCGGCTTGGTGCGCATTTCCTGAATATCGCGGCAGCCGGTGTAGCCCATGGAGGCGCGCAGGCCACCCATCAACTGGTGAACGATGGCGCTCATCATGCCTTTATAGGGAACGCGGCCTTCAATGCCTTCCGGCACCAGCTTCTCGGCGCCTTCGCTCTTATCCTGGAAGTAGCGGTCGGCGCTGCCCTGGCTCTGCGACATGGCACCCATGGAACCCATGCCACGGTAGGCTTTGTAGGTACGGCCCTGGTAAAGCTCGACTTCGCCGGGAGCTTCTTCGGTACCAGCCAGCAGGCCGCCGACCATTACGGCGCTGGCGCCAGCGGCAATCGCCTTGGCCAAATCACCAGAGTAGCGCACGCCGCCATCGGCAATCAGCGGAATGTCGTACTCTTTGAGCGCTTCGGCCACGTTGGAAACCGCGGTAATTTGCGGTACGCCAACGCCAGCAACAATACGCGTGGTGCAGATTGAGCCAGGGCCGATACCGACTTTAACGGCATCCGCACCTGCTTCGGCCAGCGCCCGGGCTGCACCAGCGGTGGCGATGTTGCCGCCAATCACTTGAATCTGCGGGAAGTGCTCTTTGATCCAGCGAACGCGGTCGAGAACGCCTTGGGAGTGGCCATGGGCGGTATCGACAATGATCACGTCCACGCCTGCTTCAGCCAGGGCGGCCACGCGATCCGGGGTTTCCGGGCCGGTGCCGACCGCTGCGCCGACTAACAAACGGCCGTCGCTGTCTTTGGCGGCCATTGGGTAGGTGCGGGCTTTTTCGATATCCTGGAAGGTAACCAGGCCACGCAGGTGGAACTCGTCATCCACAATCAGCATTTTCTCGATACGATGTTCGCGCATTTTGGCTTTGCTGGTTTCGAGGTCGGTACCCTCTTTGACGGTAACCAGCCGGTCGCGCGGCGTCATGATCGCTTCTACACTGTCGCCGTGGTTAGGCTGGAAGCGCATGTCACGCTCAGTCACGATACCCACCAGGGTTTCGCCTTCTACCACGGGGAAACCGGAGAAGCCGTATTCACGGGCCATGGCAAGCAGGTCTTCGAGCTTGGCTTTCGGGCTAACGGTGACCGGGTCTTTCACAATCACGCTTTCGTGCTTTTTGACCTTGCGCACCTCAGCGGCTTGCTGGGCCATGGCCATGCTCTTATGGATGATGCCGATGCCGCCTTCCTGGGCCATTGCAATCGCTAGACGCGCTTCGGTGACGGTGTCCATCGCGGCAGAGAGGAGCGGAATATTGAGCGAAAGATTGCGGGTCAGGCGGGTTTTGAGGCTGACATCCTTGGGAAGGACATCGGAGAAGCCGGGAACGAGGAGAACGTCATCGAACGTTAGTGCTTCTTGGGCCATACGTAGCATAGCGGCAACACCCTGATTGAGAGGAAGTGGGGCGTGAAAGGTTAATCGCCTATTATAGCGTTTTGAGGGCCTTTCCAGCAATGCAGTCAGGCTTTTGTGCTTATACCAAATGCTAATGACGTATGCTGTTAGGCTGATAGCTGGCCATTTTTACTGTTCAAGGGGGCTTTTTGTCTCAACAGATTATTGTTTACACCGATTACGTTTGCCCCTTCTGCCTGCTAGCCGAAGAGGCCATTGTTCAGGCAACCGACGGTATGGATGTGGAAATCCGCTGGCGGCCCTTCGAGCTGCGCCCTGCCCCGGTGCCCACGTTGAAGGTGGAAGACCCTTACTTGCCTAAGATATGGCAGGATTCGGTTTATCCCATGGCCAAAAAGCTCGGCGTGCCCATCAAGCTGCCCAATATTTCGCCGCAGCCGCGCACCGACAAAGCCTTTGAAGTGTTTGCCATGGCCGAAGAGCAAGGCTTGGGCCACGCCTACTCCATGGCAGCGCTGAAAGCGTTCTTCCAGCAGGAGCGCGATATCGGCGACCCGGAAGTGCTGGCGGATATTGGTGAGTCGGTAGGCCTGGAGCGCCAAGCGGTGCTCGATGCGCTGGCCGAAGGCCGCTACCGCGAGCAGCACCAGATGGCCCAGCGCCACTCGGTAGAAGAAGCGCTTATCCAGTCGGTGCCTACCTTGGTCATCGATGGCGAAGTGATTCAGGGCGTGCCTGATCCTGCCGCCCTCAAACGTTTTCTGATTGAGCGCGCTTAAGTCTATGGCCTCCCCTATTCCCCAGGCCCTCACCGTCAACCAACTCACCCATCGTGCCTAGCAAACCCTTGAGTGTGATGGTGAGGTTATGGGGTGTATCATGCTGATTATTATTAATAAAAGGGGACAAGAATGGCAGACCAACCTAGGCAGCTCTACTACAGCAATCCAGATAACATCACGGGGGCACGTGTTTCGCGCGATATGATGGTGACGTTATGCAGTGCTTTCGGGGAAGCGCTTGACGACCCAGATACGCGTCATTTCATTCGCAATACGCGTATTCCCAATGAGCGGGAACTCTACGGTACCTTTATCAAGGCGCTGCTCAGTGATGGCTTTAATAGCCAGATTGGCCACATTGCCACTGAAGTACAGGTATCTCGTCAGACAGATGAAGCCAGCGGCAAAGGCCGAGTGGATATCATTTTCGACTATCGCAGCACCAGCTTTCTCGTCGAACTAAAAGTCATTCGTGCTTCTGTGAATGGTCGTCAACCTGGTGAAGAATACGCAACAACGACACAGCGACTCGTTCGCCCATGGCAGAAAGCCGTCAATCAGCTCATCGAGCTTGATGAAACAAGCCTGGGAAAAGCACTAAAGAAGAAGGTTATCAAGCTACCTATCGCCCTCTACCTGCATGTGGATAACAGACAAAAGGGCAATACGGATCAATGGGAAGCACTCTGCTCTGCAACACACGAAAGGATCGTATCTCAGTTATACGCGAGCTACCACTTCAGCTACTTCCAGCCACTGACAGACCCGGTGACCACATCACGCCGAAGAGGCTGCCTCGTAGAGGGAACGCCAGACGTAAGGCTTTACGGCTTTACCATTATTGCGGCATGCCAGTAACAATATCCGAATAATACAGGCTACTCCTTATGTGCCTCGCTCCAATACTGGATCGAGGCATCTGAAACGATGCCCTGCTCGGCACCAATACGTATCACCGCTTCCTGTAAAGCCAGCGCCAGATCGTACTGATGGCAAAGCGCCAACGAACGAATCATCCGCGAGATACGTAGGTGATTATGCCCGCCTGCTTTGAGCCAAATATGCTCGCGGATATTGAGGCTCGGCTGGGCAGTAATGGTGAGCCCATCCCGAGTTAAACCCAAAAAACTCAGCATGACATCCAGCGAGACTCGCTGTTGCTCACGTAACGCACTATCGTCTTGAAATATGTCACGCTCGACATCGGTCAGCCGCGGAGCAAAACCGTTAAAACGTCCAGCCTCGGGAATGGGAAAAAGCCATTGAATATAATCATGGGTGTGCTCCAGCCAGAAGTGCGACAAAGCCCAAATGGCATTGATATAGCGCCCTTTATGATCCGGTGCCTCGCCACGGTAAAAAGCGATCAGCGATGTAAGCTGGTGGCTCATAGCATTTCCTCGTGATTCCCTCGGTAATACAATGATACTTTGAAGTAACGACACCACTTTACTCGACTAGCCGTAAAGATTCCCGGATTCCCTAAAGCAAGGGACAGCAATGAACGCACCAACGCCCGCTACACTCTCCGTCAGCCAACTCAACCAGCGAGCCTATAAAGCTTCTTGCCAACGCTCAGGGTAGGTCATGAGCGCCTGAATTTCTTCGGGTGCAGGTACATCACAAATCACTTGATCAAACTCATCAAGATGAGTAACACGCTGGATACCGCGCTGACATAATTTCGCTGATCCCATCAGCAGCACTTTACGGCCAGCGTGGCGCATCATGGTTTGTTTTACTTCTATTTTTTCACTGTCGAAGTCGAGCAGGTAACCCTCTGCATCTATGCCTGAAACGGAAATCATCGCCACATCCAGCCGATAGCTGGTCAGCTCTTTGATGGTGCGCGACCCAGTCAGCGCCCCATCCCGTCCCGCCACCTTTCCGCCCACCACATGAATATCGAACAACTGATGCTGGGCAGCGAGCGTCAGCGCGGCCGTTAGGTTATGAGTGACCACGTGCAGCCTTTTACGGTAGTTCAACAGCTCGCGTGCAACATGATCGCAGGTTGTGCCCGTATCCAGAAACAGCGCTTCACCTTCCTGCAACTGCGATACCGCCAGGGTCGCCATACGCCCCTTCTCTACCTGCTGCGAATCCTGTTTGGTGGCGTAGCCAAGCCTAACCTGGGGTTTTTCGATCCGAGCCCCGCCCCGAAAACGCTGGAGTACGTTGGCGTCACACAGTTTACGAATATCGCGCCGCACGGTTTGAGCGGAGCAGTTGAGCCGCTGGGCAAGAAATTCGATCGAGGCATGCCCATGCAATTCAACCAAGGCAATTAGCTCGCGATGGCGTGGGTTCAAATGCGCTAGGTCAGTCATCGGTAACAAACAATCCCCTGATAAAAAATCCGGCCTTGCGACCGTCCGTCATCAAATTGACACAGCGGGGCGCGACCATAACGATCAAATTCTTACATTTTGATCAAAATCATGACTCATACATTACAAATTTATCTTGATGAATGCCAGCGTATCATGACCCACGCAGGTGAGCCTCTGTTGCCCAAAATGCGTCCGCTTGGCGAGGCCGACTGGCCAGCCGTGCTGCAATCCCCTTGTTTGCCCCGCGAAGCGCTGATTGCGCTGAAGCACAGCAATACGCCGATGCAGCGGCCTCCGGTGGGCGTGATTGGGCCTCGCGAGGCCACCCAGCGCCAGCTTGAAATAGCCTATGCCTTAGGCTCGGGGCTGGCCGAGCTGGGCATTCCGCTGTTATGCGGTGGCCGGGGCGGCGTTATGGAAGCGGCCAGCAAGGGAGCCGCACTCCAAGGAGGCGAGGTCATCGGCCTGCTTCCCGATACCCACGCAGAGGCTGCCAATCCTTGGGTTACCCTACCTATTGCCAGCGGCTTGGGCGAGGCACGCAACGTGCTTATCGCCCGAGCCAGTGTGCTGCTGATCGCCGTTGGCGGAAGCTTGGGCACCCACACCGAGGTGGCCTTTGGCCGCCATTTTGACAAGCCTGTACTCACCTTTCCGGACGCCCCCACTGCTGAAGGCATTACACCTGTCAGCAGCGTAGAGGAAGCCCTGCGCCTCACGGCTTCCTACCTATGGGGAGTCACACAACCGTCATGAATACATCAACAAACGATCAAATTCTTACATTATGGTCATTTATATTTAATCGTGGTTAGGGGGCAGACATGCGATTGATCACTTATGGTTACTTGGTTTACTTGCTGGCCCCTATCGTACTCCTGCTTATAGGCGCTTTCGGTGATCATTGGAGCAACACGCTGCTACCTGAGGGGCTAACTTGGCGCTGGTTTATCACGGTATGGGAAGACGCCACCTATCGAAATGCGATGGTAACGACCTTCAAGCTGGCCTTGACCACCTGCCTGATCAATATATTACTCGTCGTACCACTGGTGTATGGCGTCACGCTCAAGTTCCCTGCCGTGGCGCAGAGCATCACGCGCCTTCTGGTCATGCTGCCAGTAGCCGTTCCCCAGTTGGTCATAGGCTTTGCTTTCATTTTGGCCTTTAGTACCGCCATGCTGCCCTGGTTGGGTAGCCCCTGGCTGCTGGTAGCAGGCCATGTGGTGGTTACCTTCCCCTACCTTTTCTACACCGTATATGCCGATATCGAGGCCTCTCCCCTCAAGGCGTATGAACGCATGGCCCAGTCCCTTGGGGCAGCCGAGTGGCAACGTTTTGTGCACCTCTATTTGCCACTGGTATATCGCTCGGTATTCACCGGCAGCTTAACGGTTGCGGCGCTGTCCATTGGCGAGTTTGAGCTGAGCAACCTGATTTCAGGTTTTATGACCCAGCCCTACCCAGTGGTGTTGATCCAAGCGTTTTACCGCACCACAGGCTTCGCCTGCGCCGCAACGCTTTTCCTGCTTTCACTCGCACTGCTGTTCTCGCTGTTTTCCACCCTGGTGCAGTGGCGGCTGGGCCGATCCTCTTCCCGGGAGTTACCGCAATGATTGCGCTAGAAAACATCCAGTTCCACTACCCCCATAGCAGCGTGGGTGTTCACGACATCAACCTGCAGGTAGAAACGGGCGAATTTCTTGTGGTGGTGGGTGCCAGCGGATCGGGAAAAAGTACGCTTTTACAGCTTATCGCGGGCTTCCTCACCCCGCTTCAAGGGCGCGTTCTACTTGATCATCAGGATGTTACCCAGCTCTCATGCGGCGAGCGCGGGCTGGGAATCGTGCTGCAGGATTATGTGCTTTTCAACCATATGACAGTGCTTGGCAACGTCGCCTACCCGCTTAAGGTTAAAGGTGTTCGCCAGGGAGAGCGCCACCGACGCGCCCGCAAGATCCTCCATGATGTAGGCCTTGAGGCGTTGGAACATTGCTATCCATCCCAGCTTTCCGG
>Ga0208919_1001287_pt1 | contig 14783 bp, 12 predicted proteins | sample 4_EtaG_FD_184076 | JGI IMG/M metagenome (GOLD analysis project Ga0208919, IMG submission 184076) | Marine viral communities from the Subarctic Pacific Ocean - 4_ETSP_OMZ_AT15127 metaG (SPAdes) (version 3) | ecosystem: Environmental > Aquatic > Marine > Oceanic | place: Pacific Ocean | collected...
GATATGGTCAACCACCGCCTGATCAAACGCGTGTTGAAAGGCGAACAGGCCCCCGCCGAAGCGACCCAGCAGCTCACCGAGCAGTTGACGGAACGCCGCCGCTTGAACCGTATGGCCGAGCGCGACGTGAAAGACTGGCTCTACGTGCGTTACCTAACGCCCGCTGCGCAGAACCAGGATACGTTTGAGGCCGAAATCATGGCCATCAACCGTGGCGGCATGCGCGTTCGTCTGGTGGAAAACGGCGCAACGGCGTTTGTACCCGCGCCCTTGATGCACAGTGACCGTAGCAAAGTGGTCATTGACGATAAAGAGGGCCGTATCCAGATCGAGGGCGAAGAGCGTTACAAGCTTGGTGATCCGTTACGCGTAGTGCTCACCGAAGCGCGTGAAGAGACCCGCTCGCTGGTGGCAAAGCCCACTGATTGATGGGTCATCACTAGCTAGATATTACCTAAAGGGGCAGCAATCACGCTGCCCCTTTTTTAGTGTGTTTGATATCTGGATTCGCTACTAGCTATTGGCAAGTGGTCAAAAAAGCACTTCGTTTCGCTCACTGATTAAGGGCCAGCTAGCGTCTTTTTCAGACACCACCGTGGGTGGAATCGGCCACTCAATCGCGAGACGTTCATCGTTATAGCGCAAACCACTTTCAGCCTCGGGATGATAGGCAGCCGAGACCAGATAGCTGACTTCAACATCGTCGGTCAGCGTCTGAAAGGAGTGCGCAAAGCCTGGCGGTACATACAGCTGGTGCCGGTTTGCATCGGTTAATTCAAATAACTGATGGTGCAAGTAGGTTTCCGAGTTTTTACGGATATCCACGATAATATCGACAATCGCGCCTCGAATGCAGCGCACCAGTTTAGCTTCGGCATGGGGCTGCCGCTGATAATGCAACCCCCTTAAGGTGCCTCGCTGAGCAGAAAAGGAGGTATTCTGCTGCACAAAATCACTCAGCAGGCCATGGTGCTCAAACTCCGCATGGCACATGGTACGGGCAAAAAAACCGCGCTCATCACCATGTGGTTCAAGTTCTATCAGGCGGGCATCCTTGAGGTTCGTTTGATGAAAATGCATGTCTTACTCCGTGAAAGTAGCAGCGACACCAGACGTCAATTCCAGGGCAAACATGGCTTCCTGTTCGGCATAAAGACGGTCGATCAGCCGCCCTGGCGGTATACGCACATCATCAAAGGTCAGCGCCGCATCCTTTTCCACATGGCCCACCACCTGACAGCCCAGCGCTAGCCCGATAGGCAACAGCCGTTCCCTGCGTATTACCTCAATGTTTTCCGCCACACCATAGACTTCAAAACCGCCGAGTTCTTCTATTGTTCCCCCCTCTCGCAACGCTTTTTTGGCTATGGCGATAACGCCCACCCTCGGGCCCTCTAAGGGGGATAACACTGGATCACGGAAAAGCACGGCACGGGCAACGGACGTGGGCACTTCGAAATGGCAAAGGTGGTAGGGCGTTGTGAAGCAGTAATATGGCCCCTCGCCCAACTTGTAGAGTTCGAGATAGTGGCGCTGGCGGGGGCTATCAATCGTCCCGAGCACAAATACGCCCGGCCCTGGCTGCGCTCCAACAACATAATCAACCAAACCCGGTTCCTCTGGGTTCAAGTAGGGCTCAAATGCCGACACCGCCTGTTCGATGGGCAGTAAAGGGCCACCGGCTACGCCACCGGAGAAATCAGGGCCCAACATACCGCGTTGCGCCACTTGCATACCGGTGCCGTTGGCGACGATCGCCTGTTCGAACGATATCTTGGTGCCATCAGCAAAAGAGGCCACCATTGCCGGCTTTTGCCCCCAGCGTTTAGCAAAGCTCTCCTGGGTAGCCGGATTGCGATATGGGTCATGCAAGCCTTTAATGTTGCCACACAGTACCGGCTTAATGCCTAGCCCGGCGACGAACCGATAGAGATTCATCTGTACACCAGGCTGGTCGCCATCAGCAAAGCTGTAGACAACCCCTGCCGCATCGGCTTTCACTTTCAAGATGGGGCCGATCGTGCCGTCGAGTTCCGCGTTCATTTGAATGACGTCTTTACCACTTTCCAGCGCCGCCAGGACGGCATGCGCCGCGAACTCCAACGAGCCAGTGACTTCAATAATTGCATCCAATCCCTCTGCGCGTGCCAGTGCCACGGCATCCTCGATGACTGCCGGTCGCCCAGCCGCAATCGCCGCTTCAAGTTCCTGCTGAGTCTCGCAGGCGACTGGCTCAATCCCGGTTTGCTGGAAGACTTTGATCGCTGCATCCAAATGACGATTGGCAATCGCACAAAGGCGCATCCCGGGCGTAGCGGTCATAATCTGCAGACCGATACCGCCCGCTTGGAACCCCGCCCCGACCATCCCCACTCGAATGGGATTACCCTGCGCCTCTCGTTGGGCAAGCGCCGTATCAACAATAATCATTGATGGTTCATTCCTTCCAGAGCTTCCAGGGGGCGCCTTCTGCCCAGGCGGTCTCGAGTACCATTCTGTCTCTCAGCGTATCCATGCTTTGCCAGTACCCGTTATGATGGAAGTAGCCCAATTTCCCCAGCTCGATCATCCGGTTCATGGGCTCGTTTTCCCATACGGTCTGGCTATCGTCGATCGTCTCGAACACTTCTGGATTACAGACGAAGAAGCCGCCATTGATCAGCCCTCCATCTATTTCGCCCTTTTCACGAAAGCCCTCTACCTGGCTGTTGCCCTCTTTCAAACGCAGGGCACCGTAGCGGCCCGGCTGCGTTACTGCCGTCAGGGTGCACCAATTTTTCGAGGCCAGATGTGAGTCGATCAAGGCATTGATATTCAGATCACTCAACCCATCGCCATAGGTCAAACAGAAAGGCTCATCTGCCAGGAGGGACATTGCCTTCTTGAGACGCCCTCCGGTCATGGCATCGGCGCCTGTATCCAGCACAGTGATTTTCCAATCATCATTAACGCTCTGAAGCCAGTCGACGTTACCTGTCTTCAGATCGATGGTGTAATCGGTTCGATTGCCGCGATAATTGAGGAAATAGTCACGGATGTACTCCACCTTATAGCCACCCAGGACGATAAACTCCTTTAAGCCATGATGGGCGTACATCTTCATGATATGCCAAAGGATCGGCCGACCACCCACTTCCACCATGGGCTTGGGGCGAATGGCTGTTTCTTCACTTAAGCGCGTTCCGAACCCTCCCGCGAAAATTGCGACTTTCATAGTCTAGCCTCCGTTTCAGGCCTCAAGGTTAATGTGGGTAGCAGCAGACAAAGCACTCGGGGTGACTGCATCACACATTTGCCAGCGCAGGTTTTCAGATAGACGGTGCGCAGTGATATGTGCCTGCAGCGCATGCAGACGCATATAGCGCGAGGCTCGGAACTGGGTATCGGAAAACTCCATGCTTTTGAGCCCATTGATCAATCCCATGATCGAATCTATTAGCGTCATTTGTGGTTGGTGCTCAGGTGCCAACTTGGCAAACAGGCTGAAATCCACTTGGTAGGAGCGACTGTCCGCCGGGGCTTGGGTATTGATACTCAGCGTGGTGCCGGGAACGGCTTTGGCCACTGCAGTGGCTAAGTCTCGCACTTGATGATTGCGTTCGTTCGATCCGGTATTGATATTGAGTATGCGCCCGCCGTTTTCAGGCTTGCGCTGTACTGCCCAATCGACAGCTCTGGCCATATCGGAGACGTCGATCAAGGGCCGCCAGGGAGACCCATCGCTAAGCACGGTAATATGCTGCTGACTTAGGGCACAGGCAACGAAATCATTGAGCACCAGATCCAGCCGTAAACGCTCTGACATTCCGCAAGCAGTCGCAAAGCGTAAACTGGTAATCACCATGTCGCCCCCAATGCCGGCTAACGCTTCTTCAGCTGCTATTTTCGAGCAGGCATAGGCGGTAACGGGAGCCACGGGATCCAACTCACTGCGCGGAGCCCCTAAAGCGATGCCATAAATGCTGCAACTTGAGGCAAAAACGAAGTTTTCCACCCCCGCCTGAGCCGCTGCCTTGGCAATCTCAACCGTCGCCTGCTGATTGACCTCAGCTGTCACTGCGGCGAAACGGTCTCCCATGGGGTCATTGGAAATCGCCGCCAGTTGAACTACAGCCGTATAACCTTCAAAAAAATCAGCCGGAATATCTCGCACATCCCCCATAAACTGCTGGTCGAGATAGCGCTCAGGAAGAAGTTCGGCATTCGTCAAACAGTGTGCGAAGTAGGCAGTGTCATACCCATGAAGAGTGGCGGATGGGTGACGTAAGGCTAGCTCCCGCACCACAACGGAGCCAACATAGCCCATGTTCCCTATGACCAAGATTTTCAAAATACCACCTCGCCATTATCGTCAATTAAACGAGTTTCCCTACGCTCTTATTTTCAAGCTTATTTAATTCCGATGTTTTTATTCATGCCTACTTGTTGCATTGCATATTTCTGGACTAAAAAGTGTATAGCAGGTAACACAAGGATACTTTAAAGCAATAAAAAAATTGCCACTTCCCAATCAGAAACACTTAAGCCGGACAATGTGACTACTGCTTATATAAGTAAAAATCACATGTAAACTAACAACACTACACTCCAGCACTAGATTTTTAATGTATTAAAAAATCAATGTATTATGATCTTTATAATTAAATTTCTTCCGGTAGCCCTCATGAAAAGCCACACATCCACACATATTACAATAAGAAACATAAAAATTACCAAAGATTACATTTTAAAGATAAGTGACACCGCTTTTACTGTCAAGAATAGAGGCGGGTTAAAAATCTAGTCTGCAGTACTATTTTTTTTCATGTAATAAAGCAAAAAAAAGAGTGCTTTTTTCAAACATTGCTTTTTATTTCTCTATATACTTTTTATAAAATCTGCCATCAATCAGTCTTACTAGCAGCTCACCCAGCCTATGATAAAGCCTCGGCGTTGATGCCAGTGGTGTTTGTTCCCATTGACTACGGCAGAGGAGTGATTGATGACAAAAAAGAGCGTACCCAGACCGAAGAATTAGAGTGTTATACGCTTGTCAGTTCGCTGCGCGAAGAGGACCACTTCCTGATGGCACAACCTAGTGAAAAACTTTATTAGCCCATTAAAAAGCAGCAGCGCCTTTGAGGCGCCACTGTTGTTATCAGATTATTAGAACTCTGCTTGTCTTGCAGCCGAGGATAAGGCCATTGCAGGCTTGTACTCTGTTGCTTTTTTCACAACAGCTTCATCTATTTGAAAGGCAGCTACCAGCTCGCGAAGTCGCCCAGCCTGATCTTCCAGGGAAAATGCTGCATTAGTCGACTGCTGAACCAAGGTGCTGTTTTGCTGAGTGGTAGAATCCATTTCAGTAATAGCAGTATTGATCTGCTCAATACCACTGCTTTGCTCCCGAGTGGCAGAGGAGACCTCGACCATCAGCATAGCGAGGCGCTGGATCACCGCTTCCGTCTCACCTATGGTCGCAGCGCCTCGCTCCGCTTGGTCAGAACATAGCTTTATTTTGCTACGCGTATCGTCGAGCATACTACGAATCTCACCTGCTGAAGCGGCACTGCGGCTTGCTAGCGCACGAACTTCTGTAGCGACCACTGCAAATCCACGGCCTTTATCACCAGCACGCGCCGCTTCAACGGAGGCGTTTAAAGCCAGGATATTGGTTTGAAATGCAATCGTATCGATGGCCTCAACGATCTTATCCATGCTTAGCGATGCGGCTGTCACTTCGCGCATTAATTCCACACTTCGGGAAACTTCTTCACCACTGCTTTGCATCTGTTGCGAAGCATTATGGGCCAGCGTATCAGCCTCTTTGGTTGAATCACTATTCTGGCGAACCGTTGCCGTCATCTCCTCCATACTTGAAGCCGTCTCCTGCAAGGCAGCTGCTTGCTGCTCAGTACGAGCGGCGAGCTCCTGCCCACCTTGGGCAATCTCATTGGCTCCGTTCAAGACATTCTCGCTAGAGTCACGTAGTGATGCGACCAAGGTAGTGAGCTCTTTACTCATTTCGGCCATGGAGGTTAATAACTGAGCCGTTTCATCACGTCCTGTGGTTACGATATCGTGTCGCAAATCTCCTTCCGCAACGCGCCTAGCAACCTCAACCGCTCTCCGCAAAGGCAATACAATGCTACGCGTAATAGCAATTGCCAGCGCCAGCGCCATCAACAACGCCACCCCCGCGAAAATACAAAGCTGCCAAATAGCCAAACGATACTCGGCATTTATCGCCTCGTTAGCCGTCTTGACCCCTTCAGCAGCCACTAGGCTAATTTCATCAGCCAACTCCTCAAGCTGGTAGATACTCTCTTTATGCTCACCGAAAGCCAGATTGGCTTGAGAGGTTTCGGTAATACTGCCTAGTTCAATTTGGCGATAGACTGACAAAAAACCCTCTTCATACCCCTGGAGGGCTCTTCCTGCCTGTTGGTACAAAGCATCGAGGCTATCCTTATCGGCAATTTGGCTACCCGCCTGGAAGGCGGCCTGTATTGCTTCGATGGTCGCCGTCCAACTTTGCTGGTAAGCCGCTACCCGATCACTATTGTCGATATTGATGAAGATATCTTTTTCAAAACGCCGCGCTTGCAATGCCAGCCGCTGAATTTCTGCGGCATTGCTTGCGAGTGCTACGTCCGTGTCCAAGGTTTTTTGGGCAGTATCCTTGGTGAAGGTGATGCCCATAATTCCCGCTATTAAAGTGCCCAAAAGAAATAGCGAGACCAAGCCAAAAGCCAGTGCGAGCCGTGTACCGATCTTGAACCGTGAAAGCATTGCCAAATCCTAACAAGTGAAAGAGCTAGGATTTTAGGCAACAAGAATGAAAACTGTAACTCAACCTTTGCAAACTATTGTCAACTTTTATACATAATCAAAGAGTATCTACTATACCAGCGCGTCTCACCTGCGCTAACTTACTGACAGACTAGACATAACCTGAGCAGATATCGGCCAGTTCTATGACACTATCTGCCGATGCTGACAGAAGAACCGCAGCATTTCCCGGGCAGCGTCAGGGCCTTGAGGGTCGGTATAGCTGCCCTTTTTGCTACCTCCTGACCAAGCCATGCCCCCATGGATACGCCACTGCTCTAAGCATGGCTTACCCGAAGCATCACGGTGGGTGGTACAGGTGTAGCCGCGGCCCTTGGAACGTTGCCTTGCACTACCGTCGCTCCTGCTTGACGCGATGTGCTGTACTGGGCGGCCACGCGATCCGCGTTGCGGGGGAGCACGGTGGTGTCGCGGTCGCCATGAAACATAATCGCTGGCACATCCGACGCCCACCCGGCTCCTTTTGCTTTGTTACCGCCAGCGAGGGGCCCTGTGCCTCCCTGCATGACCCCCAAGGCATCGGGGAAACTCTTGACCACGCCGTGGAGCAGCCCAGAGTGCACGCCTACCGCCGCAAAGATATCGGGGTAGATCATCGCCAGAGTGGTCGCCATGGTGGCGCCTGCCGAGAGCCCTGCCACATAGACACAAACGGGCTCCGTTGTCTCTGAACTGACTTATTTCTCCTTTATGGTGAAACGATGACACTCTTTGGGGTTGGAGGTTAGCTTGCACATTGCCGATGTGACGATGTTTCATGCCCCCGCCAGCGGCGGTGTGCGTACCTATTTGCAGGCCAAACACCGTGTTTTCTCGCGTATTCCACAGCTGCGCACCAGCCTGCTGGTGCCGGGGGCGGAGCGGGATAGTCTTGGCGACCACCACACGCTACCGGCGTTACACCTTCCTTTGGGGCAAGGTTACCGCTTTCCGCTACGCGGTTCTCCGTGGCGTGATGCACTGATTGATCTGAAGCCCGATCTGATAGAGGCTGGCGACCCCTATGTAACGGCCTGGGCGGCGCTCGATGCGGGGCAACGCCTCGGCGTGCCTGTGGTGGGCTTTTATCACTCTGATCTTCCGCGCCTGATGGGTGATCGCTTTGGGCGCTACGTTGAGAAACGCTTAACCCACTATGTCACGACGCTTTATAGCCAGTTTGATAGCGTGCTGGCACCCTGTAACGCCATGGCGAATCGACTGAATGACTGGGGCGTCAATAACGTTCGCGTTCAGCCATTGGGCGTCGATTTGGCGCAATTCAATCCCCAGCAGTGTGACTCTGCGTTTCGCCAAACCATGGGTATACCCAGCGACAAAAAGCTGCTGATCTTTGTGGGCCGCAATTCCCGCGAGAAAAATATTGATGTGCTGCTTACGACGATGCGTCAGCTAGGCAGCGATTACCATTTGCTGCTGATGGGGCCCGGCATGCCACATCACGTACCCAGTAATGTCACCATCGTTGATCGCTGTTGTGGCGCCCACGAGGTCGCGAAGGCGCTAGCCAGTAGCGATGCGCTGTTACATGCGGGCACCCGAGAAACCTTCGGCTTAATTGCTCAGGAAGCGATGGCAAGCGGCATTCCAGTAATAGCAGCGAACGCAGGGGCGCTGGCAGAAAACGTGCCGCTGGGGGCGGGTATTTTATGCAAACCGCTCGACCCCGTTGCCATGGCGGAGGCGTGTGTGGCACTGTTCAGTAATGATGTCGCCGCCAGTGGGCGCTATGCGCGCCGCCATGTAGAGCGCCATTTCAACTGGGATGGTGTCATGCATTCCCTGCTGGAGCACTATCAGCAGCTTTGCCACGGCAGCCAACCGTATGCACTCCACCAACACCACTAGTCGCCGTCAGCTACTGAAGTGGCGACCCATCCATGGTGTGATGATTGCCTTAGCGCTGATTGCACCGCTAGTGCTCACTGCTTGGTTGGGTGGCGCTGAAGCACTGCAGCGCGTCAAACACTTCCCACTTGGGCTGCTGTTATTGATGCTGGTGATGGCCTTTCTGTGCTGGAACCTGAATGCAGCAAGGCTACGTTTGATGCTGGGTGGCCGTGCGGGCAGGCTCGGCCAGCGCGGCGCGCTGGGTATCGAGCTGGCGTCCAAGTTTGCCCTGTGCGCCACCCCAGGCGGCAGCGGTGGCCCAGCAACCCTGTTGTTGTTGCTTGCGCGGCGCGGTTTCCCGCCTGCCAAGGGCGCGGCGGTGTTCCTGATTGATCAAGGCTGCGATTTACTGTTCTTCCTGGCCATGCTGAGCGGCCTGGTGCTCTTTTCAATGCTAAGCGACACCCAATGGCCACATCAGTCGCTCGTGCAGTGGGCACTGGTAGGATTAGCGTTCATGGCAGCGCTGGTGATTGTCGTAATGCGTTATCTACCCAGCCTATTGCGTTCACCCGGCGTGAACACGCCATGGCCAAGCCGATATCAGCGACGCTGGCTCGTACGGCGCCTCTTGCGCTGTCGGCATGCGTTAAAGGTCACCCTTAAGCTCCCGCGCAGTATATTGATCACCATGCTAGCGCTGACGACGGCGCACTGGCTCATGCGCTACAGCTTGCTCTATTTGGCAGTACTGGGAGTAGGTGGCCATGCGGACTGGATGTGGACATTCTTGACCCAGATGCTGGCGATGGCAGCCAGCCAATTTAGTTTTCTGCCCGGCGGCGCGGGTGCTGCGGAGGTGGGCGTAGGAAGCCTGTTGTTACCGTTGATGGAGCGCGAGCAGGCCGCAGCAGCGGTACTGGTGTGGCGGTTGGTCAGCTACCATTTATATTTGGCGGCAGGCGCGCCGCTCTTTGTACTGTATAGCTATCGCATGCTGCGTCGCTCACCGACGCCATAGCAACATTAGCCAGAACAACATTAAATGTGCAGAAATGAATAAGGGCGCCCCGAGGGGCGCCCTTATAACGTGCAGCTAAACGTCAATGGCTTACCAGCCAGTCACTTCTTTCAGCGCATCACCGATTTCAGCCAAAGAGCGCACGGTTTTAACACCAGCGTCTTCTAGAGCAGCAAACTTCTCGTCAGCGGTGCCTTTACCGCCAGAGATGATCGCGCCCGCGTGGCCCATACGCTTGCCAGGAGGTGCAGTAACACCGGCAATGTAGGAAACCACGGGCTTGGAAACGTTAGCTTTGATGTAAGCCGCCGCTTCTTCTTCAGCCGTGCCACCGATTTCGCCGATCATGACGATAGCTTCGGTTTTCGGGTCTTTCTCGAACATCTCAAGAATGTCGATGAAGTTAGAGCCCGGAATCGGGTCGCCGCCGATGCCCACACAGGTAGACTGACCAAAACCGTGATCAGTGGTCTGCTTGACGGCTTCATAGGTCAAGGTACCAGAACGAGATACGATACCTACGCGGCCCGGCTGGTGAATGTGACCCGGCATGATGCCGATTTTGCATTCGCCGGGGGTGATAACACCTGGGCAGTTCGGGCCAATCAGACGTACACCCAGCTCGTCGCACTTCACTTTGGCTTCGAGCATGTCTAGCGTGGCGATGCCTTCAGTGATGCACACAATCAGCTTGATACCAGCATTCGCCGCTTCAAGGATCGAGTCTTTACAGAACGGCGCCGGTACGTAGATAACGCTGGCTTCCGCGCCGGTTTTCGCTACCGCTTCTTTCACGGTGTTGAAAACGGGCAGACCGAGGTGCTCCTGGCCGCCTTTACCCGGCGTAACACCACCGACCATTTGCGTACCGTAGGCAATCGCCTGCTCGGAGTGGAACGTGCCTTGGCCACCGGTAAAGCCCTGGCAGATGACCTTGGTGTTCTTATCGATCAGGATGCTCATTACTTGCCCTCCGCCGCTTTAACGACCTGCTGAGCCGCGTCGGTCAGACTGGTAGCCGCGATGATGTTCAAACCGCTAGATGCTAGTTTTTCAGCACCCAGCTCGGCGTTGTTACCTTCCAGACGTACGACAACCGGTACGTTGACACCCACTTGCTCAACGGCACCGATAATGCCTTCAGCAATCATGTCACAACGAACGATACCGCCGAAAATGTTAACCAGTACGGCTTTAACATTGTCGTCAGAGAGGATGATTTTGAACGCTTCTGCCACGCGCTCCTTGGTGGCGCCGCCACCAACGTCCAAGAAGTTAGCGGGCTTGCCGCCGCTCAGGTTGACGATGTCCATGGTGCCCATGGCCAAACCTGCGCCGTTAACCATGCAGCCGATGTTGCCATCAAGCGCGACATAGTTAAGTTCCCACTTCGCCGCATCGGCTTCACGCTGATCTTCTTGCGAAGGGTCACGCATGGCCTGCAGGTCAGGGTGACGGTATAGAGCGTTGCTATCCAGACCCAGTTTGGCGTCGAGGCAGTGCAGATTGCCTTCTTCAGTGACGACCAGCGGGTTAATTTCCAACAGCGCCAGGTCTTTGTCGTGGAACAACTGAGACAGACCCAGGAAAATCTTGGTGAACTGCTTGATCTGGTCGCCCTTCAGGCCCAGCTCAAAGGCTAGCTCACGCGCTTGGTACGGCTGCGCGCCGACCAGCGGATCGATTTCGGCTTTGAGAATCTTTTCCGGCGTCTCTTCTGCAACCGTCTCGATCTCGACACCACCTTCGGTGGAGGCCATGAAGACCACACGACGGGTAGTACGGTCAACCACGGCACCGAGATACAGCTCATCGGCGATGTCAGTGCAGGTCTCAACCAAAATCTTGGCAACAGGCTGACCTTTTTCGTCAGTCTGGAAGGTTACCAGGTTTTTACCCAGCCACTGCTCTGCAAATGTTTTGGCTTCAGCCGGGTCTTTAATCAGCTTAACGCCACCCGCTTTACCACGGCCACCGGCGTGAACCTGGGCTTTAACCACCCACATGTCACCACCGATTTTTTTGCAAGCCTCTTCCGCTTCTTCGGGCGTGTCGACTGCAAAGCCTTTAGACACTGGTAGACCATAGTCGGCAAACAGCTGTTTACCTTGATACTCGTGAAGATTCATCGATTCATGCCATTGGTTGCATGTGACTCGAACGATGATCAGTTTCTAAAAAACTGGCCATCCCCGTTCTTTCGATCTTTGTAGATTAAGACAAAGCCGAAAGTTTGCGCCACCCTTAAAAGGTGGCGCTTCGTTGTTTAACTAAATTACTTACGCTTCTTGCGATTGGCCATATGAATCGCGTGACCATCTACCGCAAGCGCTGCTTCATGAATTGCTTCAGCAGTCGTTGGGTGCGCATAACACGTCAATGCCAAATCCTCAGCGCTGGAGCCGAACTCCATGGCAATCACACCCTGGGCAATCAATTCGCCAGCGTGTTGACCCACAATGTGCATACCGAGAATGCGGTCAGTTTCCGCATCAGCGATGATCTTAGCCATGCCATCTGAAGCGTTGTTGGCGAGCGCCCTACCGTTAGCTGCAAACGGGAAAGAACCCGTTTTAATCTCAATTCCAGCAGCCTTGGCTTCCTGCTCGTTAATACCGACCCAAGCCACTTCTGGTGCGGTATAGATCACGCTAGGAATAGCGTCATAATTCATCTCAGCCTTATGGCCAGCGATAATATCGGCCACCATAACGCCTTCTTCAGAGGCTTTATGCGCCAGCATCGGGCCGCGTACACAGTCGCCGATAGCATAAATGCCCGGGACGTTGGTACGGCACTGGTCATCGACAAAGATAAAGCCACGCTCATCCAACTCAACGCTAACGCCTTCGTCAATTACGCCTTTGGTGTAGGGGCGACGGCCAACACAAACGATGAGCTTGTCAAAGGTCATCTCTTGTTCGCCGTTGGCATCGCTGTACTTCACAACGACTTCTTCGCCTTTGACTTCCGAACCGGTCACACGAGCGCCGAGTTTGATATCCAGGCCCTGCTTCTTGAGTAGCTTCTGGGTCTCCTTGGCGATGGCGGTATCCACCATCGGCAGGAAGGTGTCCATGGCTTCAAGCATAGTGACTTCACTGCCCAGGCGACTCCACACACTGCCCAGTTCGAGACCGATGACGCCAGCCCCAATCACACCCAGACGCTTAGGTGCCTCGGTAAATTCAAGTGCACCACTAGAGTCAACGATCAAGCCTTCGGTCATCGGGGTCGGTGGAATCTCAACCGGCACAGAGCCCGCTGCGATAACAATGTTGTCAGCGTCATAGGTGGCTTTTTCACCATCATGGCCAGTAACTTCGACCTGCTTAGACGCGACTACTTTGCCGGTGCCTTCAAGGGCGGTAACACCATTGGCTTTGAACAACGCGCTAATACCGCCGACGTTCTTGGCGATGACCTGATCCTTGAACTCAAGCATCTTGGCAATGTTCGTTGACACATCGCTGATTTCAATACCAATCTCGGCGTAATGGTCACGGGCCTCAACAAACTTGTGCGAGGTTTCCAGCAAGGCCTTCGAGGGAATACAGCCCACGTTTAGGCAAGTGCCGCCGTGAACTGTTTTACCTTCCTTGTTAACCCATTTTTCGACACAGGCCGTTTTTAGGCCCATCTGTGCGGCACGAATGGCGGCGACGTAACCGCCAGGGCCGGCACCAATAACGATCACATCAAACTTATCAGCCATGTTGGCTCCTCTAGCTTGCTGGCCTTCCGCCCGCTTTAACTCGAACCGGGCGGAAGGCTGTGTACGATTGCAGATATATCCTGGTTAAGCAGAAGCGTACTAAATCAATATGACGCTTATGCTTTTTTAGATATCCAGCAGTAGACGTGCCGGGTCTTCCAGCAATTCTTTCAAGGTGACCAAGAATTGAACGGCGTCTTTGCCGTCGATCATACGGTGGTCATAAGAGAGCGCCAGATACATCATCGGGCGAATCTCGACCTTGCCGTTGATGGCCATCGGACGATCCTGGATTTTGTGCATGCCCAGAATGGCAGTTTGCGGCGGGTTGATGATCGGGGTGGACATCAACGAGCCAAAGGTACCGCCGTTGGTGATGGTAAAGGTGCCGCCGATCATGTCGTCCATGCCCAGCTTACCGTCACGACCACGCTTGCCGAAGTCGACAATCTTGCGCTCGACGTCAGCGATTTTCATGCTGTCGGTGTCACGCAGTACCGGTACAACCAAACCACGGTCAGTGGATACCGCAACGCCGATATCCTGATAACCGTGATAAACGATGTCGGTGCCGTCGATAGAGGCGTTAACGTCCGGGAACCGCTTGAGCGCTTCTGAAGCCGCTTTTACAAAGAAGCCCATAAAGCCTAGCTTAATGTCGTGAGCTTTTAAGAACGTCTCTTTGTACTGCGCACGGAGGGCCATGATCTCGGTCATGTCCACTTCGTTGTAGGTAGTCAGCATCGCCGCGGTTTGCTGCGCCTGAACCAGGCGCTTGGCGATGGTCTGACGCAGACGGCTCATCGGTACGCGCTTCTCGATGCGCTCACCTTCGGCAGTTGGTGCCGCGGCAGCTTTCGCTGGTGCAGACGATTTTGCTGCTTTCTTGGCAGAACCGTCTTTGACCGCTTTCTGAACGTCTTCTTTCAAGATGCGGCCACCTTTGCCGGTGCCTTCAATCTTGGCAACGTCCAGGTCATGCTCGGCAACCATTTTACGTGCGGCCGGAGCGAGGATTTTGTCACCGACTTTCTCGTCGGCGCCATCGCCATCGCTGCTGTCTGCTTTAGCGGACGCTGAATCGCCACCGCTTTCGCTTCCACTGTCGCCACCGGCCCCTTCGGTGAAGGTCGCAAGAATCGCTTCAGATTCAACCTGGCTACCCTCTTCGGCTTTAATTTCAGCCAGGGCGCCATCGGCCGGAGCGACCACCTCCAGAACAACCTTATCGGTTTCGATGTCGGCCAGCACGTCATCGCGCTTGACCGCTTCACCGACCTTTTTGTGCCAGGTCGCCACGGTGCCTTCCTGGATCGACTCAGGGAAGCTGGGGGCTTTTACGTCGTGTTGCTTGCCGCCACCGCTGGCTTTTTTCTCTTCTTTCTT
>Ga0208919_1001289_pt1 | contig 14772 bp, 29 predicted proteins | sample 4_EtaG_FD_184076 | JGI IMG/M metagenome (GOLD analysis project Ga0208919, IMG submission 184076) | Marine viral communities from the Subarctic Pacific Ocean - 4_ETSP_OMZ_AT15127 metaG (SPAdes) (version 3) | ecosystem: Environmental > Aquatic > Marine > Oceanic | place: Pacific Ocean | collected...
GGGGGTGACAGGTTATCAACGTGTAACGAAGGCGCAGGTGCGATCATGAGAAAATATGGTACCTAATTTTCATTGTGGGGGTGGGGGCCATTTTTATCATCTGTTTTCAGGGAAACTCACATAGGGGTGGTAAAAAAAAACACCCGGCGTTACCTACGCGCCGGGTGTTGGTTGCCGGTGTTACTGTTTGGGCGCGTACAAAGTAATAAGGCCAGCCTTTGCCGCCATTAGCGGGTTGTTTGGGCTTATGGTGCCGCTAACATTTGCCTGCGCCGCTTTGTAGTATGCCGCAACAGTTTGGCCAGCCATTGCGTTATTGGCCAGTACCGCCTTGCGCTTGCCCGCCGTAGTGTGCGGGTTTGGCACGTTGGTAGGCTTGGGGCCGTTGCCAATAACCAGCGCACTAAAGCTTGGCAACCCTTGCGCCTTTGCCCATGCAACGGCTGCGCCTTTGTTGGCGGCAGTAGCAGCGGGCATGGCAACCATGCCAGCGGTTGGGTTGGTAGCGGGTGCCGCCGCAGCGGGCTTTTTGTTTTGTTTAGCCATAACTAAGTAACCTTTACTAATTGCCAGCAATACAACAACGCATTGCCTATACACATAGTACACTATTAAACATTGTACACAAGCACAAAATAAAACTAAATACTCGTGAAAAAACGGGCCGTGCAAAAAAACCCCCGCTGCGTGAGCGGGGGCGCTAGGCTAAAAGTCCTCGCCTATGCAAAGCATTACCATAAACGTAAGCGCCGACAGGCACCCGTAAACCAAGAGAATGCTGTGGACTACATTGTTGACATATACATAACCCAGGACCGTGCCCGCTGCGGCAGCAATGATGCCAATAATGCTAAACACAAAACCCATCAACAATAACCCTTCTTTCATCGTACTGCTCCTTCTAACTTTCTGGTTGCTTAACTATACACATAGTACACGGCCTGTATTATCACGCAACAAAAATATTCTCACGAGTTATCACGAGTCCGGCTCTGCTAAAAAGAACTCTGTCCTCATGACTCGCTCACATGTTCGTTCGTCTCAGAATCAATTTTTGGAGATTCGTCTCAGAATCAATTTTTGGAGATTCGTCTCAAGATAGGATTTTGGAGGGCGTAAAAAAGCCCCGCTACTGGAGCAGGGCTTTTTAGTTGACTACCAAGTGGTAGGTGCGTGAACACTTTGGTAGTTAAGCAAATCCGTTATTTGTTGCGCCGTGGCAGCGTTGTCGCATACAGCGTGCACGCTTAGAGTTTTACCGGCCACGTGAGTAACGGAATTAGCAACGGCAACCCATTGGCCCATAGTAGAACCCGTGGCAGCAGTTACAGCGGCGGCGGTTTCGGGCCAACCGTCAGTAACGCAAAGGGCCTCCTGTATATCGGCCAGCAGATCCTCGCTTAATGCGGTGTAGCTTTCGGGGGTAATTTGGTTTGACATAACTGATAACTCCTACTGTTTGGTTGTGTTTAACTGTACAAAGTATACAAAACGCCCAGCTTGTTGACTAGCCGAGTTTTTTTACGGTGCAATCAGCTTGCTATCCTGCGCCGCATTTAGTATTATACGTGTACTGGCCATGTAGTCAGCAACAGAAAGCTAGAAGGAGGCCATCATGGCCAAGCAAACTGAGAAGGAAGTGCCGTTCCCGGCACAAGTTATCAAAGTGGTTGACCCCAAAATCAACCTTTCCACCAAAGCCCGTGCGGGCAGTCTCCGCAACAAGCGTTGGGCGATCCTTATGCAAATGAACGGCAAAACGGTAAGTGATTACTACTCACAATGCCGTGAGGCAGGGATGCCATGCACCGCCAACAACCCACGGGACGCAGTTGAAAAGGGGCTTATCACGTTATCTGCGCCTAAGTCGTAAGCTCCGCCCCATCCCCAACCTTGGTCCCGCTTCGGCGGGACTTCTTTTTGCCGAACAAGTCATTAATGGTCGTATGATTTACACGGGTTCATGAAACTTCACGAAACTTCTTGAACTAATAGGAAAAAGAGAGAGCGATCAAGTCAGTCATCATTCGTCTCATCTGACATTTTTGGAGTCACGTCGATGATTTCAGGCTCATCTTTCACTGTGGACATGATATCCTGCAGCTGACGGAGTTGATTCCCAGACAATTTAGTCAAATCCATTTTCATTTTGACCTCGCCCATCTCAGGTGAACTGTCGTCGGTCGTGTCCCGTCGCTCATAATAGCCGCGATTCTTGCCAACAGTTTTTAGAGTGAACATAACCGCGCGAAGATTGCCGCTGTTTACCTTTTCACGCAACTTCTCCTCGGCCAAGTCAACCAGCTTCTCGCGCTCACCTACCAGTGCGTTCCGTAAAGTCGGCTTGCGGTCACACAAACGGGCCAAGTCAGTGTATCGCACGTTGAAGTGGTCGGCCGTCCTTGCGACGTTTCCGTTGGTTTCTATCAGTTTGTCTGCAAGAAGCTCAACCGGTATACTTTTCGCATCAATGCGAGCGATTTTATGCTCCACTCGGTCAACAGTCAGTTGTCTTTCTTTCTGTTTCGCCTCAGTTCTGTTCATTTCTACTCCTTAAACGAGAATCAAACGCGGCTGGCGCGTCATGCAGAGATCTCTATGTCATACCTATTTCTACCGTCGAACTTTTTCTGAATTTTTTCCCACGCGCGGGTGTATAGCGGAACCCAATTTGGAACACGCTAACACAAACACCACACACCGAACACCCGTTTTTGAAAAAGAACACCAAACCTACACACCACGTCACTCAGCCAATACCCGCCAATACTTTGCCAATTCGCCACACCCCAGACTCACCGGGGCCTTGACGACCAACGAATTGTAGAATTGGCGAATTGCCTATTTTCATCCGATCCGACTCGATTCCTCGACGACAAAAAGCCAATTCTGCCAATACCGCAATTCGCTAGCCCCAAGACAGGAGGCTACTAACGACCAACCGCGAATTGGCTACGAATTGTTACGAATTGTTTGGCCACATCTTTCCGATCGGTAAACCGAGCAAAAAAGTACCAACACTCGGCTAGTCACCCCCTATAAATACATATATGTTTATTGTGTACTGTAACCACACAATGATATTAGGAGTTACTAATGACACATCAATACACCTACTCTGGCGAGACCAACGGCCTTGTCAACCCAAGTAAGTACCACGAGGCGGTCACACACCGCATTACCGAAACCCTTTACTGGGACGATGCCCGCTTAAAGCAAATCACGCGGTTGCGGTTGGTAAGCGATCCGGGGTTTCCCGCTTGGGATTTAAGCTACTGCCACGGGGTAGACGTTGACGGCAACCCTGTACAGGTTGAGTTGCCGTTTAGTCAGTTGCCCAAGGGTAAGGGCCGCATCCAGGGGGCTATCATAGCCCACGCCAAGCGCGACGGCGTTTTCGCCAAGGGCCTTGGTATTTTCAACGCCATAAGCACTTTGCAATAGGGAGGCATAAAATGCTTAGAACTATTCCATACACTTGCACCGTTGACTTTAAGCCCGTTGAAGGCTGCGAGGACTGCCAAATACTTACTAAAGCCCTTGAAGCCCCCACCACATGCCCCGAGTGCCAAGACGATCAGTTAGCGGAGGCACAAAATGATTAAAGTGCAGCCAAAAGAAAGCTACTCGGTGCTCGGCTATGGCCAGTTAGATAAAACCAAAATCTACGATGCCATCATTGCAACCAATCAGCCCGATTACCGCCAGCGCGGACTTATTTTTGTAGAAGCTAATGACGACTTACGCATAGAGTTGTTATTAAATAAAGAGGAGTACACTATTCATGGCTAGTGTCCGTTATCGCCGCCGCCGCAAAATCAAGCAAGCAATGATATTTGTTGGCACACTCGCATTCATTATGTTTATATGGGTAATTCATTGAACCTCCCCAAGTAACCTCCCCCGTCAGTGCTCCCTGCTGGCGGGGATTTTTTTCAGAAAGGAAGAACTATGCCTAAATACACTCCCGCACCATGGATGCTTAAATTCAATACCGACAACCAAACGGCAGCTATTGAACCAAGCAAAGAACTACTCGCGCAGGGCCGTGGTGGCATCGCGCACGTTTACAAGAAAGACCCCCTTGACGAAGGCTATGCAAATCAACGACTTATCGCCGCTGCCCCTGATTTGTTAGAAGCTCTTATTGGTATGGTAGAAGAGGACGAGTGTAACCGCCCGGACGGACGGCCCTTGCTAGATTGTGACAAGGCTTACGCCGCAATCAAAAAAGCTATCGGCTAGTCACCCCGCCCCGCATATGCTAATTATAGTGTATTGCACAAAACAGAAAGGTAGAAAGCAATGAGTATAGAACCGTTTAACGCATGGGTCGTTATGTTCCGCGACCCGAAAGACCCCGGCCACGAATGGCAACAAACCCGGTGGTACCCTTCCGTTATCATTACCCACATCAACGGCAAACTGCTTGATGACGACCAGCAATTTGACTTAGGCTTTGCACAGGCTAGCCAAGAAGCTGCCTGTATGAATAAAGTGTGGCGCTCCGAATACGAAGTGACCGTTGAATGCACACACTTTGCTGGCTATGTAGCGGACCGTGGTAAGAAAATGGTATACGAGGGTGTGTACGGTGATAGTTTATGAGCCCCCGCCGCCTCAGCCCAAACCCAAACCCAAACCCGAACGTTCACTCAAAGAAGTTACCCGTGACTACGAGCGTTTGCTTGAACCCATTGAACCCCACACCATTGATGTGAGAGTGTAGCATGATAGTTAAAACAGACAGCCAGCTTGACGTTAAACGCGTCGTAGTTTCTTTTCCGTACAAGGGCCATTACATATCGCTCGCCAAGTGGGGCGACGAACCGTGGCAAAACGAGCTAATCGTATTTACCCAAGACCATAACCAGAGCTTGCTTACGGACATTGTTGACATTGAGGGTATAATCCGTGCCGCCGCCTTTATTGACAAGTTGGTAAAGGAACCTGAAGCGTGAAAGCCAACCAGCTTATCAAGCGGCTATCAAAAAAGCCCAAAACCGTCAATAATCTGCCCTTAAATTTAGCGCAGAGGCTTTTAAAATGTATGTCTGCTGGCGCATCAAACTATAGCGGAAAGTATCCTTTACAGTTCTTTGACTTTGGGGCGGTTAGCGAAGACAATTTGATAGAAGAGTTTAACAGTGCTTTTGAAGCATATGTTGAGGGGTTTTTGAGGCTCCCCGCACCCTTCTGTATTTTTGAGCGGCACACACTGCCCGACATGCGACAGCACATGCACGGCAACTTTGTCTATCTATATACAACGCCGGAAGCGTTTTCTTTACTAACCGCTGACATGCAATTTCCTGTTGATGCTGAAGATTTTGTTGACCCTACGGGTGATGACCGCAGCATCATTGGCACCGCATTCGTTAACCCACTAAACTCAAAAACTCAGTGGGCGTGTCCGGGCCTATTTAGCTCATTAACTTTTGAAAAAAGTAAACGAGAAAATGCTAGAGCATATCAAGTGCTAGCAATGAGCAAAGACAAACCTTTAGACCACACGGGCAATAGAGGTTGGGAAAAAAATGGTGAGCTCTGGGCCGATCAAATTTTCACACCACTATTTGCTTTTCTTGCTCGGTTACACGCCAAAGGCGTGAGGCGCGAAGTAGTCACCCCGCCAGAGGGCCTTAACAAAAGCCGAGTAAAGCGCGGCGTTGCTCCTTCTGTTTCTTATACTAAAGTTTCCATTGATCCTTACCATCAAACGCTAGGGCATAGTGGGCCGCGAGACTGTGAAGAGTATACACCAAAGCGTTACCATTTCCGGCGCGGCCATGTTCGGCGCTTTGAAAATGGCCAGAAAACATGGGTACGGCCCTGTTTCGTAGGCTCTTTAACAAGTGGCGAGGTCAAACACACTTACGAGGTAAGCCAATGACAAACCTACGCAACGACTTTGTTCAACAGCCCGACGGCACATACAAATCACATTGTGGGCGCGGCATCATTTACCGTGACGCCATGCGCCCCAACATCGCGTGCTGGCTCCTTTTAGTGGATGGCAAACCCACTACGAACATCTACGGTCAGCCCCGCACCTACGCCAATCCCCGTGCAGCGGCAGCGTTCGCAAGGGAGCTACAATAAATCAGCTAGTCACCGTATACCTTGTGTAGTAAGGTATATATAGTGTAACAAACAGAAAGGTAGAAGGTTATGCAGACATTGTCTAAGTTTATTGAGCAGTTACCCGAAGACGTAACTACTCTACAAATAGTGCGTGATATCAACCGCGCTCAAAACGGTACGACCACCGTTACTGTGCAAGTTGACCGCCGCACATTCCAACGCTCCACATGCCTTGAGGCTCTGGTAAATGAGCTTGTGGCCGATAAGGTTGACGACATCAACTTTGTTGAAACACAACGCGATGAGCTTACCAACCTCATAGAAAACACCCCAACAAAGGACGACATCGTACGCCAACAGGTACAGTATATGATTGCCGCTGGCGACTTTGACCCTGAGTTGCGGCAGCAAATCAAAGCATTGTTACGGGAGGCGGTCAATGGCTTTACCGGTTCGTAAGGTGTTTGCCGCTAGCTGGTCAGCTGCCGGTGACAGTATGGGTACTTTGGTTGACGAGGGCATTATGACCAAAGAGTACGATTACACCTACCGCAACACTAGAGACATTGTGTGGACTTTGCACACCGATGCTGACGTTATTGTAGACAACGGCCACGAGCGTATACATCCAGGCCAAAGCGTGCGGTGGGAGAAGTAACATGCGGAGCACCATATTCATTGCCCGTGCCCACCCCGACCTCAGTTTGTCGGATGCACATAAACTCACAACCGACCAGCAAAACCTCAATGAGCTGGTTAGCGCGGCACTCGTTGTAGTGTCGCACCTTGATACGGTTGCCGTGCCGCCAGAAATGCAGGAGGCACGCGACCGTTTACGAAGGGCAATCCTGCCCGTATCTATAGCACCAAAGAAAGGTAGAAACGATGACGTTTCAAATTGAGCAAAACATTCCGGTTTACGGCCGAACAGCCCATAGCAGTCGCGGCAGGACTATACTTGAAACACTACTAAGCATGAACAACGGGGACAGCTTTCTTGTTAGCAATGACAATAAACGCTCAGCCGCCTCCACAGTTTGCCTAGTTCGTATAATCGCCAGAAAAAACGACATGGTAATAACTTCACGCGCTACCAAAGACCACGGTTTCAGAGTATGGCGCGTAAGTTGACGAAAACGTACGAGCCTACGGCTTTCGGCGCTGCGCTACATGCTCGCCGTAAAGAACAGGGTATGACTCTGCGTCAGGTCGGGCAAGCGTCCGGGCTGACGTATGGGTACCTTTCGCAGATTGAGCGGGGCTACGCGCCCCCTCCTTCTTATTATAGCATCACCACACTGGCCAAAGTGTTGGACTCTGATGTAACCGAGTTCCTCAAATATGCGGACCGTAAGCTCGCTCCTAATGCGGCGTGCATGGCAGACATATATGAGCACTTCAAAACCAATGACTCACTGTCAGACAACCAGTTTATCGAACTGGCAGAGAAGCACGGTTTGTTAGCGGAGGACTTAACGCTACTGCCATGAAACAGGTCTACCAATTTGTTGACAGCCGCAACCGGCCCTACGGTGAGTTCATAGTATACCAGCACGAAAAGAACTTCTACTGGTATACTGAAGAGGACAGTACCTTAATTCATGGGCCGTTTAGCACAGAAGTGAACGCTTACAACAACGCCCAAGGTTACGATTAGCTCTCGGCTAGTCGCCGCCTTGGGCATTTGGTACACTAACCATACAACGTGCAATAGAAAGGCAGAATATGCACACGATACTATCCTTTGCGTTTGTGATACTAGCCGTCATGGTTATTGTCCGTGGTTTTGTGCCGCTGGTAGTCATGGCTAGTATCGGCACCATTGCTTATCACATTTACACTTTTCCCCACTAACAGTAAGGAGGCCACTATGGTTGAAGTAGGTATCTACACCGCAGCATTGCTGCTCGTCATCCTGTTTAAACACACCATCTGGTAAACTTTCATAGAAAGGTAGAAGGTTATGGATATGAAAATAGCCGAAAAAATACAGAAGTTACTCGCACTTACTGAGTCCAGTAACGAACACGAAGCGGCACTTGCCGCCGAAAAAGCCCACGCTCTACTTGCCGAGCACAACTTGTCAATGGCACAGGTTGAGTCGGCCACCGCAAACAAACAAGATGCTATAGGTCACACCACCGCTACTTCTAAAATGGGAGCGCGATGGGTGCGTGGTGTCTGGCAAGCCACCGCTCGCCTGTATTTTTGTGAGTACTTATACAGTAGCGGTAATCACAAAACGTATCACTACGTTGTGGGCAGTGAGGCCAACACGGCTATCACTTGCCAAATGGCTGAGTTCTTTACACAGTCTGTCGTAAAAATGAGCCGTGGCTACACCGGTAAGTCACAGGGCAGTTTCCGTACAGGTTGCGCTCAACGCCTAGTCAAGCGTCTGGATGAAATGCGCGAGTTAGCCCAAGAGCAGGGCGCGGCTACCTCTTGCGGCACTACGCTCCCGGCGTTGTATGAAAAAACCAAAGAGCAGCTTGACAACTATGTAAGTGATACATGGCCCAACAGCAAAGCTCTTGCCCGTAGAGGCGCAAACATAGCCGATGTTGACGCGTACTCGGCTGGTCGCAACGCGGCCAATGCTATAGGTTTAAACCAGCAAACCACGCACAACTCCAGCAAAGCAAAGGAACTTACGCATGGTTGATTTACCAGCCGACCACGAGCAGATCTACACCACGGTTGAGCAAACCAATACGCAACTGGTTACGGAACACTTTGAGCACCTTGAAGTTATTAATAACGCGCTGATGCTTGGCATTAGTGCCAACCTTCGCCTTATGTCAGAAAACGAGCCAGCCGTGTTGCCTGAGCTATCTGAGCACATGGTGCAGCAGTTCCAAGACCTTATGCAGTACACCATAGATGCCAGCAACCAAGACTGGCAAAGCCGCACACTCAACTAACATTCGGCTAGTCAGCCGTTTGTGGGTGCGCCTATACTAAAACAGTAAGCAATATCAACCACAGCCATTAGAAAGGAAGAAAGCTATGGCACACGAACTAGAAATGGTAAACGGTCAGGCAAACATGGTATGGGCAGATACCCCATGCTGGCATGGCCTCGGCACACAGATGGACCCTAAAGAGGGTGCATTGGCTTGGATGAAGGCGGCTAACCTTGATTGGAAGGTTGAGCGTAGGCCAATGGAAACTACCTTACCAAATGGTCAGCGCCATGTGGTGCAAGGCAAAAACAACGATGATTACGGTGTACTTGTACGTGATCACGGCACTGGCAAGTTTGCGCCTGAAGATGTGTTTGGCCCCATTGGCCCAGAGTGGAAACCTGTGCAGAACCACCAAGTGTTTGAGTTTATGGAAAAGTTCTGCAAGGCTGGCAAAATGAAAATGGAAACGTGCGGCGCACTCAAAGGCGGCACCGAGCTTTGGGCCTTGGCAAAGTATAACGAGTTTGAGTTTGCCAAAGGTGACACAGCCGTTGGCTATATACTTTTCCACAGCGCACACATCTGGGGTAAAAGTAACCAGATACGCAACACGGCAACCCGTGTCGTATGTAACAACACACTCACGGCGGCGTTAGGCGAGGGCAAGAACAACGCCTTTAGAATGCCGCACGTCCGCGCTTTTGATGCCGAGGTACAGCAAGCCGCTGAAACCGCTATTGTTGTGGCCCATGAGCAAAACAAACGGCTGCAGGAAAAAGCGCAGTTCCTGTCTAAGAAAAAAGCCAAGCCGGAACAAGTGCAAGAGTTTATTGCCCGTGTGTTCCAACCCAAGCTCATAGCTGAGCGCAAGGCAACTAATGACACTACGCCCATTATGGATAGGTTTACGCCTAGCTCACAAAACACATGGGATGCCATTACGTTTGCTCCGGGCGCTGAGTTACAATCAGCCAAGGGCACTTGGTGGGGAGCCTACAACGGTGTGACCTACCATGAAGACCACATGCGGTTTTTTCATAACGATGAAACCAACGTAATTGGCTCGGCGTTAATTGGTGCCGGTGCTCGCCGTAAGGAACAAGCACTTGAAATGGCACTTGAGTACGCTGAAGCTGCATAAGATAGCGGGTTGTTGAGTAACTTCTAATAGGGGAGCGGTGGCGTCTACACACAAAAAGGTTTGATCAAGGGTTCAACAACCAGCTTCAAACATTACTAGCCTGTAATCAAGCCAACCACCGCATTCTTACCCGCCAAAAACGCCTAAAATTAGTCATTACACCCTATATGCCGTTTTAAGGCCCGTACAGGCTCAACCGTGTGTTTTGGTACCAAGGGTACCCAAGGGGTGCGGCATGAGGCCTTACAGGGCAAATACGGGGGTTGTTTTTTTCCTACTTAGGGCAAAACCGGCCCCAAACCTATCACACTAAAAAATACCCCCAATCGGCTAGTCGGCAGTATATGTATACTGTACTATACAAACAGTTAATAACTGTCAACACATAGAAAGGTAGAATTATGGCGACACTTGATTACTTAAAGCGCGGCGTAATGGCATTCCATTATGACCAATCCCCACACGAAGTTCAACCTGAAGCCTGTGGCACCAAATTTGAAAAGGGCCACAACCTTCCTCACCTTGAAAAGTTAGCTAGCCAGCTTACCGAAACCGAAGCCACGTTGTTTATAACAACAGGTGAGGGTAATGGTGATGGTAGTGAGCTTGGGTGGTGGCTAGAGTCGCACCCAGAATACGGGCCGCTGCAAGAATACCTAACTGACTTCTTTTATAAAGGCATGGGCCTTTAATCAACAGGGGTACCCGCTGCCTAAGACAACTTACCCACTGTAACCCACATCCCCCCAAATTAGCCCAAAGTAACCTCAACTTGGCCCCGCTCCGGCGGGGTCTTTTTTGTGGGAAAACAGGAGGGCAACCCAAGACCAATCAAGTTTAAAACCCTCCTGCCCCATTTTACTCGGCTCATTCCGAGTAAAAACTTTTTGCCCGTACAGGCTCAACTTTGCCGCCCTTATACTACCCTACCGGCCCAATCAGGTGATGCCCTACGGGCCAAATTTAGGGCTTAAAAACCGTCATGTTTTAGGCCGGTTGGGGCCATATATGCGCCCATATATCATCCCATGCAAAAGGAGCTTGGTAAATACGGCATCCGTCAGCGGCTATGCCGTTTTCTTGTACGGCTACGGCATGCTCGCCTGACCACACATACAACTTGTCGTATTTTCCTTTACGCACACCGTCGGCTTTGTCACGCGCTACAATGTAGGTCTTACCTCCTGCACGCACACGGCGATAATGCCAAGCGCATTGCTCGGCTGTTATGTTTATCTTTTTGCCGGAAACCACTTTAAGCTCAACCCACACTTCCTGCCCTTGGTAGCACAGGTTTACATCGGGTATGCCGCGTCCTGTGCCGCCTGTCTCAATGCGCTGTGAGTCGCAGCCCTTTGGCAGATGTTTCTTAAACAATGCCCAGAGTGTTTTTTCTAATGATATCATTCTTCTATATCACCATCACAACAGTCAAATACAACCCTTCGGCAGACGGGACATTCATAATGCCCGCGCACCTGTTCTAATCGGGTCCATTGCCCGCACCAAGGACAAACAATGTGCTCAAGTGTTGGTGCTGGTGATTGTGGCATTACCCTCTACCGAGATCATTTGTACGCCTTGATCAAGCTGGTTGTCAAAGCTGACATTATGTCCTGCTTTTCTGTACACAGCTACCCGCTCACGTGCTGTTTCTTGTATAGCGGCGGCATCGGTGCCTGTTTCGTTTTCAAAGTCACCACCATTATCGCTGAGCTCCATGCTCGCTGTAAGGGTTACTTGAATGTTGGCCATGTTGTTCTCCTATATGCTGGTTGGTTTGAAAAGAAATAAACCTATTCCGGTTCCCATAATGCAACCTGTTTTTTGATCTAAAGAACGTAAGACTATAGTCCATGATTGAACCGTCTCGCCCGCCCATATTTCAATCATTTCTTTGTCACTTTTTAATAATGATAACCGCAACTGCTCTTTGTTCGTTTTCAATGTGGCCGCTATGTATTCGTAGTCTAGGCACACAGCCTTGGTTTCTAAAAACCCACTGAACGGCGGCATCTTTTCATTTTTAGCCAAGGCACACGAGGGCAAAAGTAATACAAAAGTCAGCAATGCTGTCCGCAACATCATTCGGCCTCTAATTCTTTAAATGCTTTTTTAGCATTATTGGCGCTTTCACGCTCTTGTTGTCTTTTTAGTGTTTCTAGTTGCACCGTGTTCAGTTTCCCAATAGGGTATTCTAACAGAACAAACGTCCGGTACAGCGCCTCTTGCTTTAATGGCACGATTTCTTTAACTGCGTACCCAGACACATTAACCTCTTTGATTAAGTTAATGGTCGCTTGTTCTCCTTCTTTAACAGCGGTTGTTTCTTGGTATTGTCCTACCTCTTTTACAAACAGCTTGGTCTTAGAACTTATCAAGCCTTTAAGCCTATCGGCAAGTGCGCGTTTAGCATTCAGCACTCCTTTATCTACGGCAAGCTGTAGATCGGGTGAAGTGCTCGTGCCCGCTGTGTAGATAGCGTTTGCTGAAACCGGTACTTTGAAAAACCAGTCAGGGGCTTGTTTGAGTGTTTGACTTACCGACTCTTCTTTTAGCTCTTGTTTTTGTTCCAGCTCTTCTTGCGCTATGCGAATTGCTGGCGTTTCTAGCTGACTACAGCCGGAAAGAATAATGGTTAGGGCTATATATTTCTTCATTTCTGCCTCAATATCATATAGGGTTTGCGTACATATTTTCGTTGTGATTTAGGTATATCGAGTATCTTATTACGGAACTCATACAAAGAATACGTATCTAAGAACTTTACCTGTTTCTTAGTTGCAACCACCTGTAGGTACTCGGTTGATTGCTGTGCCGCCGACTCAGGCACAACCTTCAAGCTATACTCTGTTTTCGGTATAACCAGTTTGGTGTCTACATAGTTGTCCGTATCATAGGCGTTAGGAAACAACCGCGTAACTTGGCTGTCTGCCACAGTGTATGGATTCCAATTGAACACATGCACATACATCGGTTCGGTGGCGTTGATTTTTATCGTCATGTTTTCATACGGCTCGAACACCTTGTTTGATAACCGCACGGTAAGGTCAAAGTTGGGGTCAGTTTTACCTGTGCCTGTGTCTACATAGGCTTGCAGAGTAACAGTGCACACACCGTTAGTTTTTTCAACAGTTTTATCTTTTATGCCTTTAATCAAACCATCAAACGTGGACCACGTGAATTCTGTAATGGGACAGTCTACCCCACCGTTGTCGGTACACGTTAGCAACGACTCACCGGTAATGCGTTCGCCGCCAAGTTTTTGCAGGGCCGAAAGTTTGGCTCGTTGCTCTGCCCGTTTGCAAGACTCTGTTTCGGCCAATGTTGAACTAAGTTGGTATTGTCCTATTCCTGCAACCCACTCGGGTTCAGCTTCTAATGTTGGTCGTAGTGCCATGTCAAGTAAGAACTTCATTACAGTTAGGCTGAGCCCTATGCCTTCAGGCATTACTATCTCCCCACTTATGTTGCGCGTCGGCCCACGTACTACCAAACTCTGCATCTACAACAACTGGAACGGTAAGCGGTAAGCATGTTTCCATGATTTCTACACACTTATCGGCTTGTGCTTTGGTTTCAAAACTAAAGTCAAGCTCGTCGTGCATCTGGTGCAAAGGTACGATGCCCTCTTGCCACAAGTCACGCATGGCTAACTTAGTCATGTCTGCGGCACTTCCCTGTATTAGTCGATTGAGTGCTTTGTGTGTAAATGCGCGGCGTATCTGGCTACCCCACTTGTCCATAGCAACGGCCCGTGTTTCTACGGGTAATTGCCACTCACCATTAGAAGGCTCCCACATATCAAACCGGCACAGTCTGCCGCCAATAGTGCGGATATAACCACGGTCCTGTGCAAGGTTGGCGCATGTAGAAGTTAAGCCCCGTATGAACGGCACTTTCTCATGGTACTGTTTAATGATTCGTAACCCTTCCTCGCCAGCAATTTCTACCAGTTTGCCGCGCTTGTTCTTTACCATCTCGGTGGGTAGGTCTAGGCTGGCGCACAATTTAACCTGACCCATGCCGTAAGCTAGTCCTAGGTTAATGGTCTTAGCGTGTTTGCGAGATATATTTGCGAGGTCGGCTACCATTTGATGGTAGTCCATGTTTTTATCGGTATTGTAATTATTAACGGCCTCGGCGGCTCCGGGCTGGCTTGTTTTGTGAGCGTAGTGCACGGTCAGGCGTGGTTCTTGGCTACTGTAATCAAGTGCGCCCCAACGCTGGCCCTGCTCTGGCAAAAACAGACCTCTAACCATTGGGCCAAACTCAGGGTCGCGTGCGCTAGCTTGCTGAAGGTTAGGTCGCGTGCAACTAAACCGGCCGGAAACGGCACCGCCCTCATCACTTTTGAGTGGGTGCAGTTCCGCATGTATTCTGCCCTTGTGCGCTGAGCCTAAAATCATACCTTCTAAAAACGTGCTTACGGTTTTGTCTATTTTTCTTGCCCGCAAGATCATTCTTGTTATTTCGTGCGGATGGTTATCTAAAAACTCCTTGGTGAAACTTGGGGCGGCTGTTTTTTCTGTGCGTGGGTATTCTAGGTTGTGGTGGTCAAATGCTTTGGCGATACTGGCCGAGGCCCACACATCAACCTTTACGCCAAACTTTCTATATAGCTCTTTGTCTAATTCT
>Ga0208919_1001290_pt1 | contig 14768 bp, 38 predicted proteins | sample 4_EtaG_FD_184076 | JGI IMG/M metagenome (GOLD analysis project Ga0208919, IMG submission 184076) | Marine viral communities from the Subarctic Pacific Ocean - 4_ETSP_OMZ_AT15127 metaG (SPAdes) (version 3) | ecosystem: Environmental > Aquatic > Marine > Oceanic | place: Pacific Ocean | collected...
GTTATCCGATTATCGGAGTCAGACAGTTTACTGCCATCATATGTATTTAGTTCAAGTACATAATCTCTATCAGAATTATCTGAGTCATCACTATTTGGTTTACGGGGCTGTGATACCCTTGCCGCTAAGCGGCTAGTGAGAAATTCTCTTCTGCACTTAAAAAATGTAAACGATTTTTATAGTAGCCATTCGTTCAACTACTCCATGCAACTAGCACCTCTGCTACCAGTCGAAACCTTCTTCACCCCCTGTAATGTCTTTCATTTTTTTCTTACCTTTTTCAGTAAGCTCGTAATAAAAGAGTCCGTCTTCTCCTATTAACGCTTCCATGTAACCATCTTTAATTAAGCCTTCAAGACTCTTTTCTATGTCCTTCTCGTACATGCTCATGCTGTTTAGCTCAACTTTAACTATGTCAAACAACACATCGTCGCGCTTTTCTTTTGGAACATTTCTTTTGTGATACTTCACAGCTAATGATGCGGCCTTCCTTGTTGTAAATGCACCTTTAATAATCCCCTGTACATTCTTATCTTTAAGTATTTCTACTTCCTGTACGATGTATATATACATTTTTTTCTCCCAAGTAGGGCGTGCAGGAATCGAACCCGCATTAGAGGCTTAGAAGGCCACTGTTCTATCCGTTGAACTAACGCCCCATTATGCCCTAATACGGAGCGTCCTGAACGTCTTGCGGGTAAATAAAGTACCTCTGTATAACTTCTATTCGATCCTCAGCGTCTACCAGAATATCTAATGCTTCATCCACATTTGCCCAATAGTCGCCAGTTGAGTGATCTCCGATTCCTACGCCTTGTTCAAGTAATAAGTCAAGCGATGCCAGTGCTTTTGACTGATCTGCCAAAGCCTTGTTCATCATATAGTCTATCATTCTGCTTTTCACGTTCATATTTCCTTATTTCTTTCCTCTCCAGCTTATAATACCGCTTAATGTCTTTACGCATTATTCTAGGCATTTTTCGCCATGAGATTTTATCCAAGTCTACACTTCCAAGTGTCGCCAAAATTACTAAAATTACTTTCATTAGTAGAACTCCTTGCTACCTTAGTGATATCATAATCCCGATAAAGGGGGATATAATGTATATCGTCAAGGCGTTTAAGTTTCTTTAGAGTTTTCCTAATTTTTCTTACCTTCATCATACCCTCTGGCCTTGCATCCGCAACGGTTGGGAAAGCCAGAACTGCTAACATAGCTAAAAATACAAAAATCCTCATGGTGTCCTCCTATTATATTATACACTTTGCCCTTGTCAAGCTATTTCTGGGCATTATTTTCCATTCTCACGCCTACTCCAGTGGCCGCAGAGTACGTTTTGCTACCAATGTGGGCTTTTGTCTCATTCGTAGCCGCACAACCCGTTAGGGTCACGACTAGAAGCCCTGCGAGCAACGCTAGGCTACACAATACTGCCGATTTCAATTCTAAGTTCTTGTTTTTCATTTTTAATCTTCCTATTTATAGTTACTTGTTATAGTTTTCCTGTATTATTGTATATATAGCAAACATCGTGCCAAAGATGAACCCGCCGATGCCCGCAGCCCAAGCTAAACTGTAAAGTCCCACTTCTAGAATCCTTTCTATCAAGCCATTGAGCCTAGCAATATTACTGCCGCAAATACGCAAACCCAGAACCAGTCTGTATCAGTTATTTTTTTTGATCTACTCATCAATAGGCTCCAATACGTCTTGCATCTCTTTTGAGTATGACTCTGGATAGTAGTCTACATCTAGTGACCAAGAGAAACTTCCAGTAAAGATGCCACGATCCATTAATGCTTCATAGATAGCTTCGCTAATAGCTTCACCATCTCGGCGTGACACATCGTCACCATTCAATGTCAGATTTATTGGCTTATTCATCTACGCTCCACTCCTCAACTACAACAAGCTCTGCGTTGTCTTTCTGTAGCATCTCAGCAAAGTCTTTTCTAGCGATTTCAATAGCCTCCTCTGCTGAGTCTGCACGAATTGCTACCATACTGTCAACACTTACAACGTATTCTTTATTCATCTTCAATCTCCTTTAGTATATTCTCTTTGCGTAATGTAAAGAGAGCCTGTAACAAGTCCTGCTCTAGCTCTGTAGCCTCGGTCAGGCTGTACACATTGTTCTCTACTGTAAGCTCAACAGTGGTATCAACCAACTGAACCAGTACATACTTACCAACATAAACATCAGTAATATAACTCTCACCCATCTTGGTACGCCTCCTCTATTTCAGTTGTTGTAATTCTATAGTGCAACTCTTCTCCATGTTGGTCGCCATCAATCTCGTACAGGTTATCGCTCTTGACATTTGTAATGTAGAGATTAAGATGTCCGTCAGTATCTTTGTTGATTTCGATTACCCAATCACCGCGCTCATGTTTCCAGTCATAACGACAAAAGCGAATATCACTCATCTTCAACCTCCTTTACTTCAATTCTCATATTGTGATATGTTTCCCAAGTAGATGCAATACAGTCATCTAAACTCCAAGCATCAACAATAATTCCTTCATCATCTAATTTAATCTCAACAGTAGCACCAGACTCAGGGCTTATCATATGTGGTTCTAAGTGTAGGTATAAAGTTTTATTCATTTGTCCACTCCCACTTCTCTGCGTGCCAATCAAATGTATCGTTACAATTAAACATAAGTTCTACTAAGTCATCATAGACCCATTGCTTTAGTTCTTCAACGGTCATAGAGTCAACTTCCATATCTGCAATCTTACCACAGGCTTCTCTGTGTGTGACCTGACTTTCATCTACTTTACTCATCTTCAATCTCCTTACCACCAACTACTATAAACTACAGTGTAACCTTGTTTGATTGCGGCACGAGCCTCACGGATAAACTCACGGTCTTGCTCCGCATAGTGTTCGTCAGAGTTCTCTCCGAAGAAGAAACCTGTTGTCTCTGGTAGGGCGTTTTCGTCAAGAGTTTCTTCCATGCTTTCTAAGTCTTCGAGACTTAGCTCAAGATCGACACAGTTAAACTCCTCTTCTCCACCCTTCTCGTGATAGAGTTCCTCCATAAATCCCTGTAGACTTGGATGCTTTCGCCAGTAGGCTAACTCCATCTCATCTTCGTAGAATGTGAATCCTTCTTCGTCTGTCTTTGGCTGGCCTTTGCGTGCTAGTCCGTATTGGTCTAATCCCATTTCAATATACTCCTATTATTCAAAGTTGTTTCTTCTTACCTAGCTGGCTCGTCACACCAGTCCTCCCTTGCGGGTATGCAAACTCACACCACTAGGTAAGTTATGTAAAAAACTGGCTTATCCGACTTACGCAGGCTCCACAAGGGGATGATATATCATGCTGCTCGGTTACGGCTTTGGGTCACACCGACACTTGTGACCTCGCCAGTTGGTTTTATTATACTATACTTATCGCCTTTGTCAAGAGGAAACTTTAGGTTTTTTCAATATTCTTTTCATATTGCATTGCATTGGCAAGGACAACAGCTAGTCGCTCAATAACCATATCCTTACTGCCTGTTAGCTCTTGATACGTTAGTGGATCAAGCCCTTTAACTTCCTCGTTCCACTTGTAAGCTACATTAGGGATTATATGATACAACCCTGTATCATCATCCCAAACAAACTTGATGTAAGCAGATTTATTACTACCACAGTGTTGTCCGGCGTATTTTGTATCAGGAGCGTAGAAGCTCTCACTCTCACCAGTATTTTTAAGATGTCTGGAATCCTTAAATTCTACCTTGAGAAAGTAGACCTTCTCCACTGACCTTTCCCAAGAATCTTCATAGGTGCGCCACTTCTTAGCAAATATGTTACCAGCCTTCCATAGCTCAATGCTATACCCAGCTTCTTCGATAGCGGGTTTAATTTCGTTACGAAGTTCTATGAGAGCCTCACGCTGACGTTCTTGCTTTAGATTTGCCAAGATCACTTGATGGTTTGACTTAGCTTCTAAGACTGCAATATTGTCATCAATCATTTCTTGTAAGTTCATTTCAATTCTCCTGTGTGTGAATCAGTTATGCCCCAAGTATACCATAGGTATCGGCATTGTCAATATAAAACTTTAGATTTTTATGTAACTTCTTGAAATTCATACGCCTCCAAGCACTTATCGCACAACAGACATTCGCCCTCGTTTATATCATACCACGCTACACGGTGAAATTCTCCACAATCTTGGCACGCATCAATACTAAAATCCGACACTTGTTCCATTATTATTGTCCTTCTTGTGATAGTTTCTTAAAATTCTCGCCAAATTGCTTAAACAACTTAATACCCTCTTCCTTTGCCACTCTTCTGGATATCCTTTCTACCTCTGGAGGTATCTGCGACATCAAATCATCCAGCAGCAGAGAGTTTTGGTTTATTTGCCTATATGTATCTACATACAATGATTCATACGTATTGATTTTCTTTTCTAATTGAACCACCTTGTAGGTTAAAAAGCCAGCCCAAACTGTTAGTACCGCACAAAAGATTCGTTGCATCTTATTCACTGGTTATGTCTCCATTCATAAAGTTTATTGTTACCGCATCAGGTATGCTATACTTTATTGTTGGACGACCTCTACCCTTAGCCTTAACTTTGTGATCTTCTTTGGCTACGCCCATGCTGATAAGTAGCTTGAGCAGGCGATTCGCCTCCAAGTAATCAATTTTTAAGTTTGTGGCTAATTCTTTTGATGTTACTAACATGCGTATATTATACCATAAATTCTAAATTTGTCAATCTCCCGATTCTCCTTTTTTAGTCTTTTTCCAAGAAAAGATTTTGTTCAGCCATTGTTTACGCTTGGAGCAGTTACATTCTCTGAGGTTAAACCATTTCTTAAACCTCTCTTCTGTAACGCCAAGTCTTATTAACACGCCTTCTACAACATCGCCCAAACCTGAAACTTCTTCAAAGTTTGCCAGATTCACGCCTTCTTTTTCAAGCTCGTTAATGACCTTATTTATCTCATGTCTTTCATCTACGATTGGCATTTCGATCTCCTTATAAGTTCGCTTGATGATTCAGTTTTTCCACCACCAACATTATACAATGTATCTATATCTTTACTGAGGCAGTATTCTTCTTCTGGGGTATTTCCCGCAACTCTATCGCCGCCGTTCATAAATACAAATGAAATAACAAATGGATCGTCTTTGTTCCAATCATATATCCATTCTATACTCTTAACGACAGTACCATCTTCATCCTTAGCAATGATCGTTCTGTCTACAGGCTTCAACGCGCTGACAATACGATCTCTATCCTTCTCACACATAAATGGCACACTGCCTTTGAGCTTTACTTGCTCATCGTTATTAATTATCACATATAACAGATCACAGTTTTCCTTAGCTGATTCTATGTAATCTACATGCCCTCTATGTAGCGGATTGAAATATCCTGAAATTATCCCAATTCTCATTTTATTGTCCCTTTTTCTTTTTTAATTAATCCTTTTCGTGGGTTTTCTGCCCATTTAATTATTCCCTATACATATTATACACAAGCGTAAAAAGCCTTTACAGTGTAGGTCATATACTATAATACATACATAATATACATATAATAAACAATAACAAACAATGATTGGGGGGATGTGGGTTTTTTGATTTCTACCACGCTGACCGGCAACAAGCGATTATAAGTTATTAAATTAAAAGATCGGCCTAAATACCAAGTGCTAATTCAATAATAGATACATACTGGTCTACTTGTACAGGAGTCATTTCAATACCTTTCTCAGCCATTAACATACGCCAATGTAATCGTTCCGCTGCGTTCAACATAGCTATACCTTCCAATGCTCGTATAGCTTCCCTGTCCCCATCGAACACAACCGCAAACGTCTCATCGTAAGTATCCCATGCTTCCTGATAATCTATATCGTATTCGCCCCATAGCTCCTTCATGACACTAATAAATTCTTTTCTATCCATATTTCTCTCCATAATATTATATTATATATCGGCCATTTTGCGACACATAATAACTAAAAAACGTCAAAATAATAACAATTTGGGTTAATTACCTGCGCGGTTCATTTATACGCACTAATTTGTGTGGGGCTTTATACATATTGTCACATAGTTCAGATTGTATATGTTCCCCCATATATATAAATTCACATCCAGTATTATTCTTCCCAATGCCGTATGCCACTATACCATTACCAGTAAGACTATCTACTTTATACTTACCTTTAGATGACATATATGTACGCTCACCCGTTTCCGGATTTAGATAGTAAGTACCTGATCCTCCTACGACACGAACACAATCGCCTCGTTTCAAATCGCGCCAATCTCTTACTGGCCTCTTACTATAACGTATCTTCCCATACTTATTAGGAAACGCATAATCACATATTTTACATTGATATGCACGCGCCCCATTTACAGCATTACATTCTGGACATATCTTCTGTCCCTTACCCATATGAACCTCCTACTTATTAACAATACGTGTAAGAACACCAATTAATAGAAACGTAGTACACGCCCCTACAACATAAAATAACGGCGACTCGTCTATATATAAACGATCACTCGCAACAGTTAATAACACAGTAGCAATTACATTACCAGCTGTTAACAAACTATTTTCACTCTTCATTACAAAGACTCCTTTTCACTGGCTATACATAGATTCATAGACTCGCTTACGTTGGCCAGTACACAACGCAGCTATACTATACTATAACATAGCATCGGCATATGTCAAGTAAAACTTCAATAAAAATATAGAAAAAACCACTGACTGTTAATACATCATAATCGACTGGGCTGGTTAACGCGAGACATCCCCCTGTAATTCGGGTATAATATAATAGCAACATCAACCAGAGGTGATACCATGAAGAAATTCGCACTGGGATTTATGTCAGCCATAAGTATACTATCACTCGCGCTGAACGGATTATTAATTTACGCTATATACAATCTATTAGACCCTAAAGTGTTTCTCCGGGAACTCTTGGACTCTCTATTCTAATACATACAATATACTCCAAACCGCTGACTCACATCATATCATAATCGACTTAATTACTTTGGACGAGACATCGCCCCCTTTTTCGCTGGCTATCCATTAATCCATATACGGGTGTAGATAGGAAGAGACAAATGAGACTTAGTCTCAATAAGCACTAATGATACTGAGACTCAATATCAATAACGTAACTATTCATCATAGATATTCATGTCCATATATAGTAACTGTACATATAACCATTATAACATATATCGACATATACGCAATATATATTTAGGATTTATTTAACTCACCACAATATACAGTAGGGGAATTATTGGGTTTGGCATAATCGTTGCGGGCACGATTTTCGAGGCAGCCCCGATTCCTTGTTGAGACTCAATCTCAATAGGCACCAAAGCAAAAACCCGCAGGGGGATAATCCCCCCACGGGCACACGAAAGGAAAGGTCGTTAGACCTACGCTGCCAGAGCCAGCTTTTCAGCCGCTAGGACTGCTGAGTCCTTTGAGGCTAATAGCACACGGTCAAACTGTCCAACGGCTACGCCGTTTTGTTTGCGACGTGTTGCATCATGCTGCGAGTAACCTTGAACAGCGTTGAACGCTTCCCAAGCGGATACAGTGAAACCTGCACCCATCGCACCACGACCAGTCTGCCAGCGTTCACGCATAACACGTTTCATGATTGCTTCTGTACGATTTTTGTGCATCGTAACAGAACGCACCTTCTCACCTGCATGATGACGCTGCAAGTCTTCAGGGGAAGGAGTACCGTAAACAGCATCGAGGAAGCCAGCAAGCTCAACCTCACGAGACTGTAGATGGTCAATAACATCGGTGATGGTTGTCCAACCATCCGCTAGGCGACTAAACGAAGCAATCAAATCATCCATCTTAGGACGTAGACTGCGGGTGTGACGAATAGACACGCTTGTGCCTTCGATCATACGCATCAACATAAGGTTGAGACACGCATCACGGAAGATGCCCAGCGTAGCCATAAAGGATTCCTTATCGAATCCAGCGGATATAACAATACGAGGGAACGCATTGTCAGCCGTACCGTACACAGAGTGACGATAATCGGCGGTTGGAGCAACGGACACATAATGTCCATTGTTGAAGTGACACTCTAGGTCTACTTCATTATCAAAAGCATTGGCGGCGGCTTCCACTAACGCACAAACGTCGTCAGCGGTATGCGGCACATAGCGTTCACTGATGGAACCGCTACCAATATACGCACCGCTATCCTGACGGAATAGCCCGTACCACGGCGTGTAATGATTGTCAGCACCTGTTAATGGTAGCTTAACAACCTCAAAATTAAATGCGTCTCGAACTGCTGCGGAGACTGCGGACTTGTCAATATTAGTGTTCATATGTGTTCCTTTCAAAAACAACAATCAACTGATTACTCCTCTATTATAATATATATCGGCTAGATGTCAAGCAAAACTTTAGGAAAATATCAGATTTTTTCTTGATGAGACTGGGTCTCAATAAGGAATCGCGGCTGCCACGATTTTCGACCCCGCCCCGATTTTGCCCACCCCCCAACCGGCGGGGTAGTGCTAAGACATAAATAGAAAAGGCGGCTAGGGGGTAACGGCCATTCGACCTAACCCCCTTTGCCGCTATCGGCTAGGCGTATTTCCTAACCTTAAGATTCACCATCCGCCCATCATAGAAGGCTTTGGTGTCCCCGCCTTTGAGTTCAACGGTAACAAGGTTTTCCGACCTGTCGCCCTTGATGTTGCCATAACGCAACGTCTCTCTAGACACGGGGTTATCTTTAAGGGAACGAATGTCAACAACCTTACCTTTATAGTTTTCCGCTTTAGCGGCATAGTCGGCTGTAAGGATTCCATTGACTATTCCCTTTTGTGCTTCTTTTAAGTAAGTGAAGCGAACTTTATTTCCAATTTTCATATTTCAATCTCCTGAAACAAAACTATAGACTAGACATGCTGTGCATAACAATAAAAACAATAGGTGCATAGGCAAAACTTTCTAAAACAAACTCATGAAACTATCTCCTTTTTCTTGCGTGAATAACTTCCTTTACCCTTCAGTTCTTTTAAGGCTTGTGCCGCCTTAGAACCTGCGGGCTGTGTACCGTGAATGAGCAGGGCGAAATCCTGATCCCGTAGTGACGGCTTTGCCGCGTGGCTGTCGTCGTGATCAATTTCTAATCCTAATTCTGCCGCCTCCGCTTCGCTGAATACTACTACGGTTTTTCGTAGTCCGTAGTTTTCTGTTACATGATCCTGAGTACCACCCATTGAAGCGGTCAAAACGAAATTGTGTAGTATAGGCAATTCGTTAATGCCACCTACCCACCAGCTTGTTGATTTGGTATAGGCATAGAATAGCACGTTAGGATTAAGTAATGCTACGGTGTACCATGCGTGCATATAGGGAAGACTGAAAAAATCACCTGCTACATGGATACGAACAATACCGGCGTTTTCAGGTAGTGAACCATTGATTAGCTTTACCATTTCTTCATGGTTTGCTTTACGCAACAGATCGAAATTGTGTTTGCGTGAATTGTATACGTTGGTATACTGTACTTCTTGAGACGCTGAGAAACAACGGAATTTAGTATTTTTACCGTCTTTGATTTTACGTTTGCCGTTAGGCTGCACGACGGCTTTAGATAGGCACTCGTCTGCATGAGGGCATGAATAACCACTGAGTAGATCGAGTGAATAGATTTTACGCTTGCCTGTCAGATACTCTGCTAGTTCTGCATCGTTGGCTAGTGCTTGTGTTTTGGCGTTGGCGTTTGAGAATTTTAACATAGCGTTTCCTTGTGTGTGTGTGTGTTGTTTACTCTATCATTATACTATAATTATCGGCATTGTCAAGCACAAACTTTAGTATTTTCAAAGTATTTACTGGAAAAAATTGCTTCTACATTCTTCCAACCATTGCCGCATGATAGATAGGCGTACTCCGACCATTCTTGCGGTTCGTGGTCTTCAGTATCAACAAACGATGAATACTTAAACGGGTTGTATGTAACGTCAAAACTTATTGCGGGAACGGGTACACTACCAACCATATAACCGGATAGGCCTGCGTGAACATTCTTTACACCTGTATCTAATACCCGCTTACGTCCTGCCGGTTGGACTAGGTAACGAACATCTTTTAAACAGATACTTTTGTGATGTTCTACGGGACTGCCCGACTGCCTGACGCTCCAAACTTTTTTGTGAAGATTAAAATAAACGTATACTCTGCGACTCTGGTCAATCATGCGTTTCTCCTTGTGTGTGACATACTACTAGTATACTATATTATCGACCAAAGTCAAACGAAATCTTTAATAAATCCCAAACTATTTTCTTAATGAGACTAGGTCTCAACAAGGTTTCGGGGCGGGCTCGATTTTTAGTAAACCCCCCACTAGCTGGGTAAACAGCCAGCAGGGGTTACGAAAGGAGATTTATACTAGCTTGCTAGTGGCGGGGTGTCAGCCGTAGCCAACACCCACGCCCAAGCAAACAACGCCTTACTTAAGGCACACAACAGTGATTGCTAGACCACGCTAGGGTCAATCATCTTGCTGTAGCTAAGACTACGGACTTGGCCGTTCTCAGCTCGTACCGTGGCATACAGGCCGTTAGCTCCACTGCTAACATTCTCAACCTTACCTGTGTGGCGCTTCAGGATGTTGCGCCGTCCATGCTTCGGGTACTTGCAAGTTAACTGGTCGCCCTTGCGTAGCGATAAAAGAGATGAATTAAACATATGTTTACTCCTTAGTAAAAAGTTGCTCTACTTGTTTGAAGTCAACCGTTGACTCCTTACCTTTGTTCTCTACGACTACGCCGCCGTTTGAGATGGATACTACTGTACCCTGACCTTTTGGTAGTTTTGTGCCGACTACCACCAACGGCTTTGGTGACTTACTCATGTGCCACTTCCTCCTCCTTAGAATTCTCGGCTTCTGCCGCTTCCTGTGCCTCACGTTCTTGCTCCAAGCGCTTAGCTTCCTGCTCTTTGTCAAAGTTGGCGATGTCTTCTGCCATTTCCTTGACTAATGACCGTGCATTATCAATCGACATTTGCAACTCAAATTTTGCTTCTGTGCCGTCTGCCTCATTGTCTTGAAGCGTGATTTCCAGATGTCTACCCCAATGTGAGATGTAGACGTTGCTGTACATGTCTGCTCCAAACTGCACCTGCATGATATTTTTTTTCTTGATCTCCATTTTGCTTCTCCTAAAAGGGTTAGTGTTGTTTACTCTTCCATTATACTATTATTATCGGCGTTGTCAAGTGGAAACTTTAATCTTTTTTGAACTTTTTTGCCGGTTGTGGCTGGCTGTTCATTGATCCATTGACTGGCGTCTATTAGGTAAGACAAAACAGGGTGGGAAGCCATACCACCTATACCCTACACCGTCTTACCGATGCTGTCCCAATGCCGCTATTTCAATCGCGATGAGGTTCACCGGACTCACATGGGCTACTGAGGCTTTAACTGGGCTGCTGTCTTATACTATTAGTATACTATATATATCGTCATTGTCAAACGAAAACTTTAGAGAATCCCAGAAAACTTTTGTTGTTGAGATTCAGTCTCAATAAGGTTTCGAGGCGGCCCCGATTTTTGCCTACCCCCTACCGGCGGGGGTGCCGCCTAAGTAGGAAGTTCAGCAGGCTGCGGCGCTTGGGCTTCAACCGGCGCGCCTCCTTATTCTCCAGCCTCTGAAATTCTCGCGCTACCTGTATAGCGTGGATTCTTCTCATCCTCATCCTATCAGCTCCTCTAGCTCTTTGGCTTCTACTTCAGCCTTGAGCATTTCATAGGTCATAAACATAACAGACGACAATAGCGTGGTCTGTGCTATAATTTCGGCGTCGTCGTCACTCTCGAACCAACTGCGAGCCATCTCAATAGCAAACGCGGATATGGTATCCGCTGTTTCTTCGTTCTCGCTCATGAACTTCCCACAGTAGTGAGTGGGATCGTTCTGCATAGCCTTCTCAATAACGGCTAATAGTGTTACGTCTTTAATTTGTGGAAATGCCATTTCTAAATTCTCCTACCGTGTTATCCAAATAATCCAACATCCAAAACTTGCAATACTTACAGCACCAAGCCAAAACAAATACTCGTTAAACTTTTCTACCATTCTTTCCTCCATGAAGCACGTTGTGCCTGTCTAGTCCGTTGACGTTTGGGGCGGTTGTCCCACGCACCCGAACCCGTTAAATGTTGCTGGTGACCTATTGATACGTTTATATCTTTAGGCTTAATTATTAATTTGATTTGTTTAGTCATCTGAAAACCACCCATAAAATAAACTCAAAAACAAAATGAAAATGATCGCATCACTCAATAAATTCCTCTCTAACTAGTACGTAGATACCAACAGCGGCACCAACACCAAGAACAAAACCAATGATAAAACAGAAAGCCATAATAAATCTCCTTTACATACCATTCTAACATAATTATCGGCTATGTCAAGCACAAACTTTACAGATTCTCGTTAAAATCATCAGCGTCATAAATACCGGATTTAACCAAGCCGTTACAGAATGATTGCTCATTCTTATATTGACGGTCAGCGTCAACGTCATAGGTAAACTCGCCATTCTCAGCATACTCAGCGGCGTACTTCTCGACACGCTTTGCCTTCTCAGCCTGTACCCGTTGATACTCAAGACTAGGCTCAACTTCTCGCTGATAAACTTCCTCGATACGGTCAAGGGTACGACCACCTTCGCGGTCATCGTGGTAGCGTTCCGGCAGTAAATCGTTAGGAATCCAAATAGCCTCCATTGTGGCGGCTTCTAGGTCAGCTAACATTTGTTTAGTTTTATCGTTCATAATTTCCCTTTCGTTATACTAATATTGTACCATACAATAACCGTATGTCAAATTAATTTTGGTGATTTTGTTGGATTACTTTTACGGCGTGGTTATCGCCAGAGTAATCTACGTAATTATCACCGTGATTGTAGATAGTAACACCACCACCATAACCGTATGACGAAGGCTGATCCTGTGCATCGTCATCCTGTACAGGATACCAACGATCACCACAACAATCGCAATCAATCCCATCGGCTACGCCATTGAAATAGATACCGTTATCCTGTGCGATAGCGTTAGCGGCTTTCGCATTATCTGCCTGAATGAATACCAACGGAGTCCCGTTGAAATGTCCGAATGAATTATTCTGACTGAATTTAAAGTAGCTCATCTTTATTTCCTTTCGATTAAGATAAATGTATTATACCATAAGTATGGCAGTTTGTCAAGGGTAAAACAGAATTATTTACAAAGTTTATTGTAAAACTTCTGCCCCTAAAAAACCAATCAAGCACGCACCAATCAATAATAATAAGAATGTCATATTGTTCTCCTTTCCATTCTATTATATATTATCGACCAGATCAACCCCAAACCTTTAGACAATCCCCAGAAATATCGGATTATTTTCAGAAACCCCCGCCGGTAGGGGGTGAGCCAAAATCGCGGCGGCCCCGATTTTTCCACTTTGTCAACCCCTAGCCGTACCAGTTTGATTTGGCTAAGACTTCCATTCCTCGCCCTCTTCAACCGGCCTCTTCCTAGCTACCACCTGCACATCATAGCGACCATTGCCGACACCGCCTAAGCTCTTGACGGTTATACTACCGCTGTCCTCTTGGTCAACCCATAGCGTCACGACTAGGTCATCAAACAGGTCACGTACTTCTATGATCCCGATTTCCATATCGCCATTGAATCGCATATCCTTACCGTTCATTTTCCATTGTGGAATCATAATCAATTTCCTTCCAGTGATTTGCACCACTTGCTAAATACTTCACGCGACTCTTTGACGCTCAGGTCAAATCTGCTTTGCAACATAGTTGGCCCCCACATCATATTCATAGTGCCGCCATCTCGTAAATCAGTTAGATATTCAAAATACTCAGTCATTAGAATTCCTCCGTTATTTCTAGTGTAAGCTCTTCATCGTGTAGCGTACCGCATACGCCAGTATCAGACCACGACAAACTAAACACAAGGTTCCCGTCTGCGTCACGAAGATCAAGACCACGAACAGAATTCCATAATGCACCATCTTCATCGGCACACATCTTTAGCGTTTCGTTTTTCATCTCAAACGCCTGAACTCCGTCATTGTCGAACAACTCTAAGCCGTCTTTGGCTCTCTCATTTGCAACTATCATACTTCTTCCTTTCTCAAGTGTTTTCCTCTGTTTTGTGGGGTGTTCTGTTGCTCCATGATCCACTTAGTTACAGTGTTATCTGAAGCGTACCAGCTTCCCGCAATTCTAAACGCAGGGAAGTTGTGATCTTTACGCCAGTTTCTAAGCGTTGCATTTCCAACGTTAAACTTTTTGGCGTACTGGTTAAGAGGGCGAACCGTGTCATTATTGAAATCAATCATAGTTTTTCTTTCGTTTATTGGAATTGTATGGGTTCGGTATTGTTATGGTCTTAACCGTTGACCTGCCATTGTTTACGCTCTTAGGCTTGACGTGCTATTGTTATGCTGTTAAGCTTCAGCCTATATATATATTATAACATCGTTTTACTAGATGTCAAATTAATTTTCCTAAAAACCTGCAAGACCGTGCAAGTCGTGCAGCATGTCCCAATGGTCACAAGCTGCGTTCCAATCTTCAGCTGAAACTTCTTCAGCTTCGTTTTGGTTTTCGTCAACCATAATATTGTTCCTTTCAAGAACGTCTCGTTGTATTTCGTTGGCTTGTTCATAGCTCAGTTGGTGGTGTATTTCTAC
>Ga0208919_1001291_pt1 | contig 14766 bp, 11 predicted proteins | sample 4_EtaG_FD_184076 | JGI IMG/M metagenome (GOLD analysis project Ga0208919, IMG submission 184076) | Marine viral communities from the Subarctic Pacific Ocean - 4_ETSP_OMZ_AT15127 metaG (SPAdes) (version 3) | ecosystem: Environmental > Aquatic > Marine > Oceanic | place: Pacific Ocean | collected...
GAGGAAGTATTATAATGGCTGTTCAACAAGTACAAAATTTACCACCACAGTTTATACAAGATATAGGTAAAGATCTTGCAACACAGATCGTAGCACAAACAGGTGTTCCCGTTGTATCTACAGGTATAGCTGGTATATCACAACAACCAGGTGAAGATGCTGCACAATTTAAAGCAAGACAAGATGCAGCTACACAATTCGGTATTAGACAACAAAGTTTATCAGGACTTGCACCGCAAGTTGCTCAACAAGATGCATTACAAACACAAGCACAAACGTTAGCACAACAAGGTGTTGGATCTTTTCAACCTTTCTTAACAGCAGCACAACAAGCAGCAGGAGATGCAGCAACTACAGTAGGTGGTATTGCTACAGGTGCACCTACAACACAACAAGTTCAAGATTTCATGTCCCCTTATCAATCACAAGTGATTGACGCGACATTAGCAGAATTTGATCGTAATAGAGCTATACAAGAACAATCTATACGAGATCAACAAGCAGCTTTGGGCGTGCTCGGTAGTGGCCGAGCGGGAGTGCAACTCGCCGAGTTTGGCACAGGGGCAGCGAGAGAAAGAGCTTTACTACAAGCAGGACTCTTGCAACAAGGATTCGGACAAGCAATGCAAGCTAGACAGCAAGACATTGCAAACAGATTTGGTATAGCTCAAGCTCAACAAGGACTAGGATCATTTCAATCAGGTTTAGGTGGACAACAACAAGCATTACAAGGAACAGATATTACACGTTTAGGTCAGTTGGGCGCACTGAACCAAGCGCAAGCACAAGCTCAACTTGATGCACAAAGAGAAGCGGCAAGACAAGCAACATTCCAACCACAAGAACAATTAGATAGATTTGCTGGGCAAGTAACAGGACTAATGGGTGGTGTAGCTGGTCAAGGAACACAAACAACAAACATACCTAACCCAACACCATTACAAACAGCGCTAGGTATTGGTACAACTTTATCTGGTATTTATGGTGCATTAGGAAAAGGAACAGCGGCATTTAAAGGACAAGCTAAACTATAATGAATAGAGTTTTAAAAAGACCAATGTTTAAAATAGGTGGTTCTGCAGGGACTGGTATTACATCAGGACTTGATAAACCAAGACAAATGTATTCAGAAGCTGGAGCTGTAAATCCTAATCCATACGCAACAAACTTGATGCCTGGAACATTACCAGGTTTTTTAACTAGTTTTGGTTTAGATTTATTATCGAGACCACCATCAGGTGGATTACTTTCTACAGTTGCACAATCTGCAAAAGGACCTTTTGAAACATTTCAAGCTGCACAATTAAGAAAAGGTGAAATAGAGGGTGAAAGAGAATTTAAGAGAGAACTATTACAAACAGAATTAGAAGCTAAAAAAGAAATAGCTGGTATGGAAGGAAGTCCTCTATACAAAGCAACTGTTGAAAAATTTATAGAAGATGATTTACCGCCTTTAGCAGCAGAAAGAGCAGCTAAATTTGAAACAGAAGATGCTGATTCATTAAGAACTCAAGTAACAGGACCAAGATATGGTGGTGTGTTAAGTTTTGATATTAGAGATAGCAACGTAACAAATTCCTCCGCTGGTAAAAAAGCGTTATCTAGATTAAGCGGTAAATTTGTATATGACCCGTATGAAGATAATTATAAGTATATTGAAATTATAAATGGAGAGGTTTTCTTTGATGAATTTAAAACTATATCTGAATTAAAACTACCAGAACCTAAAACAAAACAACAAGAAGAAGTAGATGAATTAGTTCCTAGTGATTTTGGAATGAGCATAGAAGATCCAATAGCATAGGAGGATAAATGTCTTTACAACCATTAATTCCAGCAGAACAAAACAATGAAGCATCTTGGTATACCTCGGGTCTTGCAGGTATAGCATCTGGGGGTATTAAAGTTGTTGAAGGAGCTTTTTCACTAGGTGCAGAGTTAATTGATTTAGGTTTTGATACAGATACAGCTGCACAAGTAGAAATGTTTTTTGATAAATTAAATCCATTTGAAGAAGTTGCAGAACAAAACGGTGTAGGTAGATTAGTGCAAACATTAGTTCAAATAGGTGTGCCAGGGACTGCAGGGTTTAAATTAGCTAGTAGATTAACACAAAAATATTTTGATGCTAAAAAAGCAGGGACTCTTGTAAGTGCTGGTTCTAAAAATATTACAAAACAAAGACAGATAGCAGAAGAATTAAATAAAAAAGCAGGTTACACAAAGTTTGGTGTAGGTGCTGTTGGTGGTGCAGCAGGAGAAGCATTTGTTGCTGATGTTGAAGAGATAGGTAGTTTTGGAGACATACTTGATAGAGGACCAACTCAATTAGATGTTGTAAATTTAGGTGGCGGTAGAGAAGATGCCATGAGAAAGTTAATGAATAGATTTAAATTTGGTAGTGAATCTTTGTTATTAACACCTTTTGTAGCTGGAGTTGGTAAATCAGCAAAGGCCATGGCAACTAGAGGACAAGAACTTATTTATAGCGACTCAAGATTAGATAGATTTTTAGGTAAAATAGTAACCGCATTTACTCCTGAAGGGGATTTATCAAAAGCTGTATTTGGTTCACAAAAAGTAATGGAGGGTTTTAAAGCTAAAGATTTAAATAGAGCAACAGAATTAATTAGAGATCTTGATAAAGGTATTTCAAGAGCATTTCCTCAAATGCAAGAAGTATTAGACAGATCTTTAACAACTCAAGAAAAAGATAAATTTTATAAAGAATTAAATGAATTACTATTTGATGGTGATTTAACAAAACTATCAGATCCTAAAAAAACAGAAGCGTTTACAAGAGATCTTAGAAAAAAAGGTGTTAACGAAAAAGTTGTAAAAAATATTTTAGACACAATAGATGAATCAAGATCAAAAATAGGTGGATTAATAGAAGCTACAGGTAACTTAAATTCTAAAGAATTAAAAGGTATATTACAAGATAGAATAAAAACTTTAACTAAAAGCACATATAAAATTTTTGAACAAGAACCTATTCTTGGTGTATTTCGTAAATATAAACCAACAGATGAGTCTATGGTTAAATCTATAGATTTTTTTAGAAGACAGATAGCAGAGGCTAATAAAGATGTAACGTTTGATCCTAATAGTTCTAAATATTATGAAGATGCAAAAAATATTGTAGATAGAATTTTAGAAGATGGTGTAAGAGCTAAAAAATCAAAAAGAGGATTAGCTGATCCAAGCTATGTTAAAAAAACATTAACAGATGCAAGAGGTGAAGATTTTGCAAAACAAGTTATGAAAGATGCAGACATACCACCAAGTGTTATAAAAGAGTTATTAGGAGAAGTGCAAGACCCTAGATATGGTATATTTAACGCCATTACAGAATTATCTGGTATGACTAGAATGAGTGCTTTCTTTAAACAAATATTAGAAGAAAGTAATGCAGCACAAAAAGCTGGTGGCAGAGGTTCTTTTTGGTCAACTAAAGAAGCAGCCGAGACTGCTACTAATAGACAAGTTGAAATTGTAAAAGTTGATAATGCTTTAGCTGGTTTAACAAATTTTAAAACAGGTAGAATTAGTAATCCTGCAGGAGCTATGTATACAACAAAACCAATAGCAGAAGCGTTAAAAAGAGCAAACGGTATAACTGAAGGTTTTTTAGTATCTGCTGCAAGAGGCACAAGAGAAGGTGCAACTGCTGCAGAAAAAGGCACAGCTTTTTTATATAGAAATTTATTATTATTTCCAAAAGCAACTGCGCAATTAGCTAAGACAGTATTTTCAATACCAACACACTTAAGAAACATAATAAGTGCTGCAGGGTTTGCTGCAGCAAACGGAGTATTGTTTGAAGGTTTTTTAAACCCAAAACTTTTAGGTCAATCATTTAGAAAAGGTTGGAACGTATCAGGTGTTAATCCATTTCAAGGATCGCGTTTTAATGATAAAGAATTTGAAAAAGCATATAGAGAATTATTAGAATTAGGTGTTGTAAACTCACAAGTTCAAATAGGAGATGTAAAAAATCTTTTAAGAGATACTGGTTTTGGAGATAAAATATTAGAAGTAGATGCTGTATTAAATCCTTTATTATCAAAATTAAAAAAGATACCTGCATACTTACAAGGTAAATATGTAGCTGAAGACGACTTTTGGAAAATTACAAATTATTTTGTAGAACTGACTAGAAGAGACGAGGCTTACAGAGCTGCTGGTATAAAAAAATCTGTAGACGATTTAAAAAAAGAAACTGCAGATATAGTTAAAAATACCGTGCCTAATTATGCCTACGTTGGTGATACTGTTAGAACAGCTAGATTATTACCGGTTGGTAACTTCATGTCATTTCCATCTGAAATGATTAGAACAACTACAAATATTGGTGGACAAGTTATGAAAGAATTAAAACATCTTCCAGCAAAGGGAGAGAGAATTATAGGAAGTGATATAGCCCCGTTAGTATTTATAGAAGGAAAAGGTCTAGTTAAAAATAATAATCCACTATATAGAATAGGAGCTACTAGAGCCGCTGGGATGGCTTTTTATCTTACAGCTTTTCCAACTATGTTGGTTGAAGGGGCAAAAACACTATACAATGTAACTGAGGATGAAATAAAAGCTTTACGTCAGTTTGTTCCTGACTGGTCAAGAAACTCTACATTAATACCAATAAGAGATGAAAAAACAGGTGAACTAAAATACATAGATTTTAGTCACAGTAACGCTTACGACTTAATTGCAAGACCATTTAGAACAATGGCTAACGAAATCGCAGCATCTACAAAAGATGGTGACACAGTGTTAAGAGGATTTTTAACAGGTGTTGAGGAAGCTGTAACAGAGGTAGCAGCTCCATTTATAGATGAATCTATTTGGACAGAAGCTGCTGCAGATATAAGTTTATATCCTTTACTTCCTGGTAGAGGTGGTAGAACAAGAGACGGTAGAGTATTATACACTGAACAAACACCTGTTGGTGATAGAATGGCAATTAAGTTTAGACACTTAATGGAAGCATTAGCTCCATCTTACAAACAATATTTAAGACTGGCTCAAGCAGCAACCAAACGTCCTACTAAATCAGGAGAAATTTTAGAACTTGATGACCAAATAGCAGGTCTAGCAGGGTTTAGACCTATTAGAGTAGATCCATTAAAAGCCATGGGTTTTAAAATAGCTGAATATCAAAGAGGTATTAGAAATGCGCGTAGAGAGTTTACTGGTGGTTTCTTTGGATTATTAAGAGGTGGACCAATAGATGCTGATGATATTATAAGTAGATATTATGAATCTAACAGAGCAAGATTTAATGTTCAAAAAGAAATGTTTAAAAATATTAACGCTGCGGAAATATTAGGAACTGACTCACGATCATTAAGAAGAGAGTTTGAAGACAGACAACTTTCTACATTAACGTTTAATAATTTAAGAAAAGGTAAATACGAACCTTATTTTCCATCAGATGATATTAAAGACAGATTTAAAGAAATAGCAAATGACTTAGGAACTGTAGATGTATATAAATTGGTTGCACCCACTTTAAAACTTATGAGAAAAGAAATGAAATTTTTAAGTTTAGATGACACGTTTGATATAGATTTAAGAGATTATATAACACCAACTTCTGGAGAAGGAGCACCTGTTATACCTTCAAATGTAGCAACTGCACAACCTGTTGTAGCAGGACAAGTAAATACAGCACAAACAGGTCAAACAAATGAATTGACACCAACTGAGTTAGCGGTACTATCTCCGTCAGAACAAATAATTAGGTTAAGGGAAAAAAATAAAATAACATAATGAAAAAATCGGCATTACAAAAAATAGAAGCGCACGAAAAACTTTGCAGAATAATGCAAAAGCAAACCTTTGAACAAATCAAAGAAATAAAAGAACGTGTGTCAAGGATGGAGAAGATGATCATGGGTGGAGGCGGAGCCATAATACTGGCTTTACTCATGAACGCTATACAATAATGAAACTTTCACGAAACTTTAGCTTATCAGAGCTGATTAAATCAGACACAGCCATTAGGCTAGGCATTGATAACAACCCTAACGCAGATCAAATAGAAAAATTAAAATTACTTTGTGAAAATATTTTACAACCGGTACGTGACCACTTCGGTAGAGTAACGGTGACCAGCTGTTTCCGGTCTCCTGAGCTGTGCGTAAAAATTAATTCGTCGATCAATAGCCAACATACCCGTGCGGAGGCGGCGGACTTCGAATGCCTGGGCACTAGCAACGCTGAAGTCTTTGATTGGATCAAAGCAAACCTACCGTATGATCAAATGATATTAGAATTTTACACTCCCGGTGAACCAAACTCGGGATGGATCCACTGCAGCTATGTATCTGATAAACCTAGAAAACAATTATTAAGAGCGTACAGAGAAGATGGTAAAACTAAATACAAACCTGTTATTGGTAACGCTGTAGACTTAGATTAAATCCAAGCTCGTAACTCTTCACCTAATACTTCAGATGCAATATTAATTTTCTTACGCAAAGACTTTTGTATTTTTTCATCAACGGTTTTTTCTGCGATAATATCTATGTAAGTTACGTTTTTCTTTTGTCCAATACGGTGTGCACGGTCCTCTGACTGTAAACGCTTCTCTAGGTCATATCCGTTAGAATAGTAGATTACGGTGTTTGCAGCCGTCAAAGTAATGCCATAGCCTCCCGTAGACGGCGTTCCCACCATAAACCTACACTTAGGGTCGGACTGAAATCTACGTATATTATCTTGTCTTTCATCTTGTGGTGTTAACCCATAATAACTAACCACTGACCCCGGACCATGGACCTTTTCTATTTCACTAACCATATTCTGTATATCTTTCTGCCAGTGTCCCCATATAATTGCTTTGCCTTCTATCTCATCTAACACATCCATTAGCTCCGTAATTCTATTATTTTTTATTTCTTGTGTAGTCCCATCATCAGCAACGAAGTGGCCGCAAGTTATTTGTTGTAATCTCATCAGCTGTGTAATTACAGTCATAGTAGAAGTAACCTTGCCATTTAAAGTAGCAAGAGCTGTTTTCTTCATTTGATCGTAGACTTTTTGTTGTTCTTTACTTAATTGTATATGTCTTTTAGTCCAGTTTTTAGGTGGCAAATCTAAACAATCTTCTTTTAAAACTCTGTAAGAAAAACCTTTTAATTTTTCTGATAACTCAGCCATGTTTTGAAAGTAATCTACAACTTGTATCGATCTACCTCTAACGTGCATGGTCTTCATAACAGCATATCTATTTCTAAATGCGTAGTAAGATGATGAATCTAACAAATATGGACTGAGAAATTCACATTGTGTATACAAGTCCAACGGGTTTTTTGTTACCGGGGAACCTGTCATAATTCTCCTGTACTTAGCAATCTTACCAAGACTAATAATATTTTTTGTACGTTTAGCTGTTGGTGTTTTAATAGTTGTAGACTCATCAATTGCCATTAAAGTTTTATGTGATCTTAAAAATTTTTCTGCAAACTTTACACCTTTATCTGTGGACAAAGCCTCTACGTTCATTATAAAAATATGAAAATCAGTTCCTAAATCAAATAAATTATTTAATTTAGTTTCTTGTGTTTTGTTAATATTTGATTGCCACAATACGGTCACATTTTCTATATGGTTTGGTAAGTGTGTAGGTATCTCTTGCTCGTACCAAGTTTTTACTACACCTTTAGGAGCTACTATCAAAGCACCATCTATTTTGCCTTTGTCATAAAGCATAGACATATTGTCTATTAATACTTTTGTTTTACCAGTACCCATCTCCATAAAATAGGCATAGGTTTCTTTGTTCCACGACTTTTCTAAAGCAATCAACTGATGCTTGTATGGCTTAGTTTTAAATTTATAATTCATCTTTCTATTGACATTTATATATAGGATGTTATATGATTTGTCAATGTCAGAAAGTAATAAATATGAAGCTGTGAAGAATAATTATACGTCTACAGTATATGTTATTCAAGAAATATCAGGAAGTAAAGCAGGTGCTCCTAAGATTAATATAATGGGTGCATCTCAATATGGACAATTTAAATTTTTGTTACCAGAGTTTTCACAAATGATATTTTCACCTGGACCATTAATTTATAAATTAAGACAAGGTTTAAAAAATTATAAGACAAGAGATTATTTACTACTTACAGGAGATCCTGCAATAATAGGTGTTGCATGTTCTATTGTATCTGATATTACAGGCGGTAAGTTTAAACTGCTGAAGTGGGATAAACAAGAAAGAAAATATTATCCCATTGAAATTAATTTATACGAGAAAGGAGAAGTCGATGACAATTGATTTTGAAAAAGACCAACAAGACGCAATGAAAAAAACAGGTGGTGTACAATCACTCGCAGACCAAGTTGAAAGATTAGAAGCTATGCAAAAACAACTTGAAATACAAGAGGAAGCAATTAAAGAAAAGAAAAAACAAATCCAACATATATCAGGTGAGGTTATACCTACTATGATGTCTGAAATGGGTTTAGCAGAATTAAAACTTCATGATGGATCACATCTAAAAGTTTCGACGTCGTACAAAGCTCACATCAGTGAAGCTAATAAAGAATCGGCGTATAACTGGCTTCGTGAAAATGGCTTAGGCGATATAATCAAAAATGAGATATCCGTATCGTTTGGTCGTAACGAGGATAACAAGGCGGCTGATTATGCCGAACTTGCAAAGAGCAATGGGTTTCAACCGACACAAAAGATGAAGGTTGAGCCCATGACTCTAAAAGCGCTAGTCCGTGAGCGTATAGAGGCAGGTAAAGAAATGCCAACGGAAATCTTCGGGGTGTTCTCGGAGAATAAAACAACAATAAAAAGGAACAAATAAAAATGAACCAAGTAACAGAAAAAAAGAATGGTGCATTAGCTACGTTTGATATGGAAGCTGACGCACAACAAGGAGCTCAGAATATTTCGCAAGAAGATCTTGCGTTACCATTCTTAAAAATTTTGGGCCAGCTATCACCGGAAGTTAATAAACGTGATGGTAAATATGTCGAGGGCGCAGAGCCAGGCAAAATAATCAACACAGTTACAAATGAATTGTTTGATGATGTACAAGTAATACCTTGTCATTACAAAAGACAATACATTGAGTGGCAAGACAGAGGCACATCAACAGGTGCACCTGTAGCAATACACGAGGCAGACAGTGATATTGTTAGCCAAACAACTAGAGGTAAAGATTATAAAGATAGATTACCAAACGGTAATTATTTAGATAATACTGCTAGTCATTTTGTACTTGTAACTGGTAAAAACCCACAGACTGCATTGATATCTATGAAGTCTACTCAATTAAAAGTGAGCAGAAAATGGAACTCAATGATGATGGGTTTGAAAATGCAGGGTAAAAATGGTTTGTTTACTCCGCCTACATACAGCCACATTTATAAACTATCAACTGTTCAAATGTCTAACGACAAAGGAACATGGTTTGGTTGGGATGTGTCTAAAGTTGGTCCTGTTCAAGATAAAAATATCTATGACATGGCTAAGAACTTTGCAACGAGTGTAGGTAAAGGCGAGATACAAGCTAAACCTGAAGTTCAAGAACAAACTAAAAAATCTCTGAACTTATAATATCCTAGGTAGTGGGCGCCGAAGCGAGAGGGGAAGCGCCCACGGCAATAATTTATGAGTGATGTAGTTAAACAACCTATTACGTATGAGGATTGGATAGATCTGGGACGGGTGATCATACCCTGCGATACAAAACAGGCGGTGGTAGAAAAGTGGTCCGACCCTGATTTTAAAATTACGAAAGAAGAATGGAAACTAGAACACTCAACAAAACAGATAGGACTCAGGCTAGATCAATACATAGATTTTGATATTGATAATCCTGTTGTAAAAAGATTTACTAGTGACCACATAAAATCATGCAGTGCAATATTTGGTAGAAGAAATAATCCATCAAGTCACTATCTTTGGTCTGGCACATCAGACTACAAAAAATTTGCATTACCAAAAGAACTAGAAAATTATTATAAAAATTACGGGCACGGTGCAACACTGTGTGAGATAAGACACGGTGCTAATAAATATACATTAGTGCCAGAAACAAAATATCATACAACAAACGAAGTTGTTAAGTGGGTTAAGTATGAAGGTATCGATGAATACCCAGGTAATCTTAAAGTTGATTTGGGTAAGATTGCTTTATCAGCGGCTCTGTGTATTACATATGCAGGATCTGGTCAAAGAGATGATTACTGCACAGCTGTAGCTGGTGTATTGTTAAAACATACAGAATGGAACTCAGATGATATAGACGATTTTGTTTATAAGATTGCGGTAGCAGCAAAAGATGAAGAAGCAGAAAAAAGAAAGAAAAAAGGAACCACACATAAAAAAGCAAACAGAAAGTTTGGTATGCCAAAACTTGCAGAGATCATTGGGTGCTCTACAAAAACAATAGCAACTATATTTAGTTGGATTGGTGTACAAGAAGCTACGAGCGAAGAAGCAAAACAATCTATCGGGCAGATAATAGAATACGGTAGTGATAGATATTTTGTAAAAATAAATGCTGTGGTGCAGGGTGAGGCCGTTGAAAAAACAATTACAGTAGACGGTCCCACACTTAGAAACAAAAAGTTATTTTACGATGCTGTAATTAGTAAAGCTTCTGTGTGGATACCAGAAATGAAAGTTGCAGACTTTGAAGAGATTATGCGTAGAAAGTATGAAGCAAGAGAAAAATCAACAGATTATGTAGAGGAAGCAGAAGAAGATTTAAGATTTGTAAAACATTTTAAAAATTATATTACAGAAGAAAAAGCATACACAAACAAAAAAGAATTAGCACACTTTGGTTTGCCATATTACAATATGGAAAGAAACATATTAGAGTTTAATTTAGACAAGTTTGAAGACTATCTACATAAACAAAAAGTAAATTTACCAAGGGTAGATTTAGTAATTAAATGTCAGAATATACTAAAAGCAAAAAAGAAACGTGGTAAGTTTGGTAACAAGTCTTGCGTGTCATGGCAAATGACTAATCAAAATATAGATAAAGACGATCTAATCATAGATGGTGAGTACAAGGAGATAATAAATGAAACAGCCTAAATTTATATCTGGACCACCAGGAACAGGTAAGACATCAATATTTATTACAAATAAATACAAACAATTACTGGAAAAATATTCTTATAATAAAATAATAATACTATCACACACAAATGTTGCAGCTGATGAAATAAGAGACGAAATATTAAAATTACCAGAGATGCAAGGTGTAACAAAAAAAGCTATAAAGTATAAGATTTGCACAATTCATTCGTATTGTAAAAGCAGATTGGTAGGTAGAAAAGAAGTTTTAAGTTATGAAGACCACAAAAACTTATGCACAATAGAAACTTTATTTAAATTACAAACAGTAAATGAATCTGAATTTAATGCAGATAAACATAAATTTTATAGATACTTAGCAGATGCACATGGCAGGGGCCATACTATAAAAGAACATTGGAAAGTTTGTGATAAAGAAATTTATAAACCATATAGTTTAAATTCAATAGAAGAAATGGTTGAACATTATGTAAAATATAAAAACGATAATCACGTTTGTGATTATGCTGACATGATACAAGAGTTTATAGATAAAGCTGTGGAACCAGATATAGATGCGTTAATAGTAGACGAAGCGCAAGATAGTAACGTGCCACAAAGAAAAGCTTTGAATAAAATGGCAATCAAAGCAAAAGAATATTATTTTGTTGGTGATGCAGATCAAACTATATTTGAGTTTGCAGGGTCAGATGCAGACTACTATCACAGATTATCAAAAGATGCAGAACAATTAGATCAAGGACATAGATGTGGTAAAACTATTAACACTTTGTGTAAGAGAATAATAAGACCAATATGGGAGCACTATGGGTATGAAAGAACATGGAAACCAACAGACATAGTTGGCAATCATTATTATCTACCTAGCTTAAATAAAAAATGTAGTGCTATGGAAACCTTGTTAGATAAAATAAGAAATACGAATGAAACTTTTTTATTTACTTATCGAGGTACGCCGTCAGATTCATGGGTCAAAAAATTTTTTAAGCAACACGGTATAGAGTTTGCACATGTAGGGAACACGGCTCACGTACCAAAGAAAGAAATAAGGTGTCATAAGTTATGGCCAAAATTTGTTAAGGGTGCGTTGCTGCCTTTAAAACAGATAAAAGATTTTTGGCAATACATGGGTAGCAAAGTAATAGTACATGGTAAAGGTGAAGAAACTTTTGAAGAGTGGGTAGATAAAGAATACAATATAGATTATTTAATAACGAATAAATATTTAAAACAGAATGCAAAAGAGGAATTAGACTTTGCATTAATAAGAAAGAAAACAGATCCAGATAGAATTTTATACATTAAAAAAATATTAGAAAAAGGTTTTAACTTAGAGGGTGACGTAAGAGTAAGATATGCAAACATACACACTGTAAAAGGTTTGACGTTTGACAATGTTGTTGTTGATTTAACTTCAACAAGAATAGAAAATTACTTTACACAGCTCAGGTTAAAATATGTTGCATACAGTCGAGGCAAGTTTGATTGTTGGACTGTAGCATCACAAGGTAAATATACGTTAGGAGTAAGATGACACATAAAGGAATGTTCAAAGGAACAACATATTCTTCGTTAGAAGAGCAGGTAGGTGGCAAACACTATCGCAATATGAAGATACAACCAGCAGAGTTTATCAACGAAAATAAACTCTTGTTTGCTGAGGGGAATGCTATAAAATATATTTGCAGGCATTCTGTAAAAGGAAAGGAACAAGACATAAAAAAAGCAATACATTATTTAGAGATGATATTAGAAAGAGATTATAATGTGTAATACACCAGAAGATTTAAATCTTAATGGTATTGATACAGTTGCAATAGATATAGAAACATACGATCCAAATCTTAAAACAAAAGGATCAGGTGCCGTACGTAATGATGGTTTTGTTTGTGGTATTGCAGTTGCAACTGATAATGATGTTGCATACTTCCCTCTTCGTCATTCTGATACTGACATAGACTTTCAAAGAATAGATAAAATATGGCAAATTTTAAACGATAAAATATTTCAAAACGATAAGATTACAAAGGTATTTCACAATGCTATGTATGATGTTTGTTGGATTAGATCTGTTACTGGTAAAATGATTAAGGGTAGAATTGTTGACACTATGATAGCTGCATCTGTTGTTGATGAGAACAGATTTAGATACTCACTAGATGCTTTATCAAAAGACTATTTAAATGACTCTAAGTACAAATATGATTTACAACAAAAAACTATGGAGTGGTCTGGTGGTACAGTTAAGGACCCGATGACTAACATGCATAAACTTCCTGCATCTATTGTAAAAGAATATGCAAAACAAGATGTAAGTTTAACTTTAAGATTATGGAATTTATTTAATAAAAAAATTGACGAAGTATTATACACAAAAGACGACGGAGAGCAAAAAACTTGTAGAAAAATATTTGAATTAGAAACAAAATTATTTTTATGTTTAGTTGACATGAAATTCAAAGGAGTTAAAATAGATGTCCCAAAAGCTATCCAGTTTGGTAGACATCTTAAAAAACGTAGAGACCAGATAATAAATGCAATACAAAGTATTACAACTATAAGAGTTGACATCTGGGCTGCAGCATCAATTAAAAAATTATTAGATCATCTACACATCAAAGACTATAAAGTTACTCCTAAATCTAAGATGCCACAACTTCCAAAAGATTATCTTAGAACACACAATAATAAATGCTTACGTATGATTGCAAAAGCAAGAGAGTATGACAAGGCAGTTAATACTTTTATAGATGGACTACTAGAATATGTGCACGAAGGTAGAATACATGCAGACATAAACCAAATTAGATCTGACACTGGTGGCACAGTCACCGGTAGGTTTAGTATGTCTAACCCTAACCTACAACAGATACCTGCAAGAGGTTATATTGGTAAGAAGATGAGAGAACTATTTATACCAGATGATAACTGTGAATGGGCTAGCTTTGACTACTCACAACAAGAACCACGTATTGTAGTGCACTATGCGATTAAATTGGGTCTACCAGGCACAGAAAGCCTCGAAGAACAATTTGATAGGGATGATGCAGATTTTCATCAGATAGTCGCTGACATGGCTAATATCTCCAGGAAACAGGCAAAAACAATCAACCTAGGTCTTTTCTATGGTATGGGTAGAATAAAACTACAAAGAGAGTTAGGCCTAGACCAAAGGCAAGCCAAGGAACTATTTAACGAGTATCACGGACGAGTGCCTTTTGTACGTCAGCTATCACAGGAGCTTATAGCGTTTGCTAAAGAAAACAAATTACTATTCACATTGTATGATAGATTTTGTAGATTTAATAAGTGGGAGACTACAAACAAAGAGTGGAACCCTGAGATAAATAGATTTAACGAAGTGCCATTGTATACCAAAGAACAAGCAATGGAAGCATTCAAAGCAGAGATGTTAGACAAATACAAAGAAAACAAAATAGATCCAAACTACATGGATTATTTTGAAAGATACTACACACCTGCATTCACATACAAAGCTTTGAATAGATTAATACAAGGATCTGCTGCAGATATGACAAAGAAGGCTATGGTGGATCTACATGAAAAAGGTATAATACCACACATACAAATACACGATGAGCTTTGTTTTTCGACCACGGACCACGAAGCAGAGCTGATCAAAACAACAATGGAGAATGCTATCCCATTAGAAGTTAAGAACA
>Ga0208919_1001293_pt1 | contig 14736 bp, 22 predicted proteins | sample 4_EtaG_FD_184076 | JGI IMG/M metagenome (GOLD analysis project Ga0208919, IMG submission 184076) | Marine viral communities from the Subarctic Pacific Ocean - 4_ETSP_OMZ_AT15127 metaG (SPAdes) (version 3) | ecosystem: Environmental > Aquatic > Marine > Oceanic | place: Pacific Ocean | collected...
TCTTGCAGCTTCAGCAATATCTAAATTTTCAATAAAATCTTTTGACAGACCTTTATTTATATTCTTACCTGCACCAAATTGTAATCCTGCTTGTATTTTTCTTAGGTCTTTTTCTTTTAATCCTTCTACTTGTGGACCATCTTTTCTATCCTCTCGTGATCTATCTTTAAATTCTTTATCTAACTGCCTTTGACCCATATCAAATATTTCATCTAGTCCTAGTTTATCTAAATCTCTAGTTGCTGTTACACTTCTATCTATTAATCCTTGAATTTTATTAGACCCCGGTATTGTCACACCTGCTTTTCTAGCTAGTTCAACTGCCAAACGTGATCTAGGACTATACGCTAATTGTGCTATTTGCCCTAAAGTTTGTTGTTTAATTAAATCAGAAGCCTTATCAGTCAACTGATTAAAGTTAACCTTGCCTGTCGTTTTAAAGTCATTTACATTAGCTAAACTAACTGTTCCATTAAAATTATATTGCACTGCATATTCTACATCATTTATTGTTGTTCTTGCTCCACCTAATGTAGATAACTCATCATCACTATCTGAACCACCCTCATCTTGTACTTTTGTTGTTTTAGTTCTAGCAGTTTGTATCTTAGGTGCTAGGGGACTATCTGTTTTTGCTTTAAATCCCTCAGGAACACTAAAACCTGTTAATATCTTTCCGTTTTTAAATGGTATTTGTATCTCTGCACCTGCATCATTTACATATGTTCTATACTCATCAGGTCCTTGTGTCAACTCTTCTCCACCAAATAATCCTGTGTATGTAGCTTTCTTAGTTGTATCTATAGGAGATTTATATTTAAAACCACCTATCGGTGCTGCAGTTGCAGTCGGTATTGTAGGTGCTACGTAAGGTGTTTTAATCCCTGTTTGTGCTCCTGCAACATTAGGTTGTCTTTGTTGCAAAGGATTTGTTGTAGTTGTTGTACCTGCAAAACCATTTGCTGCCTCTATAACTCCACCTTCTGCTCTTTTCTCAACCTCTTCATCTTCATCGTCTTCTGCTATGTTTATGTCTATTACACTAAATGGTATATCATCAGGTATTGTTGCTTCATCTGCATTACCCATCTGACCCATCTCTTCCATCATCTTGAGACCCATCTTTGCTTCTTGTCTCATCCTCATTAATTTTTCTAAACCAATATATCTTACAACATCTGCAGGGAATACAAACTCTCCTTCACTTAACTGTGCAGGTATATCATCTCTTACTTCTTCTTGTGTAGCTCCCGGAGGCACATCGTTTCCTGATACAGGGTCTACTGTGTTACCTTCATCTTTAAGACCACCATCTTGAAACATCTCCATTTGTTTTTCTATATTTCCACCTTTAGCTTTTTCTGTAACCTTTTTCAAGTTTCTTATCTTTTCTTTGTTTATCTCGTCTTGAACTTCAAGCATTAAAGGAAGGAAAGCTCTTAACTCTTCTCCTGTTATTCCCATCTTTAAAGCTGCCGCTTCTAGCTTTGACATGTCTCTTATTTTAGTCATACTTATTCCTCTATTTTAACTTTATCATTATCTATGATTACTTCTTCTTCTTCAAACTTTCTTCCTTTACCTATGCCTTCTGCAAAATCAGGAGAGGCTAATATGTCTGATTTTTTTACTTTATATGCCACTAAAGGATCATCTCTGCCTTTTTGCCATGGCAAGTTTAACTCTACATTATAGTTAGGGTCTAAACTAAAAGATGAAACACCATCTTCTTGATTTAACTTACCCACCCTGTAAACTGTTATTTCTTCAGGCAAATCTTTGTATCTAAATTGTGTCATATCATATATTTCTTTTTTTGCCTTATTTAATTTATCAAGAGATATAGGGTCTGCTAATTCATTAGTAATTGTTTTAAATTTTGGTGCTCTATAATCTTGATTTACAATTTCCCCACCTAATTCTTTTGCCCTTTCAGTATCTTTTAAAAATAAACTTTTAACTGTATTTGGATTATCTAAAAATATTATTTCTTGAGTTATGGGAGAAAGGTTTTTTATGCTAGAAGGATTTACTGATTGCTCTACGTCTAATTCAAGTTTTTTAGGTATCTGTTTTTCACCTTTATAAAATTGACCTAAACTTGGAACTTCGTTAGAGTCTTCAAGTCTCTTTTGAGCAAAAAATGCTTCAACCTCTCCTCTGCTACTTCTATAATTTTTTTCTGCTTGTTTATATGTTTCATTTAATTTATCAGTTTCATTTAATAGCTCTATCCTTTTTTTCATGTAAGGTTTAAATTCAGGCATACCTGATAATAATCGTATTGTATTAGCTTCAGCTTTATCAAAATTTATTTTATTACTCATAGCTATTTGAAGAGGATTGTTTGATAAAGTTGTATGATATGTTTCATCAGAACTAACATTAAAATTAATATCACCATCAAATTTATTATAATTTATTTGTTCTTTCTGAGCTAACTTTGTTATCATATTTTCAAACTTTTCTTGAAACATTTCATCCATTCCTTTAGAACCAAATGTTTTCATAAGTTCATTAACAAATTGAGGTTCACTACTTTTAAGTAATTCATTTTGTGTTAAGTTAAATTTTAATACATCTATTACATTTTTATTTCTATTGTTAACCTTTTCAAAAAATTCACTTTGTATTCCACCTAAACTTTTTTTTAAGTTATCTACTTTAAGATCATAATCAGGATCAAGTTTTAATGTTTCTCTTGATACACTACTACCACTATCAAATCCTTCTCTTCTTTGTATCGCATGTTGTAATTCGTGTATTATGTCAGACAACATTCCTTTTGATGTATTAGGAGATAATCCAATTTCATCAGTATTAGGATTATAAGTGGCTTGAACTTCATGCATTTCATTCTTAGGAACTCTAACAATTTTTATATCCCCTATGGGTTTATAAATTTTACTTACGCCATCTACGTCTATAGTCATTCTTTTATCGTATTGTTTAAATAAATCTTGAAAATTTAATATATCTTTTAATGTTGCTCCTTCGGGTATAATTAAATTTCCATCATTTCCTACTTTAAATGCATCAGTATTTAATGTTGCATCCTTCATAGGGATAGCATATCTTAATTTACCATCAGCACCTCTATAAACACCTGTTGCTTTATACAGTGTTTGTTTTTGTGGTAAGGTTAACATTTCATAATTTTTTATAGAGTCTTCTTCTTTTATGTTAAATGTAAATACACTTGACTTAACAGGCTTTTGTCCTCTCTTTGCAGTGCCAGTTTTTAACTCTCCATATTCTGCTATTCTATACTTTTGTGCTTGCTCTTTACCTAAAGGATTATTTTCACCTATAACATTTAAATCTATCTTAGGTCTGTTAACATCTATATCTTTTTTAGGGATAGTCATTACAGGATCAATATAAGCTCCTTCGGTAACTAAATCACTTTTACCAAAATTATTTGCCGATAAAGTATTTTTAATTTTATTATATAATACAGAAGCACCATCAGACAGTTTATCAGCTAATTTTATAGGAGCTAAAAACACACCCGTTGGAGATAAAATTTCTCCCATAAGTTGATTAATATTTGTAGGATCAGACTTTATTCCTGTTATTTCTTCAAATCCTTGATCAAACGCTTCTCTTCCATATTCTTTTTCAAACTCTTGTAAGTTTTCTTTTATTAACATTGCCATAGGGCTATACGAGTTCTCAGCTAAAAAAGTGTTAACAGTTTCTGCACCTGTTACTACATCAGAGGGAATCGCTATAGTTCCTGTTAATACTCCTGTTCCAATTTCTTTAAAATCGTCTACAGTTTCTTCTAACGTTTGAACATTGCTAGGCTTAAACAAAGTATCCATTTGATCATTTAAACTATTCTGCATTGACCTCATCTCTTAATAGTTTTAATCTTTTTAACGCCATCACATAACCTTGTGATCTATGTATAGATATGGAATCATCTGACTGTTCCATTATTTTATGTTGTTCTTCTATTTTATAATCTAAGTAATCATTGAAGTTGTTGATTAACTTGGGGTTGTTGACCAATGTCTTGAGTCGGCTGAGTATCTGTTTGTGGTTGTTGTTCTCCAACTTGTGACCTTCCTGTAAATCCTTGCTCTTGAGGTGTAGGTGCTATTCCTGTACCTATTGTTCCTCCACCTGATCCCGTAGGATCGCTTGGGTCTGCTCCTGCAGGTGCTTGTGGTTGAGCTTGCTCTTGTTGGGGTGCTCTAAAATCTTTCATGAGTTCTGCTTGTAGTGCAGCTTCATCCATATTGTTTGTAACTTTATCAGGGTCTAAATCCATAGCCTTTGCTATTTCACGTATTATATATTGAAACTTAGCAAAAGGTGCTAATGCAGGATTAGATGATACTTGTAAGAATTGCATCAACCTTTGTGATCTAACTTCGTTAGCCATGAGACTTTCTGTACCACGAGCTTTTACTTCTAAGTCACCTTTTATCTGTGGATCATAGTCAAACTGCATATTAAATTTAAACAATCCTTCACCTAAAGGTTTAAGTAAATAATCATCTACATTTTTAATTACTGTTTTAATACTTCCTGCTGCTGCGTTCATGAGCATGGATATTCCTGAAGCAGTTCTACCTACTCCTGTTATACCTGTTTGACCATGAGCAAAGGATGGCATACCTGTACTCTCATCTGCTAACTGTCTTGCTTTGTCAAACAACTGTAAATTTTCTCCTGCTACATTAGGAAACTTAGTTCCAAAAATAGCCTGTCCGGGTGCTCCACCCTGTCTTCTAAATACCTTGCCCGGATATACAGATAAATCTTGTCCCGGAACTAAATTAGTTTCATCTACTTCTATGAGTAAGTTTCCTGACAATACTGCGTTATCTACTGCCATTCTCATAAAACCATTCATCAACGTTTGTGTATCATCCATGTTTTCTGCTACACCCACACCAAAGAATGAATATGGATTTAGTTCGTATGGTGCTGCCACATAAGGTATTCTTGCAGGTTTAAATGGATTAATCACCATTCTGATTAACTTGCCATTACATATCCATACGTTTACTTGAATTTCATCTAACTTTTGCAACTCTTTAGGTATATCTATGTCTTGCTCTAAAAGCATAGCAACATCACAGTTACCCCAATACTCTAAAACTTCATATCTTTCTATATAATTTTCAGTTGCGTAATCGGATAAATCATCTTCCCACGATTTTTTGTTATAGTTCTCTCCTGCGTCTATGGCTTCTTCTATAACTTGTGCTCTAAAATGTGGTCTCTTTTTTAAAGAACGTAGTTGTGATCTAGACATTTTATGTCTTTCAATAACAAATTGTGCATCGTCCATATTTGTAGCATCGGGATCAGGATAAAAATTCCATACTGATACATGAGATACTTGGGGTACTGTTTTAAACGTAGGATCATATTCTCCATCTTCACCCCAACTAGGATATTCTTTATCTACTGCAAAAGGACCTTTCATGACACCTGTGCCAAATAAAGACATTTCAAATGCAGTGCTTCTCAAAGACTTATTAGCACCTGACTCCTCTAATTGATCCATGATCTTTTTTTCCATAGCTTTTGCTGCAATCATTGAAGGACTAAAGGTTATGGAAGAAGGCGTTTTACCAGCTTCTTCTTTAAGATTTTCAACTTCTGACAACTTTTCTTGCAAAGGTCCAAGCCTTTCTTGCAAACTCTTCTCAGTAGCTCCTTTAGGTAAATCGTTACCATCACCACTAAATCCATAAGGCGATTCCATTGTTTTATTAAAAATTTCTTCAGGTTCTTTGGGGTCAAACGAAACATCTTTTGCAACTCCTTCAGGTAACTCCGTTGGATCAACACTCAACGGAAACTTATTGTTAGCAAACAACACATCAACAATTTGTCCGTATGCTGCTAACGTTTTGGTTTTTGTAACTTTTATAAATACTCTAGATTTTTCTGCTTCAGTAAATTGTACATCTGAACCATATAAGCCTCTATAGTTTCTATAAGCCCTTAACCATCTTTGTTCATCTTGTTCCCGATAATCATCAGCACGATAAAATTTGTCCATTATAAATGGTATCATATTATTTGTGCCTGCATCGGCTATTGTGGCATCATCTGTATCTTCTAAAGATACTGACTCTATTTCCACAGGAATGTCTTCTTCAGCCATATTAATATCCAAACGTTGCATCTGCTACAGGCATACCCTGTGAAGGTCTACCCATAGGATCATAATCAAATATACTAAATCTAGGTCTAGTCATTACTCCATATCTTAGTGCGTCATAGATATGGTCTTCTGCTCTTGTATCCACATCTTCAGGATTCTTTTTATCTAAAGGTATCGCAGGTATCTGCGATATTGTGTTTGTGCATGTATTAAAAAATACCATTCGTGGTTTTTCTGTAAACTCATCTACTTGTAATCTTCTATGTATTTCGTTTTTACCTGCCACACGACTACCTTTACTTCTGTCTGATGGTCTCCAACGACATCCTCTTTGAACCATTTGTTCTGCAAGTGAAGGTCCTGTATCTCCACGTTTATGCCAAAGAGAACTATCTAAGACACCATATTTTATGTTACCATCTTCGTGTTCTAGCTCTAGTACCATTTCTGCCAAATCTGTGGCAAGGACTTTAGAAACATATAACTCTCTATATAATATAAGTTGCTCATCTGGGCTAACAGCAAACCACAACACAGCACTATAAGACCCATAACCATAATCACATGCACGAAACTTAACCCAATTTCTTGGAATGTCAAAAGGTTCAACAACATGAATATCCCTGTTAAACTCAGTAAAAGCAGCACCTTCTTTAATATCCCAATCGCCTTCAAGCAATTGTTTACGTTGGTGTTCAGGTAAGGAAAGAAGCATTGCTTCGTAATCTCCTTGACTTGACAAGTACGGATTATCAGATAATCGAGCAGGTATGAATCTTCTTTTAAATAATGACTCACCTGCTTTTTGATGTCCGTCAGGATATTTAAGAACCTTCCCTGTTTCAATATTTGTGGCATCAAATGCTCTTCCGTATGGTGCTGGGTCAATAAACATTTTTTTAACCCATTGATGTCCCGGACCTCCGGGGTTTGTTGTTGCTCTCATGTACACAGGTAGATCAGAAGCAGTAGAACGTAATCTTGATCTCATGTAGTTCCAAGCAAATGGTGTTGACCATTGTGTTAATTCATCAAAGCCTATCCAACTAAATGCTAAACCTTGATATCTTAAAACATCATCATCACGATCTAGGTAGGACATCCATAGTCTTGCACCTGATGGTGCTACCCATTGCATCTTTCGCTCTGACCACTTGATGCCTTTGTATATGAGAGGATATAACTCTCTTGACTTCCACACAAGTTCTCTTAACTCTTCTGTGGTATGTCTTAATAATAACCCACTAAACTGTGGATGATTCATGTATCGTAGTGGGTCTGCTAACATAGCATATGATTTACCACCACCTGCACTACCACCATATAAGACTTCTCTTTCAGGTGACGCAAGAAACTCTGTTTGAGGTCCTTCGTTAGGTTTGAAAACAACATTCTGTTCTTCAACAGGTATGCTCTCTACCTCTTCTATTATCTTAGGCTTTTGCTCCGACTCTGCTTTCTTCGATGGTTTTCGCTTTTTGTATTGCCTTTTGGGCGTATTCAGACCATTTTCTAAGAGTTCTAGCCTTGTTCTTACGTTGTTGCTCATGCATTAATCTTTTTCTTAATCCTACGTGAGATATATCTCTTCCTGTTTTAGTTGTTAGCCAATTAGCTACTTCACGATATGAAAACTGTTTCACGTGTTTTCTAGCTAGTTCTAATGCCTCTAACTCGTAAGGCACAGGATCAAGTAGTTCAGAATCTTCTTTATTTATAACATAACCAAAAGGTATTGTTCTGGCTATTCTTGGTATCTGTATCCACTCTTTTTCATCTTCATCTTTTAAATCTGTTGGTTGTGGTAGCTTCCACTTTCCTAAACTTCTATTCATTACTTCTTCTTTGGTGGTAATAACATTACACCACCTGATGCTTCGACTTGTACCTTCTCAGTTTTAATTAATCCTACTCTATCAAGCAATTCTTTTGCTGCACCAAGTCTGTCTCTAATACCTAATTGTGTAGGGTCATCAATACCACTTACCATAGCTACTGCTGCTTTAGGTGCATTACGACTCATGTATAATTGAGTTGCATCCATAATCTCATCTTTCATTGTAGACACAATAGCAGATGTAGATGAATGCTCAGAGTAACCTGCAAGTATTTTTGCTTGAGTAGGATCACCATTTGCCTGCTCAAATAAAACATCTAAAAACTTTTGTTGTCTTTCTGTCAATTCTCTTTTCTTCACACAGGAACTCCATGTTTTACAATTCTATCAATCAAACGTTGTGCTCTGTTTTGAGTTTGTCTAAACCATCTACTGTCTTCCATTTGCAAAGCCATTTCACGATAGTCTTCCACTTCTACTGCAGCAATCATGAGCTTAAATTTACGTAAACGAGGACCTCCTAGTTGAAATGCCATATTTATTAAAACGTGTTGCACATCTTCAGGTAAAGAATCAAAGTCATTAAATATATCTTTACAGTCATTTATAGCAGTCTGCACATCTTTTTTAAACCACTCTTGTACTTGCTCTTCAGATATAGATGTACCAATAGGTCCTGCATATACTTCTTCATCCCACTCAGTAATCAAATGTCCGATTCCCCCAGTCAAATGCCCTTCACTACAATGGTACGTTTCATATTTGCAGCCTTCGTCAGCCTCTATTTCTTTTCTCAAAACATCTATATTCATGGTCTGAGTCCTTGTTTGTATTGTTGTTTGCGAATTTCTTGTACATGTTTATGCCAAAAATATACAGATATTTTACTTGTTATACCTGATAGCTTTAAAAATGTCAATGTTTTAAAAGTCATGCTCTTTTCGCTAACCTTTCTGCTAAATGGCTAATGAGTATTTCTCTCATCTTTTCTGCTCTAGTTCTGTCTGTAAAAGAATACTCTCTCACATCCTCTGAATCAATTTTAATTGAGAACACATAAAATGCTCCTTGCTTGATTACTGGAGAGGCACTCCCTCTAGCTACTCTGTCAGGATTAAATAATGTTCCAAACTGTGTCTCTATAATTTTATTCATTATTTTTTCTTTAACATTTTTGCTGCCTGTCCTACGCCCTTTATACCAAATGACGCAGAAATTGCAATATATAATAAATATTGATACCAATCAGGCAATGTTGCAAGCACTTCAAATCCTTCTTTAACGTATTCTCTCATTCCCGGAATAAAGACTAATACTGCAGGTGCTAGTAGTACAACTAAAGCAAATTCGTCTTTCCACGAATCGTTTGTAGCGTCAGCCATTTTACCTTCCCATTCTACTTCGCCTGCTGCAACTTTTTTTGCAACTGTCGCTCTTGCTTTTGCTTCTGCTACTTTAGCGAGTCCATCTGCTTTTGTTTTTTCTACTTTGTTTTGAAACCATGTTCCTGCGAGATTTGCGATTGGTCCTATTAGTGCTTGTATCATTTTCTATTTTTTCCTTTAATCTCTCTGCTCTTAGTTTTTCTTTTACCTTAACTGAATTTACGAAATCTTGATGTTTTCTTTGCAATCTTTTTGGGTTGTTTAGATACTTGTTTACCTGATCGTTTCGCTTTTCGTTTAGCAGCAGTAGAGGCGGCATATTCACTGGCAGAAAGAGCCTTAATCGCTGCCGAAGGTAAATAACGTTCGCCAGTTGCTTTACTCCCTTGTGTACTAGGTTTACCTGATTTGGTTCTCCATTTTTGTTTACCCCACGCAACTAACGACCTCTGTGATTTTTTAAGTGCCATGTTATATCCTTACATACATAAGTCTTCATATTTAGTTGTATGAAGTCTATGTTGTGATAAGTCCCCTTGACTTTTTTTAAATACATTTAATATCCACTGCATCATAATTTACCTGTCCATTTACCTACAAAGTATAATACTATACCACCTAATCCCAATAAAACAATAAAACCTATACTGTAACCCATGATCTCAAGAAGTTCTTCTTTTCTTTTTTGAGCCATCTTCTCTGCGTATCGTCTTGACTTTCTAGCCTCTGCCTGAAACCTTTGCCAATCTTGCCATAATCCCGGTCTACCCGCATAAATCATAATCTGTTTAAGTTCTTCTTCTTGTTGCTTTATTTTCTCTAAAGCCATGAACTCTTCTAATTCATTTGTGCGTACACCTTTTGCTCTCTGCTTTTTAGCTTTTTTTTCTATCTGTTCTTTTGCAAATACAAAATCTGATATTTGTTTTCCACAACTAGCAAGTTCTTTTCCGTTGCTTATAAAACTTTTTATTACACCGAAGGCAGCATTTGCCGCCGCTAGTTCTGCTAACATTTTATTTCCTTACAGGTTTACAATATGCAGTTATACGTTTGTTTCCATCCTCTGTTGGTATTTGGGGTTGGTTGTGCAGTCTTTCTGCAAAATACAAACATCTATCAATGTTTTTAAATCTCTGTGTCTGATTGACTATTTGTTTGTCTATCATGAATATCAGTAAGAACTCGATCATTATGATGACAATCGCATGAGCATTCTTCGCAATCGCAGTCGTAACATTCGCAAGTCTTACACCTTTTTCTTTTTTCGCTCATTTGCTCTTTTTAAACTTTCTTTTGCTTTTTTAAATATGGCAACAACTTCAGTCTTGCCCATTACTTTTGCCCTTTGCTCACCGACTGTAAGTATCTGTATCTTTCTCGCATATGGCTTATTAACCTTTTTAACTTTTCTAACTGTGTTTCTTGCGTCTGTTGGCGTGGCAAACTTGATGCTAACTGTGTCTTTAGGGTTTTCATCCGTGTATAAGCGTCTCCCTGAACCTTTCGGTTTCTTTCCTGTACCCACTTTGGGGTCACTTTTTTTTCTTTTTGACAACTTTCTTATAACCCTTCTTTTGGTCTTTGTTTATCTTAGTCAAAGTTTTAGCTTGACTTGCATGAGTTTTAGATGCCTTCTTTAGTCCTTTGATTACTTTTTTTAATGATCTAGTATAATGTGGCATTAGCTTGTATATCCTCCCCCTGCTTTTTTATACGCAGAAGCTAACATCTGAGCTTTTCTAGCAGACCATTGACCTGCTCCTCCACCTTTTGTTCCTGCCTTTATTCTATTAAATATTCTTTTTCTCATTGCAGGTTTAGTATAATTACCTGCTTTGTTTACTGTACTCTTAGATTTTTTCTTTGGTTTTGCCATAATTTATGCCATTGGATTTTTCTTTTTAGACTGACGGGTTCTGCCAAAAGACCTATTCTTTGATGCTGACTTTGTGGTAAGATTGGATGTCCTGTTGTCTTTTGGATTCCCATTCTTATGTGCAACATCTTTGCCTTTTACATTCACACCTTTACTCTTTAGTATTCTACGAGCTTTGTTTCTACTTTGTCTATTTTTAACCTGCTCAGTTTTACTATGGTAATTCTTATATTCTTTTTTGTAGTTTCTTTTTTTTGGAGACACTTGGTAGTAATCCTTTGTTCACTGCTCTTGCTCTTTCAGAGAAGCCTAACTTTTGTTTACTTTTTATTTTTCTTTTTATTGTTTTTAGTTTGGCTACCATCGGAATATAAATTATTGAATGTCGTATGGGGGTCAAGATATGACTCATGAGCCTCTGCAGAATGTAACCATTGAGATGGTGAGAAATCAGGAGCACCTTCTCCTGTTACCCATAAAGCAGGACTTGTTGCTCTTACTCTGTTATTTGGAAGTGCCACAATATTACCTGTCCACTTACCTGCATCTAACAAATACAATACATGGGATTGTTTATGTTGTGCAGAATCATCTGCTATGTCACTCTCTGTATAATCTACAGTGAATAAATATTTAGCAGTATAAAAAGCATTGTCTATTTTACATAGCCACGGAGAGGAACTAACTCTATCCATAACTGTAACTGCATGATGTCTAGATTCACAATCCCAAGGTTGACACAAATGATCTTCCATTGGTTCTGCCCATTCATCGACTGGTATGTCAGCTACAAGTGCTTGTATTGGCATCCTTGCCCACATTGCACCACCATGAACATTCTCGTCTTCGTCACATCCTGTAAAGACAACTTGGAAACTTAATGATCTGTCTGGTATCGTATTAACTGCGAAAGCAATAGCATGGAGAAATTCACCATGATACTTCATGTGGTTAGAAGTAAACTCTTTTCTTACCCAACACTTAAAGTGTGGAACGTTACTTATCAGGTAAGACATTATTTACGTCTTGCCGCACCACCCCTTGACATATATTTAGTTTTCTTCATGCCTCCCTTTGACATGTACTTTGTTTTCTTTTTCATAGCACCACCTTTATTCATCATTTTAGATTTTTTGGTAGCACCACCACGACTCATCATCTTGGATTTTTTCTTTCCGTGCATTGGCATAATTAAGTCTCCCTTATTTCTTGCCTCTCATACTTGCCCTTACCAAGGACAATGTCTTTTGACTATTTTTATCTTTATCTATTTCTTTTAATCTTTGAGCTATCGTTCCCTTTTTACCACTTCTCAATGTCACCATCTTTGGTAAAGAAGGAGATGTTTTCTTTTTATCTGTTCTTAATTTAGTTGTGAATTTTTTGCCATCAAAAGTAAATGTTGCTTTACCTGCATTTCTAGCTTTCCTAAATGCTGCATTAAATCTACGTCTTGTTTCTGATATGCCACTACCTGTCTTTGTTTTTGGACTTCTTTTTAAAGATATGTTTGTGTCTGATTGTATAGTTATTGATGCAGGTCTTTTTGTAGGCTTCGCTTTTAAATCTTTAACAACATTTTTTAATTCTTTTGCTATGATACCTTTAGCTTTTTTAACATTATCAGTTACAGATTTATCTTTTGAAACTGATTGTTTAACTTTTTTCATTATAGGATTAGTAAATTTGTTTGGAATATTTATGGACTTTAAGTTTTTTTCAAATTGATTTAAAATCATCTTATTGGCTTTGTTTACATCTTTAGATTTTGCTATTTTAACTTTAGCAACTTGCATTAATTCATTATCTGAAAATTTACTGAAGTCTGGTTTGCTCATGTTGTTACCTTTTTACCTTTAGTAATCTTTGCGAATGCTTCAGGACTTTCTTTACTTAGTGCCATTAGTCCCGGATTCATTTTAACAGAACCTCCTGCCACATACATGTGCCTTTTACCCATAACAGTACCACCATACGCCATTTTTGTCTTGCCTTCAACTAATTTCATCGGTTTTTCTCCCTTTTGTGTAAACTTTTCCACAACTTCTTGTGCTTGTTCTACTAATCTTCTACTATGTTTTTCAGAATCTGCTAATATTTTCTTTGCTTCAGCTAATCTCATTAACACCTCCACCTTCTTCTTGCTTGTCTTAACCTACTGTTAGGGTTTTTAGCAGCTTTTGGGAACTTTTTCATCTGTCCCGCACTTCTAGCACAGAAAGATTTACGTCTTGCTGCTCTTTTTCCTGTTGGTTTCTTCTCAGTTACTGCTGTTTTTAGTTTACTGCCCGGATTTTGCCTTCTATACTTGGCAACACCCTTTGCAGTCATACCCGCACCTGATTTTGTGGATCGCATATCCCCACTTTTTTGGGTAAAGCCTTTTAATCCACCTCTTTTTCGTTTTTTAACAGCCATTTTGTGTTTAATTTCTCATTTTGTATGGTTGTATCCAAGCATTTAAAACTTTTAGGATAATACATTGGCATGTGAATAGGCATACCTTGTGCTATTTCGTAAGCTCTAGCTAAACATTTGTCATGAGTGGCATGTGGACTGTATAAATCTTGCAGTGTTACACACATATTCGGTTGTTGCATCAAGCATGCCAACACAAATAATTCGTACATTTACGTATCTTTCCATCCCTCTTCTTTCATTATCTTTTCTACGTGTGCCAACGAAAACTTTTGTCCACTACGAGCCTCAACTGCTGCTCTTACGTAGTAAACATCACTGTGGGGGATATGTAATTTATCTAATCTATTAGTACGGACAGCACGATAAAATGTTTTAAGCACATTATCTGTGTATAGTTTTACGGATTTTTTCCTCATTGTCAAGTTCAATGTATATTTACGTAGGGGGTTGTCAGATAAGACACATTATAAATGTTATTATATATTAAATGTATATAACATTATAAATGTTAACACTTTAAATGTAACCTAGTTGTATCATACTTTTATTAAAATGTCAAATCAGTTAAAGTGTTTGCCCGGCTGTCCTTACTTATATACTTTTAAAAAATATATTAACAGTTATCTTAGTGGTTAACACTTAATTTTCCTAATCTGTGTATTTGTACATGCATATAACGTGGGTACGGGGGTATGGCAGTCGCATGGCATGGGCAAAAAATGATAGTTTTTAGGCAAGATTGACGCAAAAAAATAATTTTTACCAAGTTGTTAAGAATAATGTATTGATTTTATTACATTTTTTATTGTTAAGTAACTGATATTGTATCAGTTTTCTTTATGTAACTTGGCACAAATCTTGCATTAGCAAATTCCATGCCAAATTGCAGAATAGGAGCATATATTTTTTTATGGTCATTTTTGGCACGATTCTTGCTACTATCACTGTCAAAATTTTGACAGGGGGATATGCTTCGCCGATAAAACATTGACGGGTTCGTCAAAATCTTGACGTTTGTTGTGTCAATAGTTTGACAACTGACTGCTAAACAGTTTTAGGGAAATGTAAGTTATTGATTTTG
>Ga0208919_1001295_pt1 | contig 14729 bp, 24 predicted proteins | sample 4_EtaG_FD_184076 | JGI IMG/M metagenome (GOLD analysis project Ga0208919, IMG submission 184076) | Marine viral communities from the Subarctic Pacific Ocean - 4_ETSP_OMZ_AT15127 metaG (SPAdes) (version 3) | ecosystem: Environmental > Aquatic > Marine > Oceanic | place: Pacific Ocean | collected...
GATATGATACAAGCTGGTATTATAGATCCAGTACTTGTTACTAAGTCAGCACTTAAAAATGCGGTAAGTGTTGTAACTACTATTATATCCGCTGATTGTATAATTTCAAATATGAGAGGAAATGCAAGCAGTTAATAATTATATAATCGTAGAAAAAATAAAACAAGGGCCAAAAAAAGTTGGTGGACTTATACTTACAGAAGATATAGACGAGGACAATAGGTATATAAAGGCTAAAGTAATATCAACTGGTAATCTTGTAGAAGGAATTAAAAACGACGATGTCGTTTATTATGATAAACATGCTGGACACGGTGTTCAGTATAAAGACATATTATACCAAGTCATCAGATCTGTTGACGTGGTTTTAATAGATTAAGCCTAAACTACAAACCATAAACCATAAACTTTATAACGAAAACGAATTAATAATCAATAAAAAAAATAAAAATGATTTTAACACAATTTGCTCAAGAAAACGAGCTATTTATGTATCTTGCAGAAGATGCAACATACGCAACAGGTAATCAGGCTATTTTTAAAGCAAGTGATTTTGTTGGTGCAACTACACCTACTCCTACTTCAACTATATTTAGATTTTATCCTCAAAATGTATCTAAACTAGGTATTGGTGGTGATCCTACTTTTGACACGTTTACATTAACTCATACTGAGGATGCTCATATAGAAGTAATGAAAGGTGTTGCTGGAGTAATGTCTAATCCTCATGGTGGTTTTGTAGTAGTACAAGATGATCTAGGTACAACAGCTTCTAGTGACGGTTCAAGTTCTGGTGGTGTAGCTACTGATATTAGATATGCTCCTATAGCTTCAACAGGAACTGCTGTTTCTTGTTCAGCTGTAACAATTGCAACAATATAATAAATAACTTTAAAAATATAAAAATATGAAATACTTAATAGTAAACGATCAAGCAACATTTACAAGTATGGGTGCAGCTGATCAAACATTTATGTTTCCACAAAATAGAGTTTTAGGTCTTGAAAGTATAGACGATACAACAACTGCTCTACTAATACAAGGAACAAACGATGTAGACAATGAAGACACGATAGTGTTTAAGCACGCAGATAAGTCTGCTGCTGCAACACATAAAGTAGAAAGAAATTTAATAGATGATGCTGTTTCAGCAATTAACAGTGATAGTAAACTTGGTTTTACTGTATTATTTGATTTACTTAACGATGTTAAGTTACCTAATCAAATAGCTACTGCTAGTACATTTACTGAAGTTTAACCTTTTAAAATAAATAAACAAAATGAAAACACCTTATATATATTTTGGCACGAAAGGTTACTTTAATACACCTGGCGTAGCCCCAACAACTGGAGTTGCTGATTTAGCAACAATGACAATAGCTAACTCTGGTTTATTACCAGCTTCAAAAGCAACTTCTGTAGATCCTGCAACTTTAGGATATAGAGTTATTCACGTAGCTGGAGATCAAATAGATGACGCTCGTGGTACTGATTATACAAATGATTTTGTAACAGGAGCACTATTTAATGATCCAAATGACGTAGATAAAAATCAAGACGATAAGTTTGCTGATCAAGCTACAAACTTATCTAGCGCCGCTGCATTTACTTCTGGTTCTGCTAACGGAGTTATAACTGTTGGTGATAATACAGCAACTGGTTCTGTTGGATCTGTAGCTACTGGTATGACGATGACTACTAATGATACTGTTGTAGTTGAGCAATTCAAAAGAAATGATGCGCCTGGAAACGGTGCTTCTGCTGGAGAATTATCTAGCTGTTATGCATATCCTATGTACGCTTTCAAAGGAGCTGATCCAATTACTTATACAAAAACTCATTACGATGGAACTGTTTTAGATCAAACTAACTTACACTTTTTATCTACTGATGGTACTGGTACTGATGATATAATTACACTTATACATACTGCTGGTAAATATCCTGATATTGTAAGAACTTTAGAAGCTATAGCTAACTGTGGTGTATACAATAGAGCAATAACTTTCTATGACTTAGACATCAATGGAGTTGAAACTTTTGCTGGCGGACCTTCTTTAAGTGGTTCAAACGATTTAGGTATCGTAGGTTGCTTTAGAACAACTGCTTAATAGTTGAGATTAACCGCGCAAGATTTGCGTGAAATGAATATCCTTAAGTATTACAGGCTCACACGTAAGTGGGCTTGTAAAACTTACGGGATATTAGATGCAGATCTAGAACTTTTATTTTATTTAGATTGTGAAGGAAGATTCACACGAAAAGATTTCATGGACGGAGTTTATACATTTTCTTGGGACAAAGCAAGGTGGGACAGGCTTAGACAAGACGGTTGGATAGACGTTTGGAGGCATAGAAACCGTACTACTATAAAATATAGTGTGTACAAAACATCGTATAGATGTAAACAATTAATTAATCGTATATATAGAATATTATTAGGTGAAGAAGATATGCCTACATCAGAAAGAAGTATATTCTATAATAACAAATCATATACAGATAAAGTTTATAATAAAGCTATAGATGATATGATTAAAGACAAAAATAGATAATGAACAAACAATCAACATTTAAAATGAAAGGCTTCAGTGGGTTTGGAACTGAAGAATCACCGGCTAAACTTATTTACGGTAAAAAAACTACCACAAAAAACGATGACGGCTCAACTACTACTACTAGAAAAAGTATCTTCGGGGGTACAAAAACTGTTACTAAATCAGCAGACGGTAAAAAGAAAACTGTTCAAAAAATGAACAAAGATCAAAGCAGAGGTACTGTTAAAGTAAAATCAAAAAAAGGTGATAGAGTAACAAAAACTAAAACTAAAATCTCTAACTACAAAGGTACGGATGACTATAAGATTACTAAGCAAAAACAAACAAAGAAAACAGTTAAAGGCAAAGTAATTTCTAGAAAGAAAAACACTGGTGGATCGATTTCAGGCGTTGAATCTGGATTTAAAGATCCAAGATTAAATAAAAAAGGTGAGTTTAAAGATAGAAGTGATGCTTCATACCCATCTTCTTACGCAAAGGCTGATAAGAGATTCGCAAAAGGGAAGATGAAATTACCAAGAAGGTAAAATAGTATAATGCCAGGATCACCAATGCAAAATAAAATGTTTAATAAGTCTGAGGGTTACGTTCAGAGCGGTAACCCTTTTCCTGTGTCTAGTTGTGGTAGACGTAGAAACTTAGGTTCACCTTTAATGAAAAGTAATGAACCAAGAAAAACAACTAAAGGTAAGGGTCGTAATTTTAGAACTGTAGAAGAAGGTGCAGGTATGACTAGCAAAGGTGTTGCTGAATACAAACGCAAAAACCCAGGTAGCAAGTTACAGACTGCAGTTACTGGCAAAGTTAAACCTGGCAGTAAAGCTGCTAAAAGAAGAAAGTCATTTTGCGCTAGATCAAAAGGTTGGACCGGAGAAAGAGGTAAAGCTGCTAGACGTAGGTGGAAATGTTAATAAATAAATAAATAAAAAATGCCTAGAAAAAAAGATAAAAATTATGTAGATTTTAACAATCCAAAGATTGAAAAATACTACAAAGAAAATGCTGAGTTTAGAAAATACCTTAAAGATAAAAAAGGTGTTACATATGATGCTAAAACAAGAATATCAAAAACTGTAACGGACAGAAAAAATAAAAACGTTGCTTCAGCTTTAACAATGAAAACATCACCAACATTGAAAAAATTAAGCGCTAGTTGTAAAGCAGCTGCAAAAAGAAAGTTTAAAGTATATCCATCTGCATATGCTAATATGTGGGCTTCTAAAACTCAAAGACAAGGTAAGTGCTAAATGTATACTCAAGGCAATAATCCATTTAAAAAACGTATGGGTGATTTCAAACACTCAGACGCGCCAGATGCTAAAGGTAAGTTTAAAAGCATGTCAGCTGGTAGTTTAGCTAGTTGGCTTATAAAATCTCGTAAAGGTAATTTGTCTAGAATTATTAGTAGTTTAAACCAACAAATAGTATTCAACAGAGGTAAAAACCCAAGCTATGCTGCTAAAATGAAAACTACACAGAATATAGTTAGAAAACGTTTAGGTAAAAAGAAAGATGAGTAAAGCGTATAGAGGTGTATTAAAAGCACGTATATCAAAACTATACGGTGGTGATGTAACCGTAAATAAAGCTAGAAGGTTAAAGGCTAGAAGAGATGCTACTGCTAGAGATAAACAGTTAGCTAATTGGTTTATTAACATGCAAACAAACAGACCAAAATAATATGTTTAAAGATTTTAACACAACTCCGTTTAAAAAAATGAAGCCACCAATTGATAGTGGTTATACTACTCGTACAGAAATAAACGAGCTTAAAAAAATACCTTTAAAAAAAGACTTTGTAAAGAAGTTTGATAATATAGAAACTGCATTTGCCAAAACAGCAAAAGATAATAATATACAAGATTATGATAAAAAAGTTGCTGCTAAGTTAATAAAAGACTCTGCACCTGTAATCTTAGAATTAAAGAAGTTTCACAATAGGCCAAGACCTAAAGACTTAGACAAAAAACTACCTAACTATGAAATGTCCTCTATGAAGACTAAATCATATCCTTCAGGACACTCGGTTCAAGGTATTTTAATAGCAAAGGTGTTAGGCGATAAACACCCTAAAGCAAAATCAGCATTTGCTAAAACAGGCGAAAACATATCTTATAGTCGTAGAGTTGCCCGTGCTCACTATAAGTCAGACAGTAAGATGGGCGAAAAACTAGGTAACTCAATGTATAAACATATAAAAAACAAAATTTAAAAATGAAAAAAGCACCTGCAAAAATGAAGAAAAAATCAATGGCAAAGATGGCTAAAAAGTCTCCTGCTAAAAAACCTTTAGTTGGTAAACAAAAAAACTTACCAGAAGAATTAAAGAAAAAGATTTTAGCTTCACCAGCTACAATGAAAAAAGCTGCTATGAAGATGAAAAAAGAATCTATGGCTATGATGAAAAAATCTGTGGCTATGATGAAAAAAGCTTCAGCTATGAAAATGAAAATGAAGTCTGCTGCTAAAATGAAAATGAAGAAAAAGTAAATGTACGATATAACGTCTAAGTTTGCTAAAAATAGTCCACTGCCTTGTTGGGTTGGATATGAGCGAGTACCTGGCACTGCAAAAGGTGCTAAAGGTAGTTGTCGTAAAAAATCACCAGCAAAAGTAACACAGAAAGGTGGTGGTACTAAAAAAGTATGTTTACCTAAAGCTAAAATAGCTAGTATGAGCCAGTCTGAAAGACAAAAGGTAATACGTGCTAAAAGAGCTGCAGGTAAAGCTGGTAAATATAGACGTTCAAGTAAAAGCAATGTAACTGGCACTAGTAGTGGTGGTAGTTTAAAAACTTGGGTAAAACAAGACTGGAGACAGGTTGGTAATCCAAGTAAAAAGTGTGGTGAAAAATAATGGGATTTAAATTAGGTAAAGTTAGACAGCCAATAGCTAGAAGTGGAGTTTTAAATAAAAAGCTCAGCTTTAGTTCAAGCGACGCGTCTGTGCCTGGTAATCCTGTTATAAGAAAAAAACTAGATGAGGGTATACTTGGCGAAGCTAATATGGACGGTAGTATATTTATAAGTAATAAAGTACAACCTGGTAGCTCTGAAGAAAATCAAGTATTAATACATGAAATGAGACACGCTACAGACATGAAGCTAGGTAAATTAGCTTATAGTGACGATGCAGTTTATTATGATGGCATAACATACCCAAGAGAAACTAGAAACGGTAAAGACATGATTAAAGTTGATGGTCAGTGGAAAGAAGCTGGTGATGATTTTCCTTGGGAAAAAACAGCAAATATATGATATTAATAAATATAGACGGTATACCGTTATTTTCTACTTTACAAGAAGCTTTAGACTGGGGTAATCAAAATGGTTTTTCAGGCTATCATACTCATGTTTATTTTGGACAAACAGGTTATATGGCAGGAACAACACACGCACAAGTTACAACAGGTTCAATTCCAACAACTACAGTGATACGCGGTTCTTCAGGAAGTAGTAATACTGGTGGTAGTGGTGGTGGTGGATATTAAAAAATAAATTATGAGTATATTAGGCAAAGTGTTTTCAGCAGGCGCTGGTGAGTTAGTAAAAAACGTAGGTGGAGTGTTAGATAATCTAACTACAACTAAAGAAGAAAAGCTAGCTGCTGAAGCAAAGATAAAAGATTTAATTATGGGTTACGAAGCTGAGATGCAAAAACAAGTAACTGAAAGATGGAAGCTAGACATGAACTCAGACTCGTGGCTAAGTAAAAATATAAGACCGCTAGTGTTAATATTTTTAGTAATATGTACAATGTTACTTATATTTATAGATGCTGGTTTTTTAAAATTCAATGTAAAAGACTCATACGTAGATCTTTTACAATTAGTATTAATAACAGTGATCGGTGCTTACTTTGGCGGTAGATCACTAGAAAAAGTAAAAAAATAATGGGAATAAATTCAACAGAAGTCTCTTATGGCTTCGGACAATTAGGTAGTGCTTATACATCTAAAGCTGTAGAGGTTGTACCTCCAAAAGACCACGTTATTATTGGTATACAGTTTTTAGACGCAAACACACCTACGGTTATGACACCTGAGCGTTTAGATGAAGGTGGTCCTGGTTTTGCTGGGATAACAGGAACAACAGCTAAAGACGTAGAAGATTTTGAAGAGCTTGTAACTAGTAATATTAACTTTGCTGGTGCTTGTGGTAGTGCTGTATCTGATGCTACTCACGCTGCTCATACTGATATAACATTAACAAACCCTCCTTCTGACACAAGTTTGATAAGAAAAGGACAATATGTTATGGTTGTAGCTCCTGCTGCTACAGAAAATGGTAGTACAGCTTTAGCATATGACACAGCTCAAACTCCTTTTCCTGTTTATAACGGGGCTCATAAAGCCGGTGTTAAAGTAGTAGAGTGGGACGGCGTAAGTAAAGTAAAACTAGACACTGAAATAACAACAAGTTCTGAAGCATTAATATTTATCGATGAGACTCATGGTGCTGGTGGTATAACAGTTTCTGGTCAACAATTTCCTAAAGGTATTACTATATATGGTAGATGGACTACTTTTAAAGGAGAGGCTGATAAAGGTGTTATTTGTTACTTTGGAAAATAATAATGATAGGGTTAGGTAATTCAATACAATTTTCTTCAAGTTATCAATTTGAACCTACTGATGTTTCATCTTTAGCATTATGGCTTAAAAATGGTGCAGGTGTAGCAACTAATCAATGGGACGATTCGTCTGGTAATGACAATCACGCAATACAAAACACTGAAGGTAATAGAGCTGCAACAGGTGGTGGTGGTCTAGATTTTGAAACAGATAATAGTCAATTTTATAATTTAACTAGTAAAATTGATATTGCTGACAACGGAGGATTTTGTGTTGCTGTAGTTGTAACAAGAGAATCTGAAGTGGCTGGCTGCTTGTTGTCTGATGGTTCTAATGAATTATTTCAATTTCAAAATGCTACTACACTTAGAATAAAAACTCTAAATTCAAGCGCAACAGTTACAACAACTGACGTTGTACTTCCTGCTGGTACTTTTGCTACTGGTTCAAAGCTTATACTTTTAACAAATAGATCTGCAGGTGCTAATAATAAATTTTCATTTTTTAAAAACGGTAGTGCGTTAACAGCAGATACAGACACATCAAGTAATGAAGCTGCAGGAGAAAACCCAGGTGGTATTGAATTTAGTATTCTTGGTTCTAGAACTGGTGGAAGTAACTATTTCGACGGTATAATTCACGAGGTTTTAGTTTGGAACAAAGGATTAGATGCAACAGAAATAGCTGAAGTGAACAGCTACTTAAAAGAAATTCACGGACTATAAATTAAAATTAACTTAAATTAAATAAAATGGCAAAAAACAAAAAAAAGGTAGTAGACCTTAAACCTACAAGTATTACGGAAGAAGAATTAAAAAGATTACAAGAATTAGTAAATCTTATTAATAGAGGTAAATTACAAGTTGGAGATCTTGAAGCTAAAAAACACGCTTTACTTCATCAAGTAACTGCAATTCAAGGTAAAATGGAAGAGCTCCAAAAAGAGTTTCAATCAAACTATGGTAATGTAGATATTGACATTACTAACGGTACTATTACACATATAGAAAATGAGCAAGCTGATAAGAAAAATTAGTATCGGTAAAGATTATAAGAATGACGCCATGCACTATGCCGTTGGGCAAGAAGTGTATGGTGGTCATACTATTTGCGACATACTAGAAGAAGAGGATAAGTTTAGTGTTTATATTAGGAAAGGTAAAGATGTTTTGCCTTGGAAAGACTTTAATAAAAACATGGCTGTATCTGTAGAGTATAATTTACAGTATTAATGAAAGCGGTTTACAACTTTGTTGTAACGCCTGTAAAATCAAGATACAACAATACAAAAGATATAGAAGGCAAAGAGTTAATACTAAATACTGAAATATTTAACCATCAATATATTAGCAGAGAAGCTATAGTAAAAGCGATACCAACTGTAGGTGAAACAGATATTAAAGTTGGTGATACTGTAATTGTACATCATAATGTTTTTAGAAGATGGCACAACCAACACGGTATAGAAAAAAACAGTAGAGCTTATATTGATGAAGATCACTATCTAGTACAGCCAGATCAAATATTTTTACACAAGCCAAAAGCTATATTTAGTTATCACAATAGAAAATGGCAAGCAATAAAAGGTTATTGTTTTGTAGCGCCAATAAAATCTAAAAATAAATTAAGTTCAGATAAAGAACAACCTTTAATGGGTATTGTTAAATATACGGATGGCACGGTAGAAGAAGGCGATTTAATAGGATTTAGACCAAGTTCAGAATATGAGTTTATTATAGATGGTCAAAAGCTATATAGATTATTATCACAATTTATTACAATTAAATATGAATATAAAGAAAAAGAAAAAGAATATAATCCTCGCTGGGCAGAAAGCAGTTGATGAGTTGATAAAAGTTGCTAAAGAACCAATTGTAGACTCAAAAGAAGATATATCAGCTGATAGATTAAAAAATGCTGCAGCTACAAAAAAGCTAGCAATATTCGATGCATTTGAAATATTAAATAGAATCCAAGAAGAAGAAAACATAATTGAAGGTAAAGTGCTTGATGAAAAACAAAAAGCGTTTAAAGGATTTGCTGAAGGTAGATCAAAATAATGTACGAACAAAACTTAGTTAAAATAGTCGAGCCAGTTAAGCTAACTACTATTAGCAGGCTTAATAAAAAAAATAAATGGGAATATGGATATAATAAAGAACATGATATTGTCGTTATATCAAAAACTGGTAAAATCGGTAAAATACTTGAGATACAAAATTTGCGAATTGCATTGCCACAACAGCCAGTGCAAGTGTTCGCCAACAAAGTAAAGAAGTGGCAACAATTTGAATATCCAAAAGAACTAGCAAGACTTAAAAATATATTTGACTGGAGAGCATATCCTGAAAAAAACAAAGCACAGTGGTATGATTATATAGACGAAGAGTTTAAACGACGTGAAGATGGTTTCTGGTTTAATAATAACGGTACACCCACATATATAACAGGTACACATTATATGTACTTGCAATGGAGTAAAATAGATGTAGGTGCACCTGATTTTAGAGAGGCCAATAGACTATTCTATATATTCTGGGAAGCTTGTAAAGCCGACAAAAGATGTTACGGAATGTGCTACCTTAAAAATCGTAGGTCTGGATTTTCTTTCATGTCTTCAGCAGAAACAGTTAACCAAGCTACATTAGCAAGTGATAGTAGATTTGGTATACTTTCTAAAACAGGTGCAGATGCTAAAAAAATGTTTACAGACAAAGTTGTTCCAATATCAGTCAACTATCCTTTCTTTTTCAAACCAATTCAAGACGGTATGGATAGGCCTAAGTCTGAACTTGCTTATAGGGTTCCTGCAAGTAAGTTTACGCGTAAAAAGATTATTGCAAACGAAAAGCAGGAAGACTTGGTTGGACTTGATACTACTATTGATTGGAAAAATACAGGTGACAATAGTTATGATGGAGAAAAGCTTGCTCTGTTAGTACACGACGAAAGCGGTAAGTGGGAAAGACCCGATAATATATTAAATAACTGGAGAGTTACAAAAACATGTTTACGATTAGGTAGTAGGATTATAGGTAAATGTATGATGGGCTCAACATCAAACTCATTAGATAAAGGTGGAGAAAACTTCAAAAAACTATACAACGCATCAGACGTTACTAAGCGAAACAGAAATGGACAGACAGCGTCTGGTTTATATTCTCTTTTTATCCCAATGGAGTGGAACTACGAAGGATTTATTGACGAGCACGGAAGCCCAGTCTTCAATACTCCGAGTGATGAAGTCTTTGACCCCCATGGAGAGTTAATAGACGTAGGTGTAATAGATAATTGGCAAAACGAAGCTGATGGATTAAAGGGTGATCAAGACGCATTAAATGAGTTTTATCGTCAGTTTCCAAGAACTACTGAGCACGCGTTTAGAGATGAAACAAAAAACAGTATATTTAACTTAGTAAAAATATACGAACAAATAGATTACAACGAAGAAATGTCTAGAACATTAGGTGTTTCAAAAGGTAATTTTCAATGGGTTAACGGTGTAAAAGATTCAAGCGTTATATTTTACCCAGATCCAAAAGGTAGGTTTAAAATAAGTTGGGTACCATCAACAAATATACAAAACAAAGTTGTAATTAAAAACGGTATAAAATATCCTGGAAATGAGCACATGGGTGCTTTTGGTTGTGACTCGTATGATATATCAGGAACTGTAGACGGTAAAGGCTCAAAAGGTGCTTTACACGGTTTAACCAAGTTTAGCATGGAAGACGCGCCTGCTAATACGTTTTTTCTAGAGTATTTAGCAAGGCCTCAAACTGCAGAGATGTTTTTTGAAGACGTTTTAATGGCATTAGTATTTTATGGGATGCCAATACTTGCTGAAAACAATAAACCTCGTTTATTGTACTATTTAAGAAGACGTGGTTATAGAGGTTACAGTATGAACAGACCTGATAAGATATGGAACAAGCTGTCTACAGCTGAAAAAGAAATAGGTGGTATACCAAACTCAAGTGAAGATATTAAACAAGCTCATGCCGCTGCAATTGAAATGTATATACAAAGTCACGTAGGTATGAATGCTGAAGGTCAATTTGGTAATTGTTATTTTAATGAACTTTTAAATGACTGGGCTAAATTTGATATAAACAAAAGAACAAAACATGATGCTTCTATAAGTTCTGGTCTTGCTATAATGGCTTGTAATAGACATTTGTATAGACCAAACGCTACAATAGAAAAACCAAAACTAAATATAAATATTGCTACATATTCAAATAAAGGCAGTATGTCAAAATTAATTAATAAATAAATATGATTGTAAAAAGTTATTTTCCATCTCAAGTTGTAAGTGATGTAGAGAAGATGAGCTATGATTATGGTTTGAAAGTAGCTAAAGCTATTGAAGCTGAGTGGTTTCACACTGAAAGAGGTAGCAATAGATATAGAACTAACCACAACAACTTTCATAATCTTAGATTATATGCTAGAGGTGAACAATCAATACAAAAATATAAAGATGAACTATCTATAAATGGTGATTTATCTTATTTAAATTTAGACTGGAAACCAGTTCCAATTATACCTAAATTTGTAGATATAGTTGTAAACGGTATTGCAGAACGAATGTATGATGTTAAAGCTTATTCTCAAGATCCACATGGCGTAGAAAAAAGAACGCAGTATATGGAGTCTTTATTAACAGACATGAGAACTCAAGAATTTAACGATTATGTAGCTGAGGCTTTTGGTGTTGATTTATACGAAAACGATAAAGATATGCTACCTGATTCTCAAGAAGAATTAGATTTGCATATGCAACTTAGTTATAAACAAGCAGTAGAAGTTGCTGAAGAACAAGCTATAAACGTTTTGTTACGAGGTAATAATTATGAATTAACTAAAAAACAGTTTTATTACGATCTTACAGTTTTAGGTATAGGTGCTGTAAAAACTAGTTTTAATACCTCTGAAGGAGTTGTAGTTGATTATGTTGACCCTGCTGATTTAGTTTATTCATACACTGAGTCGCCTTATTTTGATGATATATATTATGTTGGTGAAGTTAAAAATATACCTATTAATGAACTAGCAAAACAATTTCCACATTTAACTCAAGAAGATTTAGAGGATATAGTAAAAAATAAATATTACGACAAAACTAATTATAATCAAGGTTATAATTATTCTGAACACGATAATAATAAAGTTCAAGTTTTATATTTTAATTATAAAACGTTTATGAACGAGGTTTATAAAGTGAAAGAAACAGGTACTGGCGCTGAAAAAATATTAGAAAAAGACGATACTTTTAATCCACCTGAAGACTCTGAAAATTTTAGCAAACTACATAGGTCGATAGAGTGTCTATATGATGGCGCTTTAATATTAGGTACTGATAAGCTACTTAAGTGGGAAATGGCTAGAAACATGATGAGACCAAAAAGTGATTTTACTAAAGTAAAAATGAATTACTCTATTGTAGCTCCTCGCATGTATAAAGGTCGTATTGAATCATTAGTACAACGTATCACTGGGTTTGCTGACATGATACAACTTACACATTTAAAGCTACAGCAAGTATTGTCACGTATGGTTCCAGATGGTGTGTATTTAGATGCTGATGGCCTTGCTGAAATAGATTTAGGTAATGGTACTAATTATAATCCTCAAGAAGCTTTAAACATGTTCTTCCAAACAGGTTCGGTAATTGGTAGATCGTTTACAAGCGAAGGTGATATGAATCCTGGTAAAGTACCTATACAAGAAATAACTAGTGGTAGTGGTGGTAATAAAATGCAAGCTTTAATTGGTAATTACAACTATTACTTACAAATGATAAGAGATGTAACCGGACTTAATGAAGCTAGAGATGGTAGTACACCTGATAAAAACGCTTTAGTAGGTGTGCAGAAATTAGCAGCTGCAAATAGTAATACAGCTACAAGACACATATTACAGGCTGGTTTATTTTTAACAAAAGAAGTTGCAGAGTGTTTATCACTTAGAATATCTGATATTATAGAGTATTCACCAACAAAAGATGCGTTTATACAAGCTATAGGTATTCACAATGTAGCTACGCTTGAAGAAATGTCTAATTTACACTTGTATGACTTTGGTATATTTATAGAGCTAATGCCTGATGAAGAAGAAAAAGCAATGCTTGAAAATAATATACAAATGGCACTGCAACAACAAAATATAGAGCTTGAAGATGCAATTGATCTTAGAGAAATAAAAAGCGTTAAACTTGCAAACCAACTACTTAAAATACGTAGAAAAAAGAAAGTAGCTAGAGATCAACAAATGCAGCAACAAAACATACAAGCACAAGCGCAAGCTAACATGCAGACTCAGCAAGCAGCTGCTCAAATGGAAATGCAAAAACAACAAGCAATGATGCAGAGCGAAGCACAGCTTGAACAAATGAAAGCACAGCTTAACGCTCAAAAACAAGCTCAAGAAGTTGAATACAAAAAACAGCTTATGCAGTTAGAGTTTCAAATGAATATGCAGCTTAAAAATTTAGAAGTTGAAGGTCAAAAATCTAAAGAAAAAGAAAAAGAAGATCGTAAAGACGAAAGAACTAGAATACAAGCTTCACAACAAAGTGAACTTATAGATCAAAGAAAAGGTGAAAAACCACCTAAAAACTTTGAGTCCGCAGGTAATGATATATTAGGAGGCGGATTTGATTTAGGCGCATTTGATCCTAGATAAAAATTATTAACTATTATTATATTATATTATGGCAAAAAAGAAAAAAGAAGAAGTAGTCGAAAAGGCTACTGAAGACAACGTAACAAAAGTTGATCTTAAACAAACAAAACAAGATGACGATGTTATCAAAGTAGATTTAAGCAAACCACCTACACCAAAAAAAGAAGAAAAAAATGAAACCACAGAACAAGTTAAAGAAGATAACGCTGACGACAACAGAGTGGTTGAGCTCGTTGAAGATGCCGACACCACAGAAAAACAAGAAGAAGTACAACCGGAAGCTAAAGCACAAGAAGAACAACCAGCTTTAGAAGAAGTTACTGAAGAAGAAGTTCAAGAGCAAACAGAAGAGTTAGCTGAAGCTATTGAAGAAGCTCAAGAAACCGGACAAGTAATACCAGAGAATTTACAAAAAGTTGTAGATTTTATGGAAGAAACTGGTGGTACATTAGAAGATTACGTGCGTCTTAACCAAGATTATTCTAGTTATGACGACACGACAGTATTAAGAGAGTATTACAAGCAAACTAAAAAACATCTAACAGATGATGAAATAACTTTCTTAATTGAAGATTCATTCTCATATGATGAAGAAGAAGATGATGCAAGAGAAGTGAGAAAAAAACAAATAGCGTTAAAAGAGCAAGTTGCCAACGCTAAAAGCCACTTGGACGGGCAAAAGTCCAAATACTATGAAGAAGTTAAAGCTGGTTCTAGATTAACTACCGAACAACAAAAAGCAATTAACTTTTTTAATAGATATAACAAAGAAAGCGAAGAGAACAAAAAAATAGCGGACAAACAAACTAATACTTTTAAATTAAAAACTCAACAAGTTTTTAACGATAAATTCAAAGGTTTTGAATATAACGTCGGTGATAAAAAATATCGGTTTAACGTGAAGAACGCTG
>Ga0208919_1001296_pt1 | contig 14708 bp, 6 predicted proteins | sample 4_EtaG_FD_184076 | JGI IMG/M metagenome (GOLD analysis project Ga0208919, IMG submission 184076) | Marine viral communities from the Subarctic Pacific Ocean - 4_ETSP_OMZ_AT15127 metaG (SPAdes) (version 3) | ecosystem: Environmental > Aquatic > Marine > Oceanic | place: Pacific Ocean | collected...
CTGGTGGAACAACTGGTGGAACAACTGGCGGAACAACTGGTGGAACAACTGGCGGAACAACTGGTGGAACTAGCGGTGGTGGTTATTAATAATAAAAAATAAATTATGCCTATATTAACATACATAGATAACGTTCCTTTATTTTCAAAAGTTGAAGAAGCTAGAATATATGGTCAATCTAATGGATTACAAGGTTTTCACAAACATACATATAAGGGTGTTATTGGATATATGGCTGGAAAATACCACGCAAGTGTTACTAGTGCTATAGTAATTCAAGAACAAGACGATGAAACCGCTTTACAAATAGCTATTGATTCACAAGAAACTGAAACAATTGAACTTCCTTTTGTAAAAAAAATAAATAGTGTTGTTATAGATACCACAGATATGAGTGCTCAACAAAATGTTAGAGAAATAACTGTAAATGGTGATTTAAATGCTGAGTTTACAATAAACATACTTGATAGTTCTGAAAAGTTTTATGATTTTGAAACAACAACGTTTTCGGTTGGAAATACTAAAAATAAAAATTTAAAAGTAAAATTACAAGGTTCTAGTTTTAGTAGTAATATATTTTTTCCTGCTGCTAGTGGTGGTGATACTTATAGAGTTATTGTTATGGCTAACCCCACTAACACACAGCTTGAAGGTTTTACAAATAAAAATGTATTTAATACTACAATATCTCAAGTGGCTAATTCAACTTTAACTTTTACAGGAGCAGTATCAACTGCTAGTAGTAGTAATTACCAAGCTTTCCCTACTATTACTAGTTCTGGGTCAATAACATCGGCTAATAATGAAAATGTTGCTATATCTATGGAATTAAAAAACACAGCTAGCGATGGTGCTGGGTTTGGATTAAGAGTTATAAGAAATCCAATTGATACTGATTGGTATTTTACAACAACAGAAACTGTTGATGGTGCAATAACTAGCTCTACAGAAGTTGTTGTTGATGATTTAACTGATATTGGTATTGGTACTACAATAACAGCTGTTAGTAGTGGTAGTTTATCTGGAACACCAATTATAACAGCTATAGATACAAATACAAAAACTCTAACACTTAGTAGCGCACAAACATTTGCAGATGGAATAACACTTACTTTAAAAGCGTTTGGTTCTGATGCTATAAACACTGCTATTGGTTGCAATATAAGTTTTCAAAATCTTACAGCAAGTTCTGCGGTTTTAGAAAAAACAGTTAGAACAACAGCTAGTGGTACTACAGTTAATTTAAACGGTACTTATGGTATAGCTGGTGGTGATCATGTTTCTGTAACCGGTCCTTTTATTGACTACGCTGATGGAGAAAATACAGTTACAAGCATAAGTGCTGCTAGTAGTACAGCTGGTAGTATAGTTATGGCAACTTCACAAGCCGTGAAATCTGGTACTAAAATTAAGTTTACTGGTTCTACAGAAACAGTCACAGTAGTTGGTGGTCTTATTGTGAAGAGATATCCTTCTTCAAATAGAACAATCAATTTGTTCTTAGATAATTTTATAACAGTTGGTACTGAATCTTAAAAAAAATAATATATGGCTTTACAAATAGCAATAACTGGAGGTGTAAAAAACGCGTCGCTACAAATTGGTGATGTAGCTTACTATGCGGTATTAGAACCACAAATAGGTACAGGTATTGGCAACATGAAATATTCTGATGAGTTTACTAAAATAGGTGTAATAACAGAAATAGATGTAGAACAAGATTTTATAGTTGTTGAAAACGAAATAAACACTCCTGCTCCTCAAGATTTTCTTATGTTTTCTAAAGATAAATCAGCAAATAACACTAGCTTGTTAGGTTATTTTGCAGAAATAAAACTAAATAATAATTCACCAATAGCTGCTGAGTTATTTTCATTAGCATCAGAAATAACCCCTAGTAGTAAATAAATAATAAAAACTGTAATTATAAATATACAAATATAATATTATGGCAAAAAATCAAAAAGTTAGTCCTTTAAAAGATCCCACTGGAGGAGTTGCAACGTATCAAGCGTTGCAAATTGGGTTGGGTGTATTAGGTATGTTTGGTAGTTCAAGAAAATCTAGACAAGCTAGTGCTGAAAAAAGAAAATATGAGCAGCAGTTAGCAGAAGCAAATGCAGATTTAGATAGAAGAATGCTTGAATACGAGGAGAGTAAATTTACACCTATTGATCCAGATATAATGGATAGGGAAAATATATATGAAGATTTAGAGGTTGATATGGACGCTGTTGATTATGCTAGAGAGCAGTTTCAACAACAACAAGCTAATATAATGCAAGCTTATAGAGGCGTGGCAGGAGCTTCAGGTATAGCAGCTTTAGCACAATCATTGAGTAATCAAGCAAAAGAACAAGCTAAAGAAACTAGAATAGATATAGGTACACAATTAGCAGATAATAGAAAATTAAAATTAAGAGAGCAAGCTCAAAGAGAAGCTGAAATAAGAGCGATGAAAATAGCTAATATAGAGGGTGAAAGACAATTTGAAATAGATAAAATGAGTACATTAATTGGTGTTGCTGGTCAAAGAGCTGCTGGAGCACAACAAGGTGTGTCTCAAGCTTCACAAAATCAACTACAAGCGCAGTCAAATACGTTTAGTATGGCAAGTTCGTTAATTGGTGCAATTGGTAAGTGGCCTGGAATGGGAGGAACACCAGGTGGAGGTGAAATTTAGAATAATATTAAAAGAAAAATATAAAATATGGCGGCAGATAGAACTATAATAGAAGCAATGGGGCAGAGATATGCACCGGTTAAGGTAGATTACAAACCTTATTTCGATGGATTAACTACCGTAGCCACTGCTTTAACTAATATGCGAAAAAGAATTAATAAGCTAGATAGAAGTTTAGTGAATAAGCAGACTAATACAGAGGTCAAAGGTCAAAACGAAACGTTTAGTAAATTAAGAAACATGTCTATTAATGACCCGCAGTTTTTAGCTGTATTTGAAGATTATTTAAAAACAGCAACTAATAATAAAAATAAATTAGAAAACGTTGTAAAAAATTTAGAATTAAATCTTAAAGGTGCTAGTAATTCTGTTAACATGGCTGATGAAATGTATTATTCAACTATATTAGAAAACGGTATTAACTTTGCAAGAGTGTTAGTTGTTGGAGATAAAAATTTAAATGATCTTTTAAATGACAATACTTTAACTACTAAAGAAAAGAAACTTTATATTATGGAAAATGGTATAAGAGACATGATAGCTTCTCCAGATGGTTCTTTTGTTGACGCTGGTAACTTAAACCCTCAACTTGTACAAAAAAAAGATAGTGAAGAATTATATGACCATACGATACAAGTTATACAAAAATTAATTCCTATTAGATCTGCATCAGCTGCAAATCAAGACCCTATGAATACTTGGAATGAAACAAAAAACGTGTCTTTAGCATATATAGAGGATATGATAAACGAAGATCCAAATGTTCTTCTTTCTGCCATGTCTGATAGAAAATATAATTTTGCTGGAGGTGTAAGGAAAAGTTTTATAGATCATGTATGGGATAATAATGAAGAGTTAAAAACACAGTATGACACGTGGTTAAATACAGATCCAGATGGAGATGGACCAGAATTAGCTCCCGTAGAAAGAAATCCTGATTCTAAAGAAGTACAAAGAATGAGAACTTCTTTTGTAATAGCACAGCACAACGCTGAAGGTGGAGATTTAAGTGGTGAGTTTTTAAATTTCATTGAAAGTGCTTATGATAGTTATAATGAAGGTGGAAGTGGAGATGGAACCGAAACGCCACCACCGCCACCACCAGGTACTTTAGAAACTATAGTACAAGGCGCTATAGATGACGCTGATTCTAAAGATGATGCTAAAATTATAACACAACTAAACAAAGTTAGTAAAGAAAATGATCTTGGTTGGAGTTTTACGAACCCAACACCATTTAAAAACTCGATAAAAGCAACTAAAACTATTGATGGTAAAACATATACACAAACCTTTTTAACAAAAGATGAAAACTTTGAGGCAGATATAAAATTATTCATGAAAGATCCTGCTGCGTGGACATTAATAAATGAAGAGAAAAAAGAATCTACATCTATTTATACACAACCTAACAAGAAAACAAAAAAAGATTTTGATTTTACTAATAATCCTTATAAAAATAAATTTTAAATATGGATGAAAAACTACAAGCTTTAGTTTCTCAGTTATTAAACGAGGGTAAGTCCGAAGAAGAAATTCGTGATTTTATACGTCAATATAAAGAGGAAAATGTAGAAGAGTTAGCTTTTAGCGCAGACTCAAGCGGATTTGATTTTGGTAAAACAAATGTTTATGGTAAAAATACAGTTGTTTATGGACAAAATGTAGATGAAAATGATAGAAATGCTTTTGACGTTATAGGAAGCTATGGTGCTAGTTTAGGTAGAGGTGTTGTTAGTATAATAGATGATTTTACAAAGTTATATGAAACAGGAGAAGGAGGAATTTTTACTGAATTTTTATTTGAAAATCCACTTCAAGCTACAGCTGGTTATGCGGCGAGTTATCTTAGAGACAAAGGTTATGAGGTGCCAAAAGAAATACGTGGTTTAATTGGTGGAAATATTTATACCAATTATTTCGATCTTAGTTCACCTAAAGAACGTAGAGAGTTATATGAAACACACATGCTTAATTCTAGAGATGAGGGGTTGACACTAGAACAAGCTCAAATGTTAGATCCAACTAATAGACTTAAATTTGAAAGTATTTTAGGTTGGTTTGACGAGCACACTTACACTTATAAAGACAAAAATGGTAATCCTATGGATTATTTAAGTTTGTTTAATGAAGGAAGATATGGCGCTGCCGCTGATGCCTTTATCAACGATGCTTTTGGTGCAGTACCTTCTTTAGTTGTAAGTAGACTTCCTTATGGCTCTGGTGCTGCAATATTAGGTGCTGGCGCGTATATGGATAATTTTGAAAGAGAAATGTTTAAAAGAGGTTTTAATGACGAAACAACACGTAACGATATTATTAAAGATTCTTATATAACAGGTGCATCTGATTTTATTTTAGAATTAATTGGTGGTAGAATTATAAACAATATTATAGGTAAAGGTATACCAAAACAAAAAGCTATTGATCTTTTAACAAATATGCCAAAAGTAATAGCTCAAAAATTTGGATTAGGTTATATTTCTGAATTTACTACAGAAGGTTTAACAGGTGTTGTTCAGACACAATCAAAAAATTGGTCTTATGGTGATAAAGTTAATTTTAACCAAAGATTAAGAGTGTTTTTTAAAGATGGTTTTATAGGTGGTTTTTTAGGTGGTGGTGCTACAGTATTATCAACACCAAATAAACGTCAAGTTTACGATTATGTCGCTACTGATCAATACAAACAAGAGCAATTAAAAATAGAAGAAGAAATAGTAGGCTTAACTAGAAGTTACGACAAAGCAGATGGTACTGCTAAAACTATTATTGAAAAACAAATAAAAGAATTACAAGATAAAAAAGAGGTTAACAAAGCTAATCTATATAATTTTTTTGATAGTTTAACTAAAAAAGCTAAAAAAGAATATGCTAAAAATCTAGATAAAAAGCATGAGCAGTTAGATATAATGCTTGATAATCGTATCGATAATAAAACAAGAGAAAAAGCTAAAAAAGAATATCAAAAAACAATTGAAGCTAATAATAGGTTTTTTAAAGGTACAGATATTAATTATGATGCTAAAACAGAAGCTTTTTTAGGTAAAGTTTTAAAAAATACAGAAAAGATATTAGAGGCTAAAAAAATATTTGGATTTGATAAAAGTAGTTTAGATATAGAATATGTAACTTCTGAAGCTAGAATAAAAGAATTAAATGATAAGTTTGAAGGTTTTAACTCGGCTGATGGTATGTTTTATGATAACACTGATGGTAAAAATAAAATATATATAAACCAAAACGTAGCTGCTGTAACTGGACAAACAAACGTTCTTGGTCATGAATATTTACACGCTATTGTTTCTAGATCTTTTAGTGGTAAAATAGGTAAATCTGCTTTAAAAGGTTCTATATCTGAATTTGTTAAATATTTAAATGATATTGGAGAAGTTGAAACTGTAGCTTTAATAGAGGCTAGATTAGCAACTCAATATGATGCTTTAGATAGTGATGGTAATATTATAAGAGATAACCACGGTTTAGTTAAAACAAAAAACGAAGCTAATCAAGAAGAATATTTTAATATATTTTCTGATATAATTAAACAAGAAAAAATAGAAGCCGTAGAAAACAAGTCGGGTGGAATAAAAAATTCTTTTAGAACTTTAGTTAGAGGTTTAGGTTTTGGCGAGATTGATTTTCAAAACGGACAAGAAGTTTTTGATTTTTTAGTTGATTATAATTCTAACATAAGTAGAGCTAGTATGCTTAATAAATTAACATCAAGACGTATAGCTAAAGTTAAACTTAAAGGTTTAGAACCTAAAGAAGACAAAAGGTTTAAAGAAGGTACAGATGTATTAAAAGCTGGTACTAAAAAATCTGTTGTAAAAAAAGATTTAACACCTAAACAAGCAACTGATGAAGTAAATAAAATAGGTAAAACAAACGAGTTTGGCGATAATTTAGAAGGTAAAGATGGTAATGCTATGTGGGAGGCAGTTGAAGGTGATGATGCTGCTAGAAGAATACAAGAACAAGGCTTGTTAGATAAACTTATATTAAAAAAACTTCATGTTGGTGTTGATGACGCTAGTTTTTTAAACGCTACTTATGCAGCTTTATTGCCACACATTAGAAACTATAAACCTGAAAGAAAAAATCCTAACGGTTTGTTTGGTTGGATTAATCCGCAAATAGCTAATAAAGCTACGCAAGCTTACAATAGTCTTCAAAAAGGTAAAACAACTCAACCTACTGTAGATATCGGCCAAACAACAAAAGAAGGTGAAGTAAAAATACAAGTTGCAGCTGAAACAGACGCCCCTACAAAAGCTCTTGAAACAGAAGATCTTTCTATAGCAGCTAGAATTAAAAGAAAAGTAGAGGCTAATAAAAAGAAAATACAAAAAACTTCTAAGTTTAGAAAAGTTTTAAGTATTGAAACTGGTGGTGAAATATATAATAGAGTTTTAGACTCTGCTCGTAAAGCTTTAATAAGAGCCTATGAGTCTGGTAAACCAGCTAGAAACGTACAAAGAAACTTAAGAAATGAAGCTAATACATATTTGTTTAAAACAGTAAAAAACTTTTTAGGTACAAATACATATATAAGTAATTTAAAAAACTTTAGAGAAGCCATAGTAGATGTTATGTTTACAGCTGATTTAGTTCAGTTAGAAAGAGAGGTTGCTGATAATAAAAAAGTATTTACTAAATTTGTAAAACAATTAACTAGTAAAGAACAGGTTCAAAACGCAGTTGATCAGAACTTACTCCCACCATCTGCTCTTAATACTATAGATAAAGGTCAAGCTGTAAATCTTTATAAAAAAGTTATGCCTACAGAAGAACAGTTTATAAAGTTTTTTGATCAGCCAGCTATAAATCCTGTAACAGGTAAACGATCTGGTTTAAAAGGTACTAGAAAAGATCAATTAGCAAAGTACATGTCTGGAGCTTTGGCTTACGATGCTACAATGGAAGTTGCTCAAGAACCTGAGGTAATGCAAAAAAGAGCGGATATAGCTGCTTTAAATGGAGAGACTTTAGCTGAAGATAACATACAAGCTTTAGCAGATCAAATAAACAGAGATCCAAATGTTAAATTTAGTCTTAGTACTCCTGCTTATAAAAAAGGTTTAGATATAATATATGGTCAAGATAAAAATGATGGTTTTATGGGTAAGAACTTTCAAAAATACTTAGACAATAAAGATATTGACGGCGTTACAAAAAGAACAGTTATTGATGAATATGTTAAAAGAGCGCAAGAACAGTTTAATATATCTGAAGATGCTATAAGTAAAAAAGAACTAAATGCTATTAAAAAAAATATACCTATTCATAGAAAATATGAATTAATAGCTTCAAATAGATTAAAAGATATATTTAAAAAAGCAGGATATTCTAAAGTATATAAAGTTAAAAAATTATCTGAAAAAGATAATAATCCAGATGTTGTAGTAACTAAAAACGGAAAAACTGTATTAGCTATAGAAATAAAAGGTAATACAGCTAGAGGTGTTTCTGTAACGTTTAATTATAAAGGTAAAAATAAAAAATTAGAAAAAACCAAATTAGCTCAAGAAAAACAAGAAACAGACAATTATTTTCAAAAAGAAAAATTATTAGTAGAAACAGCTAATAAAGTTTTTAATGACATAATTAACGTTATTGAACAAACTATAGGCAAAGATGGTTATAGATATAGTAATTTTGATAATTTACAGCTTACTCAAGACGCTGTTAATATTATTAAAAAACAAGGTGTTCATTTACCTATATTTAAAAATATACAATTTATTACAACAAGCGATGTTGCTAATTCATATCAACAAAAGAAAGGTAAAGATGGTAATTTAAAACCTAGTCATGTTATAGATATGGGTAACGCTGGTATGTTTAATATGAGCGTTGATTCTGAATTACAGATAGAAGGTCTAAGTAATTTTGCAGATCAAAAAGCACCTATACCACTCGTGGCTAGAGTTAATTTTGCATCATTAAATAAAGCTAAAACTCATCGTACTACTTCTATTAGAATAGAATCTCAACTTAATTCTTTATTTTTTGAAAAACAAAATGCTAGCTTAATAAACAAAAAAGACAATAAAAACGTTAATTTTAAACTTTCTAAGTCACAAGAAATATCTGACAAAATAACTCTTGCAAATAAGGCTATTGAAAACGCTAGAAAAACATCTTCTTTTTCTAAAACAAAAGGCGCTAGTATATTTGATTTTGATGAAACTGTTGGTATAAGTGAAAATTTTGTTATAGCTAAAAAAGGTAATTTAACAGAAAAAATAGCCTCTGAAGATTGGCCTCTTGTTGGTGAAACACTTAAAGAGCAAGGTTATGAGTTTGATTTTACAGATTTTAACAAGGTTACTAAAGGAAAACCTGGTCCACTTTTACAAAAAATGAAAAATCAAATAGATAAATATGGATCTAAAAATGTATTTATACTTACAGCTAGAGCTCCTGAAAGTCAACAAGCTATTCATGATTGGTTAGAATCTGAAGGTGCAAAAATACCATTAGAAAACATAACAGGTTTAGGAGATAGCACTGGTGAAGCAAAAGCTATGTGGGTTTTAGATAAATATGCAAATGAAGGTTATAATGATATTTATTTTGTTGATGATGCTTTACAAAATGTGCAAGCTGTTGAAAATGTATTAAAACAACTTAATGTTAAGCGAAAAGTTCAAAGAGCTGTTACCGTTAAATTTTCTAAATCTGGCATGTCAGAACTTACAGACTCTAAAGAATATAAATCGTTTAGAAATAAGATTAATAACAGAAAAATATACCACGGCGGCACAAAGAATCTTACTGATCCTAAGATAAAAGATAAAGATTTTGTTACTTGGTTTTATATTAATGACAAGCAGGGCTCAAGCGAAGCACAAACTATGGCTGAATTGTGGGGTATTAATGCTCAAAAATCATCTGGAATATATGAATCATCAGTTGATTTATTAGAAAATCAATTAATTGTTCCAGATATGAATGATGTGCCTGCTTTTCAAACATGGGTTCAAGAAAACTATCCAGATATAGTTCCTACTAAATATAAAGGTTTTGATGGTAGGCAATATAAAAGTGTTGATATTTTGTCTATATTAAATCATAAAGATAAATTCAAAATACTTAAAGATTGGATAACATGGACAACCGATAAGAAAAATGCTGCTGATATTCAAGATGTTACTGGAGAAAATCTTTATGATGATAATGGTGGTATTTCTAATGTTTGGCCTGTTATAGTTATTGGAAAATTCAATAAAAATAATATTACAAAAATTAAACTTTCCGAAGAAGGTAAGCAAGAAATTAAAAATCTTAAAAAGTATGGTGGTGTTAAAGTAAAGTTTTCTAAAAGCTCTTTACGTGGTAATAAGGCTGTAAAAAATGTATTAGATCAATTAGACGTTAAAGGTAAATCTGTTCAAGCTAAGATTAAATTTAGCAAGTCAATAGATAAAAGTTTCAACAAAATATTACAAGATGTATCTGGTATAGATGCTAAAAAAGTATTTTCAGAAGCTAAAGCTAAAAAACGTGGTGAAGGTAAAGGTAGGTTTAGATTATTTGTACCACCATCACATGAAGATTTTGTAGGTTTGCTTTATAATTTTATGGGTAAAGGTGAAAAAGGTAATAAACATAGAGCGTTTTTTGAAAAAGCTTTAATAGAACCTTTAAACAGAGCATATAGAGAATTAAATATAGCTAAACAAGCTATAGCTAATGATTATAAAAACCTTGTTAAGCAAGTACCTGATATGCGTAAAAAATTAACAGAAAAAACTCCTGATGGAGATTTTACGTATAGCGATGCTGTAAGAGTTTATTTATGGGATAAAGCAGGTTTTGAAATACCAGGCTTAAGTAAAACAGATAAAAAAGCACTTGTAGAACTTGTTAATTTAGACGGTAAGTTAAAAAGATTTGCTTTAAAAATAGGTTTAATATCTAGAATAAAAGAAGGTTATATAGAACCAAATGAACATTGGATTACTGGAGATATAAGAACTGATTTAGCAGACGCTACAGGTAGAGTTGGTAGAAAAAAGTTTTTTGCAGAGTTTATTGAAAACGCTGACATAGTATTTAGCAAAGAAAATATTAATAAAATTAGAGCTATATATGGTGATAATTTTGTTGAAGCTTTACAAGACGTGCTTTATAGAACTAAAAATGGTACTAATAGAACTGTTGGTCCAAACAGAATAGTAAACGGATTTTTAGATTATATAAATGGATCTATTGGAGCAACCATGTTCTTTAATGCTAGATCGGCTGTATTACAGACTTTATCTACCGTTAACTTTATAAACTATGGTGATAACAACGTGTTTAAAGCTGCTGCTGCGTTTGCGGATCAAAAACAATTTTGGAAAGATTTTGCTATGTTATTTAATTCAGACATGTTAAAGCAAAGAAGAGCTGGTGTTGCTTTTGATGTTAATGCTGCTGAGATAGCTAGCGCTGTTAGTAAATCAAAGCAACCTGTTAGAGCTGCTATAGCCCATCTATTGCAACTAGGATTTTTACCTACACAAATAGCAGATAGTTTTGCTATATCTACAGGTGGTGCTACAATGTATCGTAATAGAGTTAATACATACTTAAAGCAAGGTTTATCAAAAAAAGAAGCAGAAGCAAAAGCATTTACTGATTTTCAAATAGTAGCTGAATCTACACAGCAGTCTGCTAGACCAGATATGATATCTCAACAACAAGCTTCTGTTTTAGGTCGTATGATACTAGCTTTTCAAAACACACCATCTCAATATGTTAGGTTAATTAAAAAAGCTGGTTCAGATTTAATAAATAGAAGAAAAACACCACCTTATTCTAGCCAAACAAAAAGTGATATGTCTAATATATCAAGAATAATATATTATGGCGCGGTTCAAAATGTTATATTTTACGGGTTACAGTCAGCGTTATTTGCTATGTTGTTTGATGATGAAGAAGATGAAAAAACTGAAAAGTTTTTCAAAACCAAAAAACAAAGAGTTATTCAAGGTAGTATAGATACTATACTAAGAGGTATGGGTGTTGGTGGAGCTGTAATATCTACTATTAAAAATACTGTTATAAAATACCATGAAGAACAAGGTAAAACTTGGAATAAAAAACTTGGGGTTATAAGTAACGAATTATTACAAATATCACCACCAATAGGTATTAAAAAGAGAAAGCTTGATAAGTTTGAAGAAACAATGTTGTATAATAAAAAAGTAATACCTGAGATGAATACTTTTGATATTGATAATCCTGTTTGGGGTGCTTATGCTCAGCTAGTAGAAGGTGCTACTAATATTCCAGTCAATAGATTACATACAAAAGTTCAAAACGTAAGAGCAGCTTTAGATACTGAAAATGCTTGGTGGCAAAGACTAGCAACAGGTTTAGGTTGGAATAAATGGGATGTTGGTATTGAGAATAAAGAAATAAAAGCTGTTAAAGAAGATTTAAAAATAAACAATAAGAAAAGAAAAAAGACAAGTAGAATAAAAGCGGCTCAAGAAGATATGTCTTATGATAACTTAAAAGCGCTTAATAAACAAGAACAAATAAACATGTTATTAAAACTGGGTTATTCAAAAAGGCAAGCGTATAGTTTAAGATACGAAGACGATAGAGTAAATAAAATAATTCAGCTAAGTAAAAAAAGTAAATAAATTAAAAAACAAGTAATTAAATAATATAATGAACATATTTAAAGATAACAACGAATATAACGAAAAAACTATAGTGGGCGCTGTGGCTTTTATTGTTATGGTTTTAGTTATGATATTAGATTTATTAACCGGTTGGCTTGGTAGAGATTTAGCTATAAATGAATTTGTATATGATTCATTTGTGTTGGTAGTATTAGGATGTTTTGGTATAGCTGGTTTAGAAAAATTTGCAAAAAAATGAAGAACATATTATTAATACTATTATTATTACCATTTTTAAGCTTAGGACAAGTTAACACTTTTCCTTGGGTTCATGACTTTGAAAATATTCTAGGTCTAGAACAAGAACCTAATGATGATGGTGATTGGTGGTTAATGCAAGGTCCAACTGGCTCTTTTAATACTGGACCACAAGGTGATCATACTACAGGTGGTGGAATATATTATTATACAGAAGCTTCTGGTAATGGTACAGGACATCCTTTTAAAACGTTTGTAACGTATACACCTACTTTTGACGTATCACAAACACCTGGTAAAGTATTGTCTTTCTGGTACCATATGTATGGTATGACAATGGGAGACCTCGAAATAGGTTATATAGATAATAACGGATATACGATGCTAGATATTATATCTGGTGATCAGGGTACGCAATGGATGTTTGGTTATTACCCGATAGCAGCTGTAGATTCATTTAAAATAGCTTTTATAGCAACTACAGGTAGTTCTTATTATAGCGATATATGTATAGACGATATAATGGTAAGCGATCCATTTACCGTTGTTTTTGGATGTAACGATACAATTTCTTCTAATTATAACCCACTAGCCACTCATAATGATGGTAGTTGTATTTACTATTATGGGTGTATAGATCCTACAGCTACTAATTATAATCCTTGGGCCAACGTAGATGACGGTAGTTGTATTCAAGAAGTTGTATGTAATCCAGATCAATCACTAATAGATGTAGCTATAAAATTAGATAATTGGCCAAATGAAACATCTTGGTTAATATATTCAGGTACAGATACTATTGCCTATGTTCCTTCTGGAACTTATGATTATACACAAACAGGACAAACAGTACACGCTCAAGTATGTATACCTGTTGGAGACACAATAATGTTTACTATTAATGATACTTACGGTGATGGTATTGGTGGAGGTTCTGTTGTTGGTGGTTGTTTGGTAACAAACCTAGATTGTGAAGATACAGTATTCTATTTAAATCCACCAAACTTCGGGTCTACAGCATCGTCTAATCCTTATGTATCTGATAGTTGTAACAATGATATTATAGTATATGGATGTACAACTCCAGCTTATTTAGAATACGATTCGCTTGCTACAATCGATGATGGAAGTTGTATGACATTAGCCACTTATGGGTGTACCGATCTTGCTGCTTTTAACTACGATCCAAATGCAGATCGTATGCTAAGAACTTCACCCTGTACTTATGATTTAATATTATTTGATGATGGTGGTGATTCATGGGGAGCTTGTTGGTTAGGTGTTGAGCAGGGAGATTCTTTATGGCAATTTAAAATAATGAACAATGGTGTTTATTCTGATACGTTTGAATTAACTCTTAATTCTAACGATGAGGTTTACTTTTACTACTTTGAAATACCTACACCTCAACAGAATGCACAGCAATTAGATATACAAACAATTCAAAATTCGTTTAAAGTAGAGAATAATTATGGGACTATAATATATGAGGGTAATAATCCTTGGCCTGGTCCTAATGAAAATAAATTAAGAAATTATAGAAGTGCGCTAGATATTTACGAAGCAAATCCATATTGTGGTAATGAATGTATAGATGTTGTTATGGGTTGTATGGACGCTTTAGCTTATAATTATAATGGTTTAGCAAATACTAATGATACTTGTTATTATGATCCTGGTTGTACTAATCCAGGTTATTTAGAATATTATACACAAGGTTATACAGCAGATATAGATGATGGCAGTTGTTTAACTTTAGCGGTATTTGGATGTACTGATTCTTTAGCGTTTAATTACGACTCGCTAGCTAACGTAGATAATGGTGGTTGTGTTCCTGTTGTGCTAGGATGTATGAATGAACTAGCTTTTAATTATAATCCAAATGCAAACACAGCAGATACTTGTATACCTGTAATATACGGATGTATGAGTACTATAGCTATTAATTATGATAGCTTAGCAAACACAGATGATGGAAGTTGTATAGGTGTAACGTATGGTTGTACTGATTCTACAATGTGGAATTATTCTCCTAGCGCTAATGCAGATGATGGTTCATGTATTCCTTATATATACGGGTGCATGGATCCAACAATGTGGAATTACGATCCACTAGCAAACACGGATAATGGAGCATGTAT
>Ga0208919_1001297_pt1 | contig 14707 bp, 23 predicted proteins | sample 4_EtaG_FD_184076 | JGI IMG/M metagenome (GOLD analysis project Ga0208919, IMG submission 184076) | Marine viral communities from the Subarctic Pacific Ocean - 4_ETSP_OMZ_AT15127 metaG (SPAdes) (version 3) | ecosystem: Environmental > Aquatic > Marine > Oceanic | place: Pacific Ocean | collected...
ATACTAACCACTTTTGATTTACCCATCACCTTGGCTCTTTGTTCTCCAACGGTAAGAATTTGAATTTTTCTAGCATATGGTTTGTTAACTCTTTTAACTTTTGCCACTGTTCTCCTAGCGTCAGCAGGAGTAGCAAACTTGATAGACACAGTATCACGTGGATTTTCATCCGTATAGAGTCGTCGTCCACTACCTTTTGGTTTTTTGCCCGTGCCAATTTTAGGGTCTTTTTTCTTGGTCATCTAACACCAATAAATCTCATTCCTCTCACAGCCATGCCACCTCCTGCAGCTTTAGCAAATGTTTTTACGTTAGTTGGTTTACCACCAACACCTTGTGCTTTAGATCTTTTTCTAGATACAGCAGATCGTCTTTGACTTTCAGTCATTCTTGCAGCTTTTGCTGCTGGTACACATTTAGGGTATTTTCTTTTAGCGTCCGCTTTTTGTTTTGAACGACCACACTTCTTAAAGCCTCCACCTTTTTTCTTAGAACCTATGTCAACCCAGTTCTGTTTAAACCATTTTTTTAAACCACTCTCGGCCATTAGGACTTCTTAGTTTTTTTTCTTCTATCTTTTCTAACCGCACCACATCCTTTTGCGATGCCACCTTGTTTATAATTTGAAACTCTTTTTCTATCTTGAGATATTTTATTGAAATCTATTATTTCACCACCCATTGCTTTTGGTTTAGGTCCTCTAAAATCTTTTCTTTTTGTGCCACTTGGATCTTTAATTTTACCTGCACATATTTTTGAGGCATAGGCATTTGCATATGCGCTAGGGTAAACCTTAAATTTACGCTTTGCCGCTGCTTTACCTCTTGGACATAACTTGGTCATCCTTGCCCCCTATATTTGACAAACTGTCGTCTTTTGTTTTTGTTCTTTGGCCTACTGCGTGAAGAACGCCCTATACTAGTTCTTTTTTTGACTGGTGTAAAGTATTCGTTAGAGGGTGTTTTGGCCATGCTACATCTGTGATAAAGGATTTTCTAATGCGAGTTTTATTCTTTTATCTATTTTTTCTTCTAGTTCAGTCATGGCTTGCTCCAACTTATCCGTTAATAATCGCATGTCTTCCTGAATGTCCTTCGTGGTATCTCTTAACTCCGAGCTGGTTTCTCTCGAATCTTCTTTAACCATTTGCTCTACATCATTAACAACTTTCTCAATACGTCTTACATCTTGACGTAAATCATTCTTTAATTCGTTTGCAACATCTGACACTAATCTTATTTCAGACATAATCATTTCCATTTCTTGCATGATCATATTTACTTCGGTTTGTATTAGGTCAGTCTTGCTGTCCATCTCTTCTTTTGTAAGTGCGATTTCCTTGTCGAAGCCTGATAAATCAGGTGCAACATATTCTTGTATTTGTTCTTTCATCGTTAGATAATCTTTATAAAATTCAAAACCACCCCACAGTCCACCACCTAATGTGGTTAAAGCTGTGATGATAACAAAGATCTTCCCGCCTTTGAACTTCAAACCCGCAAATTCTACTTCTGCCATTGTAACTCTATCATGTCATTCATCATACCATCACTACCACCAAATAGATACCATTGTGCTATATTGTTATTTTCTATTTGAGTATCTGGTATCATATAATCTGTAAAAAAATCTAATCTATCTTCTAGTTGTTTTTGTGAGTCAAAAAAGGTTTTTGTATCTCCTAATACTTGCATCACAATCAAAGTTTTTAACTGATTTGTTGAATCATATCTACCTTTATCACCCATCTTCTTAACAATTTTTTTCGCTGCTTTTTCTTTTTTAGACTCAGGTTTCTTTACTGGTTCCTTATCGGCTTCACCCTTATCTTCTGTTTCTTCCATATCTTCTGGTTGCTCTTCATTCTCTTCAGCCTCTGAAACGCTCTCTTTCGGCTCAGGCTCCTCTTCCGCATCAGCTTCAGGCTCGTTAGTATCTTCCTCAGTAGACTCATCCACGGGTTCTGGCTCAGCTTCAACTTCGGGTTCAGCTTTTGGTTCTGGTTCTGGCTCATTTACTGGTTCCTCCATTTCTGGTTCACTTTCAATCTCTGGCTCCATTGTATCTGGTTCTGGTGCAACTTCAATCTCTTCTGTCATTTTGGGCTCTGGTGCTGGCATTTCTAATTCTAATTCCATCTCCATTTCCATTTCGATTTCAACAACGGCAACCTCCATTTCAGGCATTTCTATATCCATTTCTGGAAGCTCCATCTCAAAATCCATCTCAAAACTAGGCATCTCCATTTCCATTTCTACGGTTTCGTAAGATACTTCCATGTCTGGCTCATCGAACTCTGGTTCAAAAAACATATCATCACCTGGCGAGTCAGGCACAACAATATCATTGTGATCAAAGATGTTCTCTACAATATCTATAACCTCAGTCTCTGTGCTACCACCATAAGCGACCCACATCTCAACAGATGTAATTGATTGTGTAACTATTGTAGACACTACGTTGTATAATACATTTATGGTCACATCATCAAAGAGCGGTCCAATTGCAAGGTTGATATCACGTCCACCTACTTCGATTACAAGTGTTGTAATTGTACCACTAAAATCAAAACCCCCTGTATATTCTTGATAACCACTTGTTACACCAGATTCTGATAATATGTCTGTGCCACTAAACACACTTGTATTGCCATTTTTTCCTGTAATGTGCATGTAAATACGGTCTTGTGCGTCTCTCTTATCAACTTTAATAGAATAATTGGTTCTACCTCCATTTTCGATATCTAGCTCTGATATATCTACTGTGTTAACAAAGGTCGTTCCCATACCTGGTACACCCATGGCAGATGTTGAATTGCCTGACCCTGTAATCTGTGCACACTTGTCTGAGCCTAGTGCGTAACAATTATTGCCTGATGGCATATTTGCAGGCCCTTGCCCTCCCCAGTCAGTATTCATATTAGAATCTTTATTTGAAGGCACATAACCATTACTGCTATCTAGTATATTATCAGAGTCTTCATTAGTTACTGTAACTGTTGTAGTATCTGTGGTTGTTGTCGTGGTTACAGTATGACCATCAGCTTCATATTCTATTGATTCTGTTTCTGTTATTACTATTGTTTCTTCTACTCCAGGTGTACAAACTCCTGTAGCAGTTACTGGACACTCAGCTCTAAGGGAAGAAGGCCACGATGCCAGAGTGCATAACCATAGCAGCAATAATAAATTTTGCCAGTTTTGACCCATCGCTCTCGACTCCTTCTTTTACTTTTATTTTATTTATTTCATCATTCCATTTTGCATAAACCATACTGCCTTCTGGAATCATATCCATATTTTCTTTCCAACCTGTTTCAGCGTCAGCACCAATAGAACCCATGTATGGGCACGGGGTGCCTGCCATAGCCATGCTGTCCCAGACACGTTCGTCTTGACATAATATTGACACAGATGCCACTTTCATACCTGAAGCATACAATGATCTTGCTAATTTTATTCTTTCACAGTTTTCATCAGTGACGGTAATTCCGCTACTAATACCTAAAATTTGAGTCTGCACGGCACCCGCTACGGCCGTCTTACACACATCAGAATTATTTACAACGACACTAGGTGAATTGGCTGTAGGTGGTGTATTGTTAGTTACAACAGTAGAACTTACAGTATTTGTTTCTGCAAAAACTTGTGATGAAATAAATAATAAAATTAAAACTAATCTTAACACTTCCATCTCCTTCTTGCTTGTCTTAATCTTGAATTTGGATCTGCAGCAGCTTTTGGGAACTTTTTCATTTGTCCCGCACTTCTAGCACAGAATGATTTGCGTCGCTTTGCAGATTTTGACCCAGGTTTAACTTTACCTGTAACTGCTGTTTTTAATTTTGAGCCAGGATTATCACGACGATATTTTGCTACCCCAGCTTTTGTCATTCCCGCTCCAGATTTTGTGGAGCGGAAATATTTTTTTGTTTTTGGTGGCTGTTTGTCCCTTTTCTTAGCCATGACTAAGCATAAAGTACTTCAACGTGCGTAGCTTGATTAAAGAAAACATATAAGTCCGTTTGAAATCTTATTCCAAAATCTGGAAAACTTATTGTCATAACTTCATCCTCACCAGCACCAATTGCAGGAGTAGGAACTGTATATCTGACAGTGCCACTAGGGCCGTCGTCTCTAAGGTCCACTCTTCCTAAAGTGCTTCCACATCTAATACTAAGTTGCAACACTCTAGCTGGAGCACTAAGTGTATTAGTGCCCGCAGCAACTTTTGTAGTTACTTGTCCGCTAGCTGTTAACTCTTTGTTTTTAATAGCGTACATTTAAACTCCTTATGCTAAGTTATTATTCTGTATGTAAAGAATAGTTACTGTAGCTGCACCATTAGCACCATTACCATTAGCTGCTGTATAAATTGCATTTACAGTTTGATCAGACGTACCAATATCAGTACCATCAGCACCAATTGTGCCTCTAGTCGTGCCTACAGCTTTTACGTTTGTAGCTGCAAGATACTCGTCATCATCACCTACGTGTCCAATTTTTACAGTTGCTGCTCCACCATCATCAGATGCAGTTGTAACATTTAAAATTACATCCACAATCTGTGAGTTGGCAGGAATAATACCTACAGCTGTTGTGTTAGTAGCACCAATAATATCTATCACTGCTGATTGAGCCATCAATACAGATCCTGTATTTGCACTAGCTCCTTCTCTTACGGTACCAGCTTTTACTGGTCCTGAAAATGTAGTTGTTCCCATGTCAACCTCCTTTTAGTTGTCGTTTTAAGTCTTGGGTAAGAATACTATAAAATAAAAAAGGCGCTCTTACAAGCGCCCTTTTTCCTAAGAAAGATTTAGTAAATATTATGAACCTTCTGATCCATATACACATCTTGGATCTGAGAAACCAAAGCTGTATCTTTCACGTGCTTTATATCTCATGTTTCCAGTGTCAAAGTCACCTTCCATACCAGTAGTAAGTGGTGCTCTTACAAAGTGTTTGAATCCATTAGGAGCATCAGTTTTGATAAAGAATGCATCAGTATCTAATAGATAGTGGTTTACCACGTATCCATCAGGTAACATACCCATGTTTCTCATCGCATTAATGTCATTGTCAGCAGTACCAACTCTAAGAGTAGAGTTTAAAACTCTATCAGCTACAAATTGTGTATTTACAGGAATGATTAATTTTCTTCCCTGCATTGCAATTTTAAGGCCTCTTTCATCGATAAAGCCTGCAATATCAATCATTGCTTGCTCTAATGAGGTTTCGTTTAAGTCTGCATTTGTTGCACTCTTGTTGGAAAAGTTTCCACCAAGTGCTGTTGGGTGTGCAGTGTTTACTAAAGAAACACCATCACCACCAGCTGTAGTAAATGCATTGTTAAGTACGTTAGTAGCCTTGACTTGTTTTGTGTAAGCCATGGATCTTGCTAACGATCTAGTGTAACGAGCAGATAAAGTGTCGTACAAATTGTCTTCGACAGCTTCCTCAGTCAAACTAAATGCAAGTGCAATAGTTTCGTGAGTATATCTAGCCGTAAAACTTTCAGTTGCTGTATCAAATTGTACAGCTGAACCTTCTTGTTTTACACCAGCTTCGCCGAAGCCCATAAGCATAACTTCTTCTTCAAATGCTCTATCGCTTGTTTCTTGGTCAAAGATCTCTGCATGTTCATTCTCGTAACGAGAATATTCCATACCGAACAAGGCGTTTAAGCCAGGTTCTAGTTCTTTGGCCAGTTGTGCTCTATTAATAGCCATAGTCTAGTCCTCCTTATACGCCTGCAGTTCCTGTATGTGCACCCAATTCGTGGTTATTGATCTTTACAACTAAAACCGAGTTATTCGCCGTAGCGTCATTACTTGGTGTATCGTAAAAGTCCATTAACTTTAACATATGAGTAGCATTTCCAGTTGCTGCTGTGCTTGAATCGATCTCAGCTTTCGACATACCCGTAGTGGTGCTGCCCGCTGCCATGACCATGTTAGCGTTTGTGTGTAAGTCTGCTGCAACTACGTTGCTGCCGACTGAATCCTGTTGAGCAATATACAGTTGATCTGGATCATCTGATATAAAAGCTATAGCATCGGATGCTGCTAGCCCGTCAGGAAAATTGTTTCGGAACGTTGGTTTGCTTGTAGTCGGATCTGTGTAGAAACAACCCATAAAAACACCACTAATTGCCCCTGTTATTGCACCTACGCCACCTTTAACTTCGATGGAACCGTCAGCTTTTAACTTGACTGGATCCCCTGTAAAAAGTGCGCTTGCGCCAGAAGTAATTTTATATTTAGTAGTGCCAGTTGTACCACCAGGTGCCGAACCTAGTTTTGCAATTGGACGTAAACCGAATGGCGCATCAATATTTGCCATATTAGTCTCCTATCTAAATTCAGAGACAGTTAATCTAACCATTAGACTTTTTGCCCCCAAAAGTTACTCTGCTCTGCCTTTCCTGATGGATTGGCATGCTTGGGTGCTCTTCCTTATGTAAATCGTTTTCAACTGATTTAGTTTGGTCTTGAGCTTTGCCAGTAAAATAGGCATCCCTATCTTCCTTGACTTCTTCAGGACATCGCATCAGTATCAAACCTCCAACTCCAATTACACCTTTATACTTACCCTCACTTACATGTGGTAAGTCAAGTCTATCTGGATATTCACTAGCCATAACTAATTCATATCCGCTACGTAATCTACCCATGACGTTTTTTTCGTCTGATTGACCACGAAACTCACTTCTAACCCACCTATGGTGAAAACCTTCAGGTGGTTCTGGTGCATCCAAGTTAGACGGAGGTACCCATCCTCTAGGTCGAGCTTGTTTATCTCGGGTTTCGAGCTTGCGTGAGGTTTTATTAATTTTTTCGTTCATATTACGCTCCTTCCTTCACGTGTTTTGCGTACTCTTCAAGTGGCACACCAAGTTTTTTTGCAATAGCAACTTGTGAGGGTGTGAGTTTCACAGTGCGGCGCCCAGAGGGCGATGTTCTAACAGCCGAAGCAACCCTTTGCCTTGGTTTGTTAATATCCCCTCCAGTTGAAAACTGTTGGGGAAACTCTTTTCGAATTCTAGAATCGACTTCATTATAGTACTCATCTGACGTCGGGTCAAATCCTTCTTGTATTAAGTTCTCATGTATATCATAAGCCATGTAAGTCATAGCTCTATTTGTACCAAACCAGTCATTTTTATCTTTCCAAGCCTCAGCTTTTGGATCGACAGGGGCTTGTTGTTGTGGTTGCTGATTAATTTGCTGTTCAACACTACCTCCTTCTTCTACCTTTTGAACCTCTATTTTTTTTGCTTCATTCTTTTGTTTTGATACTTTTAATCTTTCCTCTTCAATGGTTAATCTTGCAATTTCTTGTTGAGCAGCCACTTGTTTTTCAACATCCTGTGCATTAACAGCAGCTTCAAATGCTCTTTTTGCAAACTCTTTTTGATTTGTTAAAGATTTTTCTCTTTCTGTTAAATAAAGTTCAGATTGATTTTGATTACTGGTTTGTAAAGAATCCATTTTGCCTTTGACTTGTTTTGCATAATCAATTGCAGCCTGTTCCCTTCTTTCAGCCTCACGCATTTTACGTGTGAGTTTGTCAATTCTTCTTTTAACATTATCAGAATATTCTTCTAGTTGTTTGTCTTTATCCTCTTCTTGAGGTTGTGTTTCTTCTACAATAGGAGCTTGTTCCTCTACTTTTACTTCTGAACTTCCTTGTTGTTTTTCGTCTTCTTTTAATTCAATCTCGACAGCATCGCCCGAAGTATCTATCGGGACCATTTTGTCTTGCTCTGATTGCACTGTTGGTTGCATGGTCTCCTCCACGTTACATTATGTTAGCTGGCAAAATATCTCGAGGATCATCAACAACAGCCAGTATTTCATCGTCATTAATTATCCTTAGCTCACCACCATCAATACGGATTCTTGATCCTGCATATCTAGTAATGAGGACCCAATCACCCTCTTTACACCAAGGGCCACTGGGAAACTTTGTATCATCTTTAAAACAAAGATCGCCCATCTTTAAAATCTTACAAATATTTGTTGTTACTTGTGATTCAGCAATAGTTTCATCTGTCAAAATCAAACCTGATTTTGTCTTTTCTTTTAATTTAAGTGGAAATAAAACCATTCTCCAACCTACTGGATTTGGTATTTTTTCTAATTCATTTTTGTCTTTTTCTGCTGATTTGCCGTCCCACACATGTTTGGGAACAATTAATTTAGGTTTAGTCATCATCTAGCTCCGTTTTCTTAAGCAGGTCCGTGAGTTCCTGAACTTCTTGTTTAAGTGCAGCTAATTTACCAGTTAGATATCTATAATCTGACCAATCTTTAGCCATCCCATTTAGTATAGACTCTTTTACTTGCTCTTGTCTAGCAATTAAATCTTTTTTATATGCTGTGAAGAAGTTTTCTAGCCGCATGATTTCATAAGGTCCGCTAATTTTTTACAACGATTAGGAGTTTGTTTATTCCATCTTGAATCTAACATCTCATAACTTGCACCTATAAAATTAGCTTCCTGCAGGGCTTTCCACATATTTTTAAACTTAGACACCCCTGACTGTCCAAGTTGAAAGCACATCTCCGATAAGACGTGTTGAGCAGTTTCTGGTAAATCATCAATGTTATTTTGTGACATCAATTGTTTAGCTTGAGCTATGGCTCTACTTAAATCCTTATCAAATACTGCTTGTAATTCTTCTTCGGTGTATTCTTTATCAGCAACGAAATTATCTGCTGGGACAACTTTATGGCCCCACCCGATGGTATCGAACCCTTCGGTATCTTGATATATTTTGTTTCTAAAACCTTCACTTAATTTTACTGATTTAGATAATTGTTCATAGCTCATGATATTTTATACCTTTTCTTAATCACACCCTGCAAAGTTTTAGCTTGTCCAGCATGAGCCTTTGATGCCTTTTTTAAACTTTTAATTACTTTTGTGACTTTTTTCTTTTGTGCCTTCTTCATTTCTTTTTAAACATTCCTATTGCACTAGATCCTGCCTTAATGCCAAAGCTTGCAGAAATTGCAATGTATAACAAATTATGATAATACGACGGTAAATCCTGTAACGCAATAAAGCCTTGATGTATATGTTCTTGAAAAGGCGTGAAGACTAAAACGGCAGGCAAAAGTAGAACAATAAGACTTACCTCATCTTTCCACGACCCTTTCATTTGATCGACAGCGCTTTGCTCCCATGCAACTTTACCAGCAATTTGATCTTCTTTAAGTTTCTGAGTTGCTTTTATTTCAGTTAATTTTAATTCTTGTTTTGCTTTTTTCGTTTCTACAAAACCCTTGACGCCATCTGCGACGACGCCAAGTAAAGGTTTAGCAAGTAGTTGCCACATAAATTCTATATTGCTCCTATAATAATGATAACGATTATCGCTACAATACCAGCTTTAATCCAATCTTTCATACTCCAGTCGGACCACTCTTTTAAATGTGCCCATAGATCTTGTACTAATTTCATACAAACCTCCTTTGTTGATAGGGTTTTATTACTTTACGCCCTTAAAATCAACTTTTTTGATCTGAGCCTTGCTTGTCTGACCTTTTGGGCCACTACCTTTATTATCTTTAACAACAAAAGGTGAGTACACAACAGCAGCATCAGAAGAAACTTTTATATTTGGAAAAGGGTTTTTTTGTTTAACCACTTCTACTTTTGTTTTTTTAAAGTTCATTTCTTTTTACCCTTCTTTTTTGATTTTTTCTTTTTTATCACACCACGTCCCATAAGTACATCTTTCATTGTAACTTTACCATCACCTGAAAGATCAGGAAACTTTTTACGAGCAGAGCCACCTTTTTTTAAGCCCTGTGCTTTTAACTTAGCTGTTGCTTCAGCCAGTCCACCTTTTTTTACTCTCATAACGTTCTGCCCTTCCTTTCTCATAAGTTTTGCCATTAATGCTGGTGTAAGTTTAATTTTAGATTTTTTGTTTTTACTACCACTAAGTATTTTTTTTAGTAATTGTATTTGCGGATTTTGTTTACGAAGAGCCATTATTTTCTCGCTGCTCCATATCCACGTTTAGCTAGTCTTCCTGATTTAGATGGTTTTTTGTTTTTGCTTACAAGTCCACCTCTTTTCATTCCTTTATCGCCTACTTTAGCTTCAGCTCTTTCAAGAATTTTTTTGTTTTTTAATTGGTTTGCTGCTCTTTTAATATCATCCATATTAAGTCTTTTACCAGGAGTCATTTCCGTAGCTAATTTATATATTGCTCGCAGTCCACCAGTTATACCCGCAGTAGGCATATTTATTTCACCTGAAAGAATTTCTCTTCTAAGCTGTGTTAAACTTTTAATAGCGTTTTCAGTTTTTTCGATCTGACTCTCTTCTGTAGCGTCTTTGACGTTTTTTACTTTACCACCTTCAAGGGTCGGTGATGGTTTTGAATCTGACATATAAACTCCTAGTGTATCGTGGGCTTTATTAATTCAATAAGATCATAACCACCACGATCAGTCAAATCTTTAGCCTCTTTTGTATTAAGATGGTCGTAAAATAAAACTCTAGATACAGCCATCATAGCACCAGCTAAAAGTATACTATCTTCATCACTTTTTGAAGTATTTTTTGCTATATGCATTAGCTTATCATAAAAATCTGCAAGTTTTTCTTCTGCTTTTTCCATTTTTTACTTATTTTGCTTATCAAGATTAACATTTGCACGAAGTTGTGCAATATCTTCATTGGAATCTATTTTATCTTGTGAAATTTTTGCACTTTGAGCTAATTTTTGCTGTTCTAAACCTAATTTTGACTGATCAACCATAGATTTACGCTCTAAATCTTGTGCTCTAAGGTTAATTTCTTGCTGTTTAAGGTCAATTAGTGGGTCTGAACCTTGTGAATCTAAAAATTCTTGTTCATCAGCTACCATTTCGGCAGTATCTTCTGCAATTCTTACTGCAACAGCTGTTTCCATCTCTTGTTGTATCTGCATTTGCTCTTCAGGAGAAAGTTGACCACCTGCTTCTTGCGCTCTTTCTTGAATTAATGGTGCTTGTTCTTGTTCTATCTGCTCTCTTGCACGCATAGCAACATGTTCCATAATGTGAGCCTCTAATGTCATCAATGCTTGAGGATTATTTTTTACAGAAGCAAGATTAAAAAATGCTTTGTGTGCTTCTATGTGAGCATCATGATTTTGCCCTTTGAAAGCAATAAGTGGTTTACCCATAAGTAAACCAGCATTCTCTATTCCAGCATCAATTGGTTTTGGAGTTTGCGGTGCAGGTAAAATTGTATCAATATCTTTCACATTCAGTGCTTGATACATACGTCTGTATGCCTCATACATGTTATGCATCTGCGGTGCTGCTTGAGCAAGTTGTAATTGAGTTTGTGCTAGCGTTACACGCTGAGCCATAGAAAATATATTAGGATCTGAAACAGGTATAATATCTATTTCGTCACTAAAATCTTGAACCTTAATACTAGGTATAGCATTACTCGGTAGTTCATAAGGATATCTCTCTGGTAAAGATTCAGCAAATATTTTTGCTAATAAATTAAATTCAATCTTTTGTGCGTAGTGCAATCTTTTATGAATTGCAGACATAACACGCATACCTCTTTCAATAAGAGCCATAGTCGTACCAACAGGAGCATTAGCTGCAACCGTGTCACCAATTTTTTGATCAGCTACTGCTGCAAATCTTGTTCCTGCTTCTACAACGAAACCAAGCAATTGAAACAAAGTAGGATCTGCACCTTTGTAAGGTAATGGTAATAAGCCTGCACGTAAATCACCACTCGGTGCATCTACGTCTCTAAACTCACCAGGTTGTATTGGATTATCATCATCACGAATACGTAACCCTCTTGCTTTAAATCCTGCAGGTAAGTTTGATAACGTTCCTGCATCAATTAATTGTCTTAGTGCAGATGTGGCCGTTCTTGATAAACCACCAAGCATGTGAACTAAACCTAATCCATAAAAACCTAAACCAGGTAAAAACTTGTAATGTGTAAAATATTGTTTTTTCTTTTTCTTAGGGTCCTCTTCATCATAGTTTCTGTAAATAGATAATACTTCACCTGATCCCTCATCAATTGTAACAATGTAAGGTACTTTTATACCATCGTCAGAATCAACGCCTTCAATATTTAAATCTGTATGTACCTCTAATAGTTGATACTCATCTTGTCTGTATGATTTTGTTATACCAGATATTTTGTCTTCTTTTGCTTTAGTAGCATCTGTGTCGTTGTAAGGTTGGATATCTATATCACGGTAAAAACCTGAGACTTGTAATTTTCTAATCTCATTCTCACTTTTTTTAATAGTGTGAGTAATTCTTTCACATGAAAACAAATCAGTTGCCATGTACGAAACATATAAATCATCAGACGAAACAAATTTAGATACAGCTCTTTCTAAGCTTTCATCATAATAAATTTTCTTAAATGCTGAACCTGATAACGGTAAGTAAAATAACATTTGATCAAGTTCTGGATCATATTCTTCCATGACATGAAGAATCTGATAATTCATAAATTCTTTAATACGTTGAGCTTGTTCTTCTTTTTGTTGAGTTATCTTGCCAAGTATTTGTGTATTAACTGGGCCACCACTTGGAAGTAATTCTTTATAAGCTTGTGCTTGAAACTGTGTAACAGATTCAGATAACATAGGATGAGTAACACCACTTGCACCCTGAAACGGTTGTGAACGTTCATCATACTTCAAGCCAAGTAAATCTAAACCTTTTCTATATGAGTCTTCCCAATCTTTTCGAGAGTCTTTATCCTCTTCATAAGCTTCAACTAATTCTGTAGCAATACTTTGTAAAATATCATCATCTAAAGATTCTGCTAAATTACCTGTAAAACTATTGTCTATTTCTCTTTCCTGCTCTCCAACTATTGCACTACCATCTTCAAGTATTTCTACATCTGGTGTGAATTTTTCTGCATTTTCAAGCTCTAAGACTTGTTCTTGCATTATCTCTTCTGGGTCAGGATTTGGATTCAATCTTCTGTCAACTACCATTATGCTTCCTCAAATATATCTATGATCTCCTGATTATACACAAGTCCACCTTTTTTTCTATGAGTTTTATGCGGCTGCGTACCTTCTGGAGTAAATAACAATTTATAATGCTTCATACCATCTATTTCAACAGTCTCAAGCTTCGTGTTATTTTCAGCAGCAATTCTTTTTAAACTTTTTTCTACTGGTGATGTAAAGTGTTTACCATCTGGTGTTTTTGCATCTGGACCACCATAAAACTCCTCCATACCTATACCCTTCATATCCTTTGTTCTTTCAGCATAAGGTGTGTCCGTACCGCCTGTTTGACTGTACTTATTTCTGTTATTTCTGCCTGTATTAATAATTAAACCTATTGGTGCACTAGGATCACCTTCTTCAAACAATCTTTTTGAACCGTCAGAGAATGCTCTTTTTAACATAATCTCACCCCACTCTTGTCTATTTTTAAGTGGTAGGTTTGGAAATAATTTTTTAAGAACAGCTTCACTTAATTGTGTTTCAAGATTTTCCATCATTGCTGTTTCAAGCATTTCAGCCTCTTGCGCTTTTTGTATAGTCTCTTTGCTAGGTCTTATACCCTCAGACGCTAGCTGTTCAAAAGCTCTTTGGTTTTCATCAAATCTTTTCATAAACTTACTCATCTCTTGTTCTGTACGAAAGATCGGTCTAAACACATCGCCATGCCTTGCAAATAAAGCAGCTACCTCTCTGTCTGCCTGACCGCCTCTACCACCAGCAGCAATAAAACTTCTTGCGTCTGATTTTGTTTTAATGTTTTTTAATGAGTCACCAAAATCTTCTAGTATTCTTTCTTTCAGTTTTTGTGATTGCTGTAGAAGATCAGATTGTATTTCATCGACAAATGTAAATTTTTCCTTACCAACTTTTTCAAACTCTCTTAATTTGTTAATATCGCTTTGTAGTTTACTTCTAAATTGTTTTATTTGACGATTTAAAGCTGGATCTAAATTCTCTAAAGCACTTTCACGCATGTTAACACTTTGTGCTATATCAGCTGGATTCATCGTTTCACTTGGTGGTCCACCAAATTCTCTTCTAATTTTTTCATATGCCGAAGCATATAAACCACGAAGCTGTCTATTTAGCTTTTCTTGATTTTTTTCTATTGTTTTTCTATTAGCTGTTGCTAGTCCTTTAATGCCTTGACCAGCTGCTGCTTTTGCTTCTGCTTGCGAAATCTTTTTTGGTAGCTCAATATCAAACTCTCTCGTCCAACCAATAACATACTTATCAGGAAAATCGTGAGCTGTTGCAGGTATCGTGCCTACGTCTTGTGGTATATTTTCTGGGGCTAAAGTTAATACTCTTTCTCTGTATGTATTCTCTAGAGTTCCTTTTGGGGCACCTTGTTTATTGTACAAGTATTGATTACCATAGAATGCTCTTTTGTTTTCACCATCTAAAACGTCAGATCTAAATCCATACGTGGATGATTTGATTTTTCGAAGAGGTGCTTTACGAATTATATCTAATAGCTCAGCTTTTGGAATAGGCTGACCTGCCATTTCTTTTAAATACGGCGTTAGTAAGTTATCTTCTAATTCTACTTTTGATATATTTTTTTGTTGTAGAAAAGCCATTAACGATATTGGATCGTCAAAAACTTCTGGTGTGTTGGGGTCCATGAGCCGTGCTTCGAGGCCCGAGTAAAATTGTCCTTCTGTTGTTTCTGGTGAAT
>Ga0208919_1001298_pt1 | contig 14706 bp, 16 predicted proteins | sample 4_EtaG_FD_184076 | JGI IMG/M metagenome (GOLD analysis project Ga0208919, IMG submission 184076) | Marine viral communities from the Subarctic Pacific Ocean - 4_ETSP_OMZ_AT15127 metaG (SPAdes) (version 3) | ecosystem: Environmental > Aquatic > Marine > Oceanic | place: Pacific Ocean | collected...
CTCTGAGCCACCCCTATACTCGGACGACCTAGCCTACCTAGAAGAGTGGGTGATACAGGGCAGGGAGCGATGGGAGCCTATGGGAACCTTTAGCCACACAAACCGCGAGCGTATGTAGCTCACAAACCAAAACCAATACTACTAATATGCCTAAGAAAAACACAGTCCTTATTATCGGTGACACGCATTGCCCAGCGATGCACAAAGACTACATCAAGTTCTTAAAGAAGATAGAGAAGAAGCACAAGTGTAACAGGGTTGTTCACATTGGTGACTTAGTAGATTGGAACTCCATATCCTACCACGAGAAAGACCCGTCCATGCCAAGTGCCGAGGATGAGTTTGCGGAGGCATTTAAGCAGGTTAGGAAGCTACACAAAGCCTTCCCATCCGTAGACTACCTCAAGGGTAACCATAGTGACCTGCCGTCCCGTAAGGCTAAGACCATAGGCATACCAGAGCATCTGATGAAAGACTTCAAGTCCCTGTGGCAACTAGACGGTTGGACAATCCACCCTCGCTATCACGATCTAGTAATTGATGATGTCATCTACCGACACGGAGACAAGGGTAAGGGTGGACAACAAGCTGCATATAAGAATGCCGTAGCTGAGTTCAACTCTCTCGTTCAAGGACACCTACACGCCCAGGCTGGCCTAGTATATCACGCCAACCAACATGAGTGTGTCTTTGGTATGCAGGTAGGATGTGGCGTAGAACATGACCACCCGTCCATGAACTACGGAAGAGTGTATGCCGCCAAACCAATCGTTGGCTGTGGTGTTGTCTACAGTTCCAAGGTTGCCTTCTTTGAACCAATGTTTCTATAGCTATGATTAAACTTACATACACCAATACAATGCCAACCCTCGACACCATTGAACACGCAGAGATTGAGTTTCAATTACCACACATGGCAAACTTCACGGAGGCTTGTCGTGGTCTAGCCTACTGCGCTGGGTTTGAACCAGAGTCCATCGACGAATACATGATCGACCCACATAAAACAGCCTACAGGGAAGAGTAAATGGAATACCTACCAGAGCCACACGTAGTAGCCATCTTCACGATGGCAGTAATATTCTTCTTCGTAGCAACACCCTTTGAGTAAATCAGTTTACCAACATGAAATCCAATAAAAATAGGTTTGGCAAAATATACGCTATTGCTTGTGGGCAATACGTCAAGGTAGGTATGACCCACGGACCAGTAAAGGAACGTATGAAATCCCTACAAGCGGCGAACCCTATCCAGATGAGCATTATGTTTGAAGCCGTCGTCGACGAGCAACAGCTAGGTGCTACGACTGGTCAGGTTGAATACGCCATTCATCAAAAACTAGGAGCCTTCAAGGTCCGCGGAGAATGGTTCCAGATTGATCGATCCCAAGTGATTAGCGCAATCCTAGAAGTCATCGAGGGCTGGGAGCCAGCGACTAAAGTTAAAGAGACCTTGCCAGGTAAGACATTTATGGTGCGAGTAACTGAAGAACAAATGAAGTATTTAGACAGCCGCATACAGAATCAAACTGTCTGCAACTGGTTACATCGTGCCATCTGTGAAAGAATTGAGCGACAGGAGAAGGCATCAGCAGCATAGCGGTAAATACCCTCAGTTTTTACTACGTGGCAAGCCTCTCAGATGCCCCTGAGGGGCTTTTCTTTTGTTCCGAGGGGTAGGGGTAGGGTCTGGGATAGTAAGCCCTTCTAGGGGGCTTCAGGGCTCATTCTTGGGTCACTCTATCTTATAACGATCCCTTGATCCTCAGCGCACGAAGCACGTCATTGGACAGCAGATTCTTGCGCTTGAACTCATTGATCATACCAGGGTTCTTGGAGAGGTAATCTACCTTCTCATCTGTATCCATGTTACGCATCAACGTATCCCTCTGGTTCAAGCCCTTGCTAGCATTTCTCTTCTCGCGAACCCACATACTCATCAGTCTCTTGCCAGTTTGCGGGTCAGTTCGCATATACTTCAGTATGTTGCTGCGTTTCTGTTGCATTGTCTCACCCATTTCGTTGTAGATTTCAGATGTCGATGGCTTTGAAGTTCTTTTCAGATCGTTATAATCTCCATCCAATGTAGCAAGTATGTCTTTAGAGGAAATGCCAGCGTCTTTCATTACCCCTATGCGTTCGGATTCCGTAAACCCCTGCTTTGCAAGATCATCATTCCTTTGAGCAATAGCCATCATACTTTGCCTTCGGCCATCATTAGCCCGTTGGTAGATAACTTCTAGGTCTGCGGGACTAAACTCTCCATCTTCTTTGGCTCTTTTGTAACTTCTGCTTGAACCATCAGCGTTACCCTTGTTTTCCATCATGGCATATTTTACGCTTTCGGCGATGTCTATTGTGTTAACCCGATAGCCCACTTGTCTTTTAAAGACTTGAGCTACACTTAGGTCTCCAACTCCGCGCAACGCTTCATCTAATTTTCCTGCCTCACGAACAATACCTGGACGGAAAGATTCTTTGACGAAATAAACAAGTCGCTCCTTGGCGTTTTCCAAATCATTCTCAGAGTAGCTAATTTGATTACCCCTATTATTGCGATTGTTGACAGCTTCCATTAAACCTCGGTTAATAAATGAACCTTCACCTACAAACTCTTCTACCAGCACGGAGGCTAGGCTGTCGATTGGCTTGTCCTGCATGGCAGCCTCAAATGCGGCAAGTCCAAGTGCGTGAGGAGAAATGTAAGATATGTTAGCATAACTAACCGTTTTGCCGTCGTCCGAAACTCGCATTGCCAGCGTCTTACGTTGATCCCAACTTGGCAATGAGTTTTTAATAGCTTGCTTGTTTTCGTCGGTCACACCACCATCACGATTCAATGCTTCGATTGCCGCGTATGTTCCACCATAAACTGTGGCTAAAGCAGTTAGTCTTTTAGCACCCTCTATTCTCATAGCAGACTTACTAGCCTTACTAATGTCTAGCCCTAGATCAGCACCAAAGTTACCCTGAAGCATTTGCTTAATAATCTTTCCTTGGTTGTATTGGTTACGCATAAACTCAGCCGTGAAGGAAGCAAACTGTGGCATGATACCCATACGAGAAAGGCGTTTAACAACAGAAGACAATCGGTCGTAGTTTTGATACGTGTCATTGATTAGTTCTGCTGCTAGTTTTTTAACTTGCTCGTCACCTAATTCTGGGTAAACCTTTTTCAACATCTTTTGTTGCGCCTTCCAACCTACATAACGTCCTATGGTATCAGGAATAGAATAAGCTTTGCCGAAGAAGCCAACTGGTTTTTCCATTGCATTAGAGAATATGCCACGCTCAAAGGAATCTCTCATGTCGGACTCTATGATGTTTTCTCCCTTGATGCCGTAACGAGCCATATCATTGGCCTCCTTGAGAAATGCCCTGCGCTCTTTACCTCCAGATGGACTCATCAACTTCTCTATGCCACCAAACTCCGCTAAAGCTACACGCGCTCCACGACCAGCACCAGCAAATGGATTAACACCCATACCCGCTAAAGTAATCGCATTACCATACACCTGAACCGCATAAGACGGTGGGTTCAATAGAACCTTAGTGGCTTTAGACAGTCCAACAGCAGTCGAGTAAAGGTCTTGCAAGCCAGCTAGGATAGCATTGTTAGAACGCTCTGTCCCGCTGTTAATGTATAAACTATTAATTGATGCTTGAACTTCTGGTGATACATTGTAACCTGTTTCTACACCAGCCTTTAACTTTAACGGAGCGGTCCCTTGCGGGGCAAGATCGCTACGAACGGCAAGCCCATTCCTTTGTAAAATATTAATTATGTTTCGGTCGGTCTTTTCTCTAGCAACCATGCGCCCAACTCTGGTAAGTGTGCCACGAACTCGTTCGCCAGTTTCGGTAATTTCACCTAACCATGCTTTCTCAAACTCTCCTGGCTCTTTGCGTTTCATTAAGGGAGAATCGATTTTACCTCCAACACCAGAGCGCGGATCAAGTTTACGTGCGGCAGCAGACTTAGCTTCTAATTTGTTAAGTTGCTCGTTTGCCTCGTCCATTGCGGCTTTACGCGCAGCCTTTGGCTCCATGTTTTTAAACTTACCAGCTTGTAACTTTTTGTTAGCAATCTCTTCTTGTGCCTTAGCCCGTAGTTTAACGTCTGGAACAAAGTCACTATCTACAAACATACGATACTCTCGGCTTGTAAAGTTGCCTAACTCTCTAGATTTTTTAATCTTAGCAATTAACTTAGGTGTTTCTTGAAGGGCTGCCTGTTCCTTCGTTGCTTTTTTAATTTGCTTTTTAAGTTTTTTCTTTGCCTTGGCGTTGATCGCTCGCCCTGCTTCCTCTCGTAATCTTAAAATTTGATTAGTAACTCTCGCTAATTTTTCTGGCCCCATCTTTGCCATGTAGTCAGCGTCTAAATACTTAATTACGTCTCCCTGTAGTTCGTCTAACCTGTTGCGATACACAACTAAATCGTCACTTAAACTTCCAAGTGACGGGTCTAGCTCGCCTCCAGCTAAATATTTGTCTACCTTTGCAGAAACACTTGAGTCTTGAGCAGTAGCAGCCGCAATGCGTTTGTCCATTTTGCCACCAAGTTCTTCGACCGATGTTATACGTTTACGAAAACGTAAGATTTCATTCCTAGTTTCTTTACCAACCACTTTAGATGGAGCAAGAATAGACAACATTCGGTTTTTAAAACCAGATATATTTCTAGGATTTTCTACAAAGTCTGTAGCTATATCAGCCTGAACCCTGGCTTTAACTTTTTCAACTTGACCACGTAGTATTTTGTCTCCTTCTGCACCCTCTACTTGAGCAAGGGGCTTGAAGTCTTTGTAAGTTATAGCTCCACTTGCTACTTCGTCATCAATTTCATTAAAAGTTTTACCCAAAAACTTATCTAATGACTTGCTAACCTTTGGGGTAACAGCACCTATACCGCCACCAAACAAAGCACCAGCACCTGCATAAGTAGCAAACTCTTCTTTGGTAGGCATACGCCCCTCGTCAACAGCAGTTTTAATTGTAACTTCTGTGCCGCCTAATACTGAACCCTTAACGGCTTCACGAGCAGCCGCACCAGCAACCATGCTGCTAGTAATCTTAGCTCCACCCCTAAGCCCCTTAACCGCCGCTCCACCTAATGGAACAGCACTAACTACACCAGCACCTAAAGCTCGACCAAGACTAAAGTCGGGTTGATCTTCAATGTCCTGTGCTATTGCAGAACCAAGAAAGCCGCCAGCAAATCCACCAATAGCTGCGCCTATAGCAGCTCCTGCAACTGCTCCTATGCCAAAAAATCCAGCCCCAATAGCTCCACCAATCAAAGAACCAGCAACGCTTGCTCCAATTTCAGTTCCAACACCAGCAACAATTTCACCAGTAGTAGGTTCCTCTTCTTCGTCGTCAAATGTTATAGTAGATTTTTTTTCAACCTCATCATCAAATGTAATCGAACTAGTCGCTTTGGGTTGGTCGGCAATCTCGTCGTCAAAAGTGATTGTTGATGTTGGAGTAATATCTTCGTCGTCGAATGTTATGGCCATAATTATACAGTTGCATTTCTACCACCAATTGTAATTTTAGTTCCTTCAGGAAGATTTGCAGCTTCTGCTTCTTCCATAGTATCAAACGCTTGTCGAGTTATATTAACTTCCTGTTGTTGTGTCAACCCACCAAAGTATTCACTTGCGGTTACATCAAATCCATTTTTTTGAATTTCAGCGGCTGTTAAAATATCATTAGCTTTAGTTAAATTACCTGCCTCAAAAGCTTCACGAGCTTCTTCGATTTTCTTTTTGGTAAATTCAAATTTTTGTACTTCACGCGTAACCTCCTCGGGAGTTTGAGTTCCTGTAGAAATAACTTGCGCTCCACCACGGCTAGTTTGTGCAAAGGTCACTCCGTTTACAGTGTAAACCCTGCCTTCAAACTCTGGTCTATCTAAAGTTGCCTGAGCAGTTTTAAGTCTAGCTTCATTAATAGCTCTCTTAGTTTCCAATTCTGCTAGGCGTTCTGGCTCTCCTGCTTGTATAGCTCTAGCTAAAGCATTAATATCAGATGCAGATGGGTTTCGACCTGCAAGTTGACCCCTTGCTCTGACCCTTGCGTCCTCAAAGGACAAACCCTCTGTTTGTCCACCAGTGGTTTTACTTTGTGCTACACGAGTATCCCTGTCCGCTTGGCTTTCGCCTGGTCGCCTGTCCATTTCTCTAACCCTAGCATCCCGTGCTTCGCTGTCACCCTCGAAACTTCCTGTGCCTCCGATTCTTTGTTGTCTAGATAAGCTGTCTTGTTCAAAGGATGATAAAGCATCAACGGGAGTCTGTGAGCTAGCAGGGATTCGATTAACAGGTTGTTGTGTTCCTGGTGATCTTACTTCATTTCCTTGAGCGTCATATCCTAGAAGTTCACCTGGTCTAAATATTCCTTGTGCTCTATCCTCTATTCCGTCTCTGTTTCCGTCCCTAAACTCTGCTGTCTGCCCCGCAGGTCTAGCTACTTGGGACATTATTTCATCAGGAACTTTTACAGGTCCAGTTGAGGGTTGTGTAGTAGCAGAAGGAACGACACTATCAACAGGGGGTTGCGCAACTGCACCTTGTGCTTGTAGCTGTAAAGCTTCTTGCGTGGGCCTAAATCGCAGACGACCTTGCTCATCTAAGAACTGCTCCGTACGTTGTTCTGGAGCATCCTCATAACGCATAAACTGAGATAAGGTTTGAGCTGGTGGTGGGACGGTTGCTTCTTGACCTTGCGCGTTGGCAATAGCTTGTTGATTCATGTCCATGCCTTGGTTTTGGTCTGTTAAGGCATTCATGATAGCTGATTGGTTCATGTCCATTTCTTGCCCCTGTAAGCCCCCTGAAGGGCTTTCAACGGGTGGGGTGACACTTGAGGTTGCCTTAAGGGCTGAAGAAGCTTGTGCGGCTTTCTTTTCGTCTAAAATGCTTTGCACTTGCTCAGGAGTACGAACTGGAGATGTAGGAGTCTCTGGAAGAGGACGTTCTTGTCCACCTGTCCCTAGCATAAACTTAATAGCTTGCGCTTTAGCCTCTGGACTTGCTTCCGAGTAAGGGACTTGAGAACCTAAAATTCCAAAGCGTTTATTAAAAATTGAAAACGTAGGTGTTCCGTCGGGTGATTGGGATTGAAACGCCTCTTGACCAAAACCTTTATTAATCAAATCAGCTAAAACAGACTCATTGTAAGTTTGGCTTATAGATTCTCCAACTGTAGTTGGTGGACTAATTGGTTCGACTGGCTCAACGATTGTCGGGTCAAACGCACCGGGGTTCTTAATGTTTTTAATACCAGGAACTAGTGAAACTATATTAGAATCCAAGGAAGGAACACCCTCTGCCCCTATCCTTGCTCTCTTAGTTTCTAGTTCTGCTTTCTTTCTCTCCTCCTCTTCGGCGTTGTAATTTGTGCCGAAAAGGTTTTGGTTTGGTTTATCTCCTGTTGCCATAGCTGTATTATATCATAAAGGGTTAGTTAACTGTAAGTGTAAAAGTCAAGACCTGTGATACTTGCCGAACAAGAACCAGAAACCTCATCGTTAGAATAACTAGCTGATCCTGATGCAGTAGAAGCATCAGCTGAAAAAAATACAGTGCTACCCGCTTTTGTTGCGGTTCCTATTGATAAAGCCGATACTGCCATAGGGAATCCATTAAAGGTTTTATATGCAGTATCAGAGTCAAAGGTTCCAGGGGTCTGTCCAGAAGAAGGGTCAGTTACACTGCTGGAAACTCTAATTATTACGTTTGCATTTCCTGACGAGGGTGGGTCACCCGATGGGTCTTCTTCATCAGAAGCTATTGTGTTAACACTAAATCCATTTTCAAGTCCGTAACCAACAAAATTATCTTCATCACTATTATCACCATTATACATTCGCATAATGCCAAGATCAATAAGCCCTGACTTTTCGCCATTAGCAATTCCTACGCTATATAAATTCCTATAGTCATAATAGTTGTCTCTTTCGCAAACTCTATCTTTTGGATTTTCTGGGTCTGTTGTTGGGTTAATGAAACTTGAACCTTCTTTTCTATAAATAATTGACGGCAAGGAAGTTGATGTTTTGCTAGATGCAACCGAACAAAGAAGTTCATTGGTATTCCAAAATATCTTTACAGCGTTTGCTAAGGATGTTTGTATTTCAGCATTAGTTGGAGAACTTCCTTTTTGCGTTCCACCTAAAGTTGTCCATTTTTCTTTTGAAGAAACGTCTATCTTTCTAGTTACACAAAACGGAAACCCATTGCCCCTTCCCAGGGCCGTAAATGAAGTTGCGGTTGGCATTACGTTATTTCGTCACCTATTGATCCGTTTATAGTAGCATTAAACGGTTTTCCATCTACACATATAATTGCATCAAATGAACCTGCTGTTCCTTCATCGTCATCTGTAATGTCGTCAATCCCGTCATTTGATATAGTTTCATCCGTCCCTTCTTTGTTAGAAGCAGGATCGTAGTCGCCCGTTTCTACATCATAGACGTTGCCTTCTTGGGATTGCTTCCCAAGCATTGCAAGGAGTTCTCCTTCGTCGGCAGCCTTAACCTCTCTTCTTTCCTTAGTGCCGCTTGCTTGAGCGAGTGCTTCCTTCCTTAAGTCTTTGACTCGTTTTTCTTCGGCACGACGTGCCCTTGTTGCCCGTTGTCTATCAAGTGATGCTTGCTCTTCTCCTGAGCGTTCCTTGTCTTTGTCACGGATTACCTTTGGCTTGTTTTCGTATGCCATTAATTGTATGGCCCTCCAACTTCACTAACCTGTGCGGGTATAGTGTCCGTAACAATAATGGTTTTCTTGTAGTAAGTTGTTCCGTCCACGTCATCAAAGGCAGATGTTATTTTTACATCTAGAACCCACTTTGACCCTACGGGATCAGAAGGTCCTTTATTTACCGTTAGTTGATATGAAACTTGACTAACGTCTGTAAACCTTTGGCTTTCTTGAAAGAAAAAAGCCTCTGTTCCTCCCCCAGTTATTGCTTTAGCACTATCACTGCTTGTTGTTCTGTATCCCCTAAGTGACTTAGAGGTGTTAAACTGATTACCTGATTTAGAGCCAGCAGCATAAAGTTTAAATGAACCCCAATCGTTTGGACTCCACAATCCACTTGCAGAATCATACTTGTAGTCACTGGATGAAATGGTGCTATTTGTTGTAAAAAATACATGCACCGTGGACTTAACCTTTGATTGCACGGGAGGTTTGATTAGGTCAAGACTAACACTAAGATAATTAAAACCATGACCGCTACCACTACCTTCGCTTATAAAAAAAAGACCAGGGTAAGAGAAGTTAGAAAATACATCAAAGCTGTGAACAGGTGTAGTACCAGCCGTTCCTAATGGATTGCCGTTCTTGTCCTGCATTGTCGTAACAGTAATGGTCTTTAGACCTTGAAAGTTATTGGTGCTACGTGATGTCACGGGACCAACCGTAGTTCCCTCTGTTACAAGGAATACTGTTGTTACTTGCTTTACACCTTCGGACAGGTTTTTAGTAGAAACACTTAGTGTTCCTGCCTGAATGTAAGTTCGTTCAAACTCTCTGTAACTATCAGTGTCGTCAACTTGATAGGAAGCCAAAAAACAACGAACGGCTGTTTCTGAGTCAATCTGGTGGTCAATGTAATCAACCCCAACGTCTTTGTCGTCATCGGGAATATCCGTTCCAGCCTGAGCAATGCTAGTTCTTGTTACCCTTCTAAGGCCGTTTAACTCCAAGTCAATGGTGTCGTCCTTTACTTGAACGAAGGTAGCCCCAAGGGTTTGATACACGAGTGTAACAATGTATTGATCTCCTTGTGTAATGGACTCAACAGATACAAGGCGCATATCTGTATAGGCTTCTCCTGTTCGTGGAGCCAAGCCATCAATAGACATTTCTGCGGATTCCAGTGATCCGAAGTCAGGGAAGATGCGAGCCTTGTTAGAACTATACCAGTCCTCACGACTGTTAATAGTGCTGCAGTTAATGGTCAGTTCATACCTGCCATTCTGCAACTGCTCAACCTCTGGGGTTCCAATGAGCTTCAGCCTATTAGTTCTGTGAGATACTGCCATTATGATGCAACTGCTTTAATTACTGCAAAGTTAAGTTTAATAGCCTCGCTTAAAGAGCCTCCGCTTACATTCAGAACACTTATACTACAGCTACCAGCGGCTACGGCTCCTACCGTAACTTGATACGCTCCTGCTGTTCCAACACTAGCAACATTAACAATAACAACATCTGTTGCAGCTATAGTGCTATTAGTTAATGTAAATGCGGCAGTAGCGTCATCCGCTAACGCTGCGGCATTCATTACTATTTCACCATTAATTTTATTAAGTGTAACAGCAGTCGTTTTATCTGTAGCTTGAGTGACGGTTCCACCACTGCCAACTTTGTATCCTAGCGTTGAGCTAGACAATACATCGGTTCCTGTAACAGCGGCAGCTGTAGTTGCACCAGATATATCTAAATCTTTACCAATTACTACTTTTTCTCCGCTGTTAGTGGTAGTGAACTTCAAGTAGCTATTTGCGGACTCAGTAATATCTAAGGCATTAGCAAGATTGTCTGTAAGTTTGATCTTGTTATCCCCAGTATCAGTTCCATCAAAAATAATCTCCAACCCAGTTGCTGCAACGTCAGAAGAGATTGAGTCACAGTTAATGTCGCCAGCGTTAGTAATGTTTCCATCTGACACACTTATTGAAGTGGAGGTCAGAGCGGCAAATGTTCCAGCTGCTGCGGAGTTAGCACCAATCACGGTGCCATCAATAGCCCCACCATCAATGTTAACTGAGTCAGATGCTTGAGAAGCTATTGTTCCAGCGTCAGATATAGTGTTTAATAGTTGTTGCCCAGTATGGTTGCCTCGTTTAATTGCTTCAGCGTAAACAGAATTTTGTTGTGCAGCAGAGCCACTTGGAACGTGGTCTACTAGCAGGTCAGCCAAAGATATTGATGAAGTGCTGGTAGGTATTTTAAATTTTCCCTTTTCCCTGTTGGGAAAAATAACTTCAAATACGCTATCAATGTCTGAGTCACCGTTTGTAAATAGGACTACGCTTCCCGTTCCATTGGCTGCACTTGTTGCTGTTACAACACTGGAAAGAACAACGTAGTCATTGTCCTTATCAGCACCTGCTGTTAGAAGTCTAAAGGTTAACGTCTGGTTAGCGTAATTAGCAAATCCAGCGGTTTTTAAATTAAAGTTTACAGTTGTACTTGCCATTAGCAGTCCCAAGCCTTTCTAGACCAATAGTTTGCGGACATCTTGCCCTTGCCTCCCTTGATACCAGCACTACGGGCGCAGTAGCTTTTCTTACGGGCTGGTCGATTCTTCTTGATACTCATATTAGCATCACCAAATCGTATTAACTTTTCCTTGCCACCTTCACAAGCTTTCACAACAAACTTCTTCCCGCCTTGGACTTCACGGCGTGGCACGTTGCATTTCATCTTTGATTTGTCTGCCATTGTTACTTACTTCTTACTTTTGCTTTTGGTGTGTTTGCTACGACTGTTTTTCCCTTTGCTCCTGCTTTCTTTTTCTTTTGAGCAGTGCTTGCTCTTTCAGCTTTCGACAGGCTAAGAGCCTTTCTTTTAGGGAGGCAACGGTCAGGGTTTTTCTTATCCTTCGACGTTCCGCAAGGTCCTTTGATTGATCCATCAGTTCCAATCCTTACCCAGTTTTGTTTTCTCCATTGTGCTAGCTGTGACATTATGTTCTTTTACGTTTTGCACTCTTAGATTTCTTAGCGTAGTTCGGGTCCTTACAATACTTAGATGCAGCCATATTAGCGTAGGCAGACGGATACGTGTCAAACGTACGCCTTGCCCAGGCTTTACCTTCTGGGCATATTTTACCTCCACTCTTTGCTTTCTTTGGCATTACTTAACTAACTTTCTTTGTTTAGACATCTTGGCATCCACAATCTTACGCAAGACCTTTGCTTGTCCAGCGTGAGCCTTGGATGCTTGTTCTAGCTTAGTAGCTACTTCTAGTATCTTGCGGTGCATTACTTACACTTCTTTCGTTTACCCATTCCTTTCATTCCCTTTGTAGAGGGACGACCTACTTTACTTCCGTATGTTCCTTTTCCTTGTGGCATAATATTATTTAATCCTTTCTTTTATTGTGGAAATCAAACAAGACTTTGACTTTTTCCGTGAGAGTTTCGATGTTGTAGTGCATACGAGCCAGCACAACAATGAGCGTAATGATACCGATTGACACTGGCCACAGGGATGCAATGATTTGCAAGATTTCATTCATTTATTTGATTTGAGATGAGCCAAAGTAGAAGCCTACAATGGCTAAGGCAGTTTGCCTAATTTCTGGTAAGATGACGAAGCCCTGCACAGTATCCCATTTAAGACCCTTAAATAGCCCTAGAAAGCCGTTTGTCTCTCTACCTATACTTACCCCTACGTCAGTCCACGCAAAGACGAATGGGGCTATTACAATGGCAAAGACGGTGGATACAACAAGGAACCTGCGAACTAATACACCACCATCACGTTTAGCAGCTGCATCTGCCGAGGCATCTGCTGTCTGCTGGGATGTAATCATACGCTCAAACTGTCGAGCCTGATGATCCATCTGTGCGCCAATAAGCTTCATCACGAAGCCACTGACTCCTCCTCCGAGCATTGCTATTAGTTCTGGTGTCATATTATTTTTTTCTAAGTTCTTTGATTACCTTGATTGCAGATGCTGTCATATACGTAAAGGTTGCTAGACCTACGCAAAAACCAAGCAGTTCGTTCACGGGAGCTAGCTCAATGGTAGCTATAAAACCTCCTGTTCCAATCGCTGATCTGTATATAATATCTTCCATAGCATTTAGTCTTCGTCGTCGTCAGGTAGGGGTGTGTAGTGGTTAACGGTTGATGACTCTTCGGACTCGTCCAAGTCGTAGTTAGTTACATCCAATGCCCACATATGGTCAGCAGTTTCGTTAGGGTAAGTAAGCCAGCGTGTGCCTATGCCATCAACCCAATATCCATAGCCAATCTCTTTGCCTTCTTCGTCGGCTCGTTCAATGGCGGCTTCCTTGCTTGCGTATATTAAGTAGAGCATTATACAAGAGTTATATTATAGTAATTAGCAGTATTCGTTTCAACGGCACTACGGTTAGCCGACTGGTCAGAAGTGTAGAAAATAACCTCACGGATACGCCCGTTGAAATAACCACTTGGATTTGTAGTCCGATGAACACCAATAGAAAATTGGTTTATTCCATCGGTAAGACGAAAATCATTTCCGTAGTCATCAGTTGTATTAGCAAGAGTTCCACCCTTAGCACCTACACTAGTAGAAGTTTCTCCAGTAGTTACAGCAAAGGTAAGGCGGTCACTTCCAGAAACACTAGCTGATACTGAAACACCTGAAGTAGCATTTCTTGGGACTGCAATAGATGTGCTTGATCCCTCTTGAACAGCAAAATATCTGTTAGCCGCACCGTTTTTTGAAAACGAACCAACATATCCAGTTGCATCTCTAACGCTCGTAGAAAAAATTGAAAAAGGACTCGTAAGCACTGACGCTGAAATGGAAACTAAAAAGTCATCGCCATCAAAATCTATGCCATCGTCAGGAACTAACGAACCAGAACTAACAATCTTAGGTTGGTTTCCAGCAGTAGCTTGCTCTGCATCATTGCCGTTACCTGACTGGTCATACCAAGTGTCGACAAAGCCATCATTGCCTGAACCAACAAAATCAACTAAAGCACCAGAAGATATGCCAGAAACCGTAAAGTCTTGTTCATCATTATCTCCAGCAGCACCACCCGTATCTCTACGGACACGCACAACCTTAGGATCACCACCAGTAAGACTACGGAGGCTGTATGCCGCCGCAGCGTTAGGAGCAATCTGAAGGACGCTCTCGCCCACTGAGTTCAGCCGACGCTGGCGACCCAGGGCTGAATCAAGGCTAACGTGCATACTAGACCTTGTGTAGTTGCACTAGTCCACCGCTAATAGTAACGGAGGTAAAGTTGCCATAAAGAATTGTTCCTGCTCCTAGAGTTGTAAGGAGGTCTGCGGAGTTAGTTACATTAGTAGCAGTCAATGCTGAAAGAGTTGAATCCTTAAGAAACTGGATAGCTCCAAACGAACCTGCGGTTGCACCGTCGGCTGCATTGATTACTATTGAACCTGCGGAGCTGAACTCCAGTGCGTTATTTCGTGAACTTGCCATAATTGTGTATTATATCACAGGGGGTTACTATCGGGATTGCCGATTTACGTATGTGGAAAATCTTTTGTTAATTGTGTTATTGTTGGATCGAATGTCAATCTTCTCTAGCTCCAAGGCTAGGTAGGTCTGAGCCACCTGCTCTTCGGCTAGGGCTTGCTCCTGTCGGTTTTGAACCCGTAGGAAGTCAGCATACACAGCGTGAGCAATGTAATTGAAGAACTCACCTGGAACCTCTACCGTTGAGTTGTAGAAATCAGTAGTAACAGTAAAGGGCGTGAACTGCTTCTTGTAGGACACAAATGCTGATGTGTCATTTGTATTAGAAATACTTAGTATATTGGCTCCATCAAAATCTACAAAGAACTCGTATTCAATGGCTGAGTTGTTTACAAATGCTCTCTTGCGGTGAATGCGATTAAAATCACCAATGGTTGTTTTTGCAGAATCAGAAGTAAGTATTCCCCCCTCAGCATAAGGAACTATGTATTTTTTAACTACCGAAAGAAGATTAGAA
>Ga0208919_1001299_pt1 | contig 14702 bp, 15 predicted proteins | sample 4_EtaG_FD_184076 | JGI IMG/M metagenome (GOLD analysis project Ga0208919, IMG submission 184076) | Marine viral communities from the Subarctic Pacific Ocean - 4_ETSP_OMZ_AT15127 metaG (SPAdes) (version 3) | ecosystem: Environmental > Aquatic > Marine > Oceanic | place: Pacific Ocean | collected...
AAATGTTTCTCCACCAAATATAGTTGCAATAAGTTTATTACCAAAATTATCTAATGACCATAAACCTGGTGCTGTTACAATATCTCCAGATGCTGCAGCGTTCCATGCAAAATAATTAGATGCATCGGTTACTGTATCACCACTTGAGTGTGATGCAGCTGTTGTGCCGTTAGCACCTCTTGTCAATCCTGATAATGTTCCACCACTATTACCTGTGTATGTAATTAATTCTGAATCTATAATAACAGTTCCTGATGATGCAAAAGAAGTTGAACTTGCCATAGTTAAACTAGTTGCACTAGCATTAATGTCTGCAGATAATGTTGATGTAAACTGTCCTTGTTTGACACCACCCCATGATCCAAGACCCCAACCAGTAGATGCTGTTTCAACTGCAGGTCCAACTGGATAATAATGTCTAACTCTAATTCCACCAGATGTTGTTGCACCTGATCCTGCTTCATTAGATGACATAGTAATTGTTAAAGTCGTGTCACTTGGAATACTAGTTACCATAAATTTAACATCGTCAAAATCACCAGACCCAAAATTAGAATTAGTAATAGATGTAAAGTTATCTAATAATATAATGTCTCCTGCATTCATGTTATGTGCTGATGCAAAAGTTAATGTTACAACTGCTGATCCATTAGTTGTAGAAAATGCGTTTGTTAAAGTTGTTGTAGTTTTAATAGGGTGTATGTCATAAAAAATACCACCAGAGTATGCATATAAAATTCTATTAGTTCCTAATGCAGCGTACTTAATACCTGATGCATTAACAAAATGATGAATAGCTGTGTTACGACCTGTTAATTCAATAGAACCTAATTGTGCCCAACCACCTATTTTTTCAGGTGTACCATATCTAAATCTTACATTATCACCAGCAACCCACTGTCCTTCACCGCCTGTAGCAGTAACTTGTTTATTAAAGCCTGGTGCAAATTGTACTTTTTGTAACATAGAAAACCATTATATTATTAATATTTTATTTTGGGAACACCTAACATTGGTCTTCCATCAAATTTATTTTTTTCAGCAAATGGGCCATTTACATGATTATAATGTAAAAATACTTGACCACATATGTTTCCTTCAAATGGCTCTCGCCAATGCTCTAGATCGCATCCACTATATACTAGCATATCGCCAACATCAAGTAAGACTTCTGTGCCTTTTGGAGGGTTAGGTGTATGTATTTCTTTAAGCTCATCTATAACAGTTTTAGCTCCTGTACCATCTATAAATATAGACCAAGGATCACCACCTAAATGAAGGGTAGTTGATATTTCACAACTAGGTCTATCCCTATGTCGTTTTAGTTTATCCCCTTTTTTATAAAGCCTTGCATAAGAATATGTTGGTATTAAATTTAGCCCTGTTTCTTGTTGCATTCTTGGTAATACTTTTACTAATAATGTTTCCATTACAAAATCATTATAATGAGAATAAGTATTTGGTATTTGTTTATCAGTCCATCTCCCTAAAAGAACTGATTGATTATGTATATTATTTTCGTACATAAATTTAACTGCATCACGTTTAAGTAAAAAATAGTTAAATACAAAATTAGCTAATTCATAACTAATTGCTTTTTTAATAACTTGATATTTTTTTATTTTAAATGTCATACAAACATACCTTTTTGTAAAAAATTGAATGATACTGATATCCTTATATCATTAGACTCGTTAGGATCAACACAGTGCATTAACCATGATGGAAACATAATACATCTTCCAGCAATTGGTTCATAGTGTGTTTCCCTATATAATCTTACAGGCAATGCACCTTTTTTTTGTCTTGGTCTAACCATTGCGGCTGATGATCTTGGATCATCTATTTTTAAATGTCCAGATTTTTTAGGAGCTTTAATATAATAAACACCTGACCATAATGAGTTTGGATGTTGATGTGCTCTGTTCATTCCACCTGGTGGATTTATATTAGCCCACATATTACCAAGTACAGGTTTACTATCTAAATGCTCTTGTTCATATATTGTTTTTTGACATGCATATAACATATCAACTAATTTTTTATATTCAGGTAAGTTAGCCATGTTAGTTGATGAGTGCCAACTTTTAACATTTGTTCTTGTTATACCTTTATCTTTATTAGCCCAAGCTGTTATGTCCCTTTCTAACTCTTGATTAAGAGTTGGATGTTTTATATCTGCAATATAAATAGGTGTTGGAAAATGTAACTCTCTAAACATTATTTAAATGGTGTCCCTCCAAACCACATTACAAGTGATTTTCTATTGCCACGTATTACTGGGGTTACTCTGTGTCTTATAAATGATGCAAAGAATATTGCATGGCCTTGTTTAATTTTTGCAATTTTACCTTCTTTCATTAATTCTAAATCACCGCCTTCAAATTCTGATTCATGAGATAATAAACAAGTCATAGATATTTTTCTAACTGGCGGTTCATGTGTACAGTTAATATCATTATCTACATGCCAATCATAAAAGCCGCCTTCTGGATATTCTGTATATTGACTTTGTTCTGTAATTTGCATTCCATCAAAACCAAAATGATTACCGTTGGTAGTTTTCATAACATGCTCAATGTTTTTATACATTTCCGGCATTTTTTTAAATGGTATCCAACTAATATGTGATGTTCTTGTTTTAGTATCTAACACACCACCTTTAATTCCTTTATTACTTCCAACAGATGCATCTTTTCTAGGTTCTGATCTTCCTGCATTAATAATCATTTGACATTGTTTAGGTGTAAATATAGGAGTTGTTGTTTCAACTATATAAGATTTCCATTTTGGTTCAGTAATCATGAAATTCCTCTATTTTTTATAGGATCAAACAACACATCACAGTTTGCAGCAAGTGTTCTTCTAGTCTCAGTAGTGCCATTAAAAGGATAAACGCAATGTCTCATGTCATATGGAAATATATAAAAGTCTCTAAGATCCATTGGTGGTTGATAATCTATTTTTGCAAACTGACCATTAGCTGCACCCAGTATTTGCAGTCTTCCGTTTTGTTGTACGTGTTCTGCTGAGTATTCTCTACCATAAGTTGATGGTAATTTTAAAATCATAACACTAGATAAACCTGTAAACAATGTTCCTCTATGAATATGTGCAGGATTATATTCATGTTGTTTCATTTCATTAACCCAAATAGAATTAAGGTGTAGCTCATATTCTTTAATTTTATTAAAATTTAAATAATGTTTAAACATATCCATAAAATAACCTGTAACATTTCTTGGTAAGATGTTATGATTTTTTATCTTTGATTGATCTTTACCACTATAAAATAAAGAATGTTCGTTTTCTATTTTACCAACTAACTGACCATTAGCAGGATAAAGAATATTATATTTTTGTTCATATATTTGATTAATTGCTGTAAAAATATCTAAAGGCACTTGATATTTTAAAATAGATTGACCTAAAAATACAAAATCAAACTTTGGGTTTTCCATGTTGGGTAATTTGTTCTTTTTCAGTATAACTACTTTCTAATTCACCAGATTTTTTAATTCTTTGTAGTGATTGTAATTGACCCATAACATTAAACACTTCTGCGTCACTTGAATTTTGATTTAATGTTTTTGCTTTTTCGTGATATTGTAACCCATATGATTCTAGTTGATGCTGATTAACATCTTTGTCATTAAATGATCCATCATTAAATTCTTTTTTTAACTTAGACCACATTTTAATTTCTCTCATTCTATGTCTAGCTGTTTTTTCCATAGATGCTTTACCAAATCTAGCTTCATCTAAATCTATTTGATATTTAGTGGATTTATATTCATCTTGTTCTTTATTAATTTTGCTCTCTAACCATTTTATCTTTGCATCATTTCTTCTATAATCAAATGATAAACTCATTAAGTTATCTAAATAAGTTGATTGTTCTCTAACACATTGCCAGTATTTTGCAGCTTTAGTTGGATAACGATTGTCTTGTAACACAGAAAACCTTGCTTCTGTTTCTGTTCGAAACATTTGTTTCTTGGTCCAAGTATCACGAAGCTCGTCTACCATACCTTTAAAAGCAGATAAATCTCCTTGTTCTAATAAATTATTTAAATGTATTTCTTCTTTTTGTATAATATCTTTAACGTCTTTTTTCATGTCTTTCTCCATTTTTGTTTATACTATATACTTTTTAAAAAAATTTGTAAAGTATTAAGATGCGTCGAATTCTCTAGTTGCTTCTAATGGTGCCGTAAATTCTTCTGTTGCTTGTGTTAATGGAAAAGAAGGTGGATGCCCACTAACACTAAGTGAAGAACCTTGTGTACCAATTGGTCCATTAGATTGTCTACCTCTTGCGGCACTTAAATCTGCTACCTCTGTCCATGATGAGCCATTATAAGACTCAGTCTTAGCTGTTCTTCCACTACCTGGATATCCTCCAAAAGCTAAAGCAGCTGTGTTTGATGTTCCTCCACCTGCTACTAAAGATCTGCCTTCATTTAAATCTCCTACTTCAGTCCAAGCTGAACCGTTCCAACTTTCAGCAACAGCTAATACAGTTGGTGTAGCTCCATCATCACCACCAGCATATAATGCTGATGTTGCAGTTCCTGCAGGAGCCCCGTAAAGTCTTTCAGTGTTTAAATCTCCAACTTCTGTCCAACTAGAACCATTCCATGATTCTGTTGTAGCTTCAGGTTCTGTAAAAGTAGCATAACCACCAAAAGTAATTGCAGCTGTAGATGTACCAGCTCCTCCAGCTTGTTGTCTTGCTGTGTTTAAATCTCCTACTTCAGTCCAACTACTTCCATTCCAACTTTCAACAACTGCTAAATTTCCAGGGTCAGCACCTCCTGCTATTGCTAAAGCTGCTGTTTGTCCAGCAGGTCCTCCTGCTGATGCTGTCATAAATCTTGCAGTGTTTAAATCAGCTATTTCAGTCCATGAAGATCCATTGTAAGATTCAACATATGCTCTTTTATTATTAGGTGGCGCTGTAGCTCCAGCTATCATTAAAGCAGCTGTTTGAGTTCCTGTTCCTCCTGAAACATATCTTGCTGTATTTACATTACCACCACTAGCCCAAGCTCCTGCAGGGTTTTCAGTAAATCCTTTTAATTTTTGATCTGTAGAATTATACCATACTTGTCCGTTAACTGGATTTGATGGATCTGATGCTACAGTCTCAATATTAGTTCCGTGTATATCTTTATAATTAGCCATAATTAATCTGTGTCCACTGTTTTAGTTGTATTGCCTGAACTCCATTCTTCTGTGTTTGCATATGTATTTGTTCCTCCACCAGAACCACCCGATGCTAAAGCAGATGTTCTTGATCCTGACCCACCTATGTAAGCTCTTGCAGTAGATAAATTTGCAACTTCAGACCAATTATTTCCATTCCAATCTTCTGTGTTAGTTGTATAACCTGGTGATTGACCACCAAAACCCACAGCATCTGTTGCAGTGCCTGCACCCGATATCCATTCTCTTGAATCATTTAAATCTCCAACTTCAGTCCATGCACTTCCATTCCATGATTCTGTAATTGCTGTAACAGGGGGATTACCACCAAAAGCTAAAGCAGATGTACTACTTGCTCCTGCTCCTGCTAAAGCATTTCTTCCAGTGTTTAAATTTGCAGTTTCAGTCCAAGCTGTTCCATTCCATGTTTCTGTTTCATTTTTAGCTCCAGGAGTTCCTCCAAAAGCTATCGCAGAAGGTGATGTACCTGCTCCTGCTAAAGCTGATCTTGCTGTATTTAGATCACCAACTTCAGTCCATGCACTTCCATTCCAACTTTCATTTTCATCTGTAACTCCAGTTCCTCCAAAAGCTAAAGCTGCTGTTTGTGTGCCAGCTCCAGCTAAATAATTTCTTGCAGTATTTAAATCACCAACTTCCGTCCATGTTGATCCGTTATAAGATTCTGCTAGTGCAACTGCTGTTGTTGTATAACCTCCAAAAGCTAAACTGGCAGTTTGAGGTGCAACTGAAGCAGATGCTAAACCATATCTCGCAGTATTTAAATTTCCTCCACTAGACCATGCAAGAATCGCTGCACCTGCACCTGTCCATTCTTCTGTTGCTGTTGATACAGGAGATGGAACATTACCTCCAAAAGCTAATGCTGCTGTACTAGTACCTCCACCAGCTAGATTTTGTCTTCCAGTGCTTAAATCTGCAACTTCAGTCCAACTACTTCCGTTCCATTCTTCTGTTTGTGCTTTAGGAGAAACTCCACCTCCAAATACTACGGATGCTGTTTGAGAGGTGCTAGATGCAGCTAGATATGCTCTAGCAGTATTTAAATCCCCTACTTCAGTCCATGATGATCCATTCCATGATTCAGTGTTTGCTGTATTACCAGGCGTATCTCCACCTATTGCTAAACCTGCATTATAAGTTCCAGAACTTGCCATATCACTTCTTGCATCATTTAAATCGCTAACCTCAGTCCATGAGCTTCCGTCCCATAATTCTGTTGCTGCAGAATAACCAGGTCTTCCACCGCCAAAAACTAAAGCGTTTGAACTGTTAGCTGCATTTACTGATAGCTGTCTTCCAGCAGTATTTATGTTTGTTGTTTCCGTCCAAGAAGATCCATTCCAAGTTTCTACATGGGCAGTATTACCTCCAGGTTCTACTTCTCCTCCAGCTGCTATAGCACTTGTATTAGTTTCGCCTGCCCCTCCTAAAAGATATCTAGCAGTGTTTAAATCGCTTACTTCTGTCCACGTTGATCCATTGTATTGTTCCGTATTAGCAACTTGAGCTGAACCAGAAGTTTCTCCTCCAAAAGCAATACCAGCAGTTTGTGAACCACCTCCCGCAAGTTGTCTTCTAGCAGTATTCATATTATTACCAGTTCTCCAAGCACCAGCTGAAGTTACGTTTGGATGTTGATACTGTAATGTTCTAGCAGTTTCATCATACCATACTTGTCCCTCAATCGGGTTATCAGGATCAGTAGTATAATTTTTAACTGTAGTTCCGTGAATGGTTTTATAATCAGCCATTTAATATTACTCCACTAATGTTATGTCAGTTGGCTTTGCACCTATTCTTGCAATTTTTTCTGCAGATGTTTCACCATCAACATTATCATTATCCCAAGCTGTTTTAGCAGCATTTATTTCTGCAGTAACAATAGTTTGAGCTTCGTCTTTTGTTTTTAAAGTTCCAGCTACTTTAGCAATCCAAAGATTACCATGTTTATTGTATGCAGGAACTTGCCAAACATTACCAGGATAACCTTTAAAAGTTATTCTCCAAGATTCATCATGATCGATAAAACCTTTTCCCCAGTTTTCTGCTACACAGTATTGATATATTTTTGCCATAGTTTCCTCCTTTTTAATCTGTTATTACTTTAGCTGTTTTTACTGGAGAACTCCATTCAAATGTTGAAGCATTTGGATTACCACTAACATCATAACCACCAAAAATTATACCTGCTTCTGCAGGTCCTGTTCCTTCAAAAGCTGCTCTTGAACCAGGAAAATCTGCTACTTCTGTCCAACTAGTTCCATTCCATTCTTCTGTTTTATTTGTAACTGGATTCTCTCCACCAGCTAATAAGGCAGCTGTTGTAGTTTCTCCTATAGCTGCTCCATAAGATCTTGCAGTATTTAAATCTGCTATTTCAGTCCAGCTTGAACCATTCCATTGTTCAACGATTGCAACATCATTAGGGGCTCCAGTAGATCCAGCTATAGCTAAAGCAGCTGTGTTATCTGGTCCTGCTCCATCAGTATCTCTTCCAGTGTTTAAGTCTCCTACTTCAGTCCATGAAGTTCCATTCCAAGATTCTGTTACATCTTGAAAACCACCAGGAGTGCTTCCTCCAAATATTAATGCTGAAGTATTTGCAGTTCCATCAGAACCATGATTATATCTTCCTGTATTTATATCAGTTGTTTCTGTCCAAGAAGAACCATCATACGCTTCTACATTAGTAAGAGTTGCATATCCACCAATACATAAAGCAGCTGTTGCAGTTCCTGCTCCTTGAGCTAATCTTCTAGCTGTGTTTAAATCCCCAACTTCTGTCCAACTTGAACCATTATAAGATTCTACTATAGCTGTACTTGGAGGTGGAAGCGTTCCACCAAAACCTATGGCTGCTGTTTGAACACCTGTACCACCTATTTGAGGTCTAGCAGTATTTATATTACCACCTGAAGCCCAAGCTCCTGTAGGGTTAACAGATAAATATTGAAAATCAAGGTTTGTGCTATCATACCATACTTGACCTGCAATTGGAGCAGGAGGGTCACCTGCAAAGTTTTGGACAGTGCCTCCGTGTATATCTTTATACTCAGCCATTATTTACTCTTCAATAGCCAACCTTGTGTTGAATCTGTATAAACTAAGGTATTTGCTGCTCTTTCTGTTGCAACAGTTAAATCTTCTGTAGCTCCGTGTATTTTCTCTGAATTTCTACCAATAGTTAAATTATTAGTATCAAAAGTTCCTGCGTAATCTACAAATGTAACTTCATCACCAATTGAAGGTGAAGATGGAAGTGTTAAAGTAAACGCTGCACTTGTTGTATTACAAAATACACCTTGTCCAGCTGAAGCTGTAAAGTCTCCTGTTTTAACTGCTTGCCATTGTGTTCCACCACCAATGTAAGTTTTAATTCTTGAAGCTGCAACTTTTCTGTTAGTTCCACCTGCTCCATCATCTACTATAAATAAATCTGCGTCCACAATGTCCGCACCAATATCAGTAGCACCATCAATATCTAAACCAGCTACATTAAATCCACCTGCTGCTGTTGCAAGAGTTCCTGCAAAAGTAGCGTTTGCACCACTAAAAGTTAGCGCCGTTGTTGTTCCTGATTTAATTATTAAATTTCCACTTGTGTTTGTAGCACTACCAAAAGTCGTACCATTATCTTTAAAAAAAATATCTCCACCATCTGCATCTAAAGTAATATCTGTGCCAGCGTCAATCGTTGCAAGTGCAGAAGAAGAAATTGTTAAATCTGTTCCATCACCTTCAATTTTTTCTCCAGCATCTCCAAATACCATTCCAACACTGTTTGGAAGATGCACGTCTGATGTAGCTGTTAAATTAATTTTAGCTCCAGAAGTAACTGTTAAATCTGTACTATCCCCTTCAATTTTTTCACCACTACCAAATGTAATTCCAACATTAGCTGGAATAACCACATCTGCTGTAGCTGTAAGATTAATATTATTTCCTGAAATTGTTAAATCTGTACCATCACCTTCAATTTTTTCACCGTCGTCACCAAAAGTTAAACCTATATCTGCAGGAATATTTATGTCACCACTTGAACCAACAGCAAAAGTTATGTCTGTACCATCACCTGAAATACTTTCTTCAGCGGCTCCTAACATAATCTTTTTACCTGAAGCAACTTTAAATGCTGAAACGTCACCATCAAATCTTGCAACTTCTGTAGAAGAACCACCATCATTAACTTTAAATATTATATCTTTATCTGATGTTGCAGACTCAACTATAAAATCAGTAGAACTATTTGTAAATGTAGCAATAGTTGTTCCACCATCTTTAAAGAATATATCTCCACCGTCAGCATCTAATGTAATATCTGTTGTTGCATCAAGTGTAATTGTTGATCCTGAATCTATTTCTGCAATTACTGGTGTGGTTAAAGTTTTATTTGTTAAAGTATCAGTGGTTGCCTTACCTACAAGAGTATCTGTAGAAGCAGGTAATGTTAAAGTTATATTTCCTGAATAAGCTGAGTGTGCAGCTGATTGTAATTGTGCATAGTGTGCATTTGAACTTTCACAATAAAATTTAATGTTAGATACAGAACCTCTGTTTTTAAGATCAATGACACCACCTTCAAGTAGTAATGCACCACCATCAGACATATCAAAAGTTGCAGCAGTAATATCAGAACTATTATCGGTTCCTTTAAATATAATGTCTGTATCATTTGCTGTAGCGTCAATTGTAATGTTTCCAGATGAAGTTGATAAAGTAACTGCATCATCACCAATAGTTATGTCATCTGCTGCTGAAGATACACCAGTTTGTGCATAAGTTTTTAATCTTGATGCTGTAACTTTTCTGTTTGTTCCACCAGCACCATCGTCAATAATAAATAAGTCAGCATCTACAATTGCTGCTCCAATATCTGTTGCGCCATCAATATCTAAGTTTGCTACTGAGAATTCACCTGTAGCAGCGCCCATATATGTTTTAATTCTTGAAGCAGTTGCTTTTCTCATTGTACCGCCAGCGCCATCATCTACTAAGAATAGATCGGCATCAGCAATAGCTGCTCCAATATCTGTTGCACCATCAAGATCAATATCTGCAACATCTACAGAACCATCAGGAAATACTGGGTTTTGACTAAATGTTACAACACCGCCTGAAGAAATTGCAATTGCATCTGTATCAGATGCTGAACCTATATTTCCACCATCAGCAATAACTAATCCTGCGCCTGAAGTAATTACAGCTCCTGAAACTATTTCATTATTAAAAGTTGCTTTACCAGCAGCTGACATATCAAAAGTTAATGCTGTAACAGTTGAGCCACCATCATTACCTTTAATTAAAAAATCTTTATCTGAAACTTTAGTTTCTAAAATTACATCGCTAGATGAATTATGAATACGAGCCATTTCAGTGCCATCGTCTTCATAAACAATACCACTTCCAGCTGTACCTGCATCAAGTGTAATACCACCAGCAGATTCTAAATTAATAGAATCAACAGCTGTACCGTCAGAAACTACATCTAAATCTCCGTCAGCATTTGAATGAATGTAAGTGCCAGTATCTTGAAAAGTTAATTTATTTGTTGAATTTAAAGTTAACCCTGTACCATCTGTATGTGTTAAAGTTGTATCTGAATCTGCACCAAAACTTAGTACAGCAGAGTCACTTAATAATTTAACATCATCACCAAGCACTGCATCTTTTGCTACAGATAATCCACCATCAGTTTGTAATGATCCATCTGTTGTAGAAGTTGCTTCAGTAGTATCATCTGTTTTTACAATACCACTAGCTGTTACTGTTGTAGCAGTTAATGCTTGTGCAGCAATTGTGCTGCCTGATTGTGCTGTAAAAGTATTTGCAGTAAATTGAAAATCATCAGCTCCTGCAATTTTAATATCTATTTGATCATCTGTATCTGCTGTAATAGTTGTATCACCATCAGCATCTAAAACTAACTCTCTTCCTTCCATATCAGTTGCGCCACCAAATCCTGCATCAACTAAATTTGTTCCATCTGAGTAAACTAATCTTGTAGTTTTTTCTGATACTCCAAAAGTAATACCTGTTCCTGATGCTGTTTTAAATTGCACAGTGTATGCACCTGATGTGCCGTTTGTTACAATGTAAACTTTTTCTACTGAATCTGGTACAGTTACAATAGAATTACCTGTTATTGTACCTGTTAATTTTATAACAGCGTGTCTTGCAACTGATGTTGATTCTGTTGCATCACCATCTGTAATACTTAATGTTGTTGTGCCACCACTAGTTACTGCTTGTTCTACGTAACCAGCAATTGATTTTTCTATAATGTCTAGGTTGGTATTAGTTTTTGTTCCCCATGTACCGGCGTTTTCGCCAGTTGCCATTTTTTCTATACCAAGATCTGTATAACTTGATGCCATAATTTAATTCCTATGCACTTCCTACAAATACCTCTACATCGACAGAAGATGTATCTGCAGTTGCTGTAATATCTACTAAATCATTAAAAGATACTGTTAGTGCAGAACCTCCTGCATGCATTGTATCTACAACGCCACCACTATTATCACCTGGATAAATAAATGAATGACCTGCATCAACTTTGATTGCAAACTCTGTACTGTCTTCATCTCTAAATGTTAATGTAAGATGATTGCTTGAATCTAAATTTGTAATTCTAATATATCTAACATCGTCTTCGTCAAACTGACCTGCTAAATAACTTTTTGATAAATCTGTTGAAGAAGCTGTAGCAAAACCTAACAGTCCTGTTTCAGTAGTTGAAATAGTTACTATTCTTTTAACAATTTCATTAACACTAGAAATATCTAACGATCTTTCGCTATTATAACTATTGTTGTTAAGTGTGATTTCTTCAATTACTTTTACTGTTAGTGTTGCCATATTTTAATCCTTACGGTGTTGGAGACTGAACAGGTATACGTGGTTCACCGTCCGTATAATCGTCTCGTCTTCTTCTACCTATTTGTTCCCCACCGAATTTTTGTATTTCGGTTTGATATTTTTGTTCGTATAATTGTAGCATATCCATTGGACCTTTTAAATAGCTAAATGCTTCTACCAAGCAAGCATATAAAAGTCCATTGCCAAAATTTAAACTTAAAAAAGTTGTTGTGTTTGCTGAACTCAATCCTAGAGGTCTAGCATTATAGTGCAATTTATACATAAATGCTGAACTAGGAGTAGGCACTATTGTAATTTTTCCAGATGAAGCTGCTCCGGCTCCTGTTGCTCCTCCAGACATTGCATAGTATTTTGGAGTTCCGGTAGTGGTTTCTGCCGCATCATATTCTCTTAAAAAACTTATATCTTTTTTTTCTAAAAAACTATTAGCTCCAGTTGCTGCTGTTGTTGAAGTATAAACTTGAAGTCCTCTAACAAATAAAGTTCCTGCAGGTGCATTAATATTATCTTTTGAAGCTACTAAATTACCAATAACTTCTTTTCTATCAGCGTCAATTGGAACATCTCTTTGAATTCTTAATTCTGAATTATCTATAAATTGATCTGTAACAGTGCTAGATAATACAGAAGTACCAACTTCAGTATAGTTACCAATTGCTGTTGTAAGTGTTGAATATGTAAATCCTGCCATTATGCACTAAGGGTTACTGGTCCAACTGAGACTGGAAACCCTCCTCCTTTCACTCCACCTGCTGTTGCTGTACTTGTGTCAACAGTAAAGTAGAAATTATCTGATGTATTTGTTGTGACTCTTGAACCATCAACAAATTTACCTGTATTAATAGCATACCCTGCAGCTTTTGCAATGTTTGACCCCGCTATACCATCAAAGGATGCTGGATTTGCATAAGTTCCTGCAAGTTTAGTTGCACCTCTAAATCTGTATGTTGTTCCATTTGTTAATCCGTGTCCTGGCGCATGAACGTTTATTACACTAGAGCTTGCTGCATAAGTTGTAAAAGGATTTTCTGGTAATAGTTGTGCAACATCATTTTCTTCTCTAGCAGGTCTTGCATTTAATAAAGCTTGTGCATCACCACCGTGTGGTTTTGGTTGTATCTGTGGATGTTTAGGTTCAAATTCTGATTTATGAACTAGCATACCATTCCATTCTTTAACCATCTCACTATACGGAAATTCCATTCCTGATCTGTCAGATATTGCTTTTGCGTATTTTCCTCTTGCTATTGCCATTATTTTTTACCTTTTCTATTTTTTTTACCTTTAGATTTAATAATTCTATTGTAAATCTCAATTTCTCTATCACCTATCATTTGATCAATTATTGTTTCTTTTTTACCATCTATATGTTTAATAGTAACCGTAGGTTCTTTACCAAACTTCTTTTTATACGATTTACGTCTTGGACTTTCTATTGTACTTATAGCTTTATCTTTCCATGCAGATAGTGAAGCTTTGGGAGATACAGATAGTTTTTTTCTAGCACCTTTCAGTATAATGCCCATTCCTTTAGTTATTAATGTCATATGTTTGGATAATAGTTTTTAGGAGTTATGTATGTACTAGCAGCAGAGCCATCTTCAGCTAAAGCTCTTGCTAATTCACTAATTCATCTTCGTATAATAACTTCATTGTTTGTGTTAATTGAGGATTTAACTTTTGACTTAAATAAAAAGCTAAACCTGAAACCATACAAGGTACAAATCTGTATGGCACGTTAGTTGCATCTGTATAAGTTGCATCTGCATCTTGTAATCTTTTTACATAATAAAAATGTATATCTTTAGATGCGTTTGATGAGTCAGCTGTTGGATAAACTGTAATTGTAGTTTTATCTACAAATCTTTGTACAAAATATTGTGAAGGTGTTCCTTTAGATAGTTTTGCAGATAAAGCAGAATATGCAGATCTAGCTATTTTAGTTAATGCAGAATCAGATTGAGTTGTTTGTGTTCTATTACTTCTTAATGTTGCTTCTAGTACATCTGCTACACCATAAATACTAGATGGATTTGTTACAGAACTTGTACCATCTCCACTTGCTCTATAAAAAGTATATTCAGCTTGTCCTTCAATTAAATCAATATTAGCATCTGCCACTTCCCAATAATGAATACCTCTATTACCCCATTCTTGAAAAAGAATGTTAAGAGATCTTCTTGCTGTTTTTAATTGATAACCACTTACTGCTGAAATACCAATTCGCTCATAAGCTTCTTGTATAATTTCATCAACAGCAAATGTTTTGTCGAACGTTACTGTTCCAGAAGTAGTATTAGCCATCTGCTACCTCCCTACGAATACAGTTTTCTAAATTCTGCTACAACCGTATACATGTTTCCAGAATCAGCTGCGCCTGGAACTACAAAGTTTACATCACTCTCATTGGTATTACTTGATTTGTCAGTTTTAATTCCACCAAATTCTCTAAAATCCCAATAGCCTGATCCTGTTAAACCAATAATAGGAATATCACCATCGTCGTCTTCTTCGTCTAAACGTGCGTATGAATCTCCACCATCTCCTGAATCACAAGAAAACCAAAGTCTTTGTAATACAAGGTGATTAGC
>Ga0208919_1001301_pt1 | contig 14677 bp, 19 predicted proteins | sample 4_EtaG_FD_184076 | JGI IMG/M metagenome (GOLD analysis project Ga0208919, IMG submission 184076) | Marine viral communities from the Subarctic Pacific Ocean - 4_ETSP_OMZ_AT15127 metaG (SPAdes) (version 3) | ecosystem: Environmental > Aquatic > Marine > Oceanic | place: Pacific Ocean | collected...
CAACATCTATATCACCTGCTACATCAATTCCTGCAGCACCTGCTAAAACTAAATCATCTGCTGATGTATCCCAAAGCATGTAAGCACTTGCTGTATCTCCAAAGAATTTAACATCATAACCTGTATCGTCAACACCTACCGTAAGAGTTGCATCAATCTGAACTGCACCATCAATATCTACAGCATCTAAATTAGTAGTTCCGTCTATATCTGCATCACCTGATATGTCAAGTGTAGCTGCATCGAGTTCTCCTGCTACTGTGAGTACACCACTTGTAAGAGTTAATAAATCTGTATCTGATGTATGACCTATTGTAGTTCCGTTAACTATAACATTATCAACAGTCAAAGTTGTTAAAGTTCCTAAACTTGTAATGTTAGTCTGTGCAGCCGTTGTTACAGTTGCTGCAGTTCCTGATACATTACCTGTAACATCTCCTGTTAATGGACCTGCAAAAGCATCTGAGGTTACTGTACCATCAAAATATGCATCTTTAAATTCTAATGAGCTTGTACCTAAATCTATATCGTTATCTGTTACTGGTACGATAGCTCCGTCTTGTATTCTAATTTGTTCTACTGCTGCTGAAGATACCTCTACAAATACTCCCCATCGGTTATTTGTACTATCTACAACTATTTTATTAAGGAAATCTAAATCTCCTATTGTGTGGATGTTACCACCGTGTCCTGCTGTTCCATCGTGCCTGTGTCCTGTAGAACTAGCACTACTTGAACTATAAGTAAATGCGTTTACTAATTGGTTATATTCATCATTAAATAAAGATGCTGTGATAGTATCACCATCACTCATTGAACTTTGTCGTGTATAACTCTGTGCCATTTTTATTGTCTCCCTGAAGGTTCGTAATCTATGTATATGCCATTAACTGTATATGGGTCTTTAGTATCATCACTAAAAACTCTAAAATAATTGCTGTGTCCACTTCCCTCTACTACTTGTCTTGTTATAGGATCAGAAGCTGCTCCAAAAACGTAGCTACCTGTAGTAAATGTTGCATTACCAAATAATGAAGGCTTGTCTACTGATATAGAATAATCTGAGGGTTGTGGATTATCTGGATCATCAAAATTATATCTTATTCTTAAAGTAGATGAAATTTCTCCTTCTGGTGTTGCTGAAATTTTAACGTATTTTAAAGTCTTTAATGTTCCTAAATCCCCGTAATCTAAATCTGGTGTTTGATATTCTGCTTTAATATTTGTTTCTACTTCCGAAGGATTAAAACTATTACCTGTATCGTGATTATATACATAGCCATTATAATCTCCATGATAATGCTTTTCAACTCCACTTGAATTAAAACCTGAAGCTGCTGCTGCACTTGCATCTATTCCAAAAGTTTCTGCCCATTGAAAATTTGTAGCCCCTTGAGCATCTGTTTTAAGTGTTCCTATTATTCCTTCTGAGGCTGTACCAGTAGAGCTTGTACCATAGTATAAGCGATATTGAGATTTATCTCTAATAACAATACTGCTTATATTAAAGCTTGAAATATTATCAGCAATGTCTTTCATTATTGGTTGTATAGACCTACTAACTGTTCCTAATTCTACGTCACCAATTCTTACTGTACCTGCTAATGTTCTTATTCCGTCTGGTGCTAAAAATACTAAGTCACCACCAATCTCTTGAATACTTTTTCCATCTAAACAACCTATGTTTTGTGTAATTGGTTGTACAGCTATTGTAGATGAATTATTTATATTTACTAATTTGTAAATACTGTTTCTACAAAATATTATTAAATCATTCCTAAAACTTTTTAATCCTACTACTTGATCATCTAATACAATACTACCTGAACCAGTTGTAGTAAAATCATCTATATCACTTGTGCCACTATAAAAAATAGTATTAGGTGCTGTAGCTGCTCCTGCTACTACTAAGTGTTTATCATGTATTGTACAAAACTTAGGATAGTGTGTTCCACTTACTGTAATTTCTTTTGCAAAATAAGTTCTATCACTTAATGCACCAGTACCTGTCATTTTAAAATAAAAAGGTTTAGCACCTGATCCTTCATCCGTAATTATAACTTCTCCATAAGTTGTATCACCTTCAAAAGTTACAAAGTGTGCTTTACCTTGTGAAGTTCTAGCTGCAGCACTACGTCCTGTAAAAGTACTGTAGTTATCTCCACCGCCTGCTACACTAGCTCTATTAATCTGTAACCAACTTGTTCCATCTAAACTAAAATAAATATTAGTACCTGAACAAGCTATTACACCATCTGCATATACATGTAAGCCTAATACTTGATTAGTGCTATTTGGTCTAGCAGCACTTGCTCCTCCTAATACTGAAAAACCATTAATTCTTCTATAACCACCTGCAACATCTACTTCAAAGTTTCTTAACCTTGTAGCTGCTCCGGGTCTACGAAGTAATTCAAAAGAACTAGAAGCTTTGTCTAGTCCTCCTTCACATGCTAATGCGTATGGTTGTGTTGCCATTAAAAGTAAAGCCTATCGTCTGTTATATAATTTGGTTCAGGATTTAAAAAGTTTGAACGCATTTTCTTTAATCCTTCTTTGTAATCTTGTAATGCAAAAGCTGCTTGTTGTGGAGAATCTTTAAACTGATGAAAGTGGTATCTTGCTCTAGCCATAAGAACAGATGCATATACATCAGGAAAAACTATTGTATCTCCATGAGCATCTAATGCTGTAGGTAAATCCCAAGCAAAGAACCAGACTCGATATACTTTATCTGGTATTGGACTTAAACCAAATTTTCTTGTATCAGGACTTCTAATTACATGTGTAGGTTCACCATAACTTTGACTGTCCGAATCATCTGCATTTTCTGATTCTCTTCTGTATCTTACCCAATCAGGAGAATTTATAAATTTTAAATTTTGACTTGTGTATGGAGCACTTTCTCCACTTACACCAATAGTTGTCAGATAAAAATTATCCCAATCTATTGCACCATAGTCTGTAGTAACACTAGAACTGGATGATTTTAATTCGTACCATCTAGTTCCTGCTACTGTTTCAACATACACATTACCATAAAAAGGATCAGTTGCTCCACTTTCTCCTGTAGCTAAAAATCCCCATTGAGGTTCTGCCATTACTATATCATCATATGCTCTATTGACACAATCTTTTGCGTGAGCTTGAATACCAATTGCATCACTAAAATTAGACGAAGTTAAAACAACTTCGTTTAGTTCTCTTAGTAATTCATTAGTAAGTTGTAAATAGGTTGTTGCCATTATTTTTTACCTTTAGCTTTTTTCTTAGCTGTTTTACTTAAATCTTTAAAGTGATATAATTTTACACTTGTTTTTCCATGAGTTTTACCAGAATGTAAATCTCCATTAGGCATTTTATGAGTTCCACCTTTATGTAGTGTGCCGTCTCTTTTGTAATGTTTTACACCTTTCATAACTATTTAGGCATACATTTAGGCATTTCGCCAGAACTATAAGAAGGTTGTGTTCCTGCTTTACCACCTTTGTTGTATTGTTTGCGTTTCATTCCACCACCACCACCATATTTTTTTATACGAGGCATTTTACCTTGTGCAGCTTTATTTCCTAAATTGTTTTTGTAATCACCTTTCATGTTCATATTTGTTCCTTTTTAATTTAAAGTGTAAGGGAGAAGTGAACATAAAATTCCTTCTCCACTTACGAATCAATACTAGTCAATGCTCTAGACTATACTACTAACCCGCTTGAGTTGTAGTAATTCCGTCTTGAACTTTGCATTGTCCATCAAGATACCAATTAGTACCATCAGACCATACATGAACAAAATCTCCATGTACAGCTTTATTAGCTACTAATGAAATAGTATCTGCATCTGTTACTGTAGCTACGCTTCCTGCTGCATCTTCTGGAGAAGACACATTACCTACAATAATATTAGCACTAGATGCTGTTACTATTGTATGCGTACCTGTAGGTTCAGTTGCTCCGACATAAAACCAATACTCTAAACCTGCTGCGGGAGAAGGTAGAGTTTGTATTCTAGCTGTTGCAGTATTCATAACAAAACGAGTGCCTGATTCGGCTGCTGTAATGGTATTAGCTGCAGTTATTGCTTCTGTGTCTGAGGGCTTCTGGACTTTAGTTGCGAGTTCACGTACATCTGATACTCTTGCTGAGTTACGACCAGTATCTCTTATGTTTACTATTGCCATATTATTTACCTCTGTAAAATTTATGTGTTAAACAAAGAGGAGGAGTCCGAAGACTCCCCCAAGTTTTAAGTATTAGTCTATTCCGTAGAATGCACCAACTAGAGCTTCATCTCTAAGTACTTTCGCACCAAAAACATGAAGACCTCTCACAATGTCACCAAACGATGTTGGATCTCTCAACACTTCTGTTGAAAGAATTGTGTTAGCTGTAGCAGTAGATGAAATATGACCTGCCAAACATTTACCGGCAGCATTAGATGTGTCAGCTATGTTGTTTGACTTGTACATATCAAAGCCACGAAGTTTACCACTAGAAACTAATCCGTTTCTAATAGAACCTTGTCCGGCATTGTAATCTACTGAAAGCAATTTAGAACTAGAGCTTCCTAGCACTTCGTAGAAGTCAGGACCTGCAACGAACCATCTACCTTCTTCAGGTACATTTTGATCGTCTAATAGTCTTGCCATTCTACCCATAAGGTCTAGAGGGTCATGTTCACTAGAATCGAAACCTATGTCTAAGTTACCTGTTCCATCAAAAGTTCCGGCAGCTAAATCAGTAGCATTGTCAGAACCTAACACGTGGTTAGGTGATGAAGCAGATAGACCTGCAAACATAGTTACAAGTACAGCAGCATCATAAGCATCTTTCAATGCGTATGCAGCAGAACTTGAAGCAACTTCTTTAAAGTTGACATGTGACATGTTTGTTTCAATATCATCTACGATGAATTTAAACGCATTAGCACTATCAACAACCAAAGATGTTTCTTGGTCTGTCAGTCTAGTTTCTGTAGTATCAGTATTTCTAGTATACGCTTCTACAGAGATAACGGGTTCTTTGATAATCTTTACTGAGTCTCCGAAAGCAGATATTTCACCCGAATAATCGGTGTTTGTAATAGATTCTATAACAGACGATTTTCTAAAAAAGTTTAAAACCTTTTTTGAATAAACCGAAGGTAAAAAGAAACTATTAGTTTGTCCACTTACGGAGTTTGCAAAGTTAGCATTAGTATCCGTTGAGGGTTCAAAAAATTGAGCCATGGGATATTCTCCTTTAAGTTATAGTTTATTTTATGATTCTGCCTTCTTGCATTGCTTCGCTGATTTCACTTTCGTATTTATCAAACTCTGCAACACTCATGGCAGCAATCTCTCTTTCAGACCATACTTTCTGTTGGTTTGGTTTCACACTAGTTGTTTTAGTGGAAATCATATCAGCAGCAGATTGTTCAGTCTGTTTAGAATTTGACTGTGTTTGTGTAACTGGTTGAACCTCTAATCCAATATCTTTTTTAAATAAATCTAAAGCTCTACTAGCTAAAGTTGCATCATCGGGGTTATTAAAAATCCAATCTTTAATAGCCTCTGGTTGCAAATTAGCCCAGTCTTGAAACTCATCGCTGTTTCTAATTTCATCAAAATCAGGATGTTTTTCTCGCAGATTCTTTTCAGCATCTCTACGAACCAATTCATTTTCTCTATCTTGTAGAGCACTAAGTCTCTCTTCTAGAACTTTTGTTTTTGATTCACTTTGCAAATGAGCAACAGTTTCAACAACTGCCATTACATCTGGATACTCTTTTTTAAACTCTTCTAGTTCTTCTGCAGATTTTGGAGCTTCATAAGCCGGTCTGTTTGCAACAGCTTCGTCTATTAACTCTTGTTCTCTAGCTTTAAACTCGTTAAGTTTAGAATCGTAGTGCGTTTTTAAATCATCGTATCGTTTTTTATAGTTAGGTCGCTTATAAGGTTTATCCTTAGTTGCTTCCACTTCTTCTTGTTTTTCTGCTTCAATAGCATCACTTTCGTCATGCTCAGTTGTAGCAGTAGTATCAAAAAATAAACTATCTGACGATACAAAAGGTTTATCTTTTACATCATGCCAATCTTTTTTTGCATTATAAGGGTTGGCTTGTTGTGGTTCTTGGTTCTCGGTTATAACTTCTTCAGTCATTTTCTTACCTCCTAATCAGGGCTTCGTTAACAAGGTCGCTACATTGTGCACAGTAGGGCTTGTCTTGTAAAGGTCGCCTTTCGGTTGTTATATATGATATAGTGCCTATAAAATTATAGGGTGGCTTTATCTCTCTTAGCCACTTACAGGAACATAATATCTACGAGGACTTGACTTTAACATTTCTTCTTCCACCTGACGAGATTGTTTTACAACATTAGGTACATTACCTTGTGCTGCTCTACTTGCCGTAGTTGGAATAGGAACTGCTTGGTCTTCCTCATCAATCATGCCACCATAAGCGACACTTTGTCTTTTATTTGCTGCAGCTTCTGCATCTTTCATCATAGACATTAAATTGTCTGATCCAATTTCTTCAGTTGCTTTAGCAGTAAAAACAAATTCTCCATCCGATAACCTTGCAGGTATCGAATCGGATTTCTCATTGCCCGGTCCTTCAATAGGACCAGAGCCTGAAAATTCTGTTGCACTCTCAATTACTTGGTCAAATATTTCACTTAACTTAGCATCTTCTGCGAGAGCACTTTCTAAATAATTCTTATCTTGTTCATCTAATGTAGCGTTTACAACATAGTCTACATAATCTTCTTCCATCTCCTCATCAGGAAGCATTGTTTGTTCTGACATTTCAGAAGGCATTTCTTCAACATTAGCAGGAGATACAGAAATTGCAAGTGCATTCATTTGATCATTCATGTCTCCACCTTCAGCTTTAGGCACTCTTAATAAAGCAAAATCATCTTTACCAATTTTTCCATCTTGATTAGCATCTAATTTTTTTTGATCTCCTATAAGTGTTTTCATTACATTTCTTCCTTTCTATTCATTGCTTCGTTTACTTTACTCTCCAACTGCTCTAGGTGTGCCAGAAAATTCAGCTTCCCCTGACTGCGGTATATTTCCAGTTCCGATGTTGCCACCGCCAGTACCTGTAACTCCAAGTTCTTGAGGTGATTGAGGTACTCCGCCAAGACCTCCCAATCCTTCCCCTTCACTAGGGGCACTAACTTCCGAGCCTGTTTCTTGTCCAACATTATTTTGCATTCCTATTATTTGTGCCATGATTGCAGCCTCTTCAGGATCGTTGAGTATTTCATCAGGATCAAGATCAAGACTGTAGGCAAGTTCACTTATCAACTTAGACATCTTAACAAATGGAGCAATAGCAGGATTCTGTGCAGTTTGTAAGAAAGTAGTTAATCTTTGACTTCTTACTTCTTTCTGCATTAAGCTATTTGTTCCAGAAGCATTAACTTCTAAATCACCTACGACTCCTAGCTTAGACTCTAAGAATTGCATATTCCATTGAAAGTATGCTTCTCCTAAAGGTTTAAGTAAGAAATCATCCAAGTTCTTAACAACTGTTTTAATGTTAAGACTTGCTGCACCTAATAACATAGACATTCCTGATGCAGTTCTTGTCATACTCTGTACTCCTGTTTGACCATGTGAGTAACTTGGTATGCCTGTCTGCTCATCAGCAAGCTGTCTAAACTTGTCAAACATCATCATATTTTCAGTTGATGTGTTTGGAAACTTTACACCATGTATTGCTTGTCCGGGCATTCCTGATTGTCTACGGAATATTTTTCCGGGATACATTTCAAAACTTTGTCCACCTACTAATGCAGACTCATCTACATCAAAAACTAATGAACCTGACAAAGCTAAATTATCTATAGCCATTCTAGCATGACCATTCATAATTTGTTGAGAATCATCCATGTTCTCAGCTACACCTACTCCAAAAAAACTATATGGATTTTTTTCGTAAGGAAAAGCATTATATGGTATTCTATATGGAGTAAAAGGATTAATAACTGCTCTGAGTATTTTACCATTACTTACCCAAGCATTAATCTGTACTTCATCTAAATCATCAATAGAATCGTCTACATCTATGCCTACTTCTCTGGCATATTCTGCATCCATAATACCCCAATATTCTAATACTTCATATTGTGTTGCAGCATGATCGTCTTGTTCTTCGCCTCTTATTTGATCTTCGTAACTACGCTTTTCATAATTACCACCCATCATTAAGCACTCTCTAATTGCATCCTTATCAAAATAAGGCATCTTACTAAGTGCTCTAAACTGACTTCTATTTAGTCTGTGTCTATGAACAATGTATTCACATTCTTCCATTGACGTAGCATTTGGATCAGGGAAGAAATCCCAAATACTTACAAATTCTATTCTTGGTACTCGAACTTCTAAAGGATTATATGTTCTGTTTCCTTCTTCGTCTTCATCCCATTTGTTTAAAGTTTTATTAAAATTAAATGGACCTTTAATAATTCCTGTGCCCATCATAGCTGATTCAAATAACGCACTTCGTAATTCAGACGAACCATTTGATTCTTCAATTTGATCGTGAATTAATTTTTCCATTCGTCTTGCTGCTGCTTGAGCAGGACTCATTTCTAAATCTGTAGGAATTGGACTAAGACCTTCTGTATAGTTTCCTTCTAACTTAGCTACTTCTTCTAAAAATCTTTCTTGAAATTTACCATCTGCAAAAGTAGCTCCGGGTTTTAAAACTTTACCATCGCCTTCGTAACCAACATCGTATGGATTTTCTTCTACAGGTTCTTCTGTAGGTTCAGCAGGTGTTGTTTCAATTCCGGGAACTGGATTTTGTGAATCTAAGTGAGCATGAGATGTTTCACCTTCAGGCATTTTAGTTTCTGAAATACCAATAGGAAACTTGCCTGTTCCAAAAATAACATCTATTAATTGTCCAAACGCTGCAAGTACTTTAGTCTTAGTAACCTTGACAAAAACTCTAGACTTTTCAGATTCTCTAAATCTAATTTTCTTACCATATAAACCTCTATAGTTTTGGTAAGCAGTCAACCATCTAGTTTCGTGTGTTCGTCTAGCATCTTCAGCAATTTGAAATCTACTAGCTATTAAGCCTGCCAAGTTTAATTGCTGATCAGGTATTAAATTTAAACTTTTACCTGCTTCACCCTCTACCTCTTCGTAGATATTATCAGCATTTAAAAATGTATTGTCGTTGTCTGCCATATATTAATATCCAAAAGTATCATCTACAGGTTTATAAATAGACTCTCTATGATATTGACGAAGATTTTCTATTGGATTATTTATTCTTGGTCTACTCATAATAAGATACCGCAAAGCATCATAAGCATGATCTGCAGCATGTGTGTCTACATCTTCAGGGTTACGAGTATCTAATGGTATACTTTGTAGTTCTTTTATTAAGTTAGGGCAAGTATTAAATATTTGCAATCTTGGTCTACCACTTGGTTGTACTTTTAAATATTCGTGAATCTGAATTTTACCTTGTATTCTATTTTTATCTGCTCGTCTAAGCTTGTGTCCTTGCCTGACGAGAGACTCTCCTACAGTTGGTCCAGTTGTGCCCGTCTTTGACCAAGCAGACGTATCTAACACTCCTGAAACAGAAAGAGGGTCTTCTAATTCCATTTCTGTTATTATACGTCCTAAATCCTCACCTGTCAAGCCTTTTTTGTATAATTCTCTATAAATTATTAAAGTACCGTCTGTTCTATCAACTGCTCCCCATATACAAGCACTCTCAGAAGCATAGCCATAGTCAATCCCTTTTGCCCTTTCCCAAGTTATAGGAATAGAAAAAGGTGTTACAATATGTACTTCAGGATCAAACTCTACAAATGCTGCTCCTTCATTTACATCCCAATTCCCTTCTAGTAATTGTTTTCGTTGTACTGGTGGTAGAGACATAAGCATCTGTTCATAAACACCATCATTTGCTAAGTAAGGATTATCAATTAATCGGGCAGGTATAAATTTACGTGTTAAACCATCGTTGCCTATAAACGACTGATTGGTTTCATTTGAATCTACATATCTTTTTTTAACCCAAGACGCACCAATACCACCGGGGTTAGCAGTACAGCGTAAATAAGTTTTAATTTCTGGGTCTGTTGTTCTAAGACGAGAAGCTAAATAGTTCCAACCAAATTCTGTAGGTAAGTGAGTTATTTCGTCAAAACCAATCCAAGAGTACGCTTGTCCTTGATAACGATAAACGTCTGCATCTCTTTCTAAAAAACCAAACTCTATCTTAGCCCCACTAGGAAAGTTCCACACTTTCTCAACTTCCCTAAACTTACAGCCGGGAAATGCTTGTGGATATAATTCTCTGGATTTGTCTATGAGTTCTCGAAGCTCTGGCATAGACCTTCTAAGTATTAAGGCTCTATGTGCTTTGCGATGTGCATACCTTAATGGATCAACTAACATAGCGTATGATTTACCACCGCCGGCAGCACCACCATACAATACATCTTTTTCGTCTGCAGCTAAGAACTCAGTCTGTGGTCCTTCATTAGGATGAAAGACTACGTGTGAGCCTGCATCTATTTCATTTTGAATTGCTTTAGGAAGTACCTTCAGTTCAGTTTCTGTTACTACCTTCCCCTCGTCTGTCTCTTTATCGTTTTCAAGTTTGCCGAGTAATTTAGTCGTTTGTTTAAGACTATGTCTCTTTGATTTGAGTTTATTTTCAATCTTTTCGATTGCTTTACGTTTTTTGGCAACTGCTCTTCGTGATGCCATTTTTGTTTTCTGCTCATCTGAATACCTATAGTTAGACTTACTACCTTGTGGTCTACCTCCTTTCTTACGAGGTGTACCATCTTTCTTTAGTATAAAGCCTCCGTCAGAATCTGTCAAGTAAAGATGTGGATTCTTTTCCCAATCGTGCAATTCGTTGTTCTCGTTTTCCATACTTTTTATCTATATGTTTCTTTAATCCTGCTGCTGTAATACTACGTTTAGTTTTAAATTCTATCCAATCACACGCTTCTCGTAAACTAATAGACTCACTAGTTACTAAATCTTCTGCAACTTCTAATGCTTCTAATTGATCAGGCACAGGCTTTAAGTAACCTTCGTCTTCACTTTCTTCATAACCAAAAGGAATTGTTGAGCTTTTTCTTTTTATATATTCTTCATTCATTCTTCTTTAGGACAAATATAAGTTCCTTTTGTATCTGTATAACAAAGTCCTTCTAATGGTTGATAAACACTACAACTTGTTAAGAGTAATATTAATAATATTATTCTATACATTTATTGATTGTGTTTTCTATAAGCAGACTTACTTTCCCAATCTTCAATTGCTTTAGATATACTTTCTTCTGCTAGTACACTACAATGTAGTTTAATAGGAGGCAGTTGTAAAGCTTCTGCTATATCTTTATCTTTAATTTGTTTAGCTTCTTCTACTGTTTTACCTTTTAACATATCTACAAACATAGTACTAGATGCTATTGCAGAACCACAACCATATGTTTTAAACTTAACATCCTCTATCAAGTCTCCGTTTAGTTTAAGTTGTAGACGCATAACATCACCACATGAAGGTGCTCCTGTCATACCTGTAGCTACGTTAGGATCACTAGGATCAAATCTACCTACAGCATGCTTCTCAGGTTCTTTGAGAACACTAGCAAACCTGTCAAGTACTTGTTGTGAGTATGCCATTAGGATAAACCCCAAGCAGTTACAAGCAATACAATTAATACTAGTATTTGTTCAATAGTCATTACTTCTTATCTTTAGAAAAAATTCTATCAAAGTTATCTCTATACTCTTGACTATAAACTCCGGGTCTTGCTCTAGAACCTTTACCTGCTATAGTCTTTCTAAACATAACAGGCTTTTCATTGCTTCCTAATTGTGTTCCTTTCTTTACCATTTTACTTTATGTGACCAATATCTAGCACTAAGCTTATCAGGACTAGAATCTTGTGCGTTGTGTCTAGCATAGTAAGATTTCTTACGTGCTTTATCTTTTGCAGTCTTTGGATTCTTACCTGCACCACGTACACCTTGTTGTCCAAATCTTATGGTTTTAGTTTTATCGCCTTTCTTTGCAACAACAACATGTGATTTAGTTTTGTGGTTAGGAGTACGTTTAGGTTTATTGTAGCCAGATACACCTGCCTTTACTAATTTTGGGTCTTTCTTTTTAGCCATTATCTTTTCTTTCCTTTATGTAGTCCATGTTTTGCATGTTGTTTACCTTTTGCAGTAGCTGCTCGTTTCTTTTTATTAGCTGCTGCTAGTTTCTTTCGACCTGCTGCAGTTGATTTAAGTTTCTTTATTGTAGCTGCAGGTGCATAAACTTCCCCAGTCTTTGAAGATTTTTTACCACTAGGAGTTCTCCACTTCTGTTTAGTCCAACGCTTTAAAGACTTCTGAGACTTTTTAAGTGCCATTACTTGTAGCCTCCACCTGCTGCTTTATATTGTTTAGCAAGCATCTGTGCTTTTCTAGCACTCCATTGACCTGCTTTACCACCTTTAGTTCCTGCTTTAATTTTATTAAACAGTCGTTTACGCATAGTAGGTTTAGTATAGTTACCTGCTTTATTAACTGTAGATTTCTTTTTCTTTGCAGGCATTACTTAGTCCTGATTAAACTTAATACTTTATCTTTAACGCTATTATAAGTATTAGGTTGATACTTTTTAAGTAAAGCTCCGCCTATAACTGCTATAACAACTATTAATATTAATGTATCCATTATTTACTCCTATTCTTCTTCTTCTCTTTCAAAAGCTTCTCCCACATAAGGTTGTTCGCTTTCAATTTCTTCTTCTGAATCTCTTCCTTCGTTAACATATTCTACTTCCTCTGCCTGTATATCTATTGTTTCTTTTTCAGGAAGTATAAAAATACCTCCCGAAGATGTATGAGTTACGTCTAGCTTATCACTCTTTGATACACCTACTCGGTCTAATATAGTCTGAGCAGCAGTCAGCTTATTGCTGACCTGTGGTATTGGATGATCACTATTCATAATGTCCACGAGTTTAAAGGCTGCTTGAGGGGCAGAACGAGCTAGTACGTCCGAGGCTAATTCGATCACTTCTTGTCTTAATGATTTTATAACTTGATGATAATTGCCTGAGTATCCTGCAAGCTCGGCTGCTTTCTTTGGATCACCGCCTGTCTGAATTAGATTATCCAGAAAGGACTGTTGTTTCTCTGTAAGAACCTTATTCTTTTTATCTGTGGTTTGGGGAAGATAACTCATGCACTCTATTATAGGTCTAGTATAAGAACTTGTCAAGTTTTAAAAAGTTTAAATAGGTCTTGACAAAAGTGAATCTGGACTGTACAATATATCTTGTTAAGCCCCTCCGGTAAATACCTACCTTTAGCAAGCCCTTGTTAAGTCTTTTTAAGTAATTGAAGGCGGCTTAAACTAGTAAACATCCATTTGGTCTAAAAATGTATATGATTGCTATATATATACACCCACCCCCCCTGTACCTCCTACCTACCCCACTCAACCCAACTCAACAAGGATTCGTTTCACTCAACATCTTTAATAAGAAAGAAAAAAATTTACCAAGTGAGAGGAAGGCGACATTGATGAGACTTATAGAACTTGATAAGTTTTATGAATACTTGACAAAGTTCTACCCCTTCCAAGTTTTAGCAAGTCTGTAAATTCTGTTAAGTGATCTAGTAAACAATATATTCATCAAACTTATAGAAAAGTATTGATTAGATTAATACACTTAACAGGACTTAACAGAGTCTAGGAAATCTCCTTTATATATAAGGACTTAGCCAACAGATAGCAGTTAAGGTTCTATAGTTTTTTAAGTGTGCCAAAGTGGGTAATTGTGCAACAGAATTAATTTCAATTTAAGTGCATTCTTTTTCCCTATTTCAAATCATTCAGGTATAATTCACACATGGCAGAAAACCATATTAATAATAACTACTGTATAAATATACAGTATACAAATAAAAGGGGTAAATTATGAAAGTAAGACCAAATAGTAAACTAGAACAGATTAATAGAGACTTTAATAAAAGAAGAGAGCTTGAATTCAAAGAAGCAAAGGAAAAAATAACTTTTCCATTAAGAGGGGATAACAAGTATTATTATGCGTTCCAATGTGCTTTATTTGAAAAGAACATACTTAATAATGGATATGATAGTTATGCTAATAAATCAAGTGTTAAAAAAGAGGGGTTATTATTTAATAAATATTCTATAACACTAGGGCATCAATACGGATATGATTTAAAACGATTTAACAGTAAAGAAGAAATGTTCGGCTTTGTTATTGGTTATAACGAGTGTATTCTTAATGCTGAATATTACGGAAGATAAAAGAATAAACCCCATAAAAACGTAAAGTTTTATAACCCCTATTAAGTTAGGGGTTTTTTTTATCTGTTACCTTCTAAGCTAATTTAAGCGTGTTTAAGCGTTGAAACTTGTCAGGCTTTGCTAGGTATTGCTAACCCTCTTAAAATTAAATCCTACGCATTTAAAATGCTGTATAGTTATACAGTAATTTAGTCTATATTTCTACGATTTAACTATAGACTTGTCAGGCTTTTTATGTTAGTGAAGTGTTGTAGTGTGTTAGTCTAGTAATACACTAGAGCATTAGTGTTGTAGTGTGTTAGTCTAGTAATACACTAGAGCATTAGTGTTGTAGTGTGTTAGTCTAGTAATACACTAGAGCA
>Ga0208919_1001305_pt1 | contig 14663 bp, 24 predicted proteins | sample 4_EtaG_FD_184076 | JGI IMG/M metagenome (GOLD analysis project Ga0208919, IMG submission 184076) | Marine viral communities from the Subarctic Pacific Ocean - 4_ETSP_OMZ_AT15127 metaG (SPAdes) (version 3) | ecosystem: Environmental > Aquatic > Marine > Oceanic | place: Pacific Ocean | collected...
CTACAGCAAACCGCAAAGGTCTGGGCATATGACAACTTAGATTACTTAAATGAATCTATGAAGTTATTTGGTACTGGTACTAAAACAGAGAAAGGTTCTGATAAATTTAATACTTACATCATGTATCTGCAACCGGCAGATAAGGTAGCAATGAAGACTTTATGTAGTGGCGCTGATGCCTCTGGATGTAAGCATGATTGTTTAATTTCGAGTGGTCAGCTAGGTATGACGCCAGCTCAAAATGCCACAACAAAAAAGACTATTTTATATTTACTCAGAAACAATTGGTTTAATCAGCAATTACTTATTGAAATAGATAGTGCAGAGCGAAAAGCGAAACGTGATAACCTACCTGCACTCTTTAGATTAAATGGTACAAGTGATATAGACTTTGAGTATATTATAGCGCAACGACCGAACTCAATGTTCTATGATTATACTAAAGTATTAAGTAGGCTACGCAAAAATGTTCAAACAAATTATGATTTAACTTTTAGTGGTTCTATGTATACCAAGCAATCGAAGAACGCATTACGCAAGGCACTACAACGTGATTATAGAATCGCAATGGCGTTTAATACAAAGAATTTAAAGGATGATGGCTTGCAATTGCCTCCAAATATATTATCCTTTGATGAGAATGACCTGAGACATCTCGACCCAAGCGATTTATTAGGTAGTTTAAAACGTAAAGGTTCAAATAAAGCTCAGAGACGACAAGAAAATTTGATTTCTAATTCTTTCTTTGTTACTCTGGCAAACTTAAAAGAGTTTCATAACATAATCAAAAGTGAGAACATTTAATGAAGATTTTAATTGCATGTGAGTTTTCTGGAGTAGTACGGGATGAGTTTATTAAGTTAGGACATGATGCCATGTCATGTGATATTCTACCTACTGAAAAATCAGGCCCCCACTATCAAGGTAATTTAATAGATATTCTTAATGATGGCTGGGACTTGATTATAGCACACCCGCCTTGTACTTATCTTGCTAATAGTGGGGTTAGATGGCTTCATACTGACCCTAGCAGATGGAGTTTGCTAGATGATTCCTGTAAATTTTTTAAAGCAATCTTAGATAGTAACATTCCCAAGATATGCATAGAAAATCCTATACCTCATAAGTATGCCGTTGAGCGCATAGGACAAAAGTATACTCAGATAATACATCCGTGGGAGCATGGTCATGGTGAAAGCAAGGCGACATGTTTATGGTTAAAAGGTTTAAAACTACTAACACCTAGCGATATTGTCGAAGGTAGAGAGCAAAGAGTTTGGAAGCTACCGCCTAGTAAAAATAGATGGAAAGAAAGAAGTAGAACATATTCAGGTATAGCTAAAGCTATGGCTACACAATGGGGAGAATATTAAAATGCAACTTATACCTAAGTCTAAGAAAGGCAAAGAACGATGTAAGCGAGATGGGGACACAGGTTGGTCAATTGTACAAGTGAGAAATACTGTACTTTTTTCAAATGAAGCTGGTCCTTGGTGGTTTATATCAAATGGTAATCCTAACGTTTCTCGCTGGATACATTCAACAAACGATGATGATTTTAAATTGATAACTTCTAAAGAGGATTAATTAAAATGAAAAAACAAGTAGGAAGTCCAGAGATTCTAAAGAAATCTCATTCACATAAATCTAAAAAGGATTATTCACGTAAGGATAAAGCTAAACTACTGAAGCAAATAAAAAATAGTTCCTTAAAATCTTTTAAAGAACTTTAAAAACTTATTAAATTCTTTATATATTAAAGAGTTACAAAGGTTCTTTAGAGTTCTTTAGAGTTCTTTAGAGTTCTTGTTGTTTTTGTTTATAAAGAAACTCTAAAGGGTTTTAGAGAAAAACTATAGCATATTTCTAAATGGTTGTCAAGGGTTGACAAGTGGTTTCGGTCTGTGTTAGGCTGTTTGCAATCGTCGTCATCAACGAGGCGGTTCTTTAACTAAAAAGGAGATACAAATGTTACATGTATTGAACAACAACTTTGAAGCAGTTCAAGAACTACGTGAAAATGGATACGGGCAAGCAGATTTTACTGTGAAGAAAGCAAAGGTAATGTATCAGGATGATTCTCAATTCACTAGTGGCGTCGGAGATTCACTCAGAACTTATAATTCTAAGGAAGTTTACTATCGTGAGGATACCGGAGAGCCTATCGCAATTCATGGTCTACGTTACAATCCTATTCAGTATCCTACGATGATTGATAAAACTAGAGATATGCTTGAGCGCTGTAACCTCGATGCGACAGGTGTTCAAGAAAGAATATCTGTATCTCCTAATGGTGGAATGTGTCTGGTCGAATACAATCTACCAGAAAAGAAATATCTAACACCTGACGGCGACACGGGCCACATTAAAGTAATGGCACTGTCGAGCTTTAATGGAGTATGGAGTTTTATTTTATCCTTGGGCTTTCATCAGTCAGCCTGTCTGAATTCTCAGATATTTATACGAAACCCTGCCTCCATTTATAAAGCAAGACATACAAATAAACTTGATATAGACTTGGGTGTTTCAGTGTTGGGCAAAGCAGCAAACGTAATTGAAAATGAAATAGATTTGTGGCATGAGCTTTATCATACTGATGCACCAGGACATTCAGTTCTAGAAATGTTTGCGAACATAGCAAACTACAAGGATGATGTTCGAGACATTGATTGGCTAAGTTGGGAGGGTGATATAAGTAATAAAACTATGAAGTATTTGATGGACAAGTATCAGTATCACTACGCACCGGAGATGGGTACTAACTTGTGGTCAGTTTATAATACAATTACGGACTGGTCTACTCATGCACCATCTTGTAGTAAGAATAAAATTGCTTTGATGCAACGTCGAACTGACAAGGCAAGTGAAGTTATGAATAACTATTTGCTCGCAGCTTAGTTAATCATGACCTGAGCAAGTCTTTAAACTGCTCTGCATTAATAACATTTAACATACAAAGAGAAAGGAAATAAAATGCGAATACAAACATCTCAAGAACGCTACGGTGAAGGACTCGGATTTATTTTTGAATGGAATACAAATTGTGTTGACGTATATTTTTCTAGCACTCCCCGATTACATTTTGATAGGATTAATAAGGACATTCGAGTTGCCTTTTTGTTTTTTAATTTAGAACTTACGGTATGGTAAAGTTGCACACCAAATGGAGAGTACGTCTGCTTATACTTCAAGTGAATATGAAAATAAAAGTGCTGAAACTATATAGTTGTTTTAGGAGATGTTTAAAATGGAAATAAATATTAATGATTTTACTACAAATAATATCGACCCGACGGGGACTAGCCTTCAAGGATATTTAAGAGTAAGTTACGCAGACCTCGTTAAAAAATTAGGTGAACCAACAAATGATTTTGATGATTCTAAATCGGATGCTGCGTGGCATATACGCTGGAATGATGGAGTAATAGCTACAATTTATAACTGGAAAAACGGTAAGAATTATCGCGGTTCACAAGGATTAAAGACTGAGGATATACTACACTGGAATATCGGAGGCTTGACAAACAACGTCCAAGTTGGTAGACTAAACCAACTTTTTATAGGATTAAAAAGGAGTAAGTAAGTGATAGATGTTACTGATTTTATGGTTGTTACAACACTTCCAATTGTAGTTCAGGCACTGCAAGCTTGCGGAGTCGAAGAGGTCCACGAGCGTGTTCTTGATATGCTTAATTTAATGGTAGTTGATTTGTACCCCAAGCATTTTATTGATACATATGCAACTAATCTGGCATCATCCTGGACGCAGTGGACTCATTGCGTTACACAATACATAGTGGAGTCCAAGTGAATATATTTTATTTAGATTCAAGTGCAAGTCAAAGTGCTAAATTGCATTGTGACAAGCATGTAGTAAAGATGGTTGTAGAGTATGCGCAGTTACTTAGCACAGCGCACCGTGTACTCGACGGTGGAATGTATATAGATAATTCAAGTGGTCGCAAAATTAAAAGATGGAAGCATCCTGATGCTGACTTTGATTCTAATCTGTATAAGGCTTGCTTTGTTAATCACCCGAGTGCTGTGTGGGTTCGAGAGTCGCCTTGGAATTATAATTGGCTTCAACTTTTGTGGAATAATTTATGTCAGGAGTATACTTACAGATATAATAAAGACCATGCAACGTATATAAAACTAGCTCGATACTTAGAAATCTTACCAACTAATCTATCGTTTGCGAACGATGAAACAGTAGTTCCTCAGTGCATGCCGAATGATGTAAAGGCAGAGAATCCTGTTGACGGTTATCGTAATTATTATGTACAATACAAGAAAGACTTTGCAAGATGGACCAATCGACCAACCCCCGAATTTATGAAGGTGACAATGCAATGAATGATGAATATCAAAATTTAAAAAATGATGTGATTATCGACAAGGTATTTCAAAAGAATGATGAACTCAATGTAGAAGCTGATAACTTTGTGGATGATTTATTTGATTCAGAGTTTGAGAAGCTACTAAAGTATAATGAAAGCAATATTTTTAGTATTAAAACGAAGCGGAGACCAGCATGACAAAGGAAAAAGAACGGTTACTTCTTGATGATTATTGGGCAAAGATGTTTGCACTTCATATAGGATGCCCCTGCCCTAACGAGATAGTCAAAGAAAAATTTATAGGGTTTGTTTTAATGAATCGAAAAGATAACACTCAGTTAACTGAAGAATTTGTTTTCAATCAATTACCAAGCTTTATAAATTATTTAGCCGAAATCTAGCTTGACACACAGACTCGACTGTGCTATGCTGTCGGGGTTACATCAACCACAAGGAGAAACACTATGGTTCTAGAAGGTATTGCAAATTGGGCTTCAATCACTCAACCGAATACTCGGTTTGAACCAAAATACTGCATCGACGTGGTGCTGTCTGACGACAAGGCTCAAGAACTTCGGGATGAGGGATACACCATTAAGGATAGAGAGCAAGGCCCTACTATTACGATTAATCGTAAAGTGAATGGTCCTGGTGGAACGATTCGTGAGGCCCCTCGATTGGTGGACGCCCAAAAGGAGACTCTGAATTGTTTGGTAGGGAATGGTTCTAAAGTTAGGGTGTCAGCGCGACCTTGGGAAATGAACCGTAATGGTCAGGAATTCAAAGGCTTGGAACTTATGGCTGTGCAGGTAGTAAAACTAGTATCGTACGAACCAAACCCTATTGATGCGTTTGATGTTATTGAATTTGATGAAGAGGAGGTGAACGAGCTGTGAGTGAACAAGAAAAAAAGTTAATTTTTGAAAACGAAGGCTCTCGATATGATGTGTCTAAGTTTACTGACGAAGGTAAAACTTTCTTTCGATATTTGATAGAAACAAATCAGGAAATTAACACACTGAAAAAACGCATAGATATTCTTCAAGCTGCAAACATTACTTTGAATAGTAAAATTAAAGAGCAGTTCACGAATGATATGCTAAGTGATTCTGTTGATAGTGAGGAACTCACAGAAGAGAGTTAATCTTAATGACCTAAGCAAGTCTATAAACTGCTTTTCTTTTTACAAGGAGAAATTAAAGTGGCCTTTGTTAAATATCATCAGCCATGCCCTCTCTGCGGTTCGAGTGATGCGGCGAGTATCAACGAAGATGGAAGTGCTTATTGTTTTTCTTGCGATACAAGAGTTAGCGAATACACAAATCTAACTGAATTCAAACCAATCAACAACAGTGTAGAAGAATTTAAAGTGAAGCAAACAAATTCAATTAATGAAATTGAAGGCAGCTTCGAAGAGCTGACTGACCGTGGTATTAGCCTAGCAACAGCGAAGAAATTTAACGTAAAGGCAGTTAAGAATATAGAGGGAGAAATAATTAAACACTTCTATCCTTACTCGATAGCCGCCGAGGTTACGAGTTATAAGGTAAGAGAAGTTGGTAAGCATTTCTCTTGGAGAGGAAGCTCTCAAGGCACCGGTCTTTTTGGTCAATCTATATTCAAAGACTCGGGTAAATACATAACTCTTGTCGAGGGTGAGTGCGACGCGATGGCCGCTTATGAATTACTAGGTTCAAAGTGGCCCGTGGTGAGTATCAAAAGTGGAGCCGCAGGGGCCGCTCGGGATGTTAAACATTCCATAGAGTTTCTCGAAGGCTACGACAATATTGTTATTAATTTTGATAGTGACAAGACTGGTCGCGAGGCAGCGAAAAAGGTTGCTAGGTTATTGACTCCTGGTAAAGCAAAGATTCTTACTCTACCTGACGATTTTAAAGACCCTAATGAAATGCTCAAAGCAGGTCGCAAGCAATCTTATATAGATGCTTGGTGGAGTGCGAAGCTATACACACCTTCCGGCGTTCTAAATATCTCAGAACAAAAAGATAATTTTAATAATCGTGAGCAACGAGAGAGTGTGCCATATCCCTGGGATGGTCTTAATAATAAACTCTATGGCCTACGAAGAGGTGAGCTTGTAACACTTACTGGTGGTACAGGGCTTGGTAAGTCCAGTGTAACGCGAGAGATTGAGCACTGGTTAATTACTCACACTCAAGATAACGTAGGTATCATTGCACTTGAAGAAGATTGGCGACGTACTGTTGACGGAATTCTATCTATCGAAGCTAACGCTCGACTGTATATCGACCAAGTTCGAGAGAGTTTTAACGAAGAACAATTAAACAATATCTTTGATAGCATCTACAGCGGTAAAAATAAAGACCGTGTTTGGATTCACAGTCACTTTGGAATTACTGACATCGAAGAGATATTTAGTAAGCTTAGATTTCTTATCATAGGATGCGAGTGTAAGTGGGTAGTCGTAGACCATCTTCATATGCTTGTTAGCGCAATGGTGGACGGTGACGAGCGCAGAGCTATTGATAACATCATGACAAAGCTTCGTAGCATTGTCGAAGAGACAGGTGTAGGATTAATCCTTGTAAGTCACTTGCGTCGAGTAGAGGGCAACAGAGGTCACGAGAACGGTATCTCTGTAAGTCTTTCACATCTTCGAGGTTCACAAAGTATTGCACAACTATCCGATTGTGTGATAGCATTAGAACGTGACCAACAATCTGATGACCCAAAGGAGGCGAACACAACACACATTAGAGTATTGAAATCTAGGTACACTGGTGACGTAGGAATGGCGACACATTTAGTTTATGATAAAAGTACAGGGAGGCTAAGCGAAACTTTTATAACTGATGACGATGAAGAGGTGCTGCTGTGAAATCTTTAGTCTTTGATATTGAAACAGATAGCTTACAACCTACTAAAATATATTGTATGTCTGTATTAAACGTTGAAGCAGAGGTACAATTAAATTTTCCACCAAGTAAAATAGAGGAGGGCATCGAGCTTCTCGAAAGTTCTGATAAACTTATTGGTCATAACATAATTGGATTCGATATACCCGCTATTCAAAGGCTTTATGGTGTTGACCTGATGAGTAAAAAGATTATCGATACCCTGGTACTCTCCAGATTATTTAATCCTATTCGAGCATCACATGGTCTGAAAGCTTGGGGAAATACACTACAGTTTCCAAAGATAGAGTTCAACGATTACAGTAGATATTCCGATGACATGATGAAGTATTGCGCTCAAGATGTCTTTGTGAACTACAAAGTTTATCAAGCTTTGAAAACTGAAAGTAAAGGTTTTACTTCCGAAAGCGTTAATCTTGAAACAGAAACTTACAAGATAACCACTAAGCAAAAAGATTTTGGATTTGCTCTCAATCGAAAAGCGGTGCAGAAGTTACTCGCCTATTTTAAAATTGAATTAGTGAAGGCAGAGGGAGAGGTACATAGAACTTTTAAACCTAAAGTAATCGAGAGGCGGCTGAAAGCTCAGCATACAAAACAAGGTATCTTAAGTAAATTAGGTGTTGACCAAGAGGGAAACAACGCTAGGTTGACAGCAGAAGAGTATACTCTTTTATCCAGAGGAGCTAGTGACGTAGTTAGAATTACTGAAGAACCTTTTAATTTAGGTTCTCGTCAACAGATAGGAGAGTATCTACAGGAGTTCGGCTGGAGACCTGAACATTTCACACCGACTGGTCAACCTAAGATTGATGAAACAGTATTATCAAGAGTGAAGGATATTCCAGAAGCAGTAATTATCGCTCGGTATTTAATGTTACAAAAGCGTATAGCTCAAGTGAAATCTTGGCTGTCTTTTTTGAGGCGAGATAGAGTACACGGCTCGGTAATTTCTAACGGTACAATTACTGGAAGAATGGCACACCGCGACCCAAATTTAGCGCAAGTACCCAGTGTAACTTCACCGTACGGCAAAGAATGTAGAGCTTGTTGGACAGTTCCAAGGGGTTACAAGTTAGTTGGTGTTGATGCGAGTGGGTTAGAACTTAGAATGTTGGCACATTACCTGAACGATAAGGAGTTTATAAATGAAATTCTCAATGGAGACATCCACACAGCTAATCAAGCTAGGGCGGGACTTGAATCAAGAACTCAGGCTAAAACTTTCATCTATGCCTTCCTGTACGGAGCTGGAGACGCTAAGATTGGAAGAGTGGTGGGAGGAAACAGACAAACAGGTCGAAGAATTAAGCAATCTTTTCTTGATAATTTCCCAACACTTAAATCTCTTAGACATCGTATTAAAAGAGAAGCTGAACAACATGAATATATCAAAGCGTTAGACGGACGCAAGATTTTTATTCGTAGTTCTCATGCTGCATTGAACTCATTGTTGCAGGGAGCAGGAGCCATCGTTATGAAACGAGGATTAATTATACTGAATGAGATGCTTCAAGAAAATATAGTGGATGCTCATGTCGTAGCGAACGTACACGATGAATGGCAGATAGAGACTTGGCATGAAGATGTTGATAGGCTTGGAGAGATGGCTGTAAGTGCAATACGACAAGCTGGAGATTACTATAAACTCAATTGTCCGCTAGATGCGGAATACAAAGTAGGAGAAAACTGGAGTGAAACCCACTAAAGCTGACCGAAAGAAGTTTGACCTGGATTTAAAATATGGAGAGATACGAGAAGATAAAATACGAGATATGCTTGAGAACAAAAAGATAGAGATTAAATCTGAAAGAGATATGTGGATGAAGACGGGTAACATTTGTATTGAGTACGAAAGTTACGGCCAACCTTCGGGCATCAAAGCCACTGAATCAGACTACTGGTTTCATAATCTTTGTGTTGGTGACGTAGAATTTTGTACTCTGGTTTTTGATACTAAGATGCTTAAGAAGATTGTAAATGACCTTGATACTTTTAGAACTGTCTCGGGTGGAGATAACAACGCGAGTCGAATGTTCCTGGTCAACTTACAAAAACTATTTTCAAGTGATGTAATTAAAGCATTTCAAGACACCTTAAAACAGGAGGCTCAACAATGAAACAAGAAAATACTATTCTTTATTTGGATAATTTACAAAAGCGTAAAAGAAGGGAAAGGTACCACCGCATTGAGACAAAGCCACAAAGTAGAGATTACAAATTAAAAATGCTAAGCAAGGCAAAAGATAAAGCTAGGCGAAAGAATGTGTTTTTTGATTTGACCGTAGATGATATTAAGATTGGAACAAAGTGTCCTATTCTTGGCACGGCTTTTAAAGTTGGAAGAGAAAACTGGGGTGACTCTCCGAGTCTTGAAAGAATTGATAAGAACAGAGGGTATGAACCAGATAATGTAATGATTGTATCTATGATGGCTAATTCAATAAGAAACCAAGCTACTCCTTATCAAATTAAACAAGTTGGAGACTTCTATGAGCAACTCTACAGAAAAAAATCTATCAACGCTAGTTGATGACATATACTCATCTGTATCAAAACTAAATACAGGTGAGGAAAAAATTCCGACGGAGCTTTTAGATTCCTTATTGGAAGGAATAAAAAATGCGATGGTATCCTGGGCTACTCCGCGAAATAAAAGCGGGTTCGCACTTCGAATGTCAAACATTGGTAAACCAAGCCGACAGTTGTACTATGAAAATAAGTATGCTGATGCTGAATCAACAGTGAACGCTTCCACCTCTATCAAATTTTTGTATGGTCATCTTCTCGAAGAAGTTTTAATTTTTTTGGTGAAGCTTTCTGGACATGTCGTAACGGACCAACAAAAGGAAGTTGTTGTCAGCGGTGTCAAGGGTCATATGGATTGTAAAATTGACGGTGAAGTCGTGGATATTAAGACAGCTTCAAATTTCGCGTTTAAAAAGTTTAAAAATGGTAGGCTGGCCGAGGATGACCCATTTGGTTATCTAAGTCAGCTTACGGGATACGAGAAGGCGGAAGGAACAGAGAACGGCGGCTTTCTGGTTATCAATAAAGAGTCTGGTGAACTTACATTGTTTCAACCAGAAGACCTGGATAAACCAAATGTAGAATCACTCATTAGTAAATTAATGAAATTAGTTTTTAATTTGGGAAAGCCTCCAGAAAAATGCTACGCACCTGTACCAGCAGGAACAAAGGGTAACATGAAATTACCGAGGGGCTGCACGTATTGTGGTTTTAAAATAGAGTGCAACAAGGATGCCAACGATGGCGACGGACTTCGTATCTTTAAGTATGCTAAGGGTCTCGAATACTTAACGAAAGTAAAATCAGTTCCTAAAGTTGAAGAAATCTCCTCATGAAAAAGAAGATTACAAGTAAGATAAATGAAAAAGCAAGTAGTATTTTAATTGAATGGCTAAGAAGTATTGTCGAAGAAGACGAGGCTAATCGAATAACAAAAGAAAACTTTAAAAGTTTCTTGCCTAAAGACCGTTACATGTCGATACAAAGAACTTATTGTCTATCCTTCTATACTTTTCGCTGGGCTACACAGAACATTAAAAAGTTAGTTAAGAAGGGAATGTGTTTAGATAAAATTAAATTGGAGGACTTACAATGGCTTCTCAAGAAACGAACCAGGAACAGCCAGTCGAGCATATTATAATTGCTTACGCGGCTACTGTGCAGTTGCGTCAAAGTAAGTTCGAATTAGATGAACTACTATTTTTATATGACGCCGTTGGAAACGCTATCGCCAACTACGAAAGAGAACTACATTGAAACGTAAGCCCAGAGTTAAAAGACCACGACGTACAAAGGTTGAAGGATACGATAGCATTTGGGAATATCTGCTGCACGATACAATTTTAAAAGATTGGGAGCATCACGCAGATAAAATTAATTATGTAGTTCAGCATTCTTACGAGCCTGACTTCGTTAGGACTTTACAAAGAAAGAAAATTCTGCTAGAATCAAAGGGTAGATTTTGGGACTTCGCAGAATATTCAAAGTACAAATGGATTCGAGAAAACTTACCAGAGAATACAGAGTTAGTTTTTTTGTTTGCCAACCCATCTGCTCCCATGCCAAATGCTAAACTCAGAAAGGATGGAACAAAACGAACGCACGGAGAGTGGGCTACTCTGAATAAATTTAGGTGGTACACCGAGGCTACGTTGCCTGATAAGTGGGTAGATATAAAAGCTAGAAAATCAGATGAATTTAAGGAGCGACAACACGACTTTGATAAAGAGGAAGAAGCCTATGCGAAATAAATATTTAAACACAATTAATCGTAGGGTCAACGGCCCCGATGCAACACCTAGAGAGACAGATTTTTTCGATGTAATTGACTCTTCGAATGATGAGGTAAACAATCCAGCGCATTACAATATAGGAGCTATAGAATGTATTGACGCAATAGAAGCTATGCTTACCTTCGAAGAATTTGTAGGATACCTACGAGGTAACTCTCTAAAGTATCGGTGGCGGTTTCGTTATAAAGATAATCCTATAAGTGATTTATCAAAGGCTTCTTGGTACGAGCGAAAACTTTTTAATTCCTATGAGAAAGCAGAGGAGAACAAAGGTGGACAGAAAGGCGGAAAGAACGGCTCGTTTTAATCGCAGTAAGACTGCAAAGAACAAGCAAAAATCTAAGCGTTACGTCAAAGATAAAAGGGAACACGAACATGACCTTAAAAACACAAGAATATTTAGGGATTCAGATAGACTTGAGCAAGGAGAATGACCTAAATCAATTCTCACAAGACACACTACGAGACAGATACTTTTGGGAAAATGAAGATTATGCTCAACAAGCTTTTGCTAGGGCTTCAATATTTGGGGCGACGTATCAAGGAACTACTGACTTTAATCTTGCACAACGACTTTATAACTACTCTAGTGCTTGCTGGTTTATGTTTAGCACCCCTATACTTAGTAACGGGGGAACCTCTCGCGGTCTTGCCATTAGTTGTTTTCTTAACTACGTGCCTGATTCGAGGGTTGGTTTATCTGACCACTATGATGAAAACATTTGGTTGGCAAGCGCAGGTGGAGGTATCGGCGGGTATTGGGGTGATGTTAGGAGTAACGGTACTGGGACTTCTAGTGGCAGCAAATCTACTGGTTCTATTCCTTTCATGCACGTCGTAGACTCTCAGATGCTGGCGTTTAACCAGGGTGTTACTCGTAGAGGAAGCTACGCAGCTTATATGGATGTTGACCATCCAGAGGTAGAAGAGTTTATCGCTATGCGAAAAACGACGGGCGGTGATTTAAATCGCAAATGTCTAAACATACACAACGCTGTGAACATAACCAACGAGTTTTTAAATGCAGTAAAAGAAGATAAAGATTGGAGATTGATAGACCCTAAATCCAAGGAGGCTGTCAAGAGTATCAGTGCTAGAGATTTATGGTGGCAAATTATTCATACTCGTGCGGAGACAGGAGAACCCTACATTATTAATATCGATAATTGTAATAATGCCCTACCGAAAGAACAAAGAGAGCTTGGGTTAGAAATAAAGCAGAGTAATTTGTGCAGTGAAATAACCCTACCTACAAACGAAGACAGAACAGCCGTGTGTTGTCTATCAAGTGTAAATCTAGAGAAGTTTGATGAGTGGAGTAAAGATGAACTTTTCATTCAAGACTTGGTTACAATGTTAGATAATGTACTGCAGCATTTTATTGACAGTGCAGTGAACACAGACGAGCTTGGTTCTTATAGAGCAGGACCAGTTCGATTTAAAAATTACATTAAGGAGAGTAAACATGGTTACAGAAAAGCAGCTTACTCAGCGTATAGAGAACGCTCAATCGGCCTTGGCGCGATGGGGTTTCACAGTTACCTTCAATCTCATAGCATCGCTTTCGAAAGTATGTATGCCAGTTCATTTAACAACAGAGCTTTCGGATTACTCAAGAGCAGGGCTGAAGAAGCTAGTCTTTGGTTGGGCATCGAACGCGGCGAAGCACCTGACATGGTTGGTAGCGGCAGGAGGAATGCTCATCTTCTTGCTATTGCTCCTAACGCCAGTTCTAGTATTATATGCGATGGAACAAGTCCTAGCATTGAGCCATCGAGGGCTAATGTCTATACTCACAAAACGCTAACCGGCTCATACAAGGTTATCAATCGACACTTAGAAAAACTTTTGAAATCTAAAAAGAAAAACACCGAGGAAGTTTGGAAAAATATCGCTGCGGAGCAAGGGTCCGTTCAACACTTAGATTTTTTGAGTGATGAGGAAAAGAAGATATTTAAAACTGCTCCTGAGATAAATCAGATATGGGTTATCGAACATGCTCATCATAGACAGAAGTATGTTTGTCAAAGCCAAAGCGTAAATCTATTCTTTGCACCACCAAAAGCCACGGAGCCGCAGGAAATTCACAACGAGTTTTTACAGTATGTGAACGATGTGCACTGGGCTGGGGCAAAGAACTTGAAATCTCTGTACTATCTGAGGTCTGACGCAGCAAGAAATGCGGAGAATGTGAACGTCAAGATACCTAGAATTAATCTTTCTGATGTAGAGTGTTTGGCTTGCGAGGGGTAGCACCACCTGTTAATAATAAGGAGAAAAAAATGGAAAAGATGAAAGCTTTGAGATTGAGATACGAGGCTGAGATGGCTGCTTCAATAGTGAATCTAAACAATTACAAACAAAACTTGGTAGGCGTAGCGGAGCACCCGGATGTTATAGCATCTATGGATGTTTTGATTGAGAAGATTGCTGATGCACGAGAAAAGCTTGCTGTCGTTGAAGATTTTATATCGAAAAAACTATGAATGACAGTATAAATTTTAAGTTTATGCCGCTTCCAGCTGTTTATCTAATGGAGGCAGAGGTGCCAAGTGATTTTTCAGATGATTTAAATAATTATTTAGATGACCTGTTGAAGAAAAAGGAAAGAAGAACAAATGCGGATACGCTAGTCGGACAAATTCATAGCGACGAGGGAGAACAACTACGCATAGACCACTTATGTGATGAGCTGAGTGAAGTTCGGTATATTCTTTGTAATCTAGCTGCGAAGTACGTAGCAGAGTTTCTGCGCCACACTGGGCAATCATTAGAGAATGACAGACACGTCGAAATTGATGAGCTTTGGTCCGTTCATTCCTATGCTGGAGACTACAATCCACTTCACGACCACGGAACGAAGACAGCAATGGGCGTGAGCTGTACTACCTGGACTAAAGTACCCGAGCAAATTACTCAACTAAAGGAACCCAAAGAAGGACTGAATTTCTTTCATTCCTCTGGTTGTGTGGATGGTTTTTTAGAGTTTGTCTACGGTAGGAACTCAGTGATAGACAAAGAAAGACTAGTACCTGTTCAAGATTGTGTAATTAAACCAACAGTCGGTCGGCTTTACTTTTTTCCCTCTTGGCTACAGCATCTGG
>Ga0208919_1001309_pt1 | contig 14624 bp, 19 predicted proteins | sample 4_EtaG_FD_184076 | JGI IMG/M metagenome (GOLD analysis project Ga0208919, IMG submission 184076) | Marine viral communities from the Subarctic Pacific Ocean - 4_ETSP_OMZ_AT15127 metaG (SPAdes) (version 3) | ecosystem: Environmental > Aquatic > Marine > Oceanic | place: Pacific Ocean | collected...
TGTCAGCATGGGCCGAGGATGCAGGCGTAGCCCACGACAGGCCCTGCGTCATCGAGCGCGGCGTCGTCCCGTCAAACGTAAGTAGCTTGTTGGCGAACATACCCATCCACGGCTTGGTGCGGACACCGGCCGGTGCCTGTGTCGTCCACCCGTTTGTCGCTGGGTCGTAGATGGAGAACTTACCATTGCTGCCGTCATCAGCTGCGATGATCAGCTTCTGTGTCCCGTCATACCAGCGTGCATCGATGCCACCATAGACATCATTGCTATAGCTATGCGTAGCCGTAGCTGTCAGCGGCACGATGCCTTTGTCTTTCGTCAGCGCCCCGCGTGTAGCATGGTGCATATTACGCAGGATACGGTAGCGATCGGCCGTCTCCGTCACGTCCTGTCGTATACCAGCATAGACTTGGTCTTCAAACCATGTCCATGCACCGCCGCGTTCCATCATTTCTTACGGGCCTTCTTTACCTTAGGCTTGGGCTTGGGACGCCCAGCATTAGGAGCAAATGAATTAAACCTATCGGAGATGTTCTTACGCATCACCGACTGTAGGTGCGGGTTCTCCTTAGTATCGGCCATGCGGTTCCCCTTTCTTGCGCTTCTTAGCTTTGTAGCTGCCGTCCTTGCTCTCGACCAGGTCGTAGTCATTCTTACGTGCGTAGGCCTTGGCCGCAGCTCGTCCTGCGCGGGAGTAACTGAAGTGCTTGTCACCCGAGGGCGTTATCACTTTGGGCATGCTGCCTCCTAGTAGCCGAAGTCGACGATATCTACCGTCTCAAGGCGTGAGTCTTGACGCCGCTGTATCCAGCCCAGCAGCTCATAGAAGAGACCCCGATCATTGGGGGTGCCGTAATAGATGTTCTGTAGGTCGCGTTGCCTGTTCCTGTTCTTAACAGCCATCACCATAGCAGCACGCACCGACACGGTGGCGTGGTGGTCTTCCGGCACGGGACAAACCACAGCAAAGGTCGAAGAGGTGTCGGGTGTCGTATCCCAAGCAGCGACGGTGACACGTCGGTTGGCACCGTCGTAGTCGGTGATCGTGCGTATCTGGCCGACGCCAGTGCCGTCCGTGATGCGTATCTCCATACCATTATAGAAGTCATTACGACGGTCTATCTTGCCGTAGTTGGTGGTGTAATCCGCATCGGTGGTAAAGAAATCCAAAGTCGTTGAGGCTGTAGCCGAGGGGTTACCCTCCAGCATATTGCCATGCGAGGGCACATACCAAAGACGTATAGCGTCCGTCACCGAGTTCACTGGTGTGGGCGTGATGCGCACCTTAGCCCCTTCGAGGATGAAGTGCCAATGGTCCGTGAGGTTGACGATACCGGGAGACTCTATCCCGAGGTAGTTGCGCAACTCCGCGGGCGGTATGTCCTGCTTATTAGGCGAGGCAAGGTTCTCCGCGAAGATGATGCGCGTGCCCATGCGTGAGTTGAGGGGCAGGTCATATAAGCCCGTCCCCCCAACGAAAGAGAGGTCATAGCGTTGCACATAGAAGGACGGGTCCTCCTTAACAATGCTACGGATCAACTCTTGTTGAGCGGCGTGGAGCCGGTCCATCACCTCTTCGCCCGTAAAGAAGCGGTCAGAAGCGTCAAGGTGACGGCGCGCATCAGCAACCATCTCGGAAGGTATCATGATAGAATCTCGTCTGCTTTCTCCTCGCCATACTTATCCTGCATCGCAGCCCAAGCATCTTCCTGTGGGGTGTTGCGACTACCAACATCTTCGGCCTCGGCCGCTACCTGTGGTGCAATCTCTTCAGAGATCGCTTGGACATCGTCCTTGTAGCTTTTCGACAGAGACTTCTGATGCTCGAGGGATGCTTCTTCCATCATCTGGATATGTTTATTGCGGGAAAGGACAGACATACGGTGCATGTCGTTGATCTTGAGATGTCGCAGCGTCCGCTCATCGAGGGGCCGATACGACAGATCGTGGTTCTGCACTATATGTACCAACACACTACGATTATTTACCGCTCCTTTGGGCCTTACCGTGCGGTAGATACCCCACCGTTCTTTGGAGGGTATCCACCGCACTGACAGTTGAGCGTCGTAAGAGCGTAGCCGCTGAACGAAGATCCTGTCGGCTATATACATTAGTTCGTAGCCGCTACGTCTTTGTAGACATCTTTTGTTTCGTCAGCCGTAACACACAGCTCAAGCTCGTAGTCTATCTCAAGGCCGAGAAAAGTAATCTCGCCAGCCTCATAAGTAGTTACCGCATCTGGCTCTACCAGCCAAGTCATTATTCCCGTTTTAGCAGTAACATCAAGCCTGTCGGCATTAATGATACCACGACTAGTGGTTCGATATATGGCAGTGGTAGTGCCACCATCCGCTTGGGCGGCAATGGCCGTATTTAATGCAGAGGCTGGCTTAATGATTGCCTCACCGGGATCAACTTGATCAAACTTAACCAACCAAGTAACTGCATCAGTTGCGACTATACCAGTAGCCACATCTATCGTATATAGAACGCGAACGCCTATTTCTTTGTGGATGTTTGCGATAGAAGGCGTTTGAAAATCAAAAGCAGAGGCTTCGTCACTCACTTCCATTGAAAGGCCAGCCAAGCTAAGAGCGCCAATATGATTGGAAACGGGAGAACCCGAACCTTCACCGCTTAAAGTAGCAGTACTGGAATCTATTATACCGAAGTCACTCCACGGAATGACTCGCTTCTGACGCTTCCACTCTATGTTCCTATCTCTGATTGCCATGATCTATTCCTTTTAACCCGTTATACCGCCGGAGTCGCGGTTATCCTGATATTTCGTAATGGTAACGCATGAATGCTGCGACGCTCGATGCGTCAAGTGTGAATATTCGAATAGCAGTATTAACTGCTTCAGATCGTATGTTCTCTAATGTGTATATGGTATTGGCTGCAAGGGGCATCTTCTCAACGAGCAACTCGTCAAGAGCACCCGCTCCACCACCTCGAAAACAAACAGTCTCAGCAGCACTCACCGTGAAGTCGATTCGATCAATTACGCCAACATGCCCTGCAAGAGCAGGGCAAACAATGACTCCTCCAGATGGAGAGCCACCTGTCCAGCTACCGTCATCCGCGTCCCCGGTAATAGTAGATTGGATGTAAGATATGCCGTGCTCAATGCCCGGTTGAGGCACATTAAATGTTTTAGCTGCCATAGATCCTCATATGTAAGGGAGGGGCTTAATGCCCCTCCCCCACGATTATGCTACGACTTCGACAGGTCGCGGATCACACCCATGTTGTCGGGTGCGGTCGTGCCCATGTTAGCGTAGTAATAGAGGGTGCCGTCATAGGTGGCATACCCTTCGTTGCGATGCAAGACGTTGCCGTCCTCGTCGTCCCAGTTCCAGTCAGCCAACTGATAGATGGCCAGCTCGTTCTCGTCCAACCAGAAAAGCATGTCATTGCCGTTGACATCAACAGGAGAGTTAGCATCCCAGAAGATTGGGATACCACCCCAGCTAATGGATTTGAACCCACCGTTCAGCTCCATCGCGTCAGAGTAACGACGATCGGGCGTCATCAGCTGGGCGATCTTGCGGAACTGGGTGCGGCTCGTCACGCCACAGGTCAAGTTACCTTCACCCGACTCTTCGATCTCAAGGATCGAATCATCCAGCAAGGTGTCTGTGATGTTACGACCCGTGTTGGCCGTCGAGTTCTCAAAGACGTTGGCATTCCACTCGGGATAAGTGCCTCGAGCGATGCCCTGTAGCGTGGTGACAAAGGTTCCAATGCCACTGGTTGCGGTAGCATCGTCGATGATACCCATGAGGCCCATCATCTCATTGCCGCGAGATCCCTTGCGATAGACATACTCACCGTCCGTCCATGACTCAGAACCAGCGAGGGTAATTGCATTACCCGACACCGCCGAAACAGTTTGAGCTGTGATACCCGTAGAGCCACCAGACGTCTCGGTATGTGAATCCAAGACCATGTTGACTTTAATCGAATGGCCCGTATCCACAACGAGGTTGACACTACCTCCAGTGCCATTGGTAGTACCCAATACACCGTTACCCCAGCCAAACAACTGACGGTTGACATCGTTGCGCAGGTCGCGCTCGAGGCCTTCCATCTCAGCAGAGATGACCTTAGTCCAGGCACCGGCTTCGTTGCGCGAAGCGGCAATGGTCGGATGAGTGATACGAATCGTGCCGTAGAGGTAGTTATACCCTACCGACGATTCGACCAGCGTCTGATTCTGAGGCGTTGGGAGTGCTTCGCCGTCGCCCAGTGAAGCGATTGCTTCGGAGGGACGCAGGTTGATCGGCACTATCGCCGACTGACCCGAGACGGATTTTTCCTTGAGGACCCTTTCGAGCCTACTGAGGAGGACGGTCGACGTGTTGACCGTTGATTGAAGACGCGGCAAGTAGAGCTTCTTCAATGCCGCATTCATTGTAGTTAGAGTTGCACCAGCCATGATTGATTCTCACATAGATTCAACCCAGCGTATCGTTACTCTTCTGCTCCAGCCAGCGAACCGCTTTCTGGAAATCCTGTCCTCTGAAACCCCACTTCTTATTCTTGGGGTCTGTAAGGCCAGCCATAATATTTTCACTAGCCGAAGATGTTGAGTTGCTGTGGGTCACCGGCGGCGTGCTGTCTTGTTGGGCCGTCTTGTTATCCACGTATTGTTGACGCTGGGCGTGCGCCTCTTGTCGGCGCGTATTATTGACATTGCGGAACACACGCGTCGCCGCCTCATGCGAGAACTGCTTGCCATATTCCTGTAAACCATCCTGTGTGACGACGGCCTTCATCGCCCTCCGCTCAAATGGATCAGTTACTTGAGCCTTGTCGAGTAAGCCGTCCAGGTGCTGGTCATAGGTGCTGGCAAGTTTTTCCTGCATGTTGCGTTGACTCTCTTGCTCCACCTGATTAAGGCGCGATTGCAAATGCTGCATCTGCGCCGCCAGCGGCGAGGAGCTGACCACGGTATCCACTGCACCCGCCATCCACTTGAGCTCATCATCGCTCATGTTTGGATTAGCTTCCTTCAGTCGATCCAATCCGGTCTGCACCGCTTGCTGCTGGTTTTGACCTTGCTGTAACCCCTGCACTGTTGCTGCTACCGTCTGCTGGATCATCGATTGTTGATCCTGCTGCGGCTGCTGAGGCTGCTGGTCCACCGGCCCTAATTCAGGTTCAGGCTCGAGCTGGGGTTCCGACGGCGTCGGTTCCTCTCCCTGCGCTGTTGCTTCGGTAGGCTGGGCGTCCCCAAACAAATCTTCGAATGTTGAGTCGTCGATCTGCTCGGGCACTTCAAATGGCTCATTCTCGGCTGGCAGCGCTTCGTCTGCACCCGCATTGAGCCCATTTGCATCGTTCATTTATGCTCTCCCGTGTGTAATGCCGTTACACATACATGTGTAATGACAATGTAGAGATACTATATAAATGCAGATTTATCGGTAGTATAAAATCACATTCGGCCGGGCTTGGATTTACCACTCTGCCCGAGGGTCTTATGGTTGTACGAAGACATCGCCGGTCCTTCGCCACCGGCGAGTGAGCGCGAAGGCTTCGAAGTGTTGCTGGTGCCGTTCGGCGTGCGCGAACCCTTACCTCCGGTATTACCCGAATGCTTATAGTGATGACTGTCTTTTTTGATGGAAGCCATTATTGAACTCCTTGCGTTGGTACGCCTTGTTGACCCATGGCGCCGGAATCTTGAACAGCTTGCGCTGCCTGGTCCCCGGCTCCCTTGGTCGCTTGCGCAGCTTGCATCACCTGTTGTTGTTGCTGCTGCATGATCTGTTGATGTTGCTGGGCGCGCTCTTGTATGCTCCCTTTGATTTCATCGTTCAGTTTGTAAAAGTCCGACGAGAGCATAAAGTCGCGGAGGATTGTGAATTGAATTGCATGATTGTCAATTTGAGGCAGGATAGGATCGGGCTCTTTCTGATCGCGTAATGCCATCAGGACACGACGAGCCTTCTTTGCATCGAGGACGTATTCGGAGTCGAACCCCTCGATGTCCAGCTTTTCGAGGATCTTGCCGCGAATCTCAGGTGCTTGGATGTTACCGAGTAAGCCCTGCTGCGCGGCCTGCATGATGCGCTGTTGATAGGCCACATCCGACCCTTGCAGTCCTACACCGGTTCGGACGACCATATCCTCGGTATTGAAGAAGTCACTATTACTATAGTAATAGGACTCCAGCTCCGAGTTATCGCCGAGGACACGGACGATACGGTCCTCTTCCCAATACTTCTCTAAGATCTTGAGGTTGCGGTGGAAGTGTTCAGCCAGTCCCCCGCGCCACTGTCGGATCGCTACACCGAAACGCTTATAAGCCCGTTCGAAGATGAACTCAACCGCTGCGCCCGTCTCTAATCCAGAGGAGCCGCTGGGCAGCTGGCCCTGCATGATCTCGTGGATGCCTGAGATCGACCGCATATCCTGTCGCGTCTGTTCTCTTTCGCCCAATACCTGCTGTGGCAGAGGGACACCCGGCACCTTCTCAGGTTTATAGCCCCCTGTCGAGTGTGGTGACCACCTTAATACGAGGCCCGCTCGTCCCGACACCCTTGATATCCCCGCTCCCTCCGGTATCAGCCACTGAGGATTCACCATCTGCTTGCGGTTCTGGACTATGTTGGAGTCGATCGCATTGATGCGCTTCTGACTGGGGAGCTGGTCGGGAATAGGACCCTGGCCCCAGAATGATCCGGGCACATCGCGGTATTTGATTAGGGTATACGGTAGCTTGCCGTCGCAACTGTCCAGATCGCCATCGAAGAGTATCGTATCGTGGGTGCATATGATGAGCTTGCCTCTTTTAAAGCGCCGATCCGGCACATGACGGAAGATCTTAACGATGCACTTATCACTCTCATTGATATCCGAGTCTTCAAGGTTCTGGTCGGCGGTCATCTTCAGCGAGAAGGCCCCAGCCCAATCATCTACATGGATGTTCTCTGCTGTGACGTTCTTAGCCTTGGATCCGAACAGGTCTTTGACTCGGTCGATGTCCATGACATCGGTCTCAATCGCGTAGCGGATGTCTTTCCACTCACGAGTAGGCTGCGGGTAGAAGTTGAGGAGGTTGACCACATGCTCCTCGAGGTTACCCAGCCGCACCTCATCGAAGACCGGCTTGCCTGCCTTGTCGGTATGCTGCTCTTCGTGTGTCTCGTAAATGGGCTTATCGGTAATAAGATCCCGCTCAACAGCGGTATCCCCTACCATGAAGTCTGAACAGGAGGCGCAGCGCTCGGGTGCTACCTCGGCGCGCTCCGACCAGCCGCAGCTGGGGCAGCGCATTATGTCGTAGGTGACCGCTTCCTTGCGCATTTTCATGCGGGGGATCTTAACCAGGTCACCGTGTAATCCGTTCCAAGTGCTGAAAAGGACGGCGTTGCCCGTCAGGGCCAGCCAGCTCGCAGCGTTGCCGAGCAGCTCAGTCTCCGAATCAAGGCGTTCGAACTCAGAGCGCAGTATGCGTTGCGCAGCCTTGGCCCGGTCGATGTCTTCCTGATCTCGGGTAGATGGATCGACAGTAGGGCCGATGTCACCAGAGGTGAACAGGTCCTTTATATAGTCAAAGGTCTCTACGAGGTAGTTCGTCGTGGGTGTAGGCACCCACTCCTCGAGGCTGTGCCGGTCAAAGGAGTTCTGTGCTTGGTTGAAGCGTATCCATTGCTGGCCAGCAACCATGTGCATGGATTCTTTGATGACATAGTGCAGCCCGTAGCGCGACTTGGACACATAGTCCCACACATTAGAGACAAGCTGGAGCTTCTCTTCTTTGTTGCGCGGAGCGTGTAATAGCTCACTTATCGGCGATGAAGCTGTATCATAATCTGCCATGTAAGGACAATATCCCTACGGCATGGCAGGATGTCAAGGCGAATAAAGGGACACATTGAAATAAAACTGTCCCTATTTATCTATTGTTTTTATTTTACTTAAGGAAGGTTGTTTTAGCGATTAAACTGAATAGGACAACGGTGAGGAAGGTGAGCGATCAAGCAATTTGTTAGGATCTTGATTAGTTCAATTGGTGTGCTTCCACCCCCACGATAAAGTGTGAAGCCGCTCATGTCGTTACAACGTTCACTGACGATGTGCGCTACTGTGAGTTTTGGCCTCCCGTTGTCCACTGAATAAATGCGAGGGGGGAGTAGGTGACCGCGAAAACGCAAAGGCCACGCGCAAAGCTCGGCAACGAGAAGTAACGCTCACTGAGATGATCCCGGCATGACCGGCTGAATGATGACTCGGGCAAGACTCGCGTCTGCGGGTTGCCCCGTATCAGTCTCCGGGTTCCCCTCTCGCATAGCTGTACGTACAGAAACCCTATAGGGTTTATTCCACGAGCTTGAGAGGCATCTCTTCTGTGGAGGGAAACAACGAGGATATTTCTGATTCTGCGAATAGATCCTTATTAATAGGACCGTCGTGATCGGGGTTTAGTCCATTAATAAAGGTCTGCTGCATACGCTCCCACGCTGCACGGGGTAGAATCCATGCCGGTTTCCCCTCACGCGGGATGGCCCACCACGTCTTCTCATCCAAGACAGATGAGATGCAGATTTCAACCATCGCCAGCTTACCCAGATGGAACAGATCGTAGCCGAGCCGCTCCTCTTCCCCTTCGAAGAAGGTATTGCGCTTGGGTTTGTTTAGCTGGAGATCCTCGGTCAGCTGCTCGAGGGAGTCTTCTTCCTCTGGCGGGGGTGCTTTCTTAGGACGCCCGGCATCAGCTGCAAACTCATAGGTGTTGACCAGGACTTCTTCACCGTTACTGGCCATGAGGCGTGCCGTCTGCTGACGCCGCTGCCCTTTATGTGCAGTGCCGATAACGTGGTCCGAATCGCCTTGCGGTGGGTGTCCCTCTTGTCCTAATGCCATATTTTCCCGCGATTATTTGTTGTGATAGTTATCATTGTTATCATTGTTGTACTGTTTACCAGTGCTCATAGTTGTCATGTTTATCATGTTTATCATTGTTGTACTGTTTACCGGTGGGTGCCATCTATAGTATGGGTTTTTGGCTGGGTGCTCAGTTGAGCACTATGAACCCTCCACGTCATAGATCGACGCCAGTGGATCGGCCATCTCCCGTGGTGGCATATTAGCCGTATAGTTGGGCATCTCCGCTTCGAGCTGGGCCATGCGCACACGCATCGCCAGATTCTCATAGCGCTCCATCATACTGCTGCGCTCTGCTCTATCGCGGCTCATCTGCCTCAACAGGATAAGTATCACTGCGAACATCATGACTTGTCCGAAGACATGCACGTATATCATCAAAATAATGACTCCATCGTAGAAGGATAGTCAGCAAACTCCTCCTGTCGGGATAAGGCCTGCTCCGTTAGACGGACGCTGCGCGGCACATTCTGCACATCGATATCTTCCTCGCCGATCTCTGGGATTAGCACCCCATCTGCCATCGGCAGGAGGTTATTGTCCTTCGTTTCATCAATGATCAGTTGCACGTAGAACATCTCAATAGCCAAAAGCCAAGCCATGACCAGGTCGTCATGTCCCCCACTCACCGCTTCGAAGCGCGATCCATTGTGGGCAAAGATCTCAAACTGGGCGATAAGGCCGCTCGATTGTGGTACCACCACTGCCTCGAGCATGGCTTTTCTGCCCTGCGCTACTAGGTGTGGCCGAGTTCGGACATTGCAATTGTATCCGAGTTTCGGCGTCGCTTCGTCGTAGGGCTTGCCGTTATTGCTCTGTTGAAAATAGCAATTACGATACCCACAATTAAAAAGAGTCCGGTTAGCACCACCGTCTTGGTTATTCTCAATGGCAACCAGTGCGTTGTTGTACCATGTGCCCACTTCATAACACTTCTCTCCCAGTGCTATAGGGTCTATCTTGCCCTGCACCTCACATACCTGCACACCCGTTTCCATGCGGATGACCTGAATAACCGAGTCATCACCGCGCTCGAGGCCGTGAGCTGGGTCGCAGCCGACCACATAAGTCTGGTTTGCTATCGGTCTTTCCCAGACGCGGAGGTCATGCCGGGCCATACTCGGCCTCCACCGCACCGGCAATCATCTCTTTAGCCTTACTCGCCGACGGCACCGCCTGTGCTACCTGCATCAACTTATGTGCGCCTTCGATGGCCGTGCTCAATACCTCACTGGGATTAACCGAAGGCTGCATCCGTTCGATCACTTTAGCGTCGGTGATCAGCTTGCGGCTCCACTCCAAGTAGACTTCGGCCGCTTTGACATTGCCAGCGATAGCTTTCTGGGACAGCGCATCAAGGATCTCGGGCGTTCGATTGAGCGATCCACCGGCGATCTTAAGCATATGCCGGTGAAACACTTCAGGCGATTCAGTTAATTCAAAGTATTGACGGTCCGCTACCCAGCCCTTGGCCTTGGCCAGATCCTCCACACTATCGTGTTCACGCTTGGCAGCGGGCGTCGCATGCCACAGGGCCAACTCTTCAAGCTGCGCTTCCTGCTCTTTAGAGGGTAGATACTCTTTCTTTTTAGGCATTAGTTGGGTGAGAACTCAACCCGCCCCCTCTCATCCATATAGATAGAACCGATCTCAGGTGCCTTAACCCACTCGCGCAGTTTGCGTATCAACTTGTTGTCGAAGGCCAGCTTGTGACCGATCGGCACCCACGATCCGTAGACACGGGCTTCGATCTCGTCCTCGTCCCACTGGCGCATGAGTCTATCGCGCCCCTCTTTAGCCAGGTGAGGATTATCCAACATAGACCACTGGTGGAAATCAATGCCTTTAGCCTCACGGGGTAGATACAGTTCTTCATAGATCCACGGCACGCCGCGGTCCTCGAGGGGCGTCATAGTGCCGGTCATATACCCGTTGAGGTCAGCCAGTCGCGCAGTGCACTCGGAGTAAATCTCACGTGGCTGAACTTCATCCATATGCACTTTGTGTAATTTCACGCCTTGGAACGTCTTACGCTTTTGAGTGGAGAACTTAAATCGTATCCAGGAATCGTTCGTAAACTCCAGCAGATGGCCTGCCCATCCGTTCTTTGCGCTATACTGACAGCCGTCTTTGACCATATTCCACATGGGGCCGGTCTCATCCTCCCCCAGCACATCCTCGTAGATCACTTTCTCGGGGTTCTGTATGGCCGTCTCCTCTGTGTCGGAGACTACCCATATGTTGATAGGTCCAGAAGAAAAGCGGCGAGAGTCTTTGGGAAGGTCGGAATACGGAGCTTTAGTGATGGGATCGATCATGAGCGCGTCGGCCACATCTTCGATCATACCTAAGACCGTTTTGCCAGCACGGTTACCCGCCGTCGCCCATTTATTCTTCTCCATAGACCTGAGGAAGCCCACCTGACAAGGGCCATCTCCCTCGTATCCACCGTAGCGAACGTTGTTATATAGACCGAACGGCTGAAACTGGAAAAATGGTGAAGCGAGCAAACTCATTACCGAAGAATAAGCCTCCGGTTCCAGCTCTTCGAAGACCTCCTTGAGGAATGGCTTGCGCTCTACCTCGAGGGCTACCTGGACGAGGTTGCCGAAGTCGCTCATATCCAGTCGATCTCAACCGTGTGGTATGGCTCGCCTTCCAACATATCGGTTAGTCGGTCGAAGGCCAGCTTGGAGCTGGTGACGGCGAGTTGTTTCCCCTTCCCCGGGGAGGTGCCGATGGCCAAGCAGCCCTTCACATCCTTGCCGAAATTACCCTTGTGGATCAGGCAAGAAAAGCGTTGAGCGGAGCGGGATTTCTTAGCAGAAACGGAGCCGCCAACGAAAGCCCAGGTATTGCCGTATCGAGGGCTCTTATAAGGAACAAGAGCGTAGTGTCCAATGGGAATACAGGAAACCATCGACCGATTATTGCGCCACGGTTTCTCTATCCCCCAGAACTCCTGATCATCAATAACTATTCGGGACAGTGTAGCGCTGCTGTCCATCGCCTGTCTAGTGATTGTCATGTGCATGGGACATCTCCTTGTCCCTAAATCTGCATGACAAATAGCGATGTTGTCAAGACGTTTCACGTGGAACTGTCCCTACAATAGGGACAACAGGCATTATCGTTAGTTAAATATTTATTATATTTTCGGCATTATTATTCGTTTTGTCGCTATTTGGCTCGCTTTTTGCAAGGAAATGGACGAACAGCTCCCAATCCATAACAACCATCGGCTCGCTGCGATCCTTCTTCAGAAACAGTAGATCGTTCCGACCTTTCCACTTTTCAAGCTGTGCAAAACCTTCGCCATTACTGCGGCCTTTGACCTCGGCCCGCAGCTCCCGAACATCCGAAATAGCTGAGTAGCGATCCGCGTCAATCGGTATCACCACGTCACCACTGAACGAGCCGCCAGCTGCGCCCGACAGTGGTACACGTTCTGCGTAGATTCCAGACTCCCGCAAGCGATTAACCATCTCACGTTCGATCCTCGCGCCCTTCGACCTGGACATCTTACCGCCCATGGTAAATCCTTTCGTCGTTGTTTGCTATGTTCTGTAAGGTATGTAACGACAATGCGCATGTCAATTCAATTATGATAGGGGAATTTATTTAAAACTAACAAAACACCTCGAGATAACGGAGAATTGTTACAACGGCTTAACACGAAGCCTCCAATTATTCTTGAAAATGTAATCTGTCATTTATAAATTTCAATCTCACACAACGAGGAGTAATATGCCAGATTCAAAACCCACTCCATTGGCCGAGTGGATGCACCTACACTCGATGACCATTATTAAAATGGCCAACCTTATTGACGTATCTCGGCAGACGATATCACGTATAGCTCGAGGTGACTTTGAAAAGATAGATGCAACCACTATCGGCAAGATCGTTAATCACACTGGATTAACTTGGGAGTCTTTATGCTCCGACGAGCCGTCACAAACACACAGGAGGACCGGCGTTCCCTTAGTCGATGCGGTAATTCCCAATCTGATCCGGGACCTACACCAAAAAGACACAGTCGCTAAATATAGAAAGTATATCAGCCCACATTTTCAGTGCACCTCGCCGCATTACTACCAACCGGCTCCGGGGCGACTTGGGCAGCTCTGGGCCGTCAGTGAGGGAGAAGTCATTAACGGGGAAACTATAGATTACTCTAAGGGCTATGTAGACTGGGAAACCATGTGCCGATACAATCTACCTGACCTCGACCAGGCAAAGCAAACAGAACGATTCACCACCGTCGAATCTATTGACATTCTATGCAGAGCTGAGCGATATAAATCAGCTCGTGAGATGATGGTAGTCACTAAGTCCATATGGCATCAGCCCCACCAACTACATAAAATGCCTCTCACTATGCTGCGACTAAGACTCGAGAATCCAGTAGTAGAATCAACCGAAGAATGTCCACCGCGAATAAAGAATTGGTGGTGGATGGAACTACCCTCCCCCTAATGCCGATTGGCAGATCTGCGAGGTTGATGTGAACCAAGAAGTAGCCCAACTATCAAGAGCATTATTGCGAACTACAGTCTTGATAGAAGAAAACTGCACCAAAGTGCAGCGAAAGAACCGACTATTAGCCTTGCAGATGCAGATTAATAGAGCGCTACTGACAAAAACAACACACCGGGAGGTTGACGAAGTGTCCTGACGATCCTTACATTGTCGGTATGGACGAGATACTCTCAGGCTGCCACGCTCCGAGACCCCTCGACCCGTGCCGATTCCGGTGCTGGGGGGGGTGTCTATTCTAGATACCCCCCTCTTTTCATTGGCCTCGAGGACGATCTGGCGGGAAGACCCGAGCACCAAGCAGACATATCCCCTATCAGGTTCGTGGGTCCAGTCCCATGCACGGCATTACGCCACCCGCCAACGGTTCCCTCGAGGACCGGACAACAATAATCGAAACCCTCTCCGGTGGCAGGAGAGCAACAGCCCAGATGGGAATAGCCCGTGAGCGACACGAAAACCGCGGATGCAAGTCGAAAAATTGGAAGGAATGACTACCACAAGCCCCCGAAGGGGGGCACCCGTCCATCCAATTCCCTACGAAAACACGATCCCGAGTTATTAGAGCAGCTCGCAGACTGGCACGCTACACCCGAGCCGCTGCGCGAAGAGAAGAGCCTACGCGAGCTGGCGATACGCCTCGATGTGCACCCCGGCGGTAGATTCTACGAGCTGGCCCGCTCCCCCGAAGTATATCACCGCATGTTAGTGAAGACGGCCGGCAGCGCACTCAAGTTAGCCCCTCACATACTATACGTCCTCGCTAAGAAAGCGATGGACGGCAACGCCCGATGTGCAGAGATATACCTCGACTTCGTACGTCGCGTGCTGACCGATGATCGTATCATCTCTGCACTACGGCCACAGCAGCGTGACGCCGAAGATCTACTCAACGACGTCTCAGCCGGTGCCCAAGAGATGCTTAACCTCGCCGATCGCCTCGGCGATAACGAAGAAGAAGCCTTGCGCCTGTGGAACCAGAGACCACAAGGCGAGACTAAGGCAAAATGAAAAGCAAAAAGAAAAGAATAAGAAGAGGGATAAAAAGAAAAGGATAGTAAAGTGACATTCGCTGAGCTGGATCAACGTATACGCAGCCAGGTCGAAGATCCCGTAGAACGTAAGATCATACTGCAAGGATTACACGAGATACAAGAGAGCATGAACCAATGTGCAGCCTTCTGGCT
>Ga0208919_1001310_pt1 | contig 14617 bp, 10 predicted proteins | sample 4_EtaG_FD_184076 | JGI IMG/M metagenome (GOLD analysis project Ga0208919, IMG submission 184076) | Marine viral communities from the Subarctic Pacific Ocean - 4_ETSP_OMZ_AT15127 metaG (SPAdes) (version 3) | ecosystem: Environmental > Aquatic > Marine > Oceanic | place: Pacific Ocean | collected...
GAGCTGGCAGACACCGCCAACCAGGAACATGACCGGCCACGGTTGATCGAGCGCACGGAAAAAGAGATCCGCGCCATCGAAAAGGATCTGGATACCCTGAGCCGTTACCCGGCAGCGGCAACCACACTTAGGGACGCTACTGAGGAGAAGCAGGCGGCGGAGGAACAGCTGGCCAGGCTGGAAGAACAGGCCCGGCTGGAGCAGGAAAAGCAGGATGCGGTTCAGCAGAAGGCCGCCAAAGCCAGGGCCGAAAAAGAGCGTATCGAAGAGCGGGAACGGGAATTGGCGGGCCTCAGCAAAAGCGTCGGCACGGTGGAACATCGGTTCCCGCACCTCAGAGAGTTGGCGGCTGAGAAGCCGATAGACATCGAGACAGTTTCTACCGCCTCGTTTGATGACCTGGAAACTCAGTTGAACGACCTGGAGAAACGTCGCCGTGCCATCCTCGACTGTCTGAACCAGTTTGTGTTCTTGGGCATCCATTCAGACAGTGACGGTGAGCTACAAAAAGATAGTCCGACATCATCCGTTATCCGCGAAACGTTCAAAAGCCTCTCAGACCTGTTTGCCGGCATGGCAGAGCGCTGGAATGTGCTTGAGCAGCAGGTGGGCATCCACAATGAAACCGTGGCCAGCTACCGGCAGGCCCTGAAATCCAACCACGAGCACATTGCCCGTTTCGAGGCGCAACTGAACCGTGAGCTCGAAGGGGTGCGCATCAACGATCTGGTGGAAATCCGCGTGGATATTCATACCGATCCGAAATTCCGCAATCTGGTGGAAGAAGCGAACAACATCGACCCCTATGGCAACCAGCTGCAGTCGGACGCGTTTTATGACCGTTTGCGGGTGTTCGTGGCGGACTTTTTCGGGGAGGGCGGCAGCAAGCGCCTGACCATGGACAAGGTGATCACCGGCATTTCCTACAGAACCCGGAAGGAAAACGCCACAAGCCTCGACAAGAAGGGCCAGTCCACCTCCACCACGGCCCTGATCAATCTGGAACTGGTGTACCGGCTGCTGAAACGGGTGTTGTACCCGGGCGTTCAATTGTCGTTCCCCATGGTGCTGGATGAGCTGGCCAGCGTGGACATCAGCCAGATGCCCTCGCTGCTGGAGCGGTTACGCAAGCAGGGCTTCAACCTGTTCTCTGCCGCCACTCATAGCGCCAGCGCGGAAGTGATTTACCTGATCGGCCGACACCTGGAAGTAGGGCAGATGCGCACCGCGAAGCCTTACAGCCCGCAACGTACCCTGGTGTTCTGGGGTGGAGCGGAGGGCTTTACCAACGGCGAGGCCATGAGCCACTGGGCTGATCAGACCCAGGCTAGCCTGATGGAGCAGGTGGATGAGTAAACGGTTCAGCACCCTGGAGACCACCCGGCTGCTGTTCGAGCACCCGAAGATCCTGTTCCGGATGATCGAACGGATGGACCGGAACGAAGCCCGGTATATCCGTGAGAGCGATCTGGTGGCCGAGGTGATGGACTATACCCGCACCCTTGGCAACGCCGATCGGGATCGGGTGCGTTTTGCGCTGAATACCGACAATCTGTTCCGCAGCGGCCTGGTGATCGACATCATCAAGGCCGAAGGTGAGCGGCGCCTGGTGTTTCAGGATGCCCTGATCAACCTGATGCGTGCCTGCAACGCGTCGCTGTACCAGGAACTGACGGATGCTCGGCTTCGCGGCCATCTTGTAACCCTTCGGGACGTGCGCAATCGGCTCGAGACCAGCTCTTTCAGCGACGCCGATCCGGACTACACCGAACTGAGGGATGATCTGAACGAGCGGGTGAGCCAGCTCATCGGTTTGCTGCGCCAGAATGTCCTGCGCATGCAGACCATCAGTGCGCAGCTTGCGGATCTCTCCGGCGACGCCAGCCGGGCGCCCCAGAAATTCCTTGAGTTCCGCCAGAACCTGTTTGAGCAGATCGTTACCCTGTACGAGCGCCACATCAAGCCGACCCTGGTGTTTTTGAACCCGGATACGCGGCTGCCGGATGGCAGCAACCTGTTCGAAACCCTGGAAGCGATGGTGCGGTTGCTGGAAAATCACGGCGATCACAGCCTGGCAGATCAGTTGTTCCGTTCCTCCATTAGTTTGAACGCCCTGTACAAACCCATTCAGGCGGTGGCCCAGGAGGTGGAGCACTTCCTGCGCAAGACGCGCCAGGGCATGGTCCAGTACAACGCCATGGAGCATTTCTACGGCAAGCTGCAGGAACTCAAGGGGGAAACCGAGACCCTCAGCCTGAAACGAAAATGGCTGGAAGGTGGAGACTTTGCCCGCAGCACCGGTTTTCTGATCGGCCTTCGGGCCCAGCAACGACCGAAACACTACGCCTTCGGTGAATCGTCCAGCTACTACCAGCTGTTGTTCAGCGAACTGGAGCTGCGCCTGAACGACCTCCGACGCAAGGCTGAAGTGCCGGTTCTGCAGCAAGTGGATGGCAGTGGTCGCCATACCCGGATTGATGTCCAGCGCATCAACCAGCTGTATCGATGGCTGGAAACCCTGGAGCTGCGGCCAACAACCGATCTGGTACGTGAGCTTCACGGGCGCCTGGACGGGTTTATCCCCGGCTATCGCTTCCCGGACCTGCTGGCGGCGTTGAACCGGCTGGTAAACTCGCCCCCCGAGGGCTTGCAGGTGGTGACTACCAATCGCTTCCGAATCCTCGATCAGTCATCCGACAGTGAACAGTTTGTCTACCGAAAGCGTCGCCTGGAGCAACAGAATGTCTGAATTTGAAGAAATCCTCCCGGCCCACAGCGCCGCAATCTACCGGGAATTCCAGGCCGGCCGGGTGATTGTGCGTGATGTGTGGGACGGCAACCGCTCCGAGTTGCGTGCCAATCCGCTCTACAACCTGCTTTATAACCATCTGTCCCATTTCCGGACCTTCTATGAGCACCTGGGCAGTGAGCTGGTGTTCAACGAAACCGGCGCGTTTTTCTTTCTCAAGGAAAGCAGCGAAGAGGAGAACGAAGAGCACGATGAGAACGCCTTCCGGGTGCAGGTAATCCTGCTGCTGATCGGGCGTTATTTCGCACGCAGCGGTCGGGATCTTGAATACCTTGGCCGGCCCGATGCCGGGTTGAATGAGCAAGACCTCTCTTCCCTGGCTAGCGATGAGGAATATCAGGAAATTCTGCGTGCAGCCCGTTTTGAAAAGGGCGTGCCGGAAGCGCTGGATTACCTGGAAAAACGCCATCTGCTGTTTCGCGCGGGTGCGGGGCGCTGTTTCCTGAGTTCGGCGGGGCTGTATTTTCTGCAGGAGCTGGTTCGGGAGTTTGAACAAGGGTAGTGTTTTCCTGATCAGAAGCTGGTCAGGAATTCTTCAACTTTGTTTGCCGGCATGGGCTTGGCATAGAGAAAACCCTGAGCGAGATCACAACCCAGTTCGGTGACCAATTGGGCCTGTTCATCCGTCTCAACACCTTCGACCAGCACGCTTAGGCCCAGGCTGTGGCCAACGGTAACCATTGCCTCCATGATGGCCATGTCGGCGCTATCCTGCATCGCATGTTGCAGAAAGCTCCTGTCGATTTTGATTCCACAAACCGGGAGTTTTCTGAGATAGACGAGAGAGGAGTGCCCGGTACCGAAGTCATCGATCGAAATGTGCACGCCTGCCTGTTTCAGTTTTTCCAACTGTTTGGTTTGGCTTTCATCGCTGCCGAAAACCTCGTTCTCGGTCAGCTCCACCCCAAGCTGGTGAGGCTGAAGATTGTAACGTTCCACCGTTTCGAGAATATGGCTCGCAAGGTGTGGATTGGTGAGCTGTCGTCCCGATAGGTTGATATCAACCCGCAGGTTTTTCAGAGGGGTTTCCTGCCATGCGTCGAGTTGCTTGCAGGCTGCTTCGATAACCCATTCGCCAATCCGGTTGATGAGACCGGACTTCTCAGCCACTGGAATGAAAGTAGCTGGCGACACTGCTCGGGATTGACCGTGAAAACAGCGGAGAAGTGCCTCGCAGGAGTCGCTTTTTCGATCAGCCAGGCTGATCTGGGGCTGGAAAAACAATTCCAGCCCATCGTTATTCAAGGCGTCTCTGAGCAGGTTGGTGATTTCCTGATAATGGACCAGCCTGTCGTTGATGTCGGGGGTATAGAAACACACGCCGTTCTTGCCGGTTTCTTTGGCCTGGTACATGGCCGCGTCTGCATTGCCCATCAGCTCGGCCACGGTGGTGCCATTATGCGGGAAAAGACTCACGCCGAAGCTGGCGGTAACCTGGTAACAATCGCCCTCCAGATGCACTCTGTGTTCCAGAGCGTCTATCAACCGACAAACAAGTTCGTGAATACCTTCAGGGCCTTCGAAATCGAAGATCAGCAAGACAAACTCGTCCCCGCCAAAGCGGCTCAACAGGTCTCCGCCTCGAAGTTCGGCCCTCAAAGTTTCGGCCACCGCTATCAGGAGGCTGTCACCATGATGATGGCCACGGGTATCGTTGATGATTTTGAAATTGTCCAGATCGATAAAAACAACCGCTACTTCCTGATGCAGGCGATCTGCTTCATCCAGTCGGCTCGACAACTCGGCTTCCATGAAATGCCGGTTGGGTAATCCGGTCAGGTCGTCAAAACTCGCGCGCCGGTAAAGCTCGTCTCTGGCTTGTTTCTGCTCCTCCAGGCTGATGTCGATGCAGAACATCTCACATTCGCCGCTGTCCTGTTTGATCATTACATGGCTGGAGTAGACGGGGACCAGGTGCCCTTCTTTGTGCTTCAATTCGAGTTCGTCGGAGGGAATGCTGATGTTTTTCTCAAGCCAATTGCGGTGCGCTTCGATCACACCGGTGCGCATGTGATCGGGAATGATCAGGTCTTCCAATAGCTCTCCCAGCGCTTCATCCGGGGAATAGCCATAAATGCGCGCGCTTGCCTCGTTCCAATATATTACCCGCCGGTACCTGTCATAGCCCTGGACAGCCACCATGGGCAGACTTTCTATCAGTTCGTAAAACCTGTTTTCACTGTCTTCGGTAGCCGATCGAATTCCCTGTCTCATATCCATTGCGGGTCAGCATCCTTTTGGTTAGCGATGAACGCACCGCAAAGCGATGATGCAATAAAGTGAGAATAGTTCGGGATCCCGGGGTTATCTAGTTGATTTACTGATCGGTAGGGCGGTGCTGTCTCTAGAGCGGCGTTGCAGTCTGCTCTGCGGCTTCCTGCTCCAGCTCTTGCTCCAGCCTGGCGATACAGCGATCGAATGCCCGGCTGATCCTGGTCTGGTCCTTGATCATGGCCAGCCGTGGCCATGTGGCCTGTTCACCGAGATTGATATACATCTCGAGATCTTCAGGGCTCGGGTTGGAGAGGACCTTTCGGTAAAGGGATGCCTTGGGCGGGAAATGGATGTTGATGTCCCCGAGGTATTGCTGACTGGTCATGGCGTAGGCCTGCTCGATGAGTGGCCGGATGATGCCGGGGTGCGGGCTTTGCTTGGTCAGTTTCAGCGCCGTGGCAATCTGGCCGTGGGCGAGGGAGACTGCCGCACGTTTGGCCCAGGCCGTTACGCCGCTCTGGTCGTGGTGACTGATGAATGGCACCACGTGGGGGTTGGCCTGGCTTACGATGGTTTTGTTCACGTTGTGCAGGCGTGCCATGCGCATCAGTGGCAGGTCGCCATGCACGCTGCCGTCAATCCAGCTTTCGGTGGGCATGTAGGGGACACTGGTATTCCGACGACCGTTTGATTCCCGGGCCTGAAGAACCACAGGCGGAAATATGCCCGGCACGGCGCAGGAGGCCATCACAGCCGAATCCACCAGTACAGCCGGCGAGGACAGCCAGTTGAGCAGCCGTGGCTTCTGCTGGGTGCGGGTGGGGGAGACGGAGATATTGAGTGTTCGGCCACTGTGGTCATACGCTTCCTTGAAACTGACGCTGCCCAGATTGTGCTGGAGATGCTCCTGAAGTTGGCGCGGATCCATGGCATGGCCCGCTCTCAAGCCTTCCGTGACGCCGAGCCAGCGGAAGGCATTCAGGTGAATCCGTTCCGGATGGTTAAAAAACTCTGCCAGTTCCTTGTCGTCCCGTGTGCAGATGGCACCCGCCACGATGGCACCCATACTGGAGCCTGCCATCACATCCGGCAGCAGATCCTGCCGCCAGAGCGCCCGGGTAACACCGATATGGTAAATACCAAAGGCCGCACCCCCGCTGAGCATCAGGGCTGGCCGACCATAGACCCGCTCGGCGTCCTGAAACATCTTCAGTTTTCGGGCGGTTGTCACCTCCGGAATAGGGTGGTCGCAAATGAATTCCATGGACGTCTCGACGGCATCCAGGAATTCACCCACCAATCGGTTGGTGCCGCTGCGCGCCACCGTGTACAGGTCGGGATTGGATAATTCGCCCAGGTGACGGTAGAGGCTCTCCTGAAGGATCCGGATCAGTCGCCGTGTGTCGCCATTCTGCCGGCAATGGTCCATGAGGCCCATGTGCTTGCGCATCAGGCTTTCATGCAGCATCCCGGTCTCTTCCCGATCGCGCCAGTCCAGCAGCCCGTCCATGTCATCGAGCGCGGTAGCGGCCTCGCACCAGTGCTCGTAGTCGTGGGCCTGTTCCAGTTGCTGCTGGAGCTGTTTTCGGGTCTTCGAGGCGTGTTTCATGCCTTTTACCTTAACCCATACGGCCCAAGCTGTGCAGAGGCTGGTTTCCTGGGTCCGGGTTATTTGCTATGTTTAGGCCCGTGGGTTGGGTTTTATTACCAATCAGACATGTCTGCGGGAGAGACTGAATCCCTTGCGATCAGCGCCGAAGGAGCAACTGCCCCGGAAACTCTCAGGCAAAAGGACCGCTGACATGAATACTTTCCGAAGAGCTGTCGACAATCGCGTCAGTCGGCACACCGAAGGAGCAAACGACCGTTTTCGTTAAGACGGCTCGTGAATCTCTCAGGTCCCGTGACGGAAGGGGTGCTTCCTGCCATTTCGAGCAGGGAGGAAACCCTTGGCGCTCACGGAGATTGGAATGAAGCGAATCGCAGTAATTGGCGGTGGTATCACTGGTATTACCACGGCCTACACCCTTGCCAAGCGCGGGCTTGACGTTACGGTTTACGAGAAGCATCGCTATGCGGCGATGGAAACCTCCTTCGCCAACGGTGGGCAGCTCTCCGCTTCTAACGCAGAGGTCTGGAACAACTGGCAGACCGTGATGAAGGGCATCAAGTGGATGTCCCGCCGGGATGCGCCACTGCTGGTCAACCCGAAGCCTTCCTGGCACAAGCTGAGCTGGTTCGCCGAGTTCATTGCCGCCATTCCCCAGTATGAGAAGAACACCACGGAAACCGCTCGCCTGGCCATTGCCGCCCGCGACCACCTGTTTGCCTGGGCGCAGGAAGAAGGCATCGATTTCGATCTGAAGAAGCAGGGTATCCTGCACATCTACCGGGACAAGGCCGGGTTTGATCACGCTGAAAAAGTATCGCGCCTGCTGGCGGCTGGTGGCCTTGAGCGCCGGTCGGTGACCCCGGAGGAAATGAAATCCATCGAGCCGACCCTGGCCGGCAACTATTACGGTGGGTTTTTCACAGAGAGTGACTCCACCGGTGATATTCATAAGTTCACCAATGGACTGGCGGATGCCATCAAGCGGCTGGGCGTAAAAACCTGTTACGGCCACACGGTCACCGAGCTGAGCGCCGATGAGCGCAATGCCTGGGTGACCGCCCACGATGGCACCGAACAGTCCCGGGACACATTTGACGGCGTGGTGATCTGTGCCGGCGTCGGCAGTCGCGGGCTCGCGAAAAAGCTGGGTGACCGGGTGAATATCTATCCGGTTAAGGGTTACTCGATTACCGTGGAGCTGGACGACGAAGCCTCGCAAAAGGCGGCACCGACCGTGAGTTTGCTCGACGATGCCACCAAGATCGTCACCAGTCGCCTGGGCGATGGCCGTTTCCGGGTTGCCGGTACCGCCGAGTTCAGCGGTTACAACCGCGATATCAAGGACGACCGCATCCGCCCGCTCACCCGTTGGGTTGAGCAGTGCTTTCCCGGAGTCTGTACTCGCAAGGTAGTGCCCTGGGCCGGCTTGCGGCCAATGCTGCCGAACATGATGCCAAGGGTTGGGCCAGGTCGCCTGCCGACCGTGTTCTACAACACCGGTCACGGTCACCTGGGCTGGACGCTCTCTGCGATTACCGCCGAGTTGGTGGCTGAGAGTGTTACCGGGGATAGCCGGTAATCTCGCGGATTTTCCGGTACAGGGGTTGAAGCTGAGGGTACATCTTCAGATAAACCTCGGAATACAGCCGCTGGTAAAGAGCCCGGGTTTCTTCGTTGGGATGAAAAACGTCGCCAACCCGGGTCATCTTCGCCACGGCGGTGTCGAAATCCGGATGCAGCCCTAGCCCGACAGCGGCATCAATGGCGGCGCCGAGCCCGGAGGTCTCATAGGTGTGAGGCCTCTCGGCCGGCAGCCCGAGCACATCGGCGGTGAGTTGCATCGCCGCATCGCTCTGTGAGCCACCGCCGGCCACTCGCAATTTCCTGATCTTCACGCCGCTTCGCTTCTCGATTTTTTCCTTTCCTTCCCTGAGCGCGTAGGCCAGACCTTCGAGGATGGCGCGATAAATGTGGGAACGGGTGTGAACGTCCCCGAACCCGATGATCGAGCCTTTCGCTTCCGGCCCCGGCTGGCGCACGCCGGGTGACCAGTAGGGCTGAAGCATCAGGCCCATGGATCCTGGTGGCACTGCCTTGACCAGTTCATCGAACAGCGCTTCCGGCTCGATACCTCGTTCCTCGGCCAGTTTCTGTTCTCTCAGCCCGAACTCCCGCTTGAACCAGCTCACCATCCAGAAACCCCGGTAGATCATGACCTCCGTCGAGTAATGGCCGGGCAACGCAGACGGATAGGGCGGCATCAGCCGGATCGGTTCGACGTAACGCTGGCTGGTGGTGTTGATGGTGGCAGTGGTGCCATAGCTCATACAGCCGATATCGGGTGTCAGCCCGCCGGAGCCGAGAATTTCGCAGGCCTTGTCGGAAGCTGCGGCGATTACTGGGAGGCTTTTTGCCAGGCCCAGGTGCTTGCAGGCTTCGTCGGTCAAATGGCCCAGTGTTTCGCCGGGTGCAACCAGCTCAGGCAGCATGGAAGGCTCGACTGGCATCGTCTGCCATTTGAAATCCCGCCGGCCGGCCCAGCGATGCTTTTTATAGTCGAATGGCAGGTATCCCACCTGGCTGCCGGTCGAGTCCCGGAATTCTCCGGTGAGTCGGTAGTTGAGATAGCCGGACAGCAGCAGGAAATGCCGGGTTTTGGCCCAGATCTCGGGTTCATTCTGGGCGATCCAGTTGGCCTGGGTTTTTTCCCGGAACCGGTTGATAGTGTCTGCCAGACGGGCAACTTTGAACAGCCATCCCCAGGGCCCTTTGACGGGGCCTTCTACCCTTGCATGGCGCTGGTCGAGCCAGATGATTGCCGGACGTAGAGGCTGTCCATTTTCATCCAGATTTATGACGGTGCCGCGCTGGGTGGTCACGGTAACGCCGGCAACCTGATCCGGTGTCGCGTCTGTGGAGCTCCAGAGCAATTGGCAGGCTTCCGCGAGCTGCTCCCAGAAGTAGTCCGGGTGCTGCTCGGCCCAGCCGGGCTCTCTCGAAAAATAGGGCTCTATTTCCTGCTTGCCTTTGCCCACCAGATTGCCACGGGTATCGAACAGCAGCGCCCGGACGCTCTGGGTGCCATTGTCGATAGCCAGTATGAGCGGCTCAGCTGGCATTGGAGGTCTCCTGGGGTGGCAGCGAATAGGCGTTGTGATAGATCGACAGGTAGCGGGCCTGTTCCTCCTCCCAACGCTGGTCAGCCCAGCCAAGCAGGGGCTGGCAGTGGTTACGAATCTCCGGGAGAAGGGCTTCGCCCGCATTCGGTAGTACCATGCCTAACCGTGTTCGGCGCAGAAGCAGGTCATCCAGATGCTGTACATCTTCTCTCCGGCACGCCCAGCAAAGCTCCGCCCAGAGCAGGTCGGAAGCCCGATTTGGAGTGACAGGCTCCAGTGGGCCCGAAGCAAGCAGTTGATCAAGCTCGGGGCCATAGAACCCCTGCAGTCGCTGCCAGCACTGGTGGCTGATGGTGGCTGGCCTTGAGGGGTGATCAGTGCCCTGAAACACCGGTTTGGATTCTGGGCGCAGAACCTCGCTGGCGGCTTCTCCAAGCCCCTCGACTAGCGCCTCGCGGGCGATGACCCGGAAGGTGGTGAGCTTGCCGCCGGCAATGCTGACCAGCCCCCGATCCACTCGAAGAGCGTGTTCCCGGTTTTCCTTGGACGGTGCCTTACCCGTGCCATCGGTTACCACCGGCCTTACACCGGCCCAGGTCGAAAGGATGTCGTTTCGCGTAATGGGGCTGCCCGGAAACAATCGTGAGGCGATCTCAAGCAGGTAGGCGGTCTCGGATTCAGAAATCACCGGCTCCTGATCCAGGCTGCCCTCATGGTCGATGTCGGTGGTGCCGAGAACGGTGGTGCCCAGCCATGGGAAGGCAAACACCGGGCGGCCATCTTCCGGATGAAACAGGGAAACCGAACAGGACACCGGCAGGCTGGACCAGGGCAGCACGAGATGGCTGCCACGCAGGGGCCGGATGTGCATGGTGTCTTCGGAGGTCTTGCTGGACTGCAGCCGATCTGCCCAGGCACCGGTGGCATTGATGACCAGGGGCGCGAGGACCTCAATGGGCGTATCGTTTCTCTCTGCCTGAATCAGCAAGCCGGATACATCGCCGTTGCTGCGCTTTATTTCATCGGCTTGTGTGTAATTCAGGCACATGGCGCCGTCCCGCCGGGCTTCGGCAATGAGGCGCAGGACCAGGCGCGAGTCGTCGGTGACTGCATCGGTAAAACCGCTGGCGCCGGCGAGTTTTTCGCCCGTCAGGCCCGGCACCCAGAGCATGGATTCGGCCGGGGTCAGAAAGTGGCGGCTCCGGTTGCGGGCAATCAAGTCGTAAACCCGAAGCAGTGTCTGGAACAGGCGCGGTCCGGGGAACTGGCCTTTGAAGTGAGGCATGATGAAGCGCAGGGGCTCAATTAACCCGGGTGCTTCCGCCATTAACCGTTCACGCTCGCGCACGGAGTCCCGGGTAAGACCGTAATGCCCGCTGCCCAGGTATCGGAGGCCACCGTGCACCATCTTCGAGGAGCGGCTGGAGGTACCCCAGGAAAAGTCCTTCTGTTCTACCAAAAGCGTGCGCAGCCCGCTGCCTGCTGCTTCCCGTGCCACGCCGGCGCCGGTAATTCCGCCGCCGACCACCACCACATCAAATTCGTTGGTCCCTGAACGCAGCGCATTGAGAATGTCAGTCCGGTTCATATTGGGGCTCCCTTTCGGCGTTGCGCTCATTTCACCAGTGTTTCCGGGTTCAGGATCGCGTCCGGGTCAAAGGTGCTGCACAGGGAGCGTATAGCCAACATGCCCAGTTCGCCTTTTTCCACCGGCAGGTAAGGGGCGTGATCCTTACCGACACCGTGTTGATGGCTGATGGTGCCGCGGTTGTTCACGATCAGTTCGGAGGTGCTGGTTTTGAGCGTTTGCCAGCGCGCGAGTGTTTCCTCGTAGCTGTCGCCCACCCGGAACACATAGGTGGTGTAAATGCTGCAGCCCTGGCTATAGAAATGGGAGAGGTGGGTGAACACATGGGTGTTCTCGTTCTGGTCTTTCAGCCCGTCACGCAGGCTGGTCTCGATCAGACCCAGCAGATTGTCGACGTTGTCCCAGTCAGTGGCCGTTTCCAGAGTGTCGACCGCATAGCCCATCTGCCAGAGGGCCTCTCTCAGATAGGGCATGGTAAAACGCTTGGCCGCCCATTTGTCGCCGAGCCGCGTGCCGGTATAGACGCCATTTTGGGCCTTGCAGATGCTTCGGGCCTCTTTCAGGGCGTTTCGGGTCTGCAGTCGGGAGCCGGTGATCCCGAAGGTCATCATGCATTTGCCCTCACCAGCGCCCCTCAGCGAAAGGAAACGCTCGAGCATGCCGATAAGCCGGGGGTGGCCGGCCAGCGCGAGCTGGGTCTCGGTCTCTAAGGCATTGCTGAGCCTGAGCATGGATAACTGGGTTCGGTTCTGCACCAGCAGGCGGCTGGCCGTGCGGGCGCTCTCCCAATCCGGAAAAAAGACCACATGAAAGCTCTCGTGTTCGGGCAGCGGAGTAACCCGCACCTTCACCTCGGTAATCAGCCCGATACGGCCTTCCGAACCCAGAATCATTTCCCGGATATCCGGACCGGCGCTGGAGGCCGGTATGGTGGGCAGGTTAAGGGTGCCTTTCAGGGTTTCGACCCGGCCCCCGGCAAAGAGTTGTTCAATGCGGCCATAGCGCAGGGATTGCTGGCCACTGGATCGGGAGGCCACCCAGCCGCCGACGGTGGAAAGCTCGAAAGACTGAGGGAAATGCCCCAGTGTGTAGCCATGGGCCCGGAGTTGGGACTCAACGAGTGGCCCGGGTGTTCCCGCACCAAACGTCGCGATCTGGCTGTCCGTGTCCAGGTCGATCAGGCGATTCATCCGGCTCATGTCCACAGTCAGTACTGGCTGGCCTTTATCCACCGGATTTATGTGCCCGGCCACACTGGTGCCGCCACCGTAGGGAATCAGGTGAATGTGTTGTTCCGCGGCCCAGGAGAGCAGGGTTTGAACCTCTTCGCTGGTGGTAGGGTAGGCCACGCCATCGGGGAACACACCAAACTCGCCGCTGCGCATGGCCAGCCAGTCCGCAAGACTCTGGCCGCGGGCATGGCGCACTCGCGCTTCCGGGCCTGTATCGATCAGTGATTCCAGATCTGCCGGCCGGGTAAGGCGGGTTTCCGGTACTTTGGCGCAAACGGAATCCAGGGTCGCGTCGGCCAGAGGCCGGCCACTACCGATGCGTGATGCCAGAAAGTCCTGGCCCTGTTCCGGCATTGCCAGATTGAATCCCTCGTCGCCCCAGCCGTTCCAGCGTCGCATGTGCTTTATTCTCCAGATTAAAAACGAATGTGGCGCATTCTATAGGCTCTGCGTCGTTCGCCGCTGTCGCTTGGCGCCATGGTTCCTGTCATTTGCCGCCAGTGGCTGGCTTTGGCAACCCGCTCAGGGTCGGAGCGATTCCGTCAGCCGGCTGTTGAGGTCCTGCCACCGTGAGAGTTTGCCCGCTTCGCCGATCCGGGTGCGCGCTCCGCCGGACTGGTTCAGCCAGAGGCCTTCACCGTTGAAGCTGTAAACGGGTTCAAGATCAGTACGTTGAGATGCAGGTTTAATGTCATTTATCAGGTTGTCCAGAATCAACGGATCGGCGTCTGGCTCCGGGTACCACGCCAGCACCATGTGGGCCTGGTTCAATTCCAGCGCTTTGACATACACGATTCGGAGCTGATCATCGGGCACGCCCATGGACTTGAGGGTCAGGTATTTGGCAATCGAGAAATCCTCACAGTCGCCTCCGTTGGTGGTCAGCAGTTCTACCGGGGTTGCCCAGTAGTCTTCCTCGCCCCAGTGGCGGATATCGCTGACAAACGTGACTCGATTGAAGAAGGAGTTCACAAGCCGGAGCTGTCGGTCGATGGGGGCGTTTGCGGCAAGAGCATGCAGGCGCTGCCAGTTTTCAAGGCGCTGGTGGGCTTCGGTTCCGAATTCTTCCTGAACATAGTTCATCAGACGGGAGCCGAGCTCGAAGGCACTCACAAGAGAGACCACGAGCAATAACGCAGGCAGAAGCGTGGAACGGCGGCGTATCTGAAGGGCGGCCGTTTCCATAGCGCGCCTCAGTTATTGTTCCGTAGGCGTTCCCTGAGCTGCTCAAGGCGCCGGCGGATTTCCTCCCGGCGCTGCTCATCGCTGGTGGCGGAAGCGGGCGCTCTCGAGGGTGAGGGGGATGCAGCCTGCTGGACAGCGGGCGAAGGCTCTGCCTGCTGGTCGGCCGTGAAGGATATGCCGCTGCGGTCTTCGGATTCCGGGAAGTATAGGTTTTCGAGTTTGCCGGAACGTTCAATGATCACCCGGTTCGGATGTACCGAGCGCAGTGTGGCATTGCCGGGCAGTTCGTCACCCACGAGGTAGGCTTCGGTTTTACTTTTGTCATCTTCGATCAGCGCGCTGCCCGGGAAATCACCATCCGCGGCCAGTACGCCCCGAAGGAACAGTCGGAGGTTGGTTTCAGGGAGATTCTCGGTATCCATTTCTACCGGCTCGCTTTCGCCGGATGCAGCTCCGAACAGATCCAGGGAGGAAAGGTCCACGCTGGGTGGCTCACGACCGGCGGTCGGGTCGGAGACCAGTGGCTGCACGTTATCGTACTGTCCCTGCTGGCCTTCCATTTGCCAGAAACGGTAACCCTGCCAGGCTGTCAGAGCGACCATGGCCGCCCCTGCCACGAGCGCGAGAATCAGGGGAAACCGTTCATTGTTTAGGAGCATTGATCATCCTGAATGCAAGTTTGTGGGCCGGGAAAAAGCTCACAGGTTATCAGACTGCAACGTTTTATTGGGAGTATAGTGTATAGAGTTATTCAGCGGGTCCATATCCTGTGGTAGCCTTTCTGAATTAGTTGAATCGAAAAGGGTTTCACGAACGAGGACGACCTTGACCACAGACACTGAACTTCAGCCGCAGGAT
>Ga0208919_1001311_pt1 | contig 14615 bp, 25 predicted proteins | sample 4_EtaG_FD_184076 | JGI IMG/M metagenome (GOLD analysis project Ga0208919, IMG submission 184076) | Marine viral communities from the Subarctic Pacific Ocean - 4_ETSP_OMZ_AT15127 metaG (SPAdes) (version 3) | ecosystem: Environmental > Aquatic > Marine > Oceanic | place: Pacific Ocean | collected...
TCCTCTTCTAAATTGTACTTGGGTTGCCATAATACTATCCTAAAGCCACTGCTATTGCAGTAGCAAAACTTTCTGTGCTGATTGTTCCATCTGTATTTGGAACAGTCATAGTTCGAGTTGTACTACCCGATATTCCTGAACATTCAAATGCTAATTTTTTAGTAGCATCTGAATTATCTTTTACTCTGAAAACATTATCTGCAAACTCATTCACAGCACCTGCTGTAACCTGATTATCTACGTAAGCTGTTGTCGCTACTTTGGTTGAGTTATCACTGGCAGATTGAGTTGTTGCTGTTATGCCATCAGCTAACGCTCCAGAGACTGAGTTGTTACCTAAAACAATAGTTTTATTTGTAAGAGTCTGAGATCCAGTGAGGGTTGCGACTGTTGCATCAATAGCTAAACTCACAGCTCCTGTAGTTCCTCCACCTGATAATCCAGTTCCTGCGGTAACAGCAGTAATATCACCTTGAGGAACCCCAGCTATTTCGGTGTCTACATATGCTTTGATTGATTGCTGAGTAGCAAGATGACTAGCTGAATCACTAGCCATATTGTCCTCATCTTTTATTGAAGTACCTGATATAGTCGAATTTAATACAGCACTTGTTAGTGTTTTATTTGTCAGTGTCTGAGATCCAGTAAGGGTTGCAACTGTTGAATCTATATTTAAAGTTACAGCTCCTGAAGTACCTCCTCCAGATAATCCTGTACCAGCATTAACGGCTGTAATGTCCGCAGATATACCTGCAATCTCAGTGTCTACATAAGCTTTGATTGATTGCTGAGTAGCAAGATGACTAGCTGAATCACTAGCCATATTGTCCTCATCTTTTATTGATGTTCCTGATATAGTTCCGTTTAGTACAGGACTGGTTAAAGTCTTATTAGTTAATGTCTGAGTAGCTGCTAATAGAGCTAAAGTGTCACTAGCATCTGGGACCGCTAGTGTTCTAGTCGTGCTTCCAGAGATAGCTGAAGCATCAAAAGCTAATTGCTTTGTATTATCTGTGCTGTCTATTACTCTGAAGCCACCTGTTTTTGTTACAACAGCATCTGCTGTTACAGAGCTTAACCCACTAAATGTTGTAATACTACCGCCCAGGGCAACACCAGTGCCCCCAATAGTAATAGAACTGTTAGCAAGTTTGGAGTTGGGGATAGCATTAGTACTAAATTCTCCTGTACCTGAGTTATAAGTTAATCCTGATCCAGAAGCAATACTAAGTGAGGTTAATAACGCAACCGTTCCTGTGGCATCAGGAAATGTAATTGTTCTATCAGCTGTAGGATCAGTGACAGCCAATGATGTTTCAAAGGCATTAGCTGTAGATCCTTCAAATGTAATATTTCCACTTTCAAGTGTTATGGAATTAGCACTATCGAGTGAACCTGAACCAGAAACTATTTTGGTGGACTGTATGGAACTAAAACCGTGGAATTGTGTTGCACCTCCTCCTAGAGAAACTACGGTACTACCAATAAGAAATGAACTATTAACTAAATTACTGTTGCTGATTGAAGATCCAGTTGTTAATACAATTCCTGAATTATCAGGAAATGTAATTGTTCTATCAGCTGTGGGATCAGTAACAGTTAAAGATGTTTCAAAGGCATTAGCTGTAGATCCTTCAAACGTAATATTTCCACTTGCAAGAGTTATGCTATTTGTCTGACCCTCGGTAAATGAACTAAGCGAGTTAGATACTAAAGAAGTTAATCCGGAGATAGTTGTAGCTGTACCTCCAAGTGCTATTGCATTACCCCCGATAGTTACAGAAGAATTAGCTAACTGCCCATTAGGTATTGCACTAGTTCCAAACTCTCCTGTTCCAGAGTTATAAGTTAATCCAGAACCACTAGCTACACTAAAGTGTGCTCTAGCTTCAGCAGATGATGGCCCTGTATATGTGATTACTCCTGTGGAGTTATTGTATGCAAGACTTCCATCTCCTCCGGAATCAGTTACCGAAACAGCTGCTCTTGATCTTGCATCTGTATAATATAAATTTGTATTCTCTCCAAGGTCGGCTGTAGTATTACCAGCAAAATCCAGTTTATCTGTAGGAGTATTAACCTCTTGAAATAAACCACTTACCAGCGTAATCGCCTTACGTGTTGCCATCTTTTAATTACTACTGTTAGTTTCTTATCTAATAAAAAACTTTTATTATTCTTCTATTTTATCTTTAACAATTTCAGCGAAGAAGAATAGGACGCTTTATTCGTATAATTAATTCGTTAGTAGCTAGAGCTTCACCTATAGGAGTCACATATTGACCAACTGTTGAAGGTGGTGTTTTAACAATCTGTCCTGACTGTGTAGCTGATAAGAAAAAAAGATCACCTGGATCTAATGTCTGTGCCACAGCTATCTGACCTGCTACTATTACTTTCACAGTTTGTCCTGCAGTCTTTGTAGTCTCTGCAAATCCAGCTACTGTAGCTTGATCTAAGCTACTGTTAGCAATCGCTTTACCTACCTGTCCATCACTTGCTCTTGAATATAAAGCATCTCCCTGAGTGACATTTTCAAAAGGAGTGGCTAAATATCCAGTTACTTTAAAAACAATTGCACTAGGCATTGTGGATTTAAGATCTTGAAGAACAGCAGTTAGTCCTTCCGCATTACCTGCATATGGTTGTAAATCTGTTACATCAGCCATTATCTTAAGAGTATTGGAGGTTCAATTTGAATTGCAAAGTCAGTGGTAGTAGAGGCTTCTCCTACACGAGTAACTGCTTTACCTGCACCAGAAGGAGGAGTTGTAGTTATAGCTCCAGCAGTTGAATCAGATAAAAAGAATAAATCTCCTGCATTCAAGGAACTTAATGTCTTTAGTCCTATAACAATTACCTTTACAGTTTCATTAGCTAAAGCAGCAGAGTTAGCAAAACCTACCACAGTAGCATTTTCTAATGTTCCGTTAGCTGCACTTGCTTTTCCTACCTGACCATCGGAGGTACGCATAAATAAAGCATCACCGTCAGCTACAGACTCGAATGCAGTTGCATTAAATCCAACCTGCAGTGGAGCAAAAGTAGGGAATCCTTCTTTTAGATCTATCAGTGCATCAACTAATCCTCGCATATTATTTTCATAAGGTGAGCGAGTCATTGTAAAACTGTTAGCAGTCAGTAAGTCTACAAGAATTGTTATTGCACCTTCTATATTTGGTTCTCCTTGTGCCATCTAATCTTAAGTTTTGTATGAGACTATTCTAAGTTGTTAAATCCCTTAGAATATAAGTAAAGAGAAACAAAAGATTTAATGGACCCAGAAGTTATTGCCATTGCTGTAACCAGTGGACTAGCAGCTTTCACTGGTGTTATAAAATCTTTGAATGGTTTCAATGAAAAAATTCAGAGAAGATTTAATAAACTGCAGGACGAGATCAATCGTGTTGAGGATGATATGATTCGTGGCTATGTATTAAAGCAGGATTTCATACGTGAGATGGATGTAGTCCATCAAAAGCTGGATAGAATACTAGAATTAATGATTAAACAGAACTCTAAGTAATCTTAGATAATATTTTTATAGCTTTCTTACGTGTCTTACATTTATCTGCCTTGAGATTAAGTTTAATTAATCTCCAATGATCCCCTGCCTGTCTTATTTGCTTATCTTTATTCATACAATGTTCACAATTACACTTTTCTTTTAGTTGATTGCTGTCCATCCACCTATACTTGCTCTATAGATATGTAAAGTAGTCGTTGATTCTATAAAATGCAACTGACCATTTACAGGATTAGCTGGTAAATCTGTATTATGCGTAGAAGCTATTGCTTTTGCATACTGCCAGTTAGTTCCATCATGAACTCTAAATAACTCTGTACTTGATGTATCGAGCCAAGATTCACCTTTAGAAAAGCTGGTGAACCCAGTTGGTGCATTATTGGGTTGAGTAGAACCTACATGTATAGGTCCGACTTTAATTAAACCTGTGCTGGGAGAAGCCACATTATCTGCAAAGAATAATCCTGGATCTCCTGAATTTATATTTACACAAAGTTCACCTTCACTTATTCTGGTTGGAACTGGTCTGTCATTTAACAAACTTGATCTTCTGCTTTGAATCTGTATTGTCATATCTAATTAAGATAGAGTCCTGCATCTACATTTATGGACTGTTCTACACCTGGATTATAAGTTGAGCAATCCATAGAACTTATTCCTGTTCCTGTTATTGGTTCTCCATTTAAATAGTTACCTCCCTCCACTTCTCCAAACTGAAAGTCAGGAGTAAAGTCTGTAAGCGGTTGATTAACTAATCCAATACGAACATCTTCTATCAGTTTAAAATCTAGATTCAGAACTTTCTGCATAGACATCAATGTTGATGCTGCACTATTTAATAACTTTCCATCACGACTTAGTTCTCTGCCATCACGTCTGATAGTGTCTGTAAGTTTCATAGTTACAAGAGTAGGATCAAACTGTGCTACCTCTTCCGGTGCATTCCTCTGTCCAAATTCAACATCCTTATTTCCTGTCCAAGGTAATCCATAACCTAGAAGAGCCATCCTCTCTGCAGCTTTTCTGGTGCGTTCCTGTTCTTTCTCAAAGTTTTTATAGAACTTATCTAAAGCATTACCAGCTGGTTGATCATTAGGTTCAAGCAACCAGGTGTTCACATATTCATGTATCTTTAAATTACTTACAGTACAGTCACCCTGTGTGGTACCAGAGAAAGGATATACAATTACAATTGTATTTTCATCTGGAACAGAACTTATTACATACTGACCATCTAATAAATCACCACTGGTGAAATCAATGGCTACTCTCTTATCTGGAAGTAAACCATGATTAACGATAGTTATTGTCACATTAGGTCCACTCTGTTGATATCTTCCTTCGAAACTGAATTGATCATTACCCTCATCATGTTTCATAGACCATAGAGCTGCATAGATATGTTTACACCAACGAGTCTGATAATATAAAAGACCTGAAAGAGAACCTTCTGGATCATCATTATATTCAGGTACCTGATAAAAATTACCTGTAGGTGCATATCCAAAATCATTAAAGACCCCAGGATTATCTCTAGAATCAATTACATTACCTTCTCTATCCTGTCTTTCTCCAGGTATTACACTTTCAATACCTGTATTAGGAAATCTTTCATCAGTTGTATCTTTGTATAGATTATATTTTCTGCGACGCATAAAGTCTGGACAATTACATTGATATCTAATTTCTGTAGTAAGAAATCTATCTTGTCCTGCAAGAAAACCTCTATGTGCAGGAGTTACTGTCTTAGGTTTATTATTAACAAGTTGTACCCCATAACTTTCATCACGTTTAAATAATATTTCATCAGTAGATAAATCAACTCCAGTTACTGTGTTACCTACATAATTATTAAAATCAAATCCTTTTATTCTTCTTTGGACTTTTAGATTACCACTTGCTGTGGCACTGATAATAGATTCAGCTGTAAATTCAGTTGTACTTGTGACTATTATTTTGTATAAGCCAGTCTTTGTATTGCCAGATGTCACCTTCAGGAAAACTTGATTACCTGTAGATAATCCATGAGGAGAACTACAAGTCACTGTTACTGTATTACCTGATTGAGAATAGGTGGAGTTAATTCCTGAATCACGTTCCACCACACGATCAACAAGTCTTTCACCAGCTAGTAATGTAACTGGTGTTGGCATGCTTCTTATCTTTACTCTCTGTTCTGTCCATCTGACATCGGCAAAACCTTCTGCAGTATCAGAAAATTCCTGTCTCACATTTACAGTTCCAGCTGTTGTTACTGACGCTGAACTTGTACAGGTAAAAGTGTCGTCAGTTATAGAAGTTATGACTAATGTTTCATCGACTGCAGTTCCAGATGTGTAATCAAGGAATGCATTTTCTCCTACACGTAATCCATGCCCAACCAAGGTGACAGTAACAGTAGTTCCATTCTTGTCATATGTTCCTGCTTTTGCTGAAGTGACATATCTAACTGAATCAATAGGTAAACCAAGATCATAAAGGTTAAGACTATTAGCATCACGTATACCAACTGTATGCTCTCCTTCTTCATTACCAGCACTGGGGAAAGTAAATATTCTAACGGGTACAAAAAGACCTGGGAAGTATTGAAATGTAAAGAACATTCTGAAGTCTCCCCTGGTATTTCTGCCTGTAGCAGATGATCCTAAATATTGTTGAGTTACAACATAAAGTTCATATCCTCTTCTCCATCTACACCATGTACTATCGAAATCATAAAATCTTATTTCACTATAATCATCTTCTCTACCTATAGGAACAAACTGATATGGTATTTCAGTATAGTCACCTTGATTTGGTTTTTCTCTTTTTAATACTGCATCTGAAAAACCTTTGAAAGAATTATCGAAAGAAGTACCAAAACTAGATCTTCTTCTTGGCATTCGATTTAATAATATCCACCCTGTACATTTACATAGAATCCATTTGTTAATGAACCTATACCACTTATACCAACATGTAAAGCTGATCCACGAGGTAACATTAATCCTCTTAACTTAGGTGCAAAACTTGTGTTAGTTCCTCCAAAGTTAGTACCGGAATGAGCTACAGGTGAATTTATAAATGGAAGTATCAATTTTTCACTTAGACTAAAACTCTGATCCGCAGGAACAGATTCAACACTAGCAGTGAATAAAGGTAAGAACTGTGTAGTTCCTGTAACTGTAGTTACCTGAGTTAAATAAAATACAAAATCAACAGGCTTCTGAATATTTACATTACTGGAAGTTATAGTTCCTGAAGCAGAAGAGTTTGCAGTAAAAGTATTCGTACCAGTCACTGCTGTCACTGTTACTTCTTCAGTTGGTGCTCCACCACTTTGTACATCAAAAAATAATTTCTGTCCTACTTTAAAATTATGGTTGGCTAAAGTAATAGTTAAAACAGCAGCAGCTCTTGTATATGTAGCTGCACTTGCTGTCACAGCATCGATGACTCTATTAACATCTTTCGTATATCTGATAAATATCTCATCAATATATGCACCACTGATCTGAGTATCTGTTAATGCTTGGTCAACATCAAATATCTTAGTTACGTTACCAATTGATGTAGGTAACAAACTCGTAGAGAATAATTGTCCTGTCTGTGTTCTTACAAGAGTACTATTAGATGCTGGTCTATCCAACATCATTGGTTGTTTATTTGTTGAGGTAGATGCCAATTTACTGTCCTTCTTTTAAGTTTATTTTAGCGTGAGTACTATTTGTCCTCTTTTTTCTTTTTAGCTTCTCTAGCTTTATCTAGAGCTTCTTTACGCTTTTCCTTATCAGACATCTCTTCACCATCTTCCTTCTTTTTATTTTTGTTTTTAAAATATTCAAGAAGCTGTGGAGGCATCTTTCCTTTTTTGTCAGCCATAATAATTAAGTAAGTGCTATCTAAGTTCTGTAGCAAACATGAGTCTGGTTCCAACTGCTACATCAGCTGGTCCAGGAAGTGCTTGTATAAATTCAGCACCCTCACGATTAAATCGATATCTAGCTTGTTCAGGATTACGATAATTAGGTACGTAAAGATGTTGAGCTAAACGATCCGTCTCATATAAGTATATACCAGTCCATGTTTTGAGAGTGTCAGTATAATCAGTGGTACTGATGGTTCTATCCACGTCACCAGCTATGTTCTCACGTCTTCCAGCAGGTGTAATATTATTATTCAAAATTCCTGTCATATCCGTTCTTTTTTCTGCTTCATCACATCTTCCAACCTGTTCAATTATTTTACTGACCCAGAAAGAATCCTGAACATTATCCAATGCTTCTTCTATTCTCGCTAAGTCACCGGCTGGTATAGATGTTTGATTATATCCCAAATGCCATTTACATTTTGATTTAATAAATTCATCAAGTTGCATTATTCAACACGAATAAGATTATCTTTTATTAGTTCATCCCAGTCGATACGCTTAATAGATTTAAGTTGCTCTAACTTAATGAACTTCTCGCCTAACATGGAAGATTGTAAATCTTTTATCTCCCTAGCTGTCTTTAATCCTACACCAGGCAACGCATCAGCAAGTTGTCTAGCACTGGCAGTATTAATGTTAACTCTAGTATCTACAGGGAAAATTTCTTTCTTTGTAGGTGTTGCAGGTTTAACACCTTCTGATGCTAATTGAGCAGTCAGACGTTCTTCGGTTTTTATTTTTTCTGTGGTCTCCTGTAATTGAGGAATAAGATCTGCTTCATCTACATAATGAACTTCATCCTGTGCATCTGTACACATTACAATTCCATCACCATGAGCTGAAATTTTTTCAAGTAATGCACCTGTTGGCTTGTATCTGTATAACATTTGATTAATTAATTATCTATATAAATAGAATAACAACCCATACTTTTAGTGCAAATAAAAAAGCCGAGCATATGCCCGGCTCCTTTATAAACACACAGATTATTATGCGTCTCCGCCACCTACTTGAGATGCGAAATCAATAAACCCTTGAATGTCATTCCAAGTTACGCCTGCTGCAGGACGTAAATAGTTGACTCTACCAAGGATATAACCTGCTCTACCTGCATCAGAATCATCCTGAGAGATAAATACACCATCACCACTAACTGATGTATCAGTAACTGCATCGACGTTAAACACTTTAAATGTTGTGTCTGCTGTTACTTTAAACATCATGGAGTTTGCTGCGTCTGCACGAGCAATTGTTGATGTAACAGATGTCCAGAAAGGAATGTCTGCTACTGTTGTGTCACCTGCTCCTTGAGCAAATGCTGAACTAGCTCCTGTGATAGTACTGGTAGCTGCTGCTAAACCATTTAACTGTGCTGTAGGAACACCAAAAGGTACGGCACCGTTAGCTGGACCTAGAAGTAACAATTCACCTGTTGTTCCACCTAAATCAGCTGTGACTGGTGAAGCAGGGAATGTTGCTAGACCACCTGCAGGGATATCCTGAGCGATTCCAATGGAGGCTCCATAGACATAAGCAGGACGATCAGAAGATGCTTGTACTACTAAAGTTGTACGGTCATCTCTTACACGATCATCTGGACGACGATCTGGAGAAGGAACTGTAAGATCGAAGCTCTTGTTACTAGCTTTGTCTGCTTCAAGGTTTGTGACCTTAGCAAAACCAATTAGTTCAAATGCTTCAATACCTGGCCAGCCGAATACACCTTCGTCGTTATATCCGGATAGCTTGTTGATCTGATTACCGGGCTGTAATATTGCTCCGGCTGATGATTTATATGTTGCCATAGTTAGTTATCCTCCTTAATCTGAAACTGTGAATGCGACTGTGATGAAGTCCTTATTCAAGTTTGCAAAGCCAGCATATAGCTGCCAGATCAAAATGATAAATCTGCTGAAGTCATCATTGTTGTTAATGAGAACCTGAGCATTAGGACCACCCACACCAACACCAATTGCTTGTGGACCGAAGAATATAGCTGGAGGAGTGTCGTGTGAAATAGCACCGCCACCATCGTTTATATTCACAGTGATTGACTTGGAAGGCATGTTAGTTGTTTCAAAGAACCTTACACCTTCAAACACGAAGCCTGATGGCATAACAGGTTCACCAGCTACGAATTGAGCTTGTCCGAACTGTCCACCTTGGTAGATAGAAGCATTAGGAGCACCCATTCCCATAAGAGGATTAGGCTGACCCATACCTGGATATCTAGCAACCTCTCTGAAGCCTGCATCAGCTCTTAGATCTTTCATGAATGAAGGATCAGCTACACAACGGTAGTAGCCATCTGCAAAAACAGGAACATTACGCTTGCGTAAGCCCTTTACAACTTCTAGAAGGTCTGTTTTAACATTAAATTTATAACGCTCAGAAGCAAATTCTGCAGCGGTATATGTAGTCAAGGTTGTGGAGTTTGTCTTTACCTTGTTATTTGGGTAATAGTATCCACCTTGTGTGTCACTTGACTGACCACGTGACTCAGACTTGAATAGTTCATCAAGGAATACTCTGTCTCTCCATCTTCTGTAGTCATCTAACAATGTTAGAGAACCAATTGATTGATGGAACATGTTGAGGTTACCTGTGTCTAACAGCAAACGCTGTGCAGTCATTAGGGTCTCACGAGCAATCTTGAATGTACTTGGAAGATTAGTATTAGCTGGATCTGCTGGTCCTGTGTACTCACGGAGTGAGACAAGAACTTTGTCTTTTACGATTGATCTGCTGTTTGCAGTACCAATTGTTTGATCCTGTGTACGCTCTCTAGATGTCTTTGTGCCTGGAGCACCGAAGAATCTATATCTATCTAACTGTACAGTCTGACCTGGTTGTTTTGTAAAATCGTGTACTACGACTGGCTCTGTGGCCATTTCCACGATGTAAGCTGGGTGGGGCCTATATAGCTCCGCACCAAGCAGCTTTGGAAAATCGTTATCTATAAACATATTTAAGTTTCAGTTATTTGATCTGCTATCTGTAAACAAATAAACAGACAAAGCTGTGTTCACTCCTGGAACCAGAGTCCCATTAAGACTAATTATATCAGTACCTTATTTATGCACGTTAATAATATTTTAGATTAAATTGTGCTGAGTTGTTACTGTTAGACTGAGTAGCGAATGTTTTAGTTTGAACACTTAAGACATTCTCTCCCCAAACCGAGACCTATAGGGAGAATAAATTACGTCTCTCATATCCACCATTAAAGGGACTGGTGGAAATATTAATATCGCTCTACCCTTGAGCCCTATTAAATTTTTAACGTCCTAATGACAACTCTTTCAAGAAAAGAACAGAGAGGCATCCTTACAGGATGGCCTGAGTTCTGTGAGTGGGTCACAAACACAAACAACAGACTATATGTAGGTTGGTTTGGTGTTCTAATGATCCCTTGCTTATTAACAGCAGCAGCATGTTTCATAATTGCATTCATTGCTGCACCACCAGTCGATATCGACGGTATTCGTGAACCAGTAGCAGGTTCTTTACTATATGGAAACAACATCATCTCAGGAGCAGTCGTTCCCAGTTCAAACGCAATCGGACTCCACTTCTACCCAATTTGGGAAGCAGCAACAGTCGATGAATGGTTATACAACGGAGGACCTTACCAGCTCGTTATATTCCACTTCCTCATCGGTGCTTCAGCTTATATGGGACGACAGTGGGAACTTAGTTATAGACTCGGAATGAGACCTTGGATCTGTGTAGCTTATTCAGCTCCAGTATCCGCAGCTTTCGCAGTATTCCTTGTTTATCCATTTGGTCAGGGATCTTTCTCAGACGGAATGCCACTAGGTATCTCTGGTACATTTAACTTCATGTTTGTATTCCAGGCAGAGCACAACATTCTTATGCACCCATTCCATATGGCTGGTGTTGCTGGTATGTTCGGAGGAGCTTTATTCTCAGCTATGCATGGATCACTTGTTACTTCTTCTTTAATTAAAGAAACAACTGAGACAGAATCTCAGAACTATGGTTACAAGTTCGGACAAGAAGAGGAAACATATAACATCGTTGCAGCTCATGGCTACTTCGGTAGATTAATTTTCCAATATGCTTCTTTCAATAACAGCAGAAGTCTTCACTTCTTCCTAGCTGTATTCCCAGTTGTTTGTGTATGGTTAACATCTATGGGTATTTGCACAATGGCATTTAACCTAAATGGATTTAACTTCAACCAATCAGTTGTTGATGCAAACGGTAAGATTGTTCCTACATGGGCAGATGTTCTAAACAGAGCAAACCTTGGTATGGAAGTAATGCACGAGCGTAACGCTCATAATTTCCCACTCGATTTAGCTTGTGCTGAGTCTACAACTGTAGCTCTCTCAGCTCCTGCAATCGGTTAATTCAAATTCTATTCGGAGAAAAAAAAATGACACCTGAAGCAGAAAGATTTAATGGTTGGGCAGCTATGCTCGGCTTCGTAGCAGCAGTTGGTGCTTATGCTACAACAGGACAAGTTATTCCTGGAATCTGGTAATCTTTACTACTAATTAATGTAAGCCTCTCCTAAAGAGGGGCTTTTTTTAATGCTTACTATCTTTATAATTAAAAAAACCTTTTACTATGTCTCAAGAAGAAATCCAAGATCTTATTGATCAGTCTGTATCAATAGCAATTAACAGACATAATCGTAATGCGTCTATGGTCAGTGCTGCATTAGGATTTGTTTTCATGGGAGCTTTTGCAGATGGACTCTTCAGAGTCTTAGGATTCATCCCACCATTTATGGGTATTGATGTAAATATAATTCCTGAAATTGCCAAGCAGTGGCAAGTCTAATCTTCTTCTTTTTCTATAACTTTAAATACCAATAATTCATCATCAGGTTTGATGTCTCTCATCTCCGGATGTATCTGTTGTAGTGGCTTGTCTAATTGTTTGAACATTAGATCCATAGACCTCCACATGAATGCAAAAGCAGCACCAGTGATTAATGCAAAGAAGAAGAAATAGATAAGGACAAATACTTCGTTCATGAGATACCTTTCTTATATTTAGTTGCTTTGTTTACAGCTCTAGATCTTTTATTTTCTGCTGTCAATGTGCCTTTAGATATATCAACAAAACGTGGTTGACCTTGCATCACATCTTCTGTAAGTAGTTCTGTATTTGGTCTAAGCATTTTTCTGTTTTGTTTTTCTTTTCTGCTCTTCTATGAACTTCCTATAAACAGAAGCAGCTGCATCTTTACCAGCAACTTCTGCTCTTTGTTCCATAGCTATAGCAGCTTGTGTTTTGTGATTGTGAGATCTATTACTTCTTTTAATTTTAGCAACACTTAAAGCAGCAGCTCTTTTATTTTTAAATTGCAATCCTTGAATCGTTCCTTTTGGATCTTCATCTGTATAAAGATCACTATGCTTATCACTCTTGGCAGGCTGACCTTCTTTTCGAGGAATACGAGCAGCCATTAATTTTTAAAATACTTATTTATTATATCTAGCTGATCTTGATACTTTGCAATCATATCTAACTCCTGTTCAATTGCTTCAATAATATTAGAGTGTTCTCCAATACCTACAGGATTATTTAAATAGACTTCTACATTCGCAACATGTTTTTGAATGTCTCCATGTGCATGAGCTACAAGTGCTTTAATTAATTTTTCTCTCATTGATCTAATCATTTTTCATACTCTTTTTTGCTCTTTCACTTGCCATTCTACGTGCCCTCTTTGCTTTCTCTGTATTTTTTACAAACTGTTTTCCCTTTCTACTTTCTCTTTTCTTTTTATCATCAGTCTTTTTTCTTTCAGCTTTAGACATAGCTTTCCAAGCTGATTCAGGTAGATACCTCTCAGTGCTTTTCTTGCCAGGTTCTATAGCTTTATCAGCCATCTTTATTAGCTCCTTTTAGAACAGATAATATTGTAGTTAATCTATCTGCCTGACCTTTATGAGTTTTAGAAGCTTTATTAAGTTCGCCAATAATCTTAGTGATTTTACTTTCTGTTCCTTGTTCCATTAGTCTCTGATAGGTCCTCCATGCAACCATGCATCACAGGTGCGAGCAGCTGCACATTTAAATTTAAATAGCTGACAGTATCCTAAGTTTGCTCTTTCCTGAACATCATATGGATCAGCTGCCATTGTTTCATTTATACCTTCAATAATACAATCTATTATTTTGTCAGTCTGATCAAAGGCTGAACAATTACCACACAAAGCAGTCTTTACAGTTTCTATATCACTGTTCCAAAGTTCTGCTTTCTTTTCCCAGAATCCAGGATCTGGAACATCAGGATTTAAAGGACCATAACCATGATTATCTATAGTCCAGTTCCTGTTCTCTATGTTTTCGTCTACATCTTTTGTAGCGGTAGGACAAGACTTACCAACTGCTGATACTGTCTTGTTTAATAAGATAGTTACTTTAGGTTTCATTCTTTTATTTTAGCTGCACTTCCCTTCTCAGCTGCATACAAAGCAAAAGATTTTGCTGCAATACTATTTAAAATTAAAGTAATATTATTAGAATCATTTTCATCACACATATCTGTGTCAAAACATTTAACAACAGTACCAGCAACTATAACTAATTCGAAAATTACTACAGCAAATACTAATCTAAGTGCCCAAGTTACAGATTTCATTAGTCTTTCTTTTTCTTTTCGTATTCTTTTCTAGTCATCCATTTTTCCTTGCCCCAGCGTTTCAGGTCTTTTTGCTTTTTACCTTTTCCACCTTTATATCCTCCACCTGCTTTTTTATATGCAGCTGCAACCATTTGAGCCTTTCTTGCACTCCACTGACCAGGCTTTCCTCCTTTACTTCCTGCTGTAATACGTTTCTTGATTCGTTCACGTAATCCAGGTTTGGTGTATTTTGAATCATCTTGTGCCATTAAAATCTATTTTGTATTGGCTCTCTATTAAGAATAACAGGGGGAATTTTATCAGAATAAGATCTTGATACTTCTCTCATGTAATGTGGATTATTCATCTCAAACTTAGGTTCATTTCTACCTATATATGAAACTACAAAGTCACACTTATTAGATTCTTCTTTTTTCTGTGGTGAAAAAGGGTCTGCCAGTCCAGCTGTTGTCATCGAATAGTCATTATACATATTCGAATATCTAACAGGAAAACTAGGGTAGTAACCGGGTACAGAAGCTAATCTCATACTCTCCAGTATAAGAGATATA
>Ga0208919_1001313_pt1 | contig 14607 bp, 27 predicted proteins | sample 4_EtaG_FD_184076 | JGI IMG/M metagenome (GOLD analysis project Ga0208919, IMG submission 184076) | Marine viral communities from the Subarctic Pacific Ocean - 4_ETSP_OMZ_AT15127 metaG (SPAdes) (version 3) | ecosystem: Environmental > Aquatic > Marine > Oceanic | place: Pacific Ocean | collected...
GCACAGGAGCAGATTGAACAGAGCCACCACTCGCGCTGCTCTTTCCATACCGACCAAACCCTGCACTGCACCTGTGAGCGCGAGCGGGCCTGGGACAAACGACATTCACTATCACGCAACCACACCACAAGGACTTCATCATGATTGCCTTTCAGATTGCCGCCCTACTCGCCTGCTCTTCACTCTTCACAGTGGCCTACTTCACGGCCATCGAAGGGGGTTCCGAGTGAGCGTGAAAGACCAGATAATCAAGATCGTGGACGACGTGTACGAGGACATCCTCGCGACGGCATTCTGAGGGCACGCCACGGGGTGTCATACTTGACACTCTGGGTCAGACAGGTTAAGAGTCATTACGCAAACACCAAACGAGCAGGAGCAATCATGAGCGAGCAGCAAAACTATTACTGCACACACTGCCTCAAGGACTTCGGACAAGGGCACCACTGCTGCGACTGTGAGACCGTGGATGGCGACCATCCCGCCCAGTCACCAGCCAAGGGCATCGATGACATCAAGAACAACCTTCTTCTCTACTTGCTTGAGGCTGTAGAGGGAAACTTCCAGCACCTGACTGAAGCCGAGCGCGGCATCGTCGGCAACCAGGAAGCCTTCGATGTTCTCCTGCAATCCATCAACACCCAAGGAGGCAAGTGATGCCACAAACATTCCGACTCTCATTCGACATCTCAGCCGAGGCTGATGCCTCCGACCTTCTCGACCGGCTCATCGAGTTCCAGCAGCAACTGGTGGATGAGCTTGAGGAGGGTGAGGACTTCTTCGGCGAGACCGTCCCCAACCATGCAACCGCCGACACTTGCAGTGTCGAGCACATCACAATCAAAGGAAGTGCATAATGAATGTAAACTATTGGACCGTTCGAGATACACTCGGCCAGCCGAGTAAGCGACCCAACGAACAGGCAGCATGTGCGCTGGCGCTTGAGTTGTTTGAATCTTTGCTGCGTATCGCATCACAGATTGATGACGCCGAGACTTTCGCATCTGAAGCGCAGGGCGACCGTGGCCGGGCCATCGTGTACCAAAACCACATCGAAATGATGAAAGAGCAAATCGAGCGCGCTGACTTCATTCTGGCTGATGTGCTCGCGACCAAGGGAGGTGAATGATGAACATGCCAGAAAGACTGAAGTACTGGACCGCAGACCAAGTAGCAGAGTGCGTCCCTTTTGAATCCATCCTGGGCAAAGAGGCGGGCGATGCCCTGTACTGCAAGCTGTGGCAAATCCTGAGCGAAGCCAAGAATCCCACGCCACTGGGCGGTGACGGGTCGAACGGCACGGTCGAGACGCCGGGTGAGCGCCTGGACGAGGACAACGATGACAAGGCCCCGCACTGGTGGGGGAAACTGAACAACGCAGAGCAGCGTGCAGTCGCTGATGGATATGCTGCTGAGTTTGGAGGCAACTCATGAACGTAGACCCATCAACATTAGATATCGATGATATGAACATCGACCCAACTCAGACCAAAGCTCTGTGGGAAGCGCTGTTTGTGATTGCCCTCGCGGTTCAGGAGCTTGGCTTGGTCGAATCCATCAATGACCTACGCCACGTTGAGACTGACGTGGGTGCCTTTGACTTTGCCCATGCGGCAATCTTCAACGCGGTCATCGAGGAGGAGGAGTAATGAATATCTTTGTACTACACAAGCACCCTCGCATTGCAGCACGTATGCAGTGCGACAAGCATGTAAGCAAGATGACCCTGGAGACTGCTCAGATGCTCAGCACAGTACACCGAGTACTGGCTGGCACTGAGGAGGTCCGACTCACTGGGTCTGGCCGCAAAGTCAAGCACTGGCGTCTACCTGACGAGCGCGAGCATACACTGTACAAGGCTAACCACGTCAACCACCCCTGCTCAGTGTGGGCCAGGGAATCGCTGGGCAACTTCCTGTGGCTGTACACTCACGGGCTATCGTTGGCCAGAGAGTACACCCGCAGGTACAAGAAGGTACACAAGTCACAGGCTGTGATTGAAGCCTGCCTTGATGCCCTGGACGGTCTGCCTGCGCTCGATGGGAGCCGTACCCCGCACCCGCTCTGTATGCCTGACGAGTACAAGGGTGACGATGTCACCAAAGCATACCGAGCATTCTACATCGGAGAGAAGGCTGGGTTCGCCCAGTGGAAACTTGCTGCCCCTTACTGGTGGCCACAACAAACAGAAGGATACGACAATGTACAGACCGACTGAGCCAAATGACCTGAGCCGACTGATTGTAAAGTACGCGACCGAGGGCAAGCTCCAGTGCTTCCGCAAAGTCGAGGAGTCCGAGTACAAAATCTTGTGCTGGGAATACGAGATGAATGGAGGCAAAAGTCCTGACTGCGGTCAGTGGGTAAAGCCTGGAGACTTCATCTCTTCGCACATCGTCCGCATGGACGATTCATTGTACGGAGACAGGGCCCCATCTTCAGCCAAGGCTGCACTACGGATGATGGCCGAGAGTTGTGACATTGGCGATATTCCAGATTGCATCGAGTGTGAATCACTCACTCAGGTGGCGTGGCTTCACGCTGACCTTGACCGCTGGATTCAGAACCACTCCTTCCCGTGGGCAAGCCAAAAGGTATCCGCACTTGGGTATATCAGCGTGCAAGACCTGTTCGAGCGCGAGGACATGACATTCGTTGAAGATAGCAACATCTTCGATGATGACGGAACTTTCGAGAAGTGGTCCCAGCCATTGTGGGAGAACTGGAAATCTATCGCACTCTGCACCGCCCTAAAGAGAGGCAAGCAGCAAGGTCATGATGCTGACTGGAATGACATTGACCAGCGAATGAAGGGTCTTCAAAACACTTTCCGAATCAACCAGTGGCAGGCATCAGTCCTAACAGGCCTCTCGAACCATGAGCTTGCTCTTAGTCAAGTCGAGATGCTCCTCAGCCTCTTTGAAGACTACAAGGCCCGTATCCAACGACAAAGACGGTACGACTCGGAGGGGCCACTGCGGATACCCGAAGCAGTGGTGGGTCAACTGACCTATGTCCGCGACTTGCTAATCAACAACAATAAAGGAGGTGAGTGATGGCAAGGTCATGCGGAAGCTGCTCAGTATGCTGCACACACATGGAGGTGCCCTCCGTCGATAGTGCGTCAGGCGTACCGTGCAAACACCTCAGCGCCTGTAGCTCTAAGGCCTGCGGCATCTATGATACCCGTCCAGATGAGTGTGCGACGTTCGAGTGCATCTGGCTCACGGGTGCCCTCGGCAACTCGAAAATGCGACCAGATAAATCAGGCATCATGCTTACCTATTCGTCGAGCATATACGGCCCCGCGATTGTGGCCAACTTGATTCGTGAGGGCGCAGACAAAACCACGATGGGCAAGAAACTACTCAGCGTGGTTCGTGGTCGGCTTCGAGGCACATCTATCAATCTATTAAAACGACAAGCATATAAAGGAGGTGAGTGATGGATGACATCTGTAAATCATGCGGGAAACGGATTTACCCCACGCAAGAAATGATGACCTGCCGTGAAGGGCATCGGCATCATCCCGTCTGCCTGACCGGAAAGGCTGGCTACATGCTGACGGAAGATGAACGGGCAAAGTACGAACGACCGCATGACCCTGAAAGTGACAAGTGGGATGGGGGTGAGTGATGAAATGGCTCAAGTCAAAAGGAAAGATGTGGAATGGTCGTTGGATACCCAAGCGGGAGATGGCACAGAGGAGGCGAGCGGAAAAAAGCCTGTCAGAGCGAGCACCCCCAGAAGCGATGATTGACGCATTGAGGAATATCGAAGATGGCAATGGGGTGTGCGAGATGTGCTGTTGCTCACAACCCCGCAACAAACTGAGAACGGTATGGATTGGTCAGGGCAACGAGGAAGAAGGTCTTGAGGTCTGCCAATACTGCGAAGTCAAAGGAGGCAAGTGATGATCGTCATTGATACCTACATCGTCAGTTCCACTGACCAACACTTTCAAAGCCCAAACCATATGCGGTTTGGCTTGTTCTACAAACCAACGCCAAGCACACCTAAGGAAACCCGCATCCAGCTTGGCCCATGGAGGGGCTACCGTACCAGAGCAGAAGCACAGACTTCTCTCGTTAACTTTCGACGTCGCATTGATAATGGCTGGCGGCCAAAACAAACAGGAGGTGAGTGATGATTATCTATGTACTGGACGACGGAGAGACCTGGACACTAAGCGAGCCGACCGCTGTGGCAATCACGCCCGAGCAACTGACCCGCATCGAAGGCGGGGAGAAGTTCTACCACGTCGTGCCTGACTGGGACGAAAGCACTGCGAGCCAGGACATCGTCAGGGCTCAGAACGAGGCTGATGACTTCTTCGTCAACGTCGGCATCGCTGCACGGGAAGCACTGAAAGCCAAAGGAGGTGAGTGATGGGCTGGGACAATGCAATGTGGGCGCAGGGTCGAGAGACCTGCGGAGAGTGTGGAGATCGATTCCACCGGTCAGGGACAGAGGAGTGCGCGTGTCGTGAGTGTGAGGGTGGGGGCTGCGATGCCGTGGTCAACACCAAGGAAGCAACCATGTGTACTGACTGTGAAGACAGAGGAGGTGAGTGATGGACTTCAGTGACGAGCGGTTTCACCGCAAGAAAGTGCCGTGGCGGACTCTCGTAAAAGAGGGCGTTGACCCTCGCGTGGTCATGCTTCACGCACAGCGCCAAGGCTTGTACAAGCTGGCCGAAAGCGCAAGGTCCAGGGTCAGCAATGAGAGAAGGAAGGCCGAGGGAGGTAACGGTTGAAATACACAGACGATATTTGGGACGCCATCCTGCTGATAACAGTCGCGTTCACCACACTACTGTTTGTCGAGTGGATGCTGTACTATCCTGAACCCGTGATGTCATACTTGACGAACTGAGGGAAACAGGTTAATCGCCTATTCCGCTGAGAGCAAAACAAACACAATGGAGCAGAAATGAGCAAAGAGCCAAAGCAAAGAAGGCAGAGATCCAGCAACATTAACAGAAGCATTGACTGGACGGAGTTCATCAAGGCATGGCAGTCATCTTCATCATGCAGCGAGGTGGTGAACAAGTTGGGCAGACCTGACACCCAGACTGAGCGAACATATGTATCAGTAAAGGCTGGGTACGCAAGGAAGCGCGGAGTTGCGCTCAAGAAGTTTGTTCGGACCAAGCACGGTAATGACTGGGCCAAGCTGGCCAAGTTGGCCGATGAGCTTGGGGCGGGATGAGCAGTGTTCACCCAAGACGCGGCTTTCAACTTTGAGATGAAGAAGTTCATACTGGTCTGGGTTCAACTGGTTCCAGACTTCGCAATCTTCTGGTACGCCATCGCGGCGACCAAGAGCCCCTACCAAATCTACTACAACAAGGACATCAACCATGGATGAGAACTTCTGCGCAAGGTGCCACTGCAACCCCATCGATGAGCCCCTGACATTGCTAACGCAATGCATCACTAACCTTGAGGTGGCTCGAAACGCGCTCATTGACATCGATGAGGAGAAGAGCTTTGACATGAAGCTTATGATCGCGACCCACTCGCTCAAGAGCATTATCAGATCGATTGAGGGCGGAGCCCTTGTCTCCTGGGATACGTGGCGCGAGGATATCGAATCAGCAAAAGCGAACCTGGGAATCTAAAAATACCATAACATCATACCGGGCACACCTTGACACTTGTTGTGTGTCCGGATACTTTAACCAAACAGCAGAAGCTGTGGAGCGGAAATGAAAGACTTAAAGTCAAAGATAAATGAAGCCGACGGGTCATACAAGGTCTTCCTTGCAATCAAAGGAGACCCAAAGCTTGAGGGGAGGTTCCACTGCACCAAAAGGGGGACGCTGTACTTTAACGGCAAGGTGATGAATGACCCTGACTTTTCAGAGATTTCTGTGTACCTTGCCAAAGAGTGGAGGGTCGCAGTCACGAACGAAGACTTAAGGATGGGGCTGATGGCCTGCGCAAAGGCTATCGACCCAACAGTCATCTACGGCGTAGATGTAAGCGAAGACTTCAAGAAGGGAGTGGTCGCATGGCTTGATGATCATCCCCCGTCGTCACATAGGTACGACATCACCACCGAAGCAGTATCTGCTGCGGTAGACCCAGACGGGTACAAACACCAGCGGCGGCTGACGGAAATGAGAATCGCCAGAGTCCTTAGAGAGCAGGGACTTCAAAAGGCGCGGGTCTCATACGACGGAGAGCGAAAGATGAGGTGGTTTCCAATCAACCAAGAGTAGAGGAGCAACAAACGTCACAACACACAGGAGGTGAAACATTTCACTCACACAAGCAGAAATGCTCGCAATCAGTAAAGCCTTTGGCTCGAAAGAGTTGGGGCTTGCCAAGATGGCAATCGACAACAGTTCAGAGATGGACGTTAACCTTATGGTCAAGATTGTTGGAAAGCTGAAGCGCGGAGCAAAGCCAAAGCCAGCCAAGGGGACGAGCAGAATCCCTTGGAAGGTAGCAATGGCCCTGTTCGCCAAGCGTGCTGGGTTCACCAAAGAGCAAACCGCTAAGGTTCTCTTGGAGACCCTCACGATGTCGATCGGCCTCGGAAAGGACAAGCAGTCTGAACTTCTCAAGGAGAGCGGCGTCGGTGATGCACTGGCGATGCTGGACCGTGAGGTGTTCTCCAAGCTGCCACCTATTGACAGGGAAGGCAACATCAGTTTCGACACAGAAATCGTTGAGGCTGTTCGCATCCCAATACTGGTGACATCTAATGACACGCTTACCCTTGGGGAAGGGGAAGAAGTGGCCAAGTAGTCACCAGGGGGTCGCCTCTTAGCGGGGAGGCGGCCCCCGTTTTTTATTCACTATGAGCGAAACACGAAAAGCATACGGGCCTGAAGAACGGCTCGACACCTACGAGGTTGTCTACAAGATGACCAATCTGATCGGTGGCCTTAGAAGAGGCCGCCTGTCTGCGACCGCGAGGCTGTACGGAACCAGCCGTTCACGACTCGATTCAATACTCAAACGAACCGCGTCTGCGCCAACACTCGACACACTAATCATCTGGATAGGCCGCCTGTACAGGAAGACGGGCGTCAAGGTGGTCCTAACCATCACTCCAGACATGCGGATCTATTACAGCATTCGCAACGAAAAAGATGAGAAGGTGGATGGTGTAATCATCAAAAATAAAACCGACTTGTAAGCTGGGTTCTACTCAGCTACAGGACAACGCCCACAAGGGATTGATCCCCCTTGTCAACGTGGGCTCCTGATTGAGCCCATCGGGAAACCGGTGGTGCTCTCTCAGGCCCACTCTCAGGAGCCAACCATGTGGATTCAACACGCCAAGAGCGGACCAATCACTCAGATTGCATCCATGCTCGAATACGAACGAGGTAGCGGACAATCACTCCGGCCGTGCCCAAGCTGCGGAATGATTGAGCGGGGATCGCGAGACAGGAAGCGAGGACCTGTTGGTTTTTCTCGAACAGAGGTGTCCTGGAAATGCCACAAGTGTGGAGCCAAGGGAGACGTAGTTGACTTTGTTGCCTTTCACTTCTTTCAAAGATCGCTCAAGCTTTTATCGAAACCGGAGCAGTCTGTCGTAAGAGATTGGTTTGCGCAACAGGGATTCTGTACTGCTTCGGGTGTTCCGTCTCATGTGCAGCCAGACCCGTCAAAGCGACCCAAGGTCAATGCCCCCACCTTTGATGGGCCAGTCCGACCCCCGCAAGAAGAACTGAACGACCTGTGGGGCAACACGCGAAGCTTCGAGCAAGCAATGGAGGAGGCAACAACGTGGAGCGCTCCGATTTGCGAATGGCTGGTCACAAGAAGGTTTGCTCCGAGAGTGCTGGACCAGACTCAGTGTGTCCGGGTGCTTCCGCCTCCCGTTGACTACAGGTTCCCCGACTGGTTTCCCCATCAGTGGGCGGGAACGTATCGAATCGCTGCTCGATGCTTTGAGCCAGACGGTTCATTCGCAAGCATCCATTGCCGCAGTGTGTCTTACGCGAAAGGCCGTAAGCCCGGCGGAAGCAAGACTCGGTGGCCGGTAGGCTATGAGGCTGCTGGTTTGCTCATGGCTAACAATGCTGCCGTTGAGATGATGAAGGGCAAGGCCGATGACATTCAAGCCTTCCTTATCTGCGAAGGAATCACAGACTTCATGAGGGCATGCGAGCAGGCTTTCCGCGAGTCCTTGAACTTGGCAATCGTTGCCGGAACATCAGGCAGTTACAAAAGTCTTAGTAAGATGAATATCCCCAACAACCTTAAAATCTTTATTGCTACAGATACGGATGATTCTGGAGATGAGTACGCAGCCATAATCTGCGATCAACTCCCGGAGCACAAACTGTACCGCATGCCACTGGAGGCATAACAAATGGCCGACCTTGATGAAGTCCTCGCCGCTGGGGGGACTACGCTGACGCAACTGCTGGAACAAGCTGAGAATGACAACTGTATTCATCAACCGGAATCAGACCCACAAGAGCGAGACATTCCAGAGAATGAAGGCGACACCAACATCACCTCCATGCTCGATCAGTACATGGACCGCAATGGCCAGCCGACTGGAAACATCAAGAAGAACAAGAACAACTTGTACATCATTCTTCGACGTGACCGTAGATGGCGGGACCGCATCTGGCTGAACACCTTTACGAATACCCTGAAGATGGATGACAGAGACTACAAGGACTCTGACGATACAAGGATATCGTTGTGGGTTTCTCGGGCATACGGACTTGAGTTTTCGGAGAACTACGTCAGCCACGTGGTGCAATTGATTGGTGAGGAGCGGTCACGCAACCCCCTCATTGAGTGGCTGGACACAATGCAGTGGGATGGAGTCCCTCGCATCGACCGCTGGATCACAGAGGCCACCGACTGTGAAGACAATGAACTCAATCGAAAGATGGGCGAGAAGTGGATCATACAGGCCATTGCTCGCGCTTACAAGCCAGGCTGCAAGGCAGACTGCGTTCTGATCCTTGCAGGCGCTCAGGGCGCAGGTAAGAGCACTCTGTTCCGCAAGCTTGCAACGGACGAGTATTTCGCGGACACCCCGCTCGACATCGGCTCCGCCAACTCGTACAGCCAGATCGCGCGCGCTTGGATTTACGAAGTTGCCGAGTTGGACTCCGTTCGCAGGTCCGCCAACAGCGCGACGAAGGCCTTCCTTAGCGCCCAGGAGGACACGTACCGTGCAGCGTACGGTCGCCACGCAAAGACGGTAAAGCGGCATGTGGTATTTGCCGGAACGACAAACGAGTCACAGTTCATCAACGACATGACGGGCTCACGTCGCTACTGGCCCATTAGGTGCAATGAGGTTGATCTCGACTACGCAGAGGTGAACCGAGAACAACTTTGGGCGGAAGCGATTGTAGCATTCAATGCAGGGGACACCTGGTGGCTGGATAGAGAAATGGACCAAACACGACACGATGCGAGCCATATTTTCCGACAAGATGACCCATGGACCGCTCCTATAGCGTCCTATCTGGTCACCCAGGTTGGGTATGTGACCAGCCAAATGATCATGGAAGATGGGCTCAAGATTGAAAGAGCAAGAATGAGTAGGCGAGACGAGATGAGAGTATCAGATATACTTACCGAACTTGGGTATGAGAAACGCAGGATGAGAGTTGCGGGTACCCGAAAATATGTATGGACAAAGTTAGAGATGTTTGAGTTGAACGCTGTAGACAAGGAAGCATAATGAGTGAAGAGATTGCAGTAATAGGGGGAGGAGTTTTTCTACCTCCCGGACATTTTAGTGAAAAGCATATTTTGAAACGATTTCAACTGCACAACCCAGAATACAAGATGGCCTTAGGGATGCGCCAGAAGGGCAAGTTCGTGCCAGTGCCCAACCAATACATCAACGCCTGCCACAAGATTCCGTTCGACCATCCCTGGGGTGGTGGGATTGCTATCCCAAGGCGAGGCGCATTTAAGCTATTGAACATGTCAGGGTCCCATGATCGCACCACAGCGCCAGAAGCGGATCCGGTTCAGGTAGCCAAGGGCTTTGAGTTGCGGGACTACCAGCGAGAGGCGCTCAAGAACTGGCATGAGAACGCTAATGGAGAGGGCGTCATTGTCGCGCCCTGTGGATCAGGGAAGACGGCAATGGGCCTTACTGCTGTGACTATGCGGAACACCAAGGCCCTCATCCTTGTTCACACCAATGATTTAGCTGTACAGTGGATGAATCGGTGCAAGTCGATGCTTGATACGGAGGCTACTCAATATGGCGCGGGCAAGAAGGATGACTCGGGACGGATTGTCGTCGCGACTTTCCAGACTCTTGAACGAATGTCATTTACGGAGCGGTACGCTTTCGGGCAGCAGTTCGGACTTTGTATCGTTGATGAAGCACACCACGTTCCAGCGCATACGTTTTGCTCAGTCATGTTCTGCATGCCTGCCCGGTACCGTCTCGGATTGACGGCAACGCCAGATAGGCCAGACGGGCTAACCAAGATGCTGTGGTGGCATTTAGGCGAGGCCGTGTATCACATAACCAACTCGCAACTGGCGCGGTCGGGTCACGTTATTCCACCGAAGATCGAGTGGCTATTTACGGATTTCATCGGGACTGAGAAGCAAATTGATTGGTCAAAGTTGATTACAACGATGACCAAAGACGACGGACGTAACGATGTGATCTTAAACCGTGTCCTGTCCGCGTGTGAAGAGGGTCGGCAAATTCTTATTCTTTCAGATCGGGTTGACCACTGTATATGGATTGCTGATACACTCCGATCACATTCGATTGCTGCTGAGCCGTTGGTTGGCAAGATGACAAAAAAGCAGCGTGCGGAGGTTCTTGAGCGTGCAGACAAAAGGGAAATACAAGTGGTTTGCGCGACAACTGTTGCGGACGAAGGGCTCGATCTACCGTCGCTCGACACCGTTGTACTCACTACTCCGACGAAAGCTCTCGGACGGATTCAGCAACGAATTGGAAGAGTCATGCGGCCCCACCCTAAGAAAAAGCATCCAATCGTTATTGACTGCGTCGATGACATTGGATCAATGCGGGGATTGGCTCGGAAAAGAAACCGACTCTACACCCGAATCGGGTGCCAGTAATATGCTTTCTGTAATTAAAAAGCTCCCTGTCGGATGGTCCTTGATTGAGGATGGTGACGCGTGGAAGGTGTTTGATGATGAGGGGGAGTTGGTTTGCAGGGCAAAGAATACCTACCACCTCCATCGAATGCTAAATACTGAGTTTGCTTTGGCGCAACAGTTCGCGGTCTTTATGTACGCAACACGCCAAGCCAATCCCGCCGAAGCGTGACGGCTACCTTCTTCTCAACCCAACCCAATCACGGACAGACACTTGATGGTTTGTGATGTCCTCAACGGCAATCGCAAGCATTAGTGATGGGCACGACCGACCAGACTCAAGGTCTCTCAAGTACGATATCGACAGGCTCAGGCCACGATCAGACAAGTCGCCATTGATCCACATGCAGAAAGCATGTCGAGTGTTGTACTTAGGCCGAGACTCTCTATAGCTGCGAATGTCCACCGAGACCTCCCCGGACATTTTCTGTCCGATTTGTTTTTTTGAATAGGTTAAAGTGATGGTATTGACATCACTAACTAGCACACTTACCATACACAAGCAGACTAAGCGGGACAAAATGAAAACTGAAACTCCAACAATTGGAAGCAGCAGCGTCGGGGCAATCCTTGGGATGTCACCGTGGAGTAGCCCGTGGGATGTATGGGCAAGAATGCACGGCCTCACGAAAGGCTGGTCAACTGCAGCCACCGCGAGAGGTCACATACTCGAACCAGCGATCGGTGCCCACTATGCACACCTCAATAAGGTTGATATCAAAAAGGGACCGGAGTACGAGGCCGACCCAATCATAGGCCCAGAGGAGTGGATGCACGCTCGGCCAGACTTTTTCGTGACATCCGATAAAGCAAAGTGGCTGCTTGAGATCAAATCAACTCGCAAGTTTGATCATAAGTGGGGCCTATCAGGAAGCAATGGCGTGCCACCGTACTACGCTGCTCAATGCGTGTGGCAGATGGCTGTTACTAATGACGATCGGTGCGATCTCGCAGCCTTCGCTACTCTATCGGATGAGTACAGGTCCTTTCACATTTATCGAGACAAGGCCTTAGAGTCTAAGATCGTGGACTATGTCGGAGAATGGTACGACAAGCACATACGAAAAGGCACGCCACCCGATGTGGACGGGTCCACAGGATGCTCCCAGTCATTGGCCAAAATGTTTAAGCAGGAGTCCAAGACATTCATTGAGCCATCTGAAGACCATATCGAGTTGGCAGTCACCTTAAAGAGCCTAAAGGGGCAGTTGGCTCAGATAAGCGAAGAAAAAAGACACATAGAAAATCAGATCAAAGAGCAGATAGGGACCGCATACGGCATCGCTGGTGTGGCTACGTGGTCGCAGAGCAAGCCACGAACTACGTTTGATCGGTCATCATTTGAAGCTGACCACCCAGAACTCGCCAAGAAATATTTAATCAAAGGCGATACAACGCGAACATTCAGGTTCAACTACACAGGAGAAAAGAAATGAGCAACGCACTACATCCGGCACATCAATTTAGAAATGTTGTGGAATCCAAGGCATCCGACTTCCTTCAGGCCATGGCCGGAACAGAGGCTGGATCAAAAGCAGCAGGTCGAGTTGCGCTCGCCTTTCGTCAGGCAGCGCAAACAAATGACCGGCTCTATAGCTGTGATCCCGTATCAGTGGCCCAGGCAGTAGCGCTGTCGGCCATGACCGGACTCATGCCGGGAGGCCCACTACCAGACGTATACCTGCTTCCCAGGGGCAAGAGCCTACAGTGGCAAGTATCACACAGAGGATTCGCTAAGCTGGCTGCCCGGAACGGAGTAAGGCTGCGAACCAAGGCCGTGTTTGAGAGTGACAGCTTCCATGTGATTGAAGGAACAGAGCCCAGCTTGGAGCACGTGCCAGACCTTAGCGCACAGCAGTCATGGGAAACACTTACTGCCGTATATGTTGTTGCCCACTATGGCGATGGCACCAAAGACTTTGTCGTCATTCGAAAGGCAGACATTGAAAAGAGGCGCGCAAACTCGGACGCCTATAAGCGAAACAAGAACCAGTCTCCCTGGGGCCAGTGGCCGATCGAGATGGCGCTTAAGACGGGGCTTAGGTACGCATTTGCGCGCGGCATCGTTGCCATGGACGACACAACCTCCAGCGCGTATGATCACGATGGAAAGCAAGACGCTCCAGACGAAGACCTTAAGGTCGTTCAGATGAGTGATGTTCCTGAGATGGACTCCATGAATCTTCTCACCGAGCAACTTGATGAGCTTGTAGACGTTAAAGAAAAAGAAGAATCACTACTCAAGGATTAGGATATCTAAATGGCTCGCGACTACAAAAAGGAATACCGGGAATACCATAGTAAACCTAAACAAAAGAAACGACGGGCCGAGCGCAATGCTGCTCGTCGTATCATGGAGTTGGTCGGACGAGTAAAGAAGGGTGACGGAAAAGACGTTCACCACAAAGATGGAAACACAAAAAACAACTCGCGCAAAAATTTGAAAGTAGAAAGCGCATCCAAAAATAGATCACGAAAGTGAGCCAGGAGTTTGAGAATGAGCCTCTTTGATGAAGCAGAAAAAGCCCGCAACCCATTTGGTACTCGAATGGAAACGGCTAGTAAAAACAACACAGTATCGTATATCAATCAAACCTCAGTCTTCCTGCGTGTACTGGGCGAGATTGTAGACTCAAAGAAGATCCCCAAGGCCAAGGCCAAGCAGTACGCATCACACCGAACCCGGCTGGGAGACTGCCATTGGGGCCTTCATCTCCTACAAGGAAAGGTTAGCGAACATGCGTGGCCTCGCATCGTTGAGAGCGCCATAAATGGAATGCTTAAGACGATCAAGAACAGCCAGCCGAATGGAAGCTGGGAGGTCATGGACCACGACGTGAAGATCGAAAAAGACGAGCACAACATCGAACAAATCTTTTTTGTTGTTAAGTTTGTTGATGTTGAAAATGCTGCGGACCTTTCGTACCAAAACGGAGTTCCTGTAACCACTACGGTTAACGTCTCAAGTGCGCCGATTCCTGAGGAAATGATCGAAGCGTTGTCCTCTAAGAATACTGACGACAGCGAGCTTAAAGACATGATTAAGGCGCTAGTTGGCGCACTATCGTCAAACGCAACAACTCAGGCTTCTGTGCAAGCGGAGCCCTCAAAGGCCGCGCCAACTGCAGATCCTGAGCCAGTAGTGTTCAACGACTAAAGACGATGCCGCTGTACCAATTCATATGTGAAGACTGCGGCGCAAAGAAAGAAGTGCTGCAAGCATTTGGGGACCCAAGCCCCACTTGCTTGTCGTGCTCTTCTGATATGACTCGTAAGATATGCGCCACTAACTTCAGCCTTAAGGGCGATGGTTGGGCGAGAGATAACTACGGCTTGAAAAAGAAGTAGTGGGGTGAGGCGCCACTGGTAGGTGCATCGGGTTGTTACCCCGAAGGTTGTTGGTTCAAGTCCAACCGCCCCAGTTTTTAATTTTTGTGGTTCGCCGGGTCATCCAGATGCTCCAAAACCTGGCACTTTATTTAGGAAGGGTAATGATAAAACTCGCGATGAT
>Ga0208919_1001316_pt1 | contig 14578 bp, 23 predicted proteins | sample 4_EtaG_FD_184076 | JGI IMG/M metagenome (GOLD analysis project Ga0208919, IMG submission 184076) | Marine viral communities from the Subarctic Pacific Ocean - 4_ETSP_OMZ_AT15127 metaG (SPAdes) (version 3) | ecosystem: Environmental > Aquatic > Marine > Oceanic | place: Pacific Ocean | collected...
GTCCAGCTTGAGATACAAACTGTTCTCTAGGTCCTCAAGCATCCGCTCTGACTCGTGTGTCAGTTGTGTGATTAGAACATGAGAGCGATCACCTCCCTGTTTAGCAGAGGTCAGCATCATCTCTCGTGTGCGGGCATAGATCTTAACCTTACTTATGTAGGTGTTGATCCACGTCTGGTGCTCATGCCTAATGGTCATGCCAGTTCCTTCGCTCTGAATTAAACATGCTTGAAATCTATGTCACCACATCAACATGTCAAGGGCTAACATCTTGCACGGAACCACCGCCCTGTTTAACATGGGTGTGAACCTACAGCCGGAGACACTATGACGAGGGGCACTACCCTAACACCAAAGCAGGCCGCGTTCTGCGCGTTCATCGCACGAGGAGAGACCCAGACAGAGGCGTATATCAAAGCCTACGATGTGCAGGGTGGCAGTAGGCGAAGCGCATCCAACGAAGCAACCAAGCTCTGTCGGATGGAGAAGATCAAGGGCCGAATCCAAGAGCTTAAAGACGACAACGCAGTAGCTAGACAAGAACAAAAGAAACTCTCGAAAGCATGGATAATACAAAGCCTTCAGGACGAAGCAAGCAACACGGAGAACGCACCAAGTGTGAGAGTTAGGGCACTCGAAATCCTAGCCAAGACTGAGAAGCTGTTCGACGATAGCACGTCAGTGAATATCGTACATAGGAATAGCGAAGAGATCTACCGAGAACTACAGGAAGCTCTCAGTGGTCTCGACTTCGATATGAATTGATATACCCTGTAGATGGTAGGCAGAGAACAAGCGCAGAGGCTCTTTCGCACGGGTTTTTTCGGCAAAACAGGGTCAAAGTTTCGCAACTCAAAAAAAATTCAGGCCTTGACAGGGAAGTAAAACTAGTTTACTAGTAGAAAGGACTGTTTAAGTAGATAAACTGGTAGAAATACCTAGTAGAAAAGAGATAGTTAGTTTAAATAGATTACCTTTTATACTAGGAGAGTGGTCCGACGCCCGTACCTCGGCTGATTAAGGTTGACGCCCGTACCTCGGATCATTATAAGAGAGGTGTCATGGCTAGGTGGGCTGATATCTGAGTCCAGTGGTCCCCTTAGCATGGCTTAAACGACCATGGACAACCTTCGCTCTGATGTCGGTGGCCTCTCACGTCCGTACCTCGGACGCCCGTACCTCTCACGTCCGTACCTCCCTCATATATATGTCGTGTGTGCGTGACATGTGTTGACATGTTGACTGACATGTTATAGTATTGGCATGTTCAATTCAACACGGGAGTAACGATGGACTTTGTTATGAGCGGAGACGCGAACGTCACTGACCTCACTCTGCACGTCTTCTTAGAGGAGGATGAGTCTGCACTTTGGACTGAGTGGACTACTACTGTAGATGACCAGCCACTAGAGGACTTGGCAACAGACGCCTTACTGGAGGCCAAGAAAGCTGTTGACTCCAATGGCCTCAAGCTTGCTGGTTACGAGAAAATCAAATCCGCACTCAAGTACCTTACAGAGGACACGGACCTGCTGCGGGGTGAGATGCTGGAGGACGTGAACAACACGATGCCAGACTCCACCATTGAAGGACACTGGACCCACGAAGGAGTGCGGCTGGAGTTGTCGGGTCTCTGGGAGTTGGAATACTGCCACTACTCTGGATAGCTGGGACGCTCCCGCCCAGCGGGGTCGGCCCTTCACGGGGTCGGCCCCAGCTAGGGTTGACAGAGTCACAAGCTGACAATACTTTACATCATCATTCATTACTCACGGGAGCGAGCATGAAACTTCTAGGCTTCGGGGACTCATCGCCCAAGACAATCGGCGCGGATGAGCACGGAATAGAATCCGCGATCATGTACTTGGCACCAGCTAACGAATCGGGCAATCAAGTTTGCGCTTCATCCACTGCTGGATGTCGGAAAGTCTGCCTCTATGGTCAGGGCCGGGGTCGGATGACCACGGTACAGAAAGCCCGCATCAGAAAGACCCGCATGTTTTTCGACAAGCGTGACCAGTTTTTAGATTGGCTAGTCAACGACATTGGATCCGTAGAGCGTCGGGCACTTAAGAAGTTTTTTCAGCCCGTGGTTAGACTCAACGGGACCAGCGACATCCGTTGGGAACGGCACGGTATCATCGAAAGATTCCCAGCCGTTCAGTTTTACGACTACACGAAGCACAAGAACCGTCGCGGTATCCCCGAGAACTATCACCTCACGTTCTCCTACTCTGAAGAGACCACACTAGACGACGTGGATACCGCACTTAACCACGGCATGAATATCGCGGCAGTCTTTCGGCACGAACTACCCGACACTTGGCACGGCTTGCCCGTCATTGACGGAACGCTAACGGACTGGAGGTTCCGCGATCCTAGCCCATGCATAGTAGGGCTCAAGGCTAAGGGCTCGGCTAAGCATGACACGTCAGGCTTCGTCCTAGACATCTAACCACTAGGGGGTCGGGCATTGCGCCCGGCCCTCGCCACCACTGCCACCATGAAAGAAGACATCCAGCAATTCGTATACCTTATTCTGATTCTGATTTTCTTTTTACTTGGGTTCGGAATCCTTTAACGTCCGTACCTCACGCGCCCGTACCTCACGCGCCCGTACCTCACCATATATAGGTATGTGGGTATCACGCTGTTGCCAGAGCTTGCCTGACATTGTATATTCCTATCAGTTAATTCATCACCCAATTGGGAGGTATCAGATGGCAAACGTAAGCGCAGTGCTGATCGGCGGGGACAAGGTGAGCGAGGCGGATCTGCGGGCGACTGAGACGCCGCCGGAAACACGGTCACACATTCCCCTACCACATGGGGAGTTTCTCGACATGGTCCACGGGACGCTCGACCGCTACAACTGGGACATCACTTCCCAGAACTTCGCACTAGAGCCCGGCAAGTTGGACGTGGACGGGGACGTAGTGAAGTACGACTCCGCTAACATGTTCGGAGTGCTTCGGATCAATCGCCCAGACGTGGCGACTGGTGAGGACTACAACCTTGCCATCGGGATCCGGAACAGTCACGACAAGAGCATGTCCGCCGGGATGGTGGCCGGGTTGGTTGTGATGGTATGCACCAACCTCGACTTTATGGGCGAGTTCGCTACACGGCACAAGCATAGTGTGAACGTGCGGACAACCCTTCCCCTGCGACTGGATGAGTTAGCCGGTCAGGTGGACACCGCCCACACGGACCACCAAGCTTTGGTGGAGTCTTATAAGAGAGCAGAATTACCGGACACGGTAACGCATGACTTGCTTGTGAGACTGGCGGACATCGGCGCGTTCCCATGGGCATACGCTCCGAAGATCCTGAAGGAATACAGGAACCCTCGTCATGAGGAGTTTGAGTCTCGCACCATGTGGGCGTTTAACAATGCGACCACGGAGATCTTGAAGGATCGCAACATTCGAGACCTACCGGGTTCGATGTCTCGATTCCACCGACTAGGGAAAGAGCTAGTCATTGAGCGCGGGGACTGGGTGGACCCCGATCAACTATCACTCAACTAGGGGGGACGGGGCGGGGCTTCGGCCTCGCCCCACGTCCGTACCTCGCGCCCGTACCTCGCGCGTCCGTACCTCGCGGACGCCCGCACCTCATAACACAAAGGGAAACATGGTCACCGATAAAGCAGACCTAACGGAACAGACGCGCCGCATGATGAATCAGCCGATCTCGTTAGCGATAGCGTCACTTGCTAGGCACATCTTAAAACAGCACCCACACCTGACGATGGAAGAGGCGGAGGATTGTGCGCGGGCTGAACACATGGCAGCGTTGGAGGTTATGACCGATGGATAAGACAAAGAGAGAGGAGCCGCGCCAGACGTGCTCGCAGTGTGGGGCAGAACTTGAGGCCACGATAGGAACAGGAACGCGCCACGATGTAGTGTTCGAGATCTGCGAGAGTTACACCTGCAACCTCGACCGACAGGGTCGGACTGGGGCATTCGACTATTACCTAAAGGAATGGGAGAGAGGGCAGCCGTTCTAGTACCCACAAAAAAAAGGGGGGGGGGCCGAAGCCCCCCCCAGTTCACGCTCTAAATGTACCAGCCGTGGCTGTTTTGTTCGCACTAATACCAAGAGCCACTGCCAACCTCGGGCTCTGGGTCTAGAGGTTCGTCGGTTTCGTAACGCTCCATGATGTCGCGCCGAAAGCGACGCTTGAAGCACGGGTCGCACATTCTCCCGCAGTAGATACCGTAACCGTCGTATTGCTCATGCGCAGACCTGTTTTCTTCGCAGTACTTGCAGGTCCATTCATCTAAGTCGTTCATTGTATCCCTCCCTACTAAATGAAGGGGGGAGCCGAACGCTCCCCCCCTGTCGTTTACTTCCAACCCTTCCGCTTCGCCATGATCTCCAGAATCTGGGCACCCGTCACAAGTACCCAGAAGATCACAAAGGCGAACCCGCCGATCACTACCGGATCCTGAGGTGTCATCTGTCCCCCTTTGGAGCGTGTTCACTCCAGTCTGGTATGAATCCCGACACCCTACCTGAGAAGATCAGTTCAAATCTGGCGGGCATTACTTGGACATCTTGGCATGTTTCGCAACACCGACCGGATGCGACCGGCTCGGCATTGTGACCGTGACCCCGAACGGGTCCCCCGCATATGACGCACGGGCTCATGAGTCGAGCCCTGAAACTTCCACGGCTTCCTGCATGTCCGCCATATGGTCGTCGTAGATCGCCATCACTGCGCGAAGCCCAGCCCAAACATCGACGGGGTCCTTGTCGTTCGTTGCCTCAATCAGTGAGGCGAGCCAGTACGGCGTGGTCTCGTTGTCGCGTAATGCGTTCAGTTTTTGGTAATGCTTGTAAAGCCATTCTTGGTCGATCTCTCCGGCGATGTTCGCGCTCTCCGCGACCGCATCACCAAAAGAAAGTCGAAACTTTTTCTCCCAATCCATGGTAATCCCTCCCTCTAAATGAAGGGGAGACCGAACGCCTCCCCTAGTCCTGCAATGGGGCGGGGGGAGTCGAACCCCCCACCTGACCAACTCACCCCGTCAATCCACTACGAACCCATCACCTCCGCACGTCTTGCAGTCTCGCATCACGTCGTAACCCGGCGACTCCCAAGTGTCCGGTACTGAATGCGACAGGACTTCGCCATCCGTGCAGTCTAGCATGACCCACTCATCTCGCCCGACCTGTACATTTTCGCCGGGGCAGGGTGACACGTCTGGGCTCTCCATCCTCTGAATTTTGATGAAGTCGTCGAACACCTGCTGCATGATCGGGTGTAGCGTTTTGCTGATGTGTTCCATCGTTCCCTCCCTGCTGAATGAGGGGGGGAGCCGAACGCTCCCCCCCGTTACTTCATGACATCATTATAAACTGTCAGGCAAGAGCCCTAGCCCTCAGTGATCGCGCTGATTCTATTACTCCGTCAGTGAATTCTTCTGCCTCATCCCGAAGGTCAGTAATCATTGCCCGCATCGCGCGAAGTTGGTCGATCTCCTCCAGACGCTTTCGCTGTTGGTCTTCGATGATGCCGCGCAGTGCTTCGTTCTCGACCTTCAGGATGTCGCGTTGCTTGCAGACTCTTTCTAGAGTCTCGCCAACTGCTCCGATGTCATCGCTCGTAATAGATCTCATTGTTTGTACTCCTTAAGAATGAAGGGGGGGAGCCGATGCTCCCCCCCCAGTTACTAGATCCGATTCCGGACTGTCAAGCTGTCCGACTTGTGATTGATCCGCAGGGCCCGCGTTGCTAGGACCTTTTCGATCCTGTCCATCCGCTGCTGTCTCCCGCAGTCTGCGGGATCCTCAGCGTGGCGCGTCAGGCATACCGCGCCGAACCTCCAATCCCCGTCGTTGTTCGCGTGGTAGGTGAGAAACTCTCCCACTGACTGCCAACCGTACTTGTTACCCGTCTCGGGGTTGATGTTATGATTGTACTCGTTTGCCTGAGACATGACGGGAGCCATCACGCGAGTGATCCAGTCATTGTCCTTCTCGCCCATGTACTTCGTGATGATCACCCACGCTGTGCCCGCGTCGATCTTGGCGAGGGCTTCGTTGTGTGTGCCGTTCGCCTGTGCCATGTCCGCAAGCTGTTCGGTCAAGCTGTCGATGCTGTCAGTGTTAAACCATTCCATGATGTGCTGCTCCCTGTGAATTGGTGGGGTGCCGTGGTGGCTCCCTCATCTGCCTATATACTACCATGTCAGGGAAGGGAGTACCCCACACCCCCCCCTATCGCGCGCGTGTCCCCGCCACCGAAAAACAGTATTTTACTCGCTAAATCACCAAATTTCGGCTTGGGACTCCTACCCCCCTAAAAATTTTTTGCAAATTTTCGGCTTGACAGGGTATATTCTGATGTGGATGAGATACCGGATCTTGAGACTGTGTTGGATGAGGCTGTCAGGGTGTACCTGATTGCCAAGAAGCGGTGTGTTCTTCAGAGGTATCCACGAACTACGCCGTTCAATGCTGAGGATTTGGCTAAACAGTATCCGGACTACTTCCATAGGTTCAAAGGCCGTGGGGAGTCAGGCAGTCAGAAGTACAAGGTGATAGGAAAGACTGCTGATGTTATACTGGAGGAGTATCTTGAGAAGTTGGGGTATCCGAGATGCAGTCCTTTGTGGCTGACTCTTGCAAATATTGTAATTGAGAGAGGGGAATATGAAAGCGAACAAGATTCAGACTTTGCTAGACCAGAGCGACGGACACGGCGCGGTCCTTATGACGGGCTTTGACGATTGTATTGTTGGTATACTGGAGCGATTTGGTGTTGATGTGCCTGTAGTGGTGTATGACCGTGAGAAGGTGATCCAGAAGTTGATGGACAACGGGATTGAGACTTATGAGGGAGCAGAGGAGTTTTATCAGTACAACCAGTTAGGTGCTTGGGTTGGTGATGGGACTCCTGCGTTTTTGATTCGGGTAGACTAAAAAAAATGCGAAAACTGGCTTGGCTAACCCTGCTTATTTTGGTTGGGTGTGCTGCGAGTTCTCAGCAGTGTTGGCAAGGCTTGGATTCAATAGACGAGGTCTGTAATGAATCTTGATGCGTTGGGCACCCTACCCATGGAACAGCAACGTCAGATTCTTGAACTGGTTGAAGAGCTTAATGAGGCGAGGGCACGAGAGTCTTCTCATGAGGACTTCTTGGCGTTCGTTAAACAAGTTTGGCCTGCGTTTATTGAGGGCGACCACCACAGGGTGATGGCAGATGCGTTTAATCGTATTGCTACCGGAGAGTTGAAACGGCTCATCATTAACATGCCGCCTCGACACACGAAGTCAGAGTTCGCATCCCACTTGTTTCCGGCGTGGTATCTAGGCCGGTTTCCGGATCGAAAGGTGATCCAGACGGCACACACAGCAGAACTTGCAGTGGGGTTTGGTCGTAAGGTCCGTAACTTGGTAGGCTCCAAGGACTACGAGAAGATCTTCAGTGGTGTACGCCTGAGTGCTGACTCCAAGGCGGCTGGTCGCTGGAACACAAACCAAGGTGGCGATTACTTCGCTATCGGTGTAGGTGGTGCTGTGACAGGTAAGGGTGCTGACATCCTGATTGTGGATGACCCTCACTCAGAACAGGAAGCTGCACAGAACGATCCGTCTGTGTATGACCGGACGTATGAATGGTACACTTCGGGTCCGCGACAGAGACTACAGCCCGGCGGTGCGATATGTCTGGTTATGACACGCTGGTCCAAGAAAGATCTTACAGGCAGCATCCTCAAGGCATCCATAGAACGTGGCGGTAGTGACGAGTGGGAGATTATCGAACTGCCTGCAATCTTGCCTAGTGGCAAACCACTGTGGCCCGGCTTTTGGCCCCTAGAACAGCTAGAGGCTTTGAAGGCAGAACTTCCTGTCAGTAAGTGGAGTGCTCAGTACCAGCAGGAACCCACCTCTGAAGAAGGTGCCATCATCAAACGGGAGTGGTGGAAGGAGTGGACCAAGGGAAAACCGCCAGCCTGTGAGTTTGTTATTCAGTCTTGGGACACCGCGTTTCTAGCCAAAGAGACTGCTGACTACAGCGCGTGTACAACATGGGGTGTGTTCTATGGCGAAGACGGTGACGCCAACATAATTTTACTAGATGCATTGCAGGAGCGGCTCGAATTTCCTGACTTGAAGCAACGCGCATACGATATGTACAAGGAGTATGAGCCTGACGCTTTTATTGTGGAAGCTAAGGCAGCGGGAAGTCCACTGATATTTGAGTTGAGAAGGATCGGTATACCAGTATCAGAGTACACACCCGGCAGGGGTCGCGACAAAATCGCTAGGGTTAATGCGGTGTCCGACCTGTTTCACAGCGGTCGTGTGTGGGCACCCAAGAAAAGATGGGCCGAAGAAGTCGTAGAGCAGTTTGCTTCTTTTCCTGTTGGAGACCACGATGATTTGGTGGACTCATCAACACAAGCATTACTAAGGTTCAGACAAGGCGGCTTCATAAACTTGGAAAGTGATGAGCCTTGGGATGATTTATTGCCGACCAGAAAGGCGGCATATTATTGACTATAAGGTGTTATGTTAGCATAGTGTCTTAGGCGTTCAGGACAGAGAAGATTATACATGGCTGTAGATAAACCCCTACAAGATCTACTCAACCAAGACGATTTCGAGATGGGTCCGGAAGGGCTCACCGTTATCGAAGAAGAGATAGTTCCTGACGATACGCTAGTTACTGAGCTTGAAGACGGTAGCGTAGAGATTGACTTCGACCCGTCAGCCGACGAAGGCATGGCTGATGTTGAGTTTGACGGAAACCTTGCAGAGGTCATGGAAGACAATGACCTGCGGACACTTGCTGTAGACTTGGTGGGTAAGTTTGACAGCGACAAGAACAGCAGGTCCGAGTGGGAGCAGACGTATGAGCAAGGGCTAGACCAGTTAGGTCTGGAGATTGAGGAGCGCACCACCCCATGGTCAGGAGCGTGTGGTGTATTCCACCCGATGCTGTCTGAGGCTGTGGTTCGGTTCCAGAGTCAAACGATTCAGGAGATCATGCCCGCCAAAGGTCCAGTCAAGACGCAGTGTTGGGGTATGCAGACACGCGAACGAATGGATCAAGCAAAGCGTGTGCAAGACTACATGAACTATCAGCTTCTCGAAGTCATGACCGAGTATCGGTCTGAAACAGAGAAGCTTTTGTTTAGCTTGCCACTTGCTGGTAGTGCATTCAGAAAGATCTATTACGATCCGTCGCTGGGCAGACCCACATCTATGTTTGTGCCCGCAGAAGATTTTGTTGTTGCGTACAACGAGGCGGATCTAGAACAGGCGGAGCGTTACACCCATGTAATGAACCGCAGCACAAACCAGATCAGAAAGTTGCAGGTCAGAGGGTTCTATCGGGACGTAGAACTGACCACAGGCTTTATTGAGGACAACCCGATCACTGACAAGTTCAATGATATCGGTGGCGTGTCCCCTTCAGGTTCAAACGAAGATCGACACCAACTCCTTGAGATGCATGCAGATATAGACCTGCCCGGCTTCGAGGATGCAGATGGAGTCGCGCTTCCATATGTCATCACAATAGACAAGTCCAGCGACACGATTCTGTCTATATACAGGAACTGGGACGAAGAAGACGAGCACAAGACCAAGAAGCAGCACTTTGTGCATTACGGATACGTTCCGGGTATCGGGTTCTACAACCTTGGTCTGATCCACATGATTGGTGGGTTAGCTAAATCTGCGACCAGCTTGCTTAGACAGCTTGTCGATGCGGGCACATTATCCAACTTGCCGGGAGGACTTAAGACCCGTGGACTCAGAATCAAAGGCGATGATACGCCGATTATGCCGGGAGAATTCAGAGACGTTGATGTCCCCGGTGGAGTCATCCGTGACAACATCACTTTCCTTCCGTATAAGGAACCTTCTTCGGTCCTTTACCAGTTACTGGGTAACATTGTCGAGGAAGGCAGACGTTTTGCGTCTATGGCGGACCTTAAAGTAGCAGACATGAACCAAGAGGCTCCCGTAGGGACCACTCTTGCGATTATGGAACGCGCCATGAAGGTGCAGTCTGCTATTCAGGCTAGGATCCATGCAAGCCTGAAGCAGGAGTACAAAATCCTTGCAAGGATTATTGCTGACTTTACGAGCCCAGACTATCCGTATGAAACGGATGCAGGTGAAGGAATCAAGGCCGAAGACTTTGATGATCGCATTGACGTGATTCCAGTCTCCGACCCGAACGCTTCTACGATGGCTCAACGGATCATGCAGTACCAAGCTGCACTGCAACTAGCAGCACAGGCACCAAACATGTACGACCTGCCGTTACTGCACAGGCAGATGATGGAATTAATTGGTATACCGAACGCCGATAAGGTTGTGCCAATCGGTGACGAGGTGCCAGCAAAGGATCCGGTCACCGAAAACCAAGCCTTGATGACTCAAGAACCTGTGAAGGTTTACGAGTACCAAGACCATGACGCACACATGCGTGTCCACATGGTCCTCAAGAACGACCCTCAGATGGCCCAGCAGGTCCAGAACAGTCCTGCGGGTGGTGCTATCATGGGTGCGCTAGACGCGCACGTTAGAGAGCATTTAGCGTTTGTGTTCCGTAGACAGATTGAAGAGGAGCTTGGGGCAGAACTACCGCCTATGGGTCAGCCATTACCAGAGGATGTCGAGAAGAGGCTCAGTACTCTGATTGCGGATGCGGCAGACCAGATGATGGGCAAGAAGCAACAGCAGGCCGCAGCACAACAGCAAGCCCAGCAACAGCAGGATCCAATTATACAAATGCGTCAGCAGGAAGTGCAGATCCGTCAGCAAGAGCAGCAGCGCAAGGCTCAGGCGGATCAAGCCAAGCAGATGCTGGAACAACAGAAGCTGTCGCTCCTTGAAGAGAAGATGCAAGGAGAACAACGAATTGACATTGCCGAGCTTGGCCTGAAAGAACAAGAGTTACGGATTAAAGCAGAACAAGAACAAGTTCAGTTTGACGCATCACAAGAATTAGAGGGGATAAAGTTGGGTAGAGAAATAGCAAGGGATAATGACAGTGAGTGATAGTGTTTTGTCGTTGCTCAAGAAAAAACTAAGAACTCAAATGAATGAATTAGCCGACCATCTTGCTGTAGGGTCTGCAAAAGACATGGAAGAGTACCGAAAGGTTACAGGTATTATTGAGGGCTTGGCTTGGGCAGAGCGAGAGATTATTGACATAGAGGACAGGATGGAAGAGTTGTAATGCCTGCTAAGTCGCGTAAGCCTAAGCCCAAAGCAAAGTCGCGGGTCAACGAGGCTGGCAACTACACCAAGCCAACAATGAGAAAGCGGCTGTTTAGCAAGATTAAAGCTGGCACTAAAGGCGGCAAAGCCGGACAGTGGTCTGCCCGCAAAGCGCAGATGCTTGCTGTACAGTACAAAAAGAAGGGTGGGGGTTACAAAAACTAAATGGCTAAGAAAAAAAGCCAGAAGAGCTTAGACCGTTGGACTAAGCAAAAGTGGCGGACTAAGAGTGGTAAGCCTAGCGCAGAGACCGGCGAGAGGTATTTACCTGAAGGTGCGATTATGGCTTTGTCTGCTGAGGAGTACAACAGAACAACTGAAAAAAAAAGAAAAGATACAGAAGAGGGCAGGCAACACTCTAAGCAGCCCCCCAAGATAGCAAGCAAAACTAAAAAATACAGAAAAAAGTAAACCGTAGGACGCAACGCTCATTCGGAGCGCAACAATCAAACGAGAGGCAAGCTTGACTACGCTCGCAACAGAGGCACCGGAAACAGAACAAGAAGTTGCTCCGCAAAAAGATGGGGACAACTTTGCATCTCAACTGCCAGAGCCCAAAGGCTACAAACTACTTATCGCTCTTCCTGAAGTAGAGGAAACTACTGAGGGCGGTATCATCAAGTCTGTGCAGACCCAGCACGAAGAAAACATAGCGACCATTGTTGGTTGGGTTATGTCTATGGGTCCAGACGCTTACGCAAACTTCTCACGGTTTCCCAGCGGCCCCTACTGCCAAGTAGGAGACTGGGTACTGTTTCGAGCTTTTAGCGGTACACGGATCAAGATCCATGGCCGGGAGTTTCGGATTATCAACGATGACACTGTAGAGGCGGTCGTAGAAGACCCCAGAGGCGTAGAAAGGGCCTAAGATGAGCGAAGAAACTGGACGCATGGCTGACGAAGACAAGTTCTTAGGCGTTAGAACAACAATTGAACCGCCTGCAAAAGCAACAGAAGAAGCTCAACAAGACTTAGACATTGAGGTTCTTGACGACAGGCCGCAAGAAGATCAGCGGCCATCGGGAAAAACATCGTCCAAGGAGTCAGAGGACGATGACATGGCTACAGACGAAGAGATTGCTCAGTACGGCAAGAGGGCTCACAAGAGGATTAAGAAGCTCAAGTGGGAGTACCACGAAGAGCGCAGAGCCAAAGAGCAAGAGCAACGGTTAGCGTCTGAGGCTGTTGACTACAGCAAAACGCTTCAGACAGAGAACCAACGACTGTTGAGGTTGGTTCAAGATTCACAAAAGGCCTTGAACGAACATAGTCAGTACGGGGCCTCTACTGCGTTGCAGATGGCAGAGGCTCAGTTTAAGGCGGCTCACGAATCGGGAGAATCCGATCAAATAGCTGAGGCTCAAAAAGCTTTGACAAACGCGCAACTTAGAGAGGCTTCTGCTTCTAATGTGTCTCAGCAAGTGCTGGACAATTGGAAACAAGAAGTGATGCGCCAAGAGCGTGAAGTGAGCAGAGAGCAAGCACAGCAACCTGCACAGCAAATCAGCCCAGACCCAGCAGCCCTAGAGTGGTCGCAACAGAACGAATGGTTTGGTAATGACAAAGAGATGACAAGCTTTGCATACGGTGTGCATGAGAAGCTGGTAGGTGAAGATGGTGTTGACCCGAACACTCAAGAATATTATCAATTAGTAGACAAACGTATGAGGGAAGTATTTCCCAATTACTTCGGAACCGGCGAGTCAGGCTCTTATGAGCAAGTAGTTGTCGATTCTGCACCTCGTCGCAGGACGAGTCCCGTGGTAGCACCGGCCACTAGGAATAGTGGGGCGGCACCACGCAAAGTCACTTTGACTCAGACACAGGTTGCACTCGCGAAACGGTTGGGCCTAACACCCCAGCAGTATGCAACACAGCTTATCAAGGAAAGAAACTAATGGCTGACGAACGCGCTCCACGGGAACCGAGAGATCTTGAGAATCGCGAAAGCGAAGAAAGAACTAAATCTTGGGAACCTGCATCAATCTTGCCCGATCCTGAACCACAAGACGGATGGGTATTTCGCTGGATTAGAACATCAATGGTTGGTAGCCTCGACAACATGAACGTGTCAAAGCGTTTTAGGGAAGGTTGGGAACCAGTCAAAGCGGAAGACCACCCTGAATTGCAGATTATGAGCGATCACAAATCTGACTGGGCTCAGAAGGGCGGTATCGAAGTAGGAGGACTGTTGCTCTGCAAGGCACCACAAGAGTTGGTGGAGAAGCGTCGGGCCTATTACAGGAACCACGCTGAATCACAGATGCAAGCAGTCGATAACAATTATTTGCGTGAGAACGATCCTCGAATGCCAGTTCTCGCGCCCGACCGTAAAACCCGTGTAGCGTTTGGTGGCGGAAGCCGCTAATAGCTACTGAACATTTCCGAGTGACTTAGGACTTAAACATGGCTACTTCAGCATCACCGTATGGAGCCAGACCTATTGGTACACTAAGCGGATCAGGCTCGTTTACGGGCAAGGTCCGGCATTTGCCAATTATCACAACTTATGGAACCGCCATTTTTAATGGTGATTTTGTTAAGGTTGCATCGAACGGTACCATTGAAAAGGATACCGGAACCGCGACCCTGACCAGTTGTGGTATTTTTATGGGTTGTGCCTATACGGACCCAACAACGGGGCAGAAGACGTTCAGCACACAGTGGCCTGCATCTAATGCAGCGACTGACGCAATGGCGTATGTGATGGACGACCCTTTTGTCGTGTTTCAAATGCAGGCCGACGAAGCAGTGAACACCACAGACCGTGGCCTAAACTGCGACGTTATTCAGACCGCTGGCTCTACGGCTATCGGCAAATCCAAAAATGCGATTGATGGTGACAGTTGTGCTACAACCAACACGTTGCCTCTTCGTATCCTTGACTTCGTGGACGGGCCTCACAGTCTGCCTCCGAAGGGAACGACAGCGAGTGATGCCTACCCCGATGTCATTGTTAAATTCAATGCAGCTAAGGACACCGATGAGTCATCTCATCAGTACCTTGCTGCGACTGGCGTATAGGTGAAATAAATGGCTATCTCACGCGCTCAACTACTCAAGGAACTACTACCGGGACTTAACGCTCTCTTCGGAATGGAGTATGCTCGTTATGACGACGAACATACTTCGATCTATGAGACGGAAAGCTCCAGCCGTTCTTTTGAGGAAGAAGTGAAGCTTTCGGGCTTCGATGCAGCCCCCGTCAAAGACGAGGGATCTGCAATCTCTTACGATGCTGCACAGGAGAGCTTTACGGCTCGCTACAACCATGAGACCATCGCCATGGGCTTCGCCATTACGGAAGAAGCTATGGAGGACA